>Ga0268265_10003217_pt1 | contig 11863 bp, 7 predicted proteins | sample KBSSwiS52_FD_190355 | JGI IMG/M metagenome (GOLD analysis project Ga0268265, IMG submission 190355) | Switchgrass rhizosphere microbial communities from Kellogg Biological Station, Michigan, USA - KBS Switchgrass S5-2 (SPAdes) (version 2) | ecosystem: Host-associated > Plants > Roots >... | reverse complement strand
AGCGTGTCGAGGTGCTCAAGGGACCGCAAGGCACACTGTTCGGGCGCAATGCGACCGGCGGCGCGATCCGCATCGTCACCGCCGATCCGAGCTTCGAGCCCACCGCGGTCATCTCCGCCGACTACGGGTTCAAGTTGCGCAGCAAGGAGATCAACGCCTACGCCAGCGCCGGGCTGAACGAGAAGATGGCGCTGGGCGTGTCGGCCTATGTCTACGACGACGACGGCTATGTGCGGAACCTGGGTCCGATCGGCGGCAAGGTGGCCGACGCGCGCCAGGCGACCGTGCGGGCCAAACTGCTGATCACCCCCAGCGACGATCTGCGCATCATCGCCGGCGCCGACTACACCAACAGCCGGACCTCGGCGGCCTTCTCCACGACGATCCAGGACGGCGTGAATTCGTTCAAGAACGTGGTGGGCGCCATCACCCCGCCCGACTATCGCGTGGATCCCTATACCGTCGCGCTGAACTTCGATCCCTACGTCAAGACTCTGAGCGCGGGCGGCTACCTGAGCATCAAGTATGACCTTCCGCAGCACACCCTCACGTCGATCAGCGCCTACCGGCAGTATCGGTTGAAATTCTATCTCGACTCCGACCGCACCCAGCTCAACCTGACCCAGTTCCATGGCTTCCAGAACACCAAGGTTGCGACGCAGGAATTCGACTTGACGTCCAACTTCGAAGGTCCGGTCAACTATGTAGCGGGGCTCTTTCTGTACAAGAGCGATGGTTACGCCCCCAAGACGTTGAACTTCGCGGCTCCGATCGGCCCCGCCGTCAATGGCCTGCGCCCCGTCATCGGACCGCCGGTCAACAACGCCAACACAGCGGGGTTCGCCAACGGCAAGTCGGTGGCGGGCTTCGGGGAGGTCACCTGGAACGTCACCGACGCGCTATCGGTGATCGGGGGCTACCGCTATACCTGGGAAAAGAAGGACGCCACGGCGCGCAACGCCCTGACCAACGTCCAGTTCAGCGCCGAGGACTCCTGGAAGAACTCCAGCGTGCGGGCGACGGTCCAGTACAAGTTCACCGATGAATCGAACATCTACGCGACCTACAGCACCGGCTTCAAGAGCGGGATCTTCAACGCGGGAGCCGTAAGCAATCCTCTGCAACGGGCCGACCCCGAAAAGGTGACGGCGTACGAAATAGGGCTTAAGGCGCGGGCCGGAATCTTCACCATCCTGACGTCGGCGTTCCACTACAAGTATGACAACATCCAGCTGCAGACCAATAACATTCTCAATCCTGCGGCTGGCACAACCATCCTGCAGAACGCCGCTGTCGCAAAGATCGAGGGTGCGGACCTGCAGCTCACGGCGCGGCTGATCGATGGCCTCTCCGCCCAGCTCGGCGTGTCCTGGTTGCCGACGGCGCGGTACACCCGCTTCATCGGCGGTCTGAACTTCATTCCCAACCCGGGCGGCCTGGGCGCAACCTTTGTTCCGACGGATCTCTCGGGGACGCGGATGATCCGCACGCCCGAGACGACGGTCAACCTGGGTCTCAATTACAAGACCGATCTTGCTGGCGGCGCCCTGATGGCGTCGGGCAATTACTTCTGGAGCGACAAGTTCTTCTGGATTCCCGGCGGCGCCGTGAAGCAGAACGCCTACAACACGCTGAACGCCCGTCTCGCCTGGACGACGCCGGACGACCATTACACGGTGAGCATCTGGGGACGGAACCTCACCAAGGAGGTGTATTGGCTGCAGGCCGCGGGCAACACCGGCGGCTTCTCCGGCTCATACGCCCAGCCGCGCGAGATCGGCGTGGGCCTCGAGGCGAGCTTCTAGGCGCCCCGATGTCTGGGAGCACGGGCCAAGCCGGGGATCTGCCGCGGACCGCCGCGCCGCCGACGCCTAGTCCCCGCGCCGGGTGGACCGCCGTGTCGGTGTTTCTGGTCCTCTACGCCCTGGCCTACCTGGACCGCCAGGTCCTGACCCTGTTGGTGGATCCCATCCGGCAGGATCTGGGCGCCACCGACTTCGAGATCAGCCTGCTCCAGGGCGCGGCCTTCGTCCTGTTCTACACGATCTGCGCCTTGCCGATCGGCTGGGCCGTCGACCGATACCCCCGCCGGCGGGTCATATTTGTCGGCATCCTGGTCTGGTCCATCGCCGCCGCCGCGGGCGGACTTGCACGCAACTACTGGCAGCTCCTCCTCTGCCGCTTCGGAGTCGGGGCGGGGGAAGCGGCGCTCTCGCCGTCGGCCTATTCCATGCTCAGCGATCTGTTCCCGAAGGAACGCCTTGCCGGCGCGATGGCGGTGTTTTCCACCGGCGCGATCATCGGCGGCGCGATCTCGCTGACGGTCGGCGGGCTGGTGGTCTCCCTGGCCAAGGGAGCGGAGGGCTATGTGATCCCGCTGTTGGGCGAGGTCCGGCCATGGCAGCTGGTGTTTCTCATCACCGGCGCGCCGGGCGTCGTCCTTGCGTTCCTCGTGTTCCTGGTGCGGGAGCCGACGCGAAGGGGACGCATCGCGGCGAAGGTGTCGAAAGGGCTCGGGGTCGGCGCCCTGATTCCGTTCCTGCGCTCTCGTTGGCGCTTCTACGCCGCGCACATCCTCGGCTTCAGCGCCTTCAACCTGATGGTGGCCGCCTACGTCGCCTGGACCCCCACGTTCCTGATGCGGAAATACGGCCTCAGCGCCGCCGAAACCGGCTTCACGCTGGGCGGCCTCTCGCTGGTCTGCGGCGTGGCGGGGATGCTGGGCAGCGGATTCATCGTCGATCGGTTGTTCCGCCGCGGCCTGAAAGACGCGCACCTGCGATACTACGCTGTGGGCGCGGCGCTATGCGGGGTCGCCGGCGTCGGGGCCATGCTCGTCCCGACCTTGCCGCTGGCGATCGCGTGCATGAGCGTGGTCAAGGTGATTTCGCCCTTCATCGCGGTCGCGGCGGCGGCCCTGCAGATCACCACCCCCAACGAGTACCGCGGACAGGTCTCCGCCCTGTTCCTCTTCGTCTACAACATCCTGGGTTTCGGTCTGGGCCCTTCGATCGTGGCGGGCATCTCCGACTTCGTGATCGGCGGCGGCCGTGGCGACATCGGCCTGGCGATGGCGGTCACGTTCGCCATGTTCACGCCGCTCGCGGTCGGCGCCTTCATAGCCGGCCTACGCCCGATGCGCCGTGCGGTGGACGCTGCGGAGGCCTGGGATGCGCCATGGGCGCCGCGGCGACGTACTGGCGACCGGTGCGGGGCGTCGTAGAGGGTGCGGTCTGCAACAAGCTGGGGCTGACGCTCATGTCTCCATCTGGCGGCTCTAGCGATCTGAGTTCGAGGAGTGTTCGAGTCTTTCCATCTCGTCGGGCGAAAAGGCGCGGGAGCGGGTCAGAAATCGCATCTCGGTCCCGTTCTCGAGGGAAAACATGCCGCCGCGGCCAGCGACGACGTCCAGGATGAGCTGGGTGTGGCGCCACGCGGCGAACTGGGGGGCGCTGATATAGACCGGCGCGCTTTCCACCTCGCCCAGCAGGACATCGCTGTCGCCGACAATGAACTCGCCTTGCGGAAAGCACATGGGGGAGGAGCCGTCGCAGCACCCGCCCGACTGGTGAAAGAGGATCGGCCCGTAGCGGCCGCGCAGGTGGACAATCAGGTCGACGGCCTGAGCGGTTGCAGTGACACGCGGCGGTGCGATGGAAGTCATGGGCATCGGAAAAAGCGCTCGGGAGGCGAGGGGGCGCCTCCCGAGCTGAGTGAACGGGATCAGAAGAAGCCGAGCTTCTTGGGGCTGTAGCTGACCAGCATGTTCTTGGTCTGCTGGTAGTGGTTCAGCATCATGCCATGGTTCTCGCGGCCGATGCCCGACTGCTTGTAGCCGCCGAAGGCCGCGTGGGCCGGATAGGCGTGGTAGCAGTTGGTCCAGACGCGCCCGGCCTGGATGGCCCGGCCGAAGCGGTAGCAGCGGTTCGCATCGCGGCTCCAGACGCCGGCTCCCAGGCCGTAGAGCGTGTCGTTGGCGATGGCCAGCGCCTCCTCGTCGTCCCTGAAGGTCGTCACCGACACCACGGGGCCGAAGATCTCTTCCTGGAAGATCCGCATGCGGTTGTGGCCGCGGAAGACCGTGGGCTGGACGTAGTAGCCTCCTGCCAGGTCGCCCGGCAGCTCGTTGCGCGCCCCGCCGGCCAGCACCTCCGCGCCCTCCTGACGCCCGATGTCGAAATAGCTGAGGATTTTCTCGAGCTGCTCGCTGGAGGCCTGCGCGCCGATCATGGTGGCGGGGTCCACCGGGTCGCCCTGCACGATCTCGCCGACGCGCTTGAGCGCGCGCTCCATGAAGCGATCGTAGATGGATTCGTGGATGAGGGCGCGGCTCGGGCAGGTGCAGACCTCGCCCTGGTTGAGGGCGAACATCACGAAGCCTTCGATCGCCTTGTCGAGGAAGTCGTCATCCTCAGCCATGACGTCCTGAAAGAAGATGTTCGGCGACTTGCCGCCGAGCTCCAGGGTCACCGGAATGAGGTTCTGGCTGGCGTACTGCATGATCAGCCGCCCCGTCGTGGTCTCCCCGGTGAAGGCGATCTTGGCGATCCGCGGGCTCGAGGCCAGGGGCTTGCCCGCCTCCAGGCCGAAGCCGTTGACGATGTTGAGCACACCGGCCGGCAGGAGATCGCCGATCAGCTCCGCCCACAAGAGGATGGAGGCCGGCGTCTGCTCGGCGGGCTTGATGACCACGCAGTTTCCGGCCGCGAGCGCTGGCGCCAGCTTCCAGCAGGCCATGAGCAGCGGGAAGTTCCAGGGGATGATCTGTCCCACGACACCCAGCGGCTCGTGGAAGTGGTAGGCGACGGTGTCGTCGTCGATCTGGGATATGCCGCCTTCCTGCGCCCGGATGCAGCCGGCGAAGTAGCGAAAATGGTCGATGGCCAGCGGCAGGTCCGCCGCCATGGTCTCCCGGATCGGCTTGCCATTGTCCCAAGTCTCGGCGGCCGCGAGCAGACCCAGGTTGTCCTGCATGCGTTGCGCGATGGCGTTCAGGACCACCGCCCGCTCGGTGGGGCTCGTGCGGCCCCAGGCGTCCTTGGCGGCGTGGGCGGCGTCCAGAGCGGCCTCGACATCGCCGGCCTCCGACCTGGCGACCTCACAGAGCGGCTGGCCGTTAACCGGCGACGTATTCTCGAAATATCGTCCCGACCTGGGTTCGACCCAGGCGCCGCCGATGAAGTTGCTGTAGCGGGCCTTGAAGGGTGGTTTGCTGGTGCGGCCGATGTGCGGCTTGGTCATGGTTTCCTCCTGCATCTCGCGAGCGTCTGCGGCGCTTGCGGTCAGGATGAGGGTCGGAGCCGGCCTGTCACCGCCGGGTCGGCGAATGACCCCGGCGGCCTGTCGCAGATCTGCGACAGGTTGGAAGTTCAACCGGGCGTGCGTATCTGCAGGCGTCGGAGCTTTCGGTGCAGCGTCGCCCGGCTCATGCCCAGGCTGCGGGCGGCATGCGAGACGTTGCCGCCGGCGCGGGCCAACGCGCGATGGACAACGCTCCGTTCGGCGGCCGCAAGGTCTTCTGCAGCCTCGTCCTGCTCGTTGAGGATCAAGCTGGCCGGCAGCCCAGCGCGGATCCGGTCCGAAGAGATGCCATAGAGCCGTCGCGCCGCGCGCGTCGCTCCGATCACCAGGTCGTCGCGATCGACCGCCAGCACGACGCCGGGCTCCTGGTCGGCGTCTGGGCTAAGCACGAAGCGCGCACCCAAGTAGGCCTGCCGGAACTGGGCAAGCTCGACCCGGCGCGCCGCTTCCGCGATGGTCATCGCGAACACCGTTGCGGCGGACGCATCCAGATCGTCCCGGCAGGACGAGACGTCCAGCACGCCGACAAGCTGGTCCTCGTGGTCGTAGAGGGGGGCGGCGGTGCAGCTCAGCCCGATATTGCGCGTGAAGAAGTGCTGGTTGCGATGGACGGTGAGCACCCGGCCCTCGGCCAGCGCCGTGCCGATGCCGTTGGTGCCCTGTTGGGCCTCGTGCCAGACCGCGCCGTTCCACAGGCCCGCGCGATAGAAGCCGTCGTCGTCGGCCGCCGCGCTGCGCTGCTCGATCGGCACGCCGTTGGTGTCGGCGATGAGGACGCAGGCCCCGCCATGGCCGACCGCCCTGAACAGGCGGTCGAGCGTGGGTTCCGCCGCGAGCCTAAGCTGCGCCAGGCGTTCGCGAGCCTCGTCGAGATGGTGCTGCTCGAGCCGCTCCGGCTCCCGGAACTCTTCGGGATTCAGGCCATACTGCGTCACCGAACGGATCCACGAGGCCGCGATCGCCGAACGTGCAGCGGCCGAACGGTCGCTGACGATAGCGTAGACTGCCTCAGCGTGGTGACGACCGTTCACGTGCGTCCACTGGTCCACAGCTCAAGAAGGGCCGGAGCGCGCTGCACTGACAGCGCGTCTGACCATATATGTATCATATACGTACAATCGGTTGGATGTCGAACCTGTCGCAGATTTGCGACAGGTCGCCCTGACCACCTGCCCGGCTGCCGGTGACAGCGTAAGCCCACCTGACATGTTGATCGCCGGAGCCACAGACGTTCGCGAGTTCAGCACGCCGTGACCAAGCCGCCTATCCAGAGCTTGGCGCGACATAGCTGTCCGCAGCGCTCGGCCAGTCAGATTCAGGCGCACCCGCCCGGGGGAAAAGCAGAGATGAACCTATTCAAGTCGGCAGTATCCGCCGCAGCCTTATCAGCAGCGCTTCCGATGGTCCCTGTCACCGCCCACGCGGAGGGCGGCGCGGCGGCGCTGATGGATGAGGTGGTCGTCACCGCGCGCAAGAGAGGCGCGGCGGAGAGCGTCCAGAACGTGCCGTTGGCCGTCACCGCGTTGGGCTCCGAACAGCTTGAGGCCAAGCACGTCCGCGACCTCGCGGGCCTCGGCTACGGCCTGCCCAACGTGAGCATGGACGCCGGAGGCACCTTCAAGGGGACGGCGAACTTCTCAATTCGAGGCCTGGGGGTCAATGCCTCCATCCCGACGCTGGAGCCATCGGTCGGCGTGTTCGTGGATGGGTTGTACCTCGGCATCAACGCTGGCGCGCTGATGGACACGTTCGACCTTGAGCAGATCGAGGTTCTGCGCGGTCCGCAAGGGCTGCTGTTCGGCAAGAACGTCACCGGCGGCGCGGTTCTCATCAGCACCAAACGGCCCAGCAGAGCCTTCACGGCAAATGCCAAGTTCGGCGTGGAAACCGGGCCGAGCTGGACCGCGAGCGGCGGGGTCTCGGGCCCGATCAACGACATGATCAGGGTCAAACTCGCCGCCTACCTCAACAAGGACGAGGGCTATTTCCGGAACAGCTTCAACAACAAGGAATTCGGCAAGCAGAAGACTTACCTGATCCGGCCGGCCATCGAATTCCAGCCGACGGACACGCTCAACCTGATCCTCAGGGCGGAGTACGGAAAGTAGGACGGCGACGGCGCGGCGGGCCAGAATCACCTGTTCTTCAGCCGGCACAGTTTCGGATTTTCGCAGAACGGGCCCGCATATAACCACTCCCGGTGGACCCAGGTGGTCGGCCAGGGCGACCTGGACGTCGGTTTCGGCGACGGCAAGATCACCAACATCGCCGGCTACCGCCACTTCAAGCAGGGCGCGAGGTTCGACGGCGACGCTGGTCCGGCCGACGTGAGCGAGGCCTTCACCTATGTGGATCAGGAGCAGTACAGCAACGAACTGCGGTACGCCGGCGCCTTCTTCGACCGGGTGAATGTGACGACCGGGGTCTATTATTTCGCGCAGCAGATCAACTATCAGGATAATCGCCGGGGCGTCGCCGGATCGCTTTTCGTCTACTCCGGCGGCATCCAGGATTCCGACGCCTACGCCTGGCTCTCGGCGGTCGACTTCAAGGTGAGCGACACCTTCACCGTCAACACGGGCCTGCGTTATTCCTACGAGAAGAAGAAGGTCCGCGTTGCGACGCAGCCAATCAACACCTTGACCGACGCCGCCGCGCGCGGGCGGGCGGTGGACGTCATTCCGACGGGATCCTGCGATATCATGGCTAGGCGCTGCAACTTCGACTTCGTCGACCAGAACAGCTGGCGAGGCTGGACCCCGAAGGTGGGTTTCGAATGGCGGCCGATCGACGGGACCTTGATCTACGGCTTCTGGACCCGGGGCTTCCGCGGTGGCGGCTACAACGTGCGCAGCGGCTCGCTGACCATCCCGCCGGGTCCGTTCGAGGACGAGGTGCAAAGCTCGTTCGAGATCGGCGACAAGTCCCAGTTCCTGGACCGCCGCCTGCGGTTCAACAACGCGGTCTTCTACAACAAGATCAAGGATTTGCAGCGGAGCATCATCCTCCCCGACCCGCAGTTCAACACCGTCACCCTGGTCCGGAACACCGCCGACGCGACCGTGTGGGGGGTGGAATCGGATATCCAGTTCCTGGTGACGCCGAACCTCGTGGTCTTCGCCTCGCTCGGCTATACCAACGGCGAATACAAGAAGATCAAATTCGACCTTACCGGCGACCGGTTGATCAACCAACGGGACCTGGACCTGAAGCTTCCGCGCCTGTCGCCCTGGACCGGCAGCGTCGGCTTCGGCGCCGACGTCACGACCATCGAGGCGGATCTGACGACCGTGGAAGGCAACGAGAAGGCGGTCGGCGAGACTGTCCGCGCCTTTGGCAAGCTCGACATATTCGTCCCCAACGCCGGGATCTTCGACGGCTTTGCGGAATTCGCCGACCTCACCACCGCCCAGCTGGTCGAGGGCTATGAGCTCCTCTTCGGGGTCAATGTGAAGGCGGTCCTGCTGGGCGCGAAGGCCGCGCTGCCGGAACTGCTGAAGACCCGCGGCTGCATCGTCATGACGCTGTCGGGGTCGTCGATCTATCCGGACGGCGGCGGCGTCCTCTATGTGGCGAGCAAGCACGCGGCCCACGGCGTGATGCGGCAGCTGGCGCACGAGCTCGCGCCCGCGATCCGCGTCAACGGCGTCGCGCCCGGCGTGACGCGGACGAGCCTCCACACCCCTGCCGTATTCGGCGTAAAGCCGCTGGCCGCGAGCGAGGTCGAACTGGACAAGTGGATCGAAGACCTGACGCCACTCGCGCTGCACTCGAATCCGGACGACCACGCAGGGGCCTATGTGCTGCTGGCCTCGCGCAGGGACGGGAAGATGATCACCGGCGCGGTCATCAAGACCGACGGCGGATTCGATATCCGCGGGCTGCGACGCACGCGCGGCGGCGACCGGCTGCTTCAGGCCCAAGCGCCGGAATAGTTCAGCGGGGAAGACCATGACGGACATGAGCCAGAAGGTCGCTCTGATCACGGGCGCCAGCAGCGGGATCGGCCGCGCCACGGCCAAGGCCTTCCGCGGCGCAAAGGTCGTGATCGCGGCCCGGCGCGCCGACGAACTGGCGAGCCTCGCGAAGGAGATCGAGGCGGCCGGCGGCGCGGCGAGCGCAAAGGTGACGGATATTTCGCGCGCGGAAGATATCGAAGCCCTGGTCGCGCATACCGTGGAGACCTTCGGGCGCCTGGATTACGCGGTGAACAACGCCGGCTGGGAGGGTGAGCTCGCCGGCATTGTCGACCTGAAGGAGGAAGTCTGGGACCAGGCGATGAACACCAATGTGAAGGGGACCTACCGGTGTCTCCAGCACGAGGCGCGCGCCATGTTCGCCAGCGGCCGGGGCGGGGCGATCGTCAACGTCGGCTCGGTCCTGTCCTTTTTCGGCGCGCCGTACGCCGCCGCTTACGCCACGGCCAAGCACGCGCTGATCGGGCTGACCACCAGCGTCTCGGCCGAACTCGGGCCGCAGGGCATCAGGGTCAACATCATCTGCCCAGGCTATATCGACACGCCCATGCACGATCGCCTCCGCTCGGCGATCGGCCCGAGGTACGAGGCCAGCCTCGAGAGCGTCCACCTGAGACGTCTCGGACGGCCCGAAGAGATCGCCCAGACCATCCTGTTCCTTTGCTCGGACGAGGCGAGCTACATCACCGGGACGACGCTTACGCCTGACGGGGGCTTCACATTGACGCTGTAGGGTCTCCAGGGCGCTCACGCGCGAACGAGCGCCGGCCAGCGCCGGCAACGGAACCTGTGTGAGCCTTTCCTCCAGCGCCTTGGCCGATCGGGCTTCCATGTGCGCGGCGACCTTGAGGTCGGCGGCGGCGCGCGCATCACCTGCCTGCGCGGTGCGCAGCCTGCGCCGTCGTAATCATGGCCAAATGGCGCGAGGTGGGCGATCCTGCCGGGATGGAAGTCACCGCATCGAGCCCCTCGCAAAAGCGGCGGGGCGCTGACCGCGGATGAGCCAGGCGCGGATGGAACGAGGCCAAATATCGATGAGTGTCGTGCGTGATTTGATCAGAGGCGTCCTGGCGCTCGACCCGGCGGCGCCCGCGGTCGAGGCGAAAGGACAATGGCGGACATTCGGCGAGATCTCCGCCCGCGTTGAAGGGCTCGACAGGTTGCTGAACAGGCTGGGCCTTGGTCCGGACGCCCGCGTGGCCGTATTCATGAACAACCGCTTCGAGGCCTTCGCCGCCCTCTGTGCGCTGCAAGCTACCGACCGCTGCCTGGTGATCGTCAATCCCGCCTATCCGGACGCCACGATCTGTGTGGATCTCGTGGAGCTGCAGGCGCCCGTCGTGGTCGCCGAAGCTTCACAGTGGGAGCGCGCCGGCGTCCGCGAGGCCGTCCGATCCATTGGCGCGGCCGGGATCGTGATGGGCGAGGATGGTGCGCCCGTGCAGTTCGTGGAAGGGCTGGAAGAGGCGGAAGGGCCGGATCTGAGGCGCGCCGCGCCCGGGGTCGTGATCGAGATGCTGACCAGCGGCACGACCGGCAAGCCCAAGCGTATCCCGCTCTCGCGATCCTCGTTCCAACACAGCATCGGCTCGACGGTCGAGGCCGGCCAGGAAGCTGGCGCACCGCCGAAGCTGCGGCGAGGCGTACAGATCCTCCCGGCGCCGCTGTCACACATCAGCGGCATCTCGCGCGCCCTCACCGCCATCGCTTCGGGGCGACAGAACTGCCTCATCGAGCGGTTCAACGTGCCGGAGTGGCGCGACGCGGTGGTGCGCCATCGGCCCAAGATGGCCAGCGTACCGCCTACGGGCTTGCGGATGATCCTGGAGGCCAACATCCCAAAGGAAGACTTGAGCAGCCTCACGGGCTTGGCCAGCGGCACCGCCCCGGTGGGCGACGCCCTGATCCAGGCCTTTCTCGACCGATACGACCTGCCGGTGCTCGCCAATTACGGGGCCACCGAGTTCTCAGGCGGCGTGGCGAACTGGAGCCTGGCCGACTTCCGCGAGCATTACGCCCGCAAGCGGGGTTCGGTGGGGCGGCTGCAGCGGGGGGCCGAGGGCCGCGTGGTGGACCCCGCTACCGGAGAGCCCCTCCCGTTCGGCGAGATGGGCGTCCTGGAACTGCGGTCAAGGCAACTGACGAACCCGGACGCCTGGCTCCGCACCACCGACCTGGCGGTGCTGGACGAAGAGAACTTTCTTTGGATCAAGGGCCGTGCGGACAGCGCCATCATCCGCGGCGGATTCAAGGTCCATCCCGAGGACGTCGTGAAGGCGCTGGAGGCGCATCCGGCGGTGCGCGAGGCCGCTGTGGTCGGGATCCAGGATCCCCGGCTTGGCGAGGTTCCGGCCGCCGCCATCATCCTCGCCGCCGGCCATCAGGCGCCGCCGGAGCCCGAACTCGTGAGCTTCCTGCGCGAGCGCCTGACTCCTTATCAGGTGCCGGTTCGCTTCAAGTTCGTCGACGACTTTCCCCGCACCTCGTCGATGAAGCCCGCCCTTCCTGAGCTGCGCGATCTTCTGTCCAACCGGCGCTGAGGCGCCGCGCGCGCTGTCGCGCTGGCGCTGTCGGCGAACGATAAA
>Ga0268265_10003216_pt1 | contig 11864 bp, 13 predicted proteins | sample KBSSwiS52_FD_190355 | JGI IMG/M metagenome (GOLD analysis project Ga0268265, IMG submission 190355) | Switchgrass rhizosphere microbial communities from Kellogg Biological Station, Michigan, USA - KBS Switchgrass S5-2 (SPAdes) (version 2) | ecosystem: Host-associated > Plants > Roots >... | reverse complement strand
GGTCACGCCATTGCCGGTCCGATACGTGATCAACACGCATTTCCATCCCGATCATGTGATGGGCAATGCGGCCTTCGTCGCCGAAAGGCCTGAGTTCATCGGCCACAAGAACCTGCCGATGGGGCTGCTATCAAGGCGCGGCAGCTATGTCGCCGGTTACGAAGCCGTGTTCGGCCCCGGTTCCGCCAAGGATGCGATCGTGGTGCCGTCTCATCTCGTGAGCGATCGGGAGGTGATCGATCTCGGGCATCGGCGCCTGGAGATCCGGGCCTTCCCGACCGCGCATACCGACAGCGATCTCATCGTGATCGACCAGACGTCGAAGACGCTGTTCGCGGGCGATCTGGTGTTCCTGGAGCGCACCCCGGCGATCGATGGTTCGGTCCTCGGCTGGCTGAAGGCGATCGAGACTTTGCGTGGGATTCCGGCCGACCGGGTGGTGCCGGGCCATGGGCCGGTCACGGCGCCCTGGCCGGCGGCCCTGGATCCCGAGCAGGCCTATTTCGAGCTCCTGGTGCGCGATATCCGCAAGCTCCTTGCCGACGGCGGCAGCCTGCAGCAAGCGACCGACACGATCGGCCTCACGGCGCGCGGGCATTGGCTGCTGTTCGATTCCTATAATGCGCGCAATGTGACCGCGGCGTATACTGAACTGGAATGGGAATAGGGCCAGGCGGCCCGGAATGGGAGATCACCCCCATGCTGACCTTCAAGCGACGCACATTTCTCGGCACCATGCTTTCGACCGGCCTGCTGGTCACCTCCGGTGGTATGGCGCGGGCCTATGACGATCCCTGGCCGGATCTGCAGGAGGCCTTGTTCCCCGGCAAGACCTTGGCCGATGGGGCCGGGTTCATCACCATCACCGCGCCGGAACGCGCTTACGACGCCGCGACGGTTCCGGTCGCGATCGATTTCGATGCGACGAAGATGCAGGGCATCGCCGTCAAGACCATGACCCTCATTGTCGACAAGAATCCGGCGCCGGTCGCGGCGGTCTTCCACTACGCGGACGATACGGTCAATCCGTCGATCGGCACGCGCATCCGGGTCAACGAATACACCAACATCCATGCGGTGGTGGAAGCGGCCGACGGGCGGATGTTCTTGGCGGCGGTGTTCGTGAAGGCCGCGGGCGGCTGCTCGGCGCCCGCCTCGAAAAGCGTCGCCGATGCGGCGGAGCATCTCGGCGACTTGAAGCTCAAGGTGCCGAAGGAAGCCGCGGCGGACAATCCGTCGAAGCTCGAGCTCCTGATCCGGCATCCGAACTTCACCGGCATGCAGATGGACCAGGTGACGCGCAACTACGTGCCGGCGGATTTCGTGCAGACGGTCAACATCACCCATGACGGCAAGCCGGTGCTCGTCATCGAGGGCAACATCTCCTTGAGCGAGAATCCGGCCTTCGATTTCTGGCTGAAGCCGAAGACCCAGGGCGTGCTGCGGGTCGATGCGGAAGATTCGAACGGGCGGAAGTTCGAGCGGGTCTGGATGGTGCCGGCCACGTCCTAATGGTGACTTCCTAAGGGTCACGTCCTAAGGTTGGTGCCTTGTTGCAGTCCGCGTCGGAGCCCTCAGAAGCAGCGGAAATCGGCCTCGATCTGCGCCAGGCGCAGCTGTTTCACGATCTCGTCGAGCTTGGTCATGCTGCGGAACACCGCCGTGGCGTCGCCCGCGACCTGCCGCATCTGCAGGATGGTCGAGGCCTTCTCGTAGGTGTCGTAAGGCACGATCGAGGAAACCGCATCGATGGAGCAGGAGCAGCGGCGCAGCATGTCCTGGGTCTCGCCGTTGCTGGCCAGGCAGCCGATCACATAATCCGCGACCACTTCGGTCGGATAGTCGTTGGCTGCCGAGGCCGGGCCGGCACCGAAGCTGAGCATCAGCGCGATCGCCGCCGCCGTCGCAACCAGGATGCGCCTCATGCTTCGGACTCCCTTACGCCTCCAGGATCTGATCCTTGGGGCTTCCGCCTTTGGATGGGGAGCACATCACAGGAAGCGGAACACGGTCAATCATCCTTCTCGATGAGACTGACCGCCGCATGATCATTTCCCCGAAGCTGATCGCATCGCTGTTGGTCACGATCTCGCAGATGACCGGCTATTCGATTCCCGGCGAACCGCCGCGCATCCGCCCGATGTCGCATGCGCAGCTCTCGGAAGAGGTCTGCGGCAAGCCTTGCGGTGTCCTCGCTTTCACCACGGCGAAGGGCGAGGTGCTGATCGACGAATCACTGATGATCGGCCGCGATCCCGCGGCGACCAGCATCCTGGTGCATGAGCTGACACATTTTCTGCAGATCAAGAGCGAAGCCGCGCCCGTTGTGCTGACCTGCGATCTCTGGAATGCGCGCGAGCGCGAAGCCTATGATGTGCAGTACCGCTGGCTGCGCTTGCAGGCGCCCAACATCCGGGTTTACAGCTTCGAAGCGCGGCGGCTGAACGATCCGATCCTGCCGGACTGCTCGGAAATGCGCCCCATGCCGACGGGCGGATGATGCCCCTAATGTTGCGCTGCGGCAGGTCGGGAAAATTTCCCGAAGGCCATGTAAATCAGGGTTTTCGGCCTAAAGGATGATCTTTCCCCAGCCGATTGGGTCTCTGGAACGATTGTAACGATTCCAACTTACCGATAGCATCCACTCAGTCGGCCTAGCCGGCTGTCACACGGCTTCTGCAACCTCGAACGGGAGGACGATTATGAAGAAGTGGAAATCACCGCGCGTTTGCGAAATCTGCGTCGGCATGGAAATCAACAGCTACGCCAGCGCTTCGTAACGCCGTCTTTCGTCGCGCGGTGAGCCAGAGCAGATCACAACCGAGGCTTTGACGCCATGGAAGTGGTGGTTCTTGGCTCTGCCGCCGGCGGAGGATATCCGCAGTGGAACTGCAACGCGCCGCTGAGCAAGGCGGCGCGCGGCGGATCGATCAAGACAAAATGGCGAACCCAGGCGTCGATCGCGGTTTCCGCGGAGGGCGAGCGTTGGCTTTTGGTCAATGCGTCACCGGATCTGCGCCAGCAGCTGATGCAGACCAAGGCGCTGTGGCCGCGTGAAAGCCCGCGGCATTCGCCGATCGACGCCGTCCTGCTGACCAGCGGGGAGATCGACCATGTGGCCGGCTTGCTGTCCTTGCGCGAGAGCCAGCCCTTCACGCTTTGGGCCACGCCGCGCATTCTCGAGATCCTGGGCGAGAACTCGATCTTCGGCGCGCTCAACCCGGACTACGTCGCGCGCAAGACCTTCCCGCTCAGTACGGCGTTCGAGCCCACAGGTGCCCAGGGTGCACTGGGCTTCACCATCGAGGCCTTTCCGGTGCCGGGCAAGGTGCCGCTGTTCCTGGAAGGCCGCAACGCCGGCAATCTCGGCGGGATGCCGGAGGAGACCGTCGGTCTTGAAGTCACTGCCAAGCAAGGCGGCGCGCGGTTCCACTACATTCCCGGCTGTGCGCGCATGACGCCGGAGCTGCGCGCGCGTCTCAAAGGGTCGGCCCTGGTCTTCTTCGACGGGACGCTCTGGCAAAACGACGAGATGATCAAGCTCGGCATCGGGCAGAAGACCGGCGCGCGCATGGGCCACATGAATATCAGCGGGCAAGACGGGACGATGGCGGCCTTCGCCGATCTCGAGGTGAAGCGCAAAGTGTTCATCCATGTGAACACGACGAATCCGGTGCTTGACGAAGGCTCGGCCGAGCGTGCTGAAATCATCGCCCAAGGTTGGGACGTGGCCGAGGACGGAATGAGGATCCAACTGTGAGCGAGTTGCTGAGCCCGGAAGAGCTGGAAACCGCGCTGCGCGCGATCGGCAAGGTTCGCTATCACAACAACCACCCGTTCCACGGGCTGCTGCACAGCGGCAAGCTGAACAAGGGCCAGGTCCAGGCCTGGGCGCTCAACCGCTATTTCTACCAGTCGATCATCCCCATGAAGGATGCGGCGATCCTCGCACGCGCGAGCGATGCCGAGTTCCGCCGCGCCTGGCGCCAGCGGATCATCGACCATGACGGCACCGAGGAAGCGCCGGATGGCGGGATCGAGCGCTGGCTCGGGCTGACCGACGCGCTGGGCATCGACCGCGGCTATGTGACCTCCGGCGCCGGATTGCTGCCGGGGACCCGCTTCGCGGTCGAGGCCTATCTGCATTTCGTCAGCGAGAAGAGCCTGCTGGAAGCGGTCGCCTCGTCGCTGACCGAGCTGTTCGCGCCGACCATCATCAGCGAGCGCGTCTCCGGCATGCTGAAGAGCTACAGCTTCGTCGATGCGAAGGCGCTGAGCTACTTCGATAAGCGCCTCTACCAGGCGCCGCGGGACGCAAATTTCGCCTTGGACTATGTGAAGCGCGAGGCGCGGCTCCCCTATCAACAGCAGCAGGTGCTGAAGGCGCTGGAATTCAAGTGCGACGTGCTGTGGTCGCAGCTGGACGCGCTCTACTATGCTTATGTCGCGCCGGGCAACATTCCGCCGGGCGCGTTCCGGCCGGACGGCCTAAAGTGACTGTCATGGCGCTCGATCTCCAATCGCAACCGAGATTGGCGCCCGGCGTGCGGCTGAAATACGACGAGGCGCGGGAATGTTGGGTGGTGCTGGCGCCCGAACGCGTGTTGATGCCGGATGAGATCGCGCTGGAAGTGCTGCAGCGCCTGGACGGCCAGAAGACGGTCGATGTCCTGGTCGGCGAGCTCGCCACGGCCTATGAGGCCGACCGCGGCGAGATCCTGGCCGACGTGACCGAACTGCTGAACGGATTGCTGGAGAAGCGGGTGTTGGCGCTGTGAACGCCGTAGCGAAATTGTCGCCGCCGATGGCGGTCCTCCTGGAGCTGACACACCGCTGTCCGCTGCAATGCGCCTATTGCTCCAATCCGCTGCAGATGGACCAGGTGAAGAGCGAGCTCTCGACGGCCGAATGGAAGTCGGTGCTGGAGCAGGCGGCGAAACTCGGCGTGCTGCAGGTGCATTTCTCCGGTGGAGAACCCACGGTGCGGCAGGATCTCACCGAGCTCATTCGCCATGCCCGGGAGGTCGGGCTTTACACCAATTTGATCACCTCTGGCGTCGCCGCCAACCAGGCGCGGCTGGACGAGTTCGTCGCCGCCGGGCTCGACCATGTCCAGCTCTCGATCCAGGATTCGGATGCCGCGACCGCGGAGAAGATCGGCAACTACGCCGGCGCCCAGGAAAAGAAGCTCGCCTTTGCGAAATGGGTGCGCCAGGCCGGGTTGCCGCTGACCCTCAACGCGGTGGTGAACCGCCACAACATCGAGCGGGTCGGCGAGATGATCGATCTCGCGGTCTCCTTGGACGCGCACCGGGTCGAGATCGCCAACGTTCAGTACTACGGCTGGGCGGTGAAGAATCTCGCGGCGCTGATGCCGCGCTTCGATCAGTTCGAAAGTTCGATGGCGATCGTCGCGGCGGCGCGCGAACGCTTGAAGGGCAAGATCGTCATCGACTATGTGGTGCCGGATTACTATGCGCGGGTGCCGAAGGCCTGCATGAACGGCTGGGGCCAGCGCTTCATGAACATCACGCCGTCCGGCAAGGTGTTGCCCTGCCATGCGGCCGAGACGATTCCGAACCTGAAATTCGACACGGTGCGGGAGAAAACGCTCAGCGAGATCTGGGCGAAGTCCTCGGCCTTCGAAGCCTATCGCGGCACCGACTGGATGCCGGACTTGTGCAAGAGCTGCGACCGGCGCGACATCGATTGGGGCGGTTGCCGCTGCCAGGCGATGGCCCTGACCGGCTCCGCGGCCGAAGCCGATCCCGCCTGCGGGCTCTCGCCCTGGCATGCGAAACTGCGCGGCATGGCGGAAGCGGCGTCGCAGGCGGCCGCACCCGACTTCGAATATCGCCGCATCACGCCGCGTAAAGAATCTTCCGAAGGGAAGAAGTTCGACTCTCCCGAACCCGCCGTCGGTTAACGCGGCGATCAATCTTCATCTTTGAATTTTGCCGCGCGTGCGAGGATGAAATGCGCGCGTTTTTCATGCCTTGGTGCAATGCCAAAGGTCCGGCTCGTACCAAAGAACAATGGGTTTTGACCCTTCTTCGATTGACGGCAAATGGTCGCAGGTCCCACTCTGCTTGTGGCTGTCGTTGTCTGCTGAGTATCAGACGAATTGTCTGAGCCGGTTCCGATCGAGAGGCCATTTCGCGACGTCGGGGCCGCGATCCAAAAGAGCTCAGAACAGCGATTGACGATGGCGACTGCGTTGGCTCCGGCATGTCAGGGAACGCGCCGGTGCATCTGTGCCGTACAAATGTGGGAGGACACGATGGCGAAGAGATTGCCCGCTTCAAAAGTGATTCTGGGGCTGGCGGGGGTCATGACCTTGTGGTCTGGCGCAGCCCTGGCCAATGACGATCTGGCGAAACTGCAGCAGGATCCGAAGCAGTGGGTCATGCCGCTTGGTAACTATTCCAGCCAGCGCTACAGCGGCCTCGATCAGATCACCAACAAGAACGTCAAGAATTTGCAGGTTGCCTGGACCTTCTCGACCGGCGTGTTGCGCGGTCACGAGGGCGGTCCGCTGGTGGTCGGCAACATGATGTATGTCCACGCGCCGTTCCCCAACACGGTCTTCGCGCTTGATCTTTCCAAGGGCGGCCAGATCGTTTGGAAATACGAGCCGAAGCAGGATCCGAACGTCATCCCCGTCATGTGCTGCGACACGGTCAACCGTGGCGTTGCTTATGGCGACGGCATGATCTTCCTCCACCAAGCGGATACCAACCTGGTCGCGCTCGACGCGAAGACCGGCAAGGAAATCTGGAAGGTGGCGGACGGCGATCCGGCCAAGGGCGAAACCGGCACTTCCGCGCCAATGGTGATCAAGAACCTGGTTCTGATCGGCAACTCGGGCGGCGAGTTCGGTGTCGTCGGCCATATCACCGCCTACGACAGCAAGACCGGCAAGCAGGTCTGGCGCGGCAACTCCATGGGCCCCGATGCCGACACGCTGATGGATCCGGAAAAGACGACCGAGCTCGGCAAGCCGGTCGGCAAGGATTCCGGTATCAGCACCTGGCAGGGTGACCAGTGGAAGATCGGCGGCGGCACGACCTGGGGCTGGATGTCCTATGATCCGGCGCTCAACCTGGTCTACTACGGCTCAGGCAACCCCTCGACCTGGAACCCGGTGCAGCGTCCGGGCGACAACAAGTGGTCGATGACCATCTGGGCCCGCGATGCCGACACCGGCATGGCGAAGTGGGTCTACCAGATGACCCCGCACGACGAGTGGGACTATGACGGCGTCAACGAAATGATCCTCGCCGACGTCAAGGTCGGCGGCAAGGACCACAAGGCGCTGGTTCACTTCGACCGCAACGGCTTCGGCTATACCCTCGACCGCGTGTCCGGCGAATTGCTGGTGGCCGAGAAGTATGACCCGGCCGTGAACTGGGCGTCGAAGATCGACCTGAAGACCGGCAAGCCGGTGCGGGTGAAGGAATTCTCCACCGAGGCCGGTGGCGAAGACACCAACACCCAGAACATCTGCCCGGCCGCTCTCGGCTCCAAGGACCAGCAGCCATCGGCCTACTCGCCGAAGACCGGCTTGTTCTACGTGCCGACCAACCATGTCTGCATGGACTATGAGCCGTACAAGATCGCCTACACCGCGGGTCAGCCGTATGTGGGCGCCACGCTCAGCATGTACCCGCCGAAGGGCGAGGAGAATCTCGGCAACTTCATCGCTTGGGATGCCGGCACCGGCAAGATCAAGTGGTCGCTGCCCGAGCCCTTCTCGGTCTGGAGCGGTGCTCTGGCGACGGCCGGCAATGTCGTGTTCTACGGCACGCTGGAAGGCTACCTGAAGGCGGTCGATGCGGAATCGGGTAAGGAACTCTATCGGTTCAAGACCCCGTCCGGCATCATCGGCAACGTCAACACCTACGAGCATGACGGCAAGCAGTACGTCGCGGTGCTCTCCGGTGTGGGTGGCTGGGCCGGCATCGGTATGGCCGCTGGCCTGACCGGTGACCAGGAAGGTCTGGGCGCGGTGGGTGCCTATAAGGCCCTGTCGTCCTACACCGCCCTGGGCGGCACCATGACCGTGTTCAAACTCCCTGACTAACCCGCTTGCGCAGCGGCGGGAAGGTGGCAGCGATGCCGCCTTCCCGCCGGCCTTTTTTTCCGGCACAAGCGTTTTTGAACCACAGATCTGCTTTCGACGCGTACAATCCACCTCATCAACTTGGGAGTTGTTGAAGAATGCTCTCGCGTGGCCTTCGGCTGTTCGTCCTCGGCTCAGCCTTTTTCCTCTCGCTCTTTCTGATCACGGCTGACCGCAACACCGCCGCCGCCGAAGAAGAGAAGCCCTACAAGATCGACCCCGACGGAACGGTCGATTGGCCGACCTTCAGCGGCTTCCGCCGCTTCAACAGCGAATGCTTCGTCTGTCACGGGCCTGATGGCGTTGGCAGCTCCTTCGCGCCGGCCCTGGTCGACTCGCTGAAGACCATGACCTACGAGCAGTTCCTCGAGACCGTGACCAACGGCAAGACGGAAGTGAACACGGCGGTCCAGAAGAAGATGCCGGCCTTCGGCACCAACCCGAACGTCATGTGCTATCTCGACGACATCTACGCCTATCTGAAGGCGCGCTCCGACGGCAAGGTCGGCCGCGGTCGCCCGGCGAAGAAGCACGACAAGACGCAGGAATGGAAAGACGCCGAAGCCGCCTGCATGGGCAACTAGGATCGATCATGGCGTGGAGGGCATGCAGCGTCGCGGCAGGCATCCTGCTCGGTGCGCTGTTGCCAGCGACGATCGCCCCTATAGCGTCGGCAAGGGCGGACGATCACCCGGAAGCGGTCGATCGCTCCGCCTTTCGCGTCTGTTCCGACCCTGCGAACCTGCCCTTCTCCAACGACAAGGGCGAGGGTTTCGAGAACAAGATCGCCGAGCTGCTGGCGAAGAAGCTCAATGTCCCGCTCAAATACACCTGGTATCCGAACACGGTCGGGTTCCTCCGCAACACGTTGCGCGTCCGGCGCTGCGACGTGGTGATGGGAATCGTCACCGGCGCCGAGCTGGTGCAGACCACCAATCCCTATTACCGCTCGGTCTACGTGATGGTGACCCGGAAGGCGGACAACATCACGGCCGACAAGATCGAAGATCCGGCGCTGAAAAATCTCAAGATCGGCCTCAATGCCGGCGCACCCCCGGCCGATCTTGTGGCGCAGAGCGGGCTTGCCGCGCATGTGCGACCCTATGATCTCTATGTCGACACCCGGGTCCAGACGCCGGGCAAGGACATGGTCAACGATCTCGCCAAGAAGGAGATCGACGTGGCCTTGCTCTGGGGACCGATCGCCGGCTATTTCGCCGCCGAGCACGGCGATGAATTGAAGGTGACGCCGCTCCTCAACGAGCCGAAGAAGAACCGCATGGAGTTCTACATCACGCTCGCGGTCCGGCCCGGCGAGAACAAGTGGAAGAACGATCTCAACACCCTACTCCGCGACAACAAGGCCGAGATCGACCAGATCCTGCGCGACTATCACGTCCCGACCTTGAACGCGCGCGGCGAGCTGATCCAATGAGATCCCCGGCGGCCCGGGTCTGGTTTCTGATCCTGGGCCTCGCCCTGAACGGTCCGGCATGCGCCGAGGTGCCGGAGCCGAGCGACTATCGCCAGGACAACTTCAGAGCGGACGTGCCGGCGACCTTGAAGGGCGCAACGGTGGTCGATGCCAAGCAGGTTCATGAAATGATGGCCAAGGAGGCCGTCGTGGTGATCGACGTGCTGCCGCAGCCGCCGCGTCCCGCGGATTTGCCGGCGACGACGCTCTGGCATCCGCCGGCGCGGCACGACATCCCGGGCTCGATCTGGCTCGCGAATGTCGGTTACGGCGGGCTCTCGGCGGAGATGGATGCGTATTTCAAGCAGGCGCTCGAGGGCGTGTCGCTCGGGAAGAAGGATCGCAAGCTGGTCTTCTACTGCGAAGCCAAGTGCTGGATGTCCTGGAACGCCGCCAAGCGCGCGGTGGAATACGGCTACACGGCGGTCTCCTGGTTCCCCGGCGGCATGCAGGCCTGGACCGAGGCAGGGTATCCAACGCTGCTGAACGCACCGGTGCCGGTGAAGTGACGATCGGCCAGCTTCGCCTGCCCTGAGAAACTCGCGGATCCCAAGAGCGAGCATCAATCCTTAGATCGTCAGCAGCCGTAATCCGGCATTCCCCGTCCGCTCCTCCGCATCACTCTCCAGGGACGGCGCGGGCGCAGGCCAGTCTTGCGCCAGGGCGCGGAGTTCACCCAAGAGCGAGGCCTCGGCCGGATCGGCCAGGTGGCGGGGATGCGGCAAGGGAATCGCCCGGTCGAGGGCGATGCGGCCGCTCTCGGGGGCGAGGGCGATGACCCGGCTGGAGAGCGCAATCGCTTCGACGAAATCGTGGGTCACCATGACGACGGTCGGCTTCTCCGCCTGCCAGAACGCCACCAGGCGCGCGCGGAGACGCTCAGCCCGCGTGTTGTCGAGGGAGATCAGCGGCTCATCCAGGAGCAGCAGATCCGGCTTGGCGAGCAAGGCGCGGGCAAGGGCCGCGCGGCGCTGCATGCCGCCGGAAAGCTGGCGCGGCAGGGCGTCCGCGCTGCCCGGGAGCTCGACCAGGTCGAGCAGGGCCAGGGCCTCGGCCCGGGCGCTGGGCGCGGCGATCAGCAGCAGGTTGTCGATGATGCTGAGCCAGGGCACCAGACGCGGCTCCTGGAACACCATGCCGATTTTCGGGCGACGGTCCTCCGGCCAGGCGACGCGGCCTTGGAAGCCGTGGTCCAAGCCGGCGATGATGCGGAGCAGGGTGGTTTTGCCGACGCCCGAAGGGCCGACCACGGTCACGAAGGCACCGGGCTCGATCGTGAGCGAGATGTCCTGGAGGACCGTCTTCGCCTTGGTTTCGCCTGGGCCGTTGGCCGGGAAGCGGCGGGAAATGCCTTCGAGCCGGAAACCGATCATGCGCTCCGCCAGCGTCCAGTGCGGCGCTCGATCGGCTGCATGATGAAGGCTTCGATCGCCAGCACGATCGCGATGAAGGCGAGCGAATAGGCGAGAATGCTCGCGATATCGAAGGTGTTGAAGAAGGTGCGGATCTGGAAACCGATCCCGTTCGGGCGACCGAGCAGCTCGACCACCAGCACGATCTTCCAGGTGAGCGCCAGGCCCGCCCGGGCAGACGCGATGAAGCTGGGGGCGAGCTGCGGCAGGACCACGTGGCGCAGCACCTTCCAGCGCGAGACGCCGAAGACTTGCGTGGTCTCGAGCAACTGTCGGTCGAGCGCGCGGGCGCCTTCGCGCATGATCGCGGCGACGGTCGGTGCTTTGTTGATGGTGACGGCGAGGATGGCGGCGGTCTCGGTCAGGCCGAACCAGACATAGCAGAGCACGATCGTGACCAGCGCCGGCATGTTGAGCGCGATCGAGAGCCAGCCGCCGAAGATCGCGTCCGCCGGCTGCGAGCGGCCCAGCGCAATGCCGATCGCGCTGCCGATCACCATGGCAAAGCCGAAGGCCACGATGACCCGCGCCAGCGTCACGGCGAGACTGAACAGCAGATCGCCGGACATCAGATGCCGGGTGCCGGTCTCCAGGGTCGCCCAGGGCGTCGGGAACAGCACCGGATCGGCAATCAGCACGGCCGAGACCTGCCAGAGCACCAGCAGCGCGATGAAGGAGGGCAGCTTGAGCCGGAGCCAATCCGGCCTCTGGCGCGGCACGTCGAGCGCTGCGGCCAGCTTCATTTGCGATAGGCAGGGAAGAAGGTGCCGGCCGGCAGCTTGTCCAGGCCGGCGACCGCTTCCTGGTCGATGCTGCGCATCAGGTCGAAGGAATCGGTCGCCGCCATGACGTCGGC
>Ga0268265_10003210_pt1 | contig 11868 bp, 10 predicted proteins | sample KBSSwiS52_FD_190355 | JGI IMG/M metagenome (GOLD analysis project Ga0268265, IMG submission 190355) | Switchgrass rhizosphere microbial communities from Kellogg Biological Station, Michigan, USA - KBS Switchgrass S5-2 (SPAdes) (version 2) | ecosystem: Host-associated > Plants > Roots >... | reverse complement strand
GGGCGGCACCGGCGCCGATACACTGGCGGGCGGCAACGGCGTCGACACCCTGACCTACGCCTCGGCAACGGCGCGCGTCGTCGTCAACCTTTCGACGGTGGCGGGCCAGAGCACGGTGGGTGCCGGCACCGATACGGTCTCGGGCTTCGAGAATCTGATCGGCTCGGCGTTCAACGACACGCTGACCGGTACCGCGACCGCCAATGTGATTACGGGCGGTCTGGGTCTCGACGTGATCAACGGCCTCGGCGACAACGACACGCTGCTGGGGGGCGACGGTAACGATACATTGCAAGGCGGCGACGGCGACGACAGCATCGACGGCGGCGCGGGCGCCACCGATGTCGCCAGTTTTGCGACGGCAGCGACCGGCGTTACCGTCAGCTTGCTCGCCGTCGGCGCGCAGGCGACCGGCGGCGCCGGCAGCGACACGCTGATCGGGATCGAGGGGCTGACCGGTTCGGCCTTCAACGACACGCTGACCGGCGACGCCAATGCCAACAGCCTCAGCGGCGGCATCGGCAACGACCTGATCTCCGGCGACCTCGGCAGCGATTTCATCGACGGCGGCTCTGGGCTGGATACGCTCGATTATTCGCTGGTGGGTGCCGGCATCACGCTCAACCTGATCAGCCAGTCGGCACAGAACACCGGCGGCGCGGGCACCGATACCGTCCGCGGCATCGAGAATGTCATCGGCACCGCGTATAACGACACGATCACCGGCAATGAATTCGGCAATATCTTCACTGCCGGCAATGGCGACGACATTTTGGTCGGCGGCCTCGGCAACGATACGTTGAACGGCGGCGCCGGCATCGACACCGCCAATTACGCCACCGCGACCGCCGGGGTGAAGGTCAATCTGACGATCCTGACCGCGCAGACCACGGTCGGCGCCGGCGGCGACACGCTGTCAGGCATCGAGAATCTCGTCGGCACCGGCTTTGACGATCAGTTCACCGGCGATGCCGCCAACAATGTGCTGACCGGAAACGGCGGCAACGACACGCTACTGGGCGGTCTCGGCAACGACACGCTGTCGGGCGGACAAGGCACCGACACGATCAGCTATGTCGGTGCGGCCGCTGGCGTCACCGTCAATCTCGGCGTCGCCACCGCGCAGGACACGATCGGGGCGGGCATCGATACGCTGGCGAGCATCGAAAATCTGATCGGTTCGGTGCTGGGCGACACGCTGACCGGCAGCATCCAGATCAACATCATCTCCGGCGGCAATGGCGACGATGTCATCGACGGCGGCAGTTCGAACGATACGCTCGACGGCGGCGCCAACAACGACACGCTGAAAGGCGGCACCGGCAACGACCTGCTGACCGGCGGCACCGGCAACGACAGCATCGACGGCGGCGCCAATATCGACACGATCAGTTTTGCCGGCGCCGGCAGCGCGGTGACGGTGAACCTCGGCCTCGCCACCGCGCAGGTGGTGGGCGGCGGCCATGGCACCGACACGATCGTCAATGTCGAGAACATCCTGGGCTCCGGCTTCGGCGATACGCTGACCGGTTCGGCGATCGCCAACCTCCTCACCGGCGGCGCCGGCAAGGACCTGCTGACGGGCGGCGCGGGCAACGACATCTTCGCCTTCCTCACCACGACCGACAGCGTGGTCGGCGCCAATGCCGACCGGATCCTCGACTTCGCCGCCGGCGACATCCTCGATCTGTCGGCGATCGACGCCAATGCCAACACGGTAGGCTCCGATGAAGCCTTCACGCAGGTCGGGGCCTTCTCCAATGTCGCCGGCCAGTTCACCTTGGCGTTCGACGGTGGCTCGAACACGACCACGCTGCTCGGCGATACCGACGGCAATGGCGCGGCGGACTTCTCGATTCTGTTCACCGGCGACGTGACGGCGCTGACGGGGACCTGGGTGTTGTGATGCGTCGCCTTTGCGCATCATTGGCGCCGGATGAATCGAAGCTTGCGGCAAGGCAGCCATGGTGATCCGGCAAGCTCGATCTTGCATATAGTAGCACCTCGTGCTATGAAACACCGTGATCGATAGTGCTTTGGCACCCCGCACGTTCAAGACGGCCTGGTTCGGCAAGGCGGCACGGAAGGCGAAGATTGGCGACGCGACGCGGCGCTTTTGCATGGCCAGTGTTCAGGCTATGGCGGGACAAGCCGATGATCTGGGCGGAGGCGTGTACAAGAAGCGACTGGGAACAATCAGTATCGCTCGATCATATTGGCCAAAGGTGGAGAAATTTGGGTCTATGCATATCTATTCGCTAAGCAGGACCGTGCCAACATCGATGACGCCGAGTTGACGGCATTTCGCCGGCTCGCGGCATTCTATGGCGCCAAAACCGACATGGAGATCGACGCCGAGTTGGCGGCTGGAGACCTGATGGAGATATGCACATGACGACGAAGCGCAAGTTCAAGAGCGACGCCTTTGAAGCGATCCACAGCGCGGCCGCCGGCATGTATCGCGCGGACACGATTCCGAAGGCAACCATGCGCGAATTCGACGAAGCATGCCTATCGGCCGTTCCTCGGTACGGCCCTAAGGATATCCAGCGGCTGCGCGAGGCCAACAAGGTCAGCCAGCCCGTGTTTGCGCGCTACCTCAATACCAGCGAGTCGACGGTCGAGAAGTGGGAGACCGGCGCCAAGCGTCCAAGCGGCATGGCATTGAAGCTGCTCGCCATTGTCGAGAAACATGGACTCGAGATGCTGGCCTAATTCCCTTTTCCCGATGGCATCGATCATCGGCAGGCTCCAGTCGCGCCACTTCAGAAGCCGGAAGCCGGAAGCCGGAAGCCAGAAATCGGAAAGAACGTCGTCCTTACTGTCGACTAGCTTCTGGCTTCTGACTTCCGATCTCCGTTCCGAAGGAACACAACATAGCCCCGGAAGTTCGGATTGGCCTCCAGCCCCTCGGGCGCCTCCCATTCGCCGCCCTGCAACAACCCGATCCGGAACGGTATCTTCAGCCGGTCGAGCCTGGCCAGGTAAGTCCGGTAGCCTGGTATCACGCGACGCCCCTGATAGATCTGCAGCACCACCTCGTCGACGCTGCCGGCCAGCGCATCGAGGCCGACCGGATCGCCATTGGCGCTCCAGTCGAGCAGGCCGGTGATGCCCAGCCGATAGTCCGCCGGCAGGCGCCGCCGCAGATCCTTCAGGAAGATCGCATAGTCGCCCAGATGCCGCGTGCGGGCGTCGAAATCGATCTGCAGGCCCACCACGCGATTGCCCGCCGCACGCCAGCGCGCGAGCTGGCCGAGCAGCTGGTCATGGACCTGCGGCGGCCAGCGCAACGTCTCGACCCGCACGACGATCCACACGTCCGACCCGCGGATGCGCGGGATCGCCGGGCGTTGCGCGATCAGCCGGACCGGATCGCGTCCGACCTGCCCCTGTAGGATGTAGATCCGGCGCGCCATCGCGAGCACCGGCTGCGGCTTGACCCCGGCCCATAGCCAGAACGCGTCGTAATGGCGGGCATCGACGCGGATGTCGGCCGTCGCGGGGCCGGTCACCCCGGCCAGCGCCAGGCAAAGCACGAGCGCCAGCCGCCGCATCAGGCGCTACCAGAAATAGCGCAAGGCCTGCGCCCAGCGCGACGCCGGATACTCCTTCTTCAGCCGCTGGAACCACGCCCTGCGCCGCGCGACCGGCACGTCGACACCGCCGCAGCTATTGCTGCCCGACGGCGCATAGCAGGCGATCGCGCGATGCAGCGCATAGGCCTTGTCGGGTGCCGGCGCCCTGGGGTCGGCGATGATCGCCTTGTAGACCTCCAGCCGCGACCAGGGTCCGCCGCCGAACAATGAAGGCGTGCCGCCCAGTTCGTCCTTCGGCCGTGCGCGATCGAGCGCGAAGCCGTCGAACCCGTTCGCGCGCATGAAGTCCGCGAGGCAGAGCCGCGCACCCGGACTGCCTGGGTCGGCGGCCAGCCGCGTCGCCGTCTCCTTCAGCGCCGGGCAGCCATAATCGCCCAGCGTCCTGGTCTGGGTGAACAATCCCAGCGGCGGCCTTTCGCTGGTTGGAAAATCGTAGAGATACGTCTCGGCCTGGGCGTCCCCCGGCACCAGCGCCAGATCGGCGACGAACTCGCGATACGCCCCGCGCGTCAAATCCTTGTAGAGCAAGGTGAACAAAGCGACCTCGCGCTCATGGGCGGGCGCGCTTGCATCCTTCACCTGCTGCCGAAGCAGGCCCGCACCGGCGACATTGGCCAGCAGCAGCTCGCGAATGGCCGGCGACGTCACAGGCGAAGCAGGCTCGAAGACACGCGCCAGCGCCTTGCCGCGCTCGTCGTGCAGCGCCAGCGCCAGTTCGATCGCCGGCCGCTGGAATGCCGCCTTCGTCCCCGGCAGCATTTCCAGCCAGAAGCCGCGCGCATTGCGATCGCCGACGGACTCCAGCGCCATGCCGCGCAAAATCTGCCGGCTGAACTGCAGCGCGGTGAACGCCCCCTGCCGCGCCGCATCGGGGATGATGCGCAGCACGTCCGCTGGTTTCTTCGCGACGAAGAAGGCATGCGCCGCCAGCAGATAATCGAACAAAGCCGGGTTCTTCGCGAAGACTGCGCGCTGTGTTTCCAGCTCGGCAAGCGTGATGGCACTGCTGCCGGCATCGCTTCCGGCATTGCGCATCCGCAGCAGATCGATCACCGCCAGCAGCACTGGATCAGTCACCTGTTCGGGCTTGATGCGCAGCAGCAGCTTGTTGTCGATCTCCTGCGCCAGCGTGGCATCGTCGATCCCGCGCACCGCCGGCGCCTGTGCGAACAACGCCGCATATTCGGCGACCAGCCGATCATCCTGGCCGCCGAGCCAATAGACCCGCCGCAACAGCCCGCGCGCCGACAGCGCATAAAGCCCATCCGGCCAGGCCTTCAAATAGGCGCGCAGCGCCGCATCGGCCGCGGCGATCACCTTGCCGTTCGCCTGCGCCGGGTCCCTGGGATAGCCATAATCGTCGAACGCATCGATCTGCGCGCGATTCACCTCGACCCGGCCCAGCATGTAGCGCGCCGTCTCCTTCAGCCAGGGCTGGTCGACCGCGTCCAGCGCCGCGAACCGCGCCGCCGCCGTGTCATAATCCCCGCCATAAAAGGCCTGCGCACCCTGCAGATAGCGCGCGAACGCGACACCCGTCGGCGACTTCATCCGTCCCGCCGTCTCGTCGACCAGCGCCTTGCCGGCGCCCGGGCCGAGACAGTCGGGCTGCAGGCCCCGCCGTGCGGCGATCAGCGCCGTCCGTTCATCGGCCGACAGCTTGCGTGTGCCTTCGATCGCCGCTTCGAAGTCCGCAATGCCACTGGTATTGCTGCGACAGCGCGACCCCTCGCCCTCGGCATAAGTGCCGTCGGCAACCGCATCGGGCTGCGGGAACAACCGCGCCTTGAACGTCGCCCAGTCGAACATCGGCTCGGTCGCGGGCGCCGACTCACGCCGCGCTTCGACTGGATCGTCATGCAGGTCACGCAGCAGCAGCACCAGATTGACCCGCGTATCGTTGCCCGGCCCCAGCAGCGCCATATTGTCGCAGCCCGACAGATCGTTGTGCGCCAGCATCCATGTCGGCGCACAGGCGAAATCGCCGCTGGCGCGCGCAGGCGCCTGCCAGAACAAGGACAGCAGGGCCGCGATCAGGAGCGCAGTGAGTCGTGGCATGGCGATCTTCCCGGAAACGAAGGCCAGGCCGTTGTGCAACAACCTCTACCGGTGCGTCGAGGGGGCTTGGTTGGCATCCGGAATCCGACGCCGGGCCGCCCCGGTCATGCGGCATTTTCAGCGAGCGCATAGCTGGTGCTGCGTCCGCCGGCAGGGTCCTTGACGAGCATGCCCCGCCGAATCAGATCGTCGATGTCGCGCAGCGCGGTATCCGCCGAGCATTTGGCGATCTTCGCCCATTTGGTCGTGGTCAGCTTGCCTTCGAACCCGTCCAGCAGGCGGTTGACCATGGTCCTCTGGCGATCGTTGATCGATTGCGTGGCGTGCGCCTCCCAGAAGATGGCCTTTCGCATCACGCCGGCAAGGATGGTTTCGGCTCCATCGATCGCGCGATCGAGGCAGCCCAGGAACCAGGTCAGCCACGCGGTGATATCGAGGCCACCCTTCTGCGCAGCCTCGAGCGCCTCGTAATAGCCATTCCGCTCGACCCGGATCTGCGCCGACATGCTATAGAACCGCTGCGGGCTTCGTTCCGAACGCGCGAGCGCCAGATCGGCGATCGCCCGCGCGATGCGTCCGTTGCCGTCGTCGAACGGGTGGATGGTCACGAACCACAGATGCGCGACTCCCGCCTTGAGAACAGGGTCCATCGCGTTCTCGCCGGCGATCCAGTCGAGGAATGCCTGCATTTCCTCATCCACCTGCGCGGCGGCGGGCGCTTCATAATGGACTCGTTCGTGTCCGATCGGACCTGACACGACCTGCATCGGCCCCGTCGCGTCATCGCGCCACGTGCCGACAGCGATGCGTGACATGCCGCTGCGACCGGTGGGAAACAGTGCCGCGTGCCAGTCGAACAGGCGCTGGCGGGTCAGCGGCTCAGCATAGGATTGTGTGGCGTCGAGCATCATCTCGACCACGCCTTCGACGTTGCGATCGGCAGGAACCAGCCCGGCAATGTCCATGCCGAGGCGACGCGCGAGCGACGACCGCACTTGGGCCCTGTCGAGCATTTCGCCTTCGATCTCGCTCGATTTCAGGACATCCTGCGTCAGCGTCTGCAACACGGCCTCTTCGCGCAACGCGAAGCCCAGCGACTCCATCCGCCCGATCAGCCGACCCTGCCGATGGCGCACCGAGCCGAGCAAGGCGGACAGTCGCTCGTCACGCCAGACAAAGGACGGCCAACCGTCAATCTGGTGGATATAGGCCATAATCACCGCACATCATGCGGAGAATGATGGGCCTATTCTCCGCATGGAGCAAGCGTGCGTCTTCCCCGCGCAGGCGCATAGGCGCCAACTTTGCCGTTAGCCGCGAAAAACCCAATCAATTCAATGCCGAAATCCCCCACCCGTCATCCCCGCGCAGGGCGCCTCCTGAGCTTGTCGAAGGGCGGGGATCCATGCGTCCGCCCGACGGATATCGCAACCTATGCCCGCCATGGATCCCCGCCTGCGCGGGGATGACGGAAAAGGTGGTGTAACCTACCGTAATCAAAGGCTTTTCAGGCCCCGCCGTCCCAAAACCCATAAACCGGATCCGCCGCCCCCCACGCCCCGCGCAGATCGAGCGCGGCATACATGCTCTCGGCGCTCGACGTCGGCGGATCTGTGCGGTTCCAGTCGAGCACGAAATTGCGTTCGGCGATCTTCCATGTGCCGTCGCGCCGCTCGAAGCGGTCGACATAGCGGCCACCGGTCAGCATCTCCGATCCGCCTTCACCGGCGAAATCCGAAGCCGCGATCACATAGGTCTCGCCGATCGCGCGGTCGCCATCCACTTCGACCCATTGGTTGGCGATCGAATGGAAGCACATCGTGAACGTCTCTTTCACGATCCGGCAGATCTCGGTCGCGAAATCCTGGCCGCCGCCGTTGAAGGCGCCCGTCACCACGACGCTGCCGTCGTGGAACACGCTCTTCAGCAAGGCCACGTCGGCGCGATCGATGCCGCGGCAATAGGCCATCGTCAGGTCGGCGATCTGCTGGCGCGAGATGATGGCGTGGATCGCGGTGGACTCAGGGTCCGGTATCGTCTGGCTCACGGTCTTTTCTCCAGCGGATGACATCGCATTACGGGCGGCGGCGCGGGCGAGCAGCGCCACACCTGGATCGGCCGCGCCATGCCCGCCCTGCGGCACGTGGCTGGCGAGCGGCCCCAGGTCCGAACTTGCAAATGCGCCGGCCCAGTTGCGGTTGGTATCGAGCACATAGGTCCGGTGCGAGAGCCGCCATCCTCCGTCGCGGCGTTCGTGGCGATCGAGATAGCGGCCGCAGATCAGCCGCTGACGCACCGTGCCGTCCGCGTCGGGCGATTGCGCATAAGCCAAGATATAGCTTTCCGATCGCGCGCGATCACCGTCCAGCGCGACCCACTTCTGCGCGGTGCGATGCAAGTTCACCGGACCGGCCTTCTGCGCGCCGGCGAGGATGCTGGCGAACTGGCCGGCGGGGCCGATGAAAAAGCGGTAATCGACCGTTGCATCGTCATGATAGCAGTCGGCGAGCATCGCCGCGTCGGCGCGGTCGACGCCGCGGCTGTGCTGGGCGAGCCGCTTCGTGATCGCCTGGATCGCGGCGACGTCGCCGATCGTCGTGCAGTGGCTCATCGCATCGTCTCGCCATTGTCGATTACGATGTGCGTGCCGGTGATCTGCCGCGATTCCTCGGACGCCAGGAACAGCGCGAGATTGGCGACATCCTCGGGCAGCCCCTGCCCCTGCGCCTCGATCTGGTCCATGCCGGCCTCGCTCGCCGGCAATTACGCGATCGCCTGGCGGGTCATCGGCGTGTCGTGCGCGCCCGGCGCGATCGCGTTGACGCGGATGCGGTAGCCGGGCAGGAACGAGATCGTGAAATTGGGAAACAGCACGGTGTGCGGGCTGTCGGTCGGCTGTTCGTCGTCCATATGCTCGTAATGGAGATAGCCGCGCTCCTTCCACAGCCGGCGCTTGGCGGCCTTGAGATCGAGCCAACCCTGCATCGTCTTGTGTTCGAACGACTCATATTGGGCGGGATCGATGTCCCACTGCCGCAGGATGTGATCGAACGGATGCTCGACGCCGTCGGGCAGGCGGTCCGACAAGGATGGTCGCATCGGCTGCACCGTCCGGCCATGGCCGGCGGGCCACATCTCGTGGCGCGCGGTATCGACATCCTGGTCGATCCACGGCGGCACCTGCGGATGCGCGGTGCGGGTGTGATAGCTCTCGCTGAAATTGTCGGTGACGAACTTCCAGTTGGCATCGACCGCGATCCGGTACCACACCACGCGCACCGCCGTATCCATCGGATAGTTGCGATAGACTTCGGGCATCGGGTGGAGGAATTCGGCGAGCGACGGCGCGTTGTCGTCCATCGTGTACCACACCAGGCCCCCCCAGGTATCGCAGCGCAACTCCTTGAGCTTGAGCTTGCCGCACGGATCGCCCTGCGGAAAATCATGCGCGTCCTGCGCGAAGGCGAGCACGCCGTCCTTGGCCCAGCGCCAGCCATGATAGGGGCATATGAACGCGTCGACCGACGAGGCGCCGTCCACCAGCCGCATGCCGCGATGGCGGCAGCTGTTGTAGAAGGCCTTGATCGATCCGTCCTCCTGACGGACGCAGATCACCGATTCCTTTAAAATCATGGACGACGAAATCGCCGGCTTCTTCCAGCTCGGCGGTGCGGCCGGCGACGTGCCAGATCCGCGTCCACATATGGTCCCATTCGGCCTGGGCGAATTCCCTGGAAAAATAGCGGTCACCGCTGATCGCGTCGCCGCGCAAATGCGCGGGATCGCGGCCGTCGATGGTCAATGGATGACGCAGCGCTTCCGTCATGATCCTCTCCTCCGAGCTTATGGCGGCAGAGTGCCAGTGGACGACGCCGGCCGAACCTAGCCAATGCGCGAGAAATCAGACAGCGCTGCCGGTTTTCTCGGGAATGCGCCTCGCTGTGGGTCTCGTACCGCGCGATCATCCTCGTCAGGCATGGCCCGAAGGCTCAGAAAATCGCGTCGATCATCAATTTGATCCCCAGCAACACCATCAGGATATAGATCAGCACATAGAAGCGCGCGGCGTCGATGCGGCGGACCAGTGCGACACCGCCCAGGGTCGACAGCAGGGCCAGCGGGATCAGCAGCGCGGTCGCGGTCAGATTGGCGCGCGTGAACTGGCCGAGCGCGGCATAGGCCGGTACCTTCATCCAGTTCATCACCGCGAAGGCGATTGCCGTCGTTCCCACCAAAGTGTCGCGCGGCAGCCGGCGCGGCAGCACCCACATCTGGAACGGCGGCGATCCGGCATGGGCGATCTGGCTGGTGAAGCCCGACGCAACGCCGAACAACGTGCCGACCCAGTTCGGCAGATGCTGCGGCAAGGCGATCGCGCCGCCGCGCTCCAGCCACAACCGGTGCAACCCGAACACGGTGGAGATCGCCCCGAGCACGCCCAGCACCGCGCTCTCCGACACCTTCGCCGCGAACAGATAGCCGATCGCGATGCCGATCGCCATGCCGGGGATCATCACCATCAGCACCGTCTTGTCCCACGTCCGGCGAAACGCCCAGACGCTGACCGCGTCCTGGACGATCAAAATCGGCAGCAGGATCGCGGCGCCCCGCACCGGATCCACGCCCAGCGCCATCACCGGCATCGCCAGCGAACCGACGCCGACGAAGCCGCCCTTGGCCAGCCCCGCCAGGATGACGGCGACGATCGCACAGGCATAATAGAGAGTTTCGTTGGTCATGCCGCCGCGCATAAATGCCAAATGCCGTCCTGTCTCGCGCTGCGACAAGCGCCTGTCTCGCGCTGCGACAAGCGATCGTCCCGTCGCACTTGCGTCACGGTGGCCCGCGCGCCATCGTGCCCTTTTTCGCGGGACGGGTTCGAAGCGACGATGGACCAACCAATCGAGCGGCCGGGACCCGGCCGGAAGCGGCGCGTGACGCAGGCGATGATCGTCGCGGAAGCTGCGGAGGTGTTCATCGAGAATGGCTATCACCGCACCAAGATCTCGACGATCGTCAAGCGCGTCGGCGGATCGAACCGCAACATCTACGAGAATTTCGGCGACAAGTTCGGCCTCTTTCAGGCGGTGATCCGCGGCTATCAGGACCGGCTGATGGACGGTTTCGTCGCCGCGCATGTCGAGCATGCCGATCCGCGCACCTGGCTCGAGACCTTCGGCCGCGCCTATGTCCGCTCGTCGATGAACCGCGCGACGGTCGCGCTGCACCGGCTGGCGATCGCCGAGGCGCAGATATTCCCCGAGCTCGGCGGGAGCGTGCTCAACCAGGCTGAATACAAGCTCTCGGCGATGGTCGCGGCCTTCCTCACCGAACGCGCGGCCGTCGGCGAACTCGAGGTCGACGATGCCGCCGAGACCGCCGGCGCGCTGCTGTCGATGCTGCGCGGCGAGCGGCATCTGCTCGCCTGCTACGGGATCGGCGAACTGCCGGGCGAAGCTGAACTCGATGCGCATGCCGATCGCACCGTGGCATTGTTCATGAAGGCGGTGGCGCCGCGCGCATAGCCGAAGGCGCCACGGCCCGACCGCGCGCATTGCCGTCGTGCAGATGGCCCCAGCCGCGTTATGACAGGCACGCGCCGGCCGCCGCCGGTCGCCGGAAAAGGACATATCAGGCATGCGTTCCCGAACCCGATACGCCGCAACCGCGGCGCGCTGGTCGCCCAGCCTCCTCTCGATCCTGCGCATCATCGCGGGACTGCTGTTCCTTGGCCACGGCCTGGTGAAGCTGTTCGGTTTCCCGCCCGGTGCCGCTCCGGGAAAAGTGCCGCTGGAGAGCCTGTTCGGTGCCGCCGGCATGCTCGAACTGTTCGGCGGCGTGCTGGTCATGATCGGTCTCTTCACGCGGCCGGTCGCGTTCCTGCTCGCCGGGCAGATGGCGGTCGCCTATTTCATGGTTCACGCGCCCAAGAGCCTCTATCCGGTCCTCAACGGCGGCGAGCCGGCGATCCTCTTTTGCTTCATTTTTCTCTATCTCGCGGCCGCCGGCGCGGGTCCATGGAGCGTCGACGCCCGACGCTGAGCGATGATCTTCGGGGGGACGGCGCCGGATCAATCCTGCCATCCCCGCGCTGCGACACGCCGCACGGCAGACATGATCGATGTTCTAGATGTCGTGCGGCGCTCAGCTGCCGGGACTGGCCTTGCCGTTCGCTGCCCGTGCCGCGATCATGTCGAAGCGCTCCAGCGAA
>Ga0268265_10003208_pt1 | contig 11873 bp, 12 predicted proteins | sample KBSSwiS52_FD_190355 | JGI IMG/M metagenome (GOLD analysis project Ga0268265, IMG submission 190355) | Switchgrass rhizosphere microbial communities from Kellogg Biological Station, Michigan, USA - KBS Switchgrass S5-2 (SPAdes) (version 2) | ecosystem: Host-associated > Plants > Roots >... | reverse complement strand
GCGCGAGCCAGATCGACGACGCCGCCGCGCGGGCCGCCAAGATTGCCGAGTACCGGGAGTACTTGTCGCTGGCCGCGCGATGTGCCCGGCCAGATGCGCCCGGCATCGTCATCACGCGCGGGTTGTCAGGATCGGGCAAGACGACACGGTCGGCGGTGCTGGTCGAGCACGCGGGCGCCATCCGCATTCGGACCGACGTCGAGCGTAAACGCATCCACGGGCAGGTGCCGCTGGCTCGGACTGAATCCGCGTGGGATGAAGGAATCTATTCCGCCGCGGCAACCGAGCGGACGTATTCACGGGTCGCCAGCCTCGCCCGCACGGTCGCCGGCGCGGGCTATCCGGTCGTGGTCGACGGCACGTTTCTGCGGCGTCGCGACCGCGACCGGTTCCGTGCCGTGGCTGCCGACCTCAACGTGCCGTTCGCGATCGTGGACTTCGTCGCGTCCGTAGAGACACTCCGCGCGAGGATTCGCGAAAGGCGCGAGGCCGGAACCGACGCGTCGGACGCCGATCTTCAGGTGCTGGAGCGTCAGCGGCAATCGGCGGAGCCGATCGCGCCGGACGAGCGAGCGGTCACCATCACGTACAACGCTGAGACGCCGCTCGAGGTGTCGCACCGCCTCGAACCGTGGCGGCCAGTCCTCGACCGCCTGCGGACCGACGTCCGGCCGTCGACGGGCCTCGACGCACGGCCGCCGCTGCAGCACGTTCCATGACGTGGTGGTCTAATCGGGGGGCGACGAAGTGTCGAGGGCCTCGACGCGGAAGCGGGTCTCGGCCATGAGGACGCCGCCGACCCGCAACTCGATTCGATACGCTCCGAGCGGCCAGCGCCTGCCTGCCGCCAGCTCGAAGTTGAACTGTCCCCAATCGCCCAGTCGGTTCACGACGACCTCGCCCTCGGTGAACCGGAGAGGCGGGTCGGTTTCGAGGTAGTACCACACGGACGTAATCGTCGTCCCGAGAGTGCAGCCCTCGGCTCGGAACCAGACGTAAATCGGATTGTCGCCTGGCGCAAAGACCTGAGCGGGGCGAAAGGGTCTGTCGTCCACGATGCCGTGCGCCGTCGTGAGATCGAACAGGCGCAACGGCGTTTGTCCAGCACCTCGGCCTGGGATGCCGCCGAGCGTCAGCAGTATCGCGACGGCGAGAGAGATGAGAGTCATAGCGCCAGACGTTCTCTCGCCAGGTAGCGATGACACGCGACGCACTGGAGCGTGACCGCGACGTACGCCTTCGGCGCGCGGTCCAAATCGCGTTGCGCGGCCGCCAGATGGAGATCCTCAATCGCCCGGACGAAGGCCGCGCTGTGGCGCGCGTAGTCGGGGTGCTTCAGGACGATCCAGCGTGGATCGTGGGTGAGACGCTCCATTTCGCGACTGTGAGTTTCGAGGGCAATCCAGTCGCTCGTGACGACGGCCTCGAGGATCTTCTGGGCGTGACCGAGTTTCTCGCGCATGATGTTGTTCAACGCCGGCCCCTGACCACCGGGTCGCGCGGCGACACCGATGGCGGCCAAGAACAGCACTAGGACAAACCATCGCTTGGTCATGAGACCCCTGCGAGTACTGCAGCAAGTCCCCGGCCATTGCCTGACTCCTGCTTTGGCGTCATTGGCGCAGTGGTCGGCGACGGCAGTTCGCTATCGCTGCCGGAATTCCGGCAGCTGCCGGATCGACTTCGCGGCCCAGGCTGCCCGGAGAGCTGCCGTCCCCTCTGAGGCCGGAGTCGGCGTGCGATGACCACACCTGCCGGCCTTCTGGAAATCCTCGTCGCAGCACTTGGTGGCGCGGCGATCGGCGTCGAGCGGCAGCGGTCCGGACATGCGAGCGGACCCCGCGCGCGCTTCGGCGGCATACGTACGCTCACGCTCATCGGCGGCGTCGCTGGGGTGTCCGGATGGCTCAGCACGTTGAACCTCACGGGCCTGGCGATTGTGCTCGCAGCCGGAGCGGTCGCGCTCGTGGTGTCGGGCTACCTGGCGGCCAGCCGCAAGGACATCGACGCGACGACAGAGGTCGCGGCGCTGGTCGCCATCGGCGCGGGGATTGCCGCGGGCACCGGCCACCTCGCGCTCGCCAGCGGCATCGTCGCCGTCACCGTGCTCCTCCTCGTCGAGAAGTCGCGGCTCCACGCACTGGTTGAACGCGTGAACGACGAAGAGATGCGCGCGGCGGCGCGCTTCGGCGTCATGGCCGTTGTCATCCTGCCGCTCCTGCCTGAAGGTCCTCTCGGCCCATTTGGCGGGATCCGCCCCCGCGCTTTGTGGCAACTGGTGCTCTTCTTCAGTGGATTGAGCTTCGCCGGCTACCTCGCGCGGCGCACCTTTGGCGCCGGACGCGGCTATCCGCTCGCCGGCCTGCTCGGCGGCCTGATCTCGTCCACGAACGTCACGTTTACGTTCGGGCGTCTGAGTCGCCGCGAACCGACACTCGCTGCGCCGCTCGCGATGGGCGCCATCGCCGCCTGCACGATGCTGTTTCCCAGGGTGATGATCGCGGCGTCTGTGCTGAACCTGGGCGTCGCTCGGCTGCTGGTGCCCTATCTGGCGGCGCCGTTCCTCATTGGGACCGTTGCCGTGGCATTGTGGTGGCGGCGGAGCGCGCCGGCCGGTCGAGAGCCCGAGCAGGTTGCCAATCCGCTGCAGGTCGGCCCGGCCCTGCAGATGGCGGCGGTGTTTCAGGTCGTGCTGTTCATCGTCGGCGGCGTCGGCCGCGCGTTTGGCGACAGCGGATTGCGCGTGGCGGGCGCCGTGCTCGGTTTGACAGACGTTGACGCACTCACGATCTCGATGACGACCAGCGCGGCGTCCGCAAACGGGCCGGCGGTCGCTGCCGAAGCCATTGCAATTGGCATCCTGGCCAATTGTCTGATGAAGCTCGGGCTCGCTATCGCACTCGGCGCGCCGCGTTTCGCGCGTACGACCGCCACGATGCTGGCCGCCATGGCCGCCGCGATCCTCGTCTCAATCGCCCTTCAGCGATAACACGCGGTTATTTCACCTGAATCGACTCGATGTACGTCACGACATTGGCGATTCGAACCTTGACCAACGCGTCCGAGCGATCGAGGCCACGGAAGATCGGGCCCCAGACCGGCATGTCAGCGCTTCCGTGTGCCGGCGCGAGGATGTCGCGGTCATTGGTCACGAACGCCTCCACGCGCTGACGCGGAAACGTGCCGCCGTTGCGGCGCGCGAGCAGCGTCAGATCCGACGGCGGCGACTTGAGCGCTGCGGCGACCGGACCATCCCCTGTTCCCTTGCGGCCGTGACAGGTCGCGCAGTAGAACGCGAACAGATCGTGCCCCGCGAGCGAGCGGATCACCAGCGGCGGATTTCGTGGGCCTGTCGTCTGCGGCATCGCGACGACGACCGCGGCCCCGGCCAGGAACAGAGCGACCGCCGAAGTCAGGTAAGTACGCATCGCCTATTTCCGCACGGTCAGCACCGCGCACCTGGCACGCCGCACGACCTGATCCGTCGTCGAGCCGAACAGCGCGCGATCGATTGAGTTTCGACCGTGGACGCCGAGGACGAGCACGTCGGCGCCGGTCTCGGCAGCCACGCGCAGCAGCTGGACGTATGGCTTTCCATGAGCAACCTGAACGGTGGCCGGGCAGCGATCGCGAACGGCATCAGAGACGAGCGATTCGAGCCGACGCGTGGCGCCGCTGACGAGATAGCGACGGAACTCGAGCAGCGCGCTGGCCTGTTCCGCCGGCAACTCTGAAAAGTCCGGCGCGGGTGGCTCGTCCCAGGGCCATTCGACGACGTGCAGGAGCTCGAGGTCTGCGCTCGATTCCCGCGCGAGCGACGACGCCAGCTCAACGGCTGCAGTCGACCATTCAGAGAAATCGACGGCACACAAGACACGCTGGAATGGAAGCCGGGCTGTCGCGTGCGCCCGCGGCGGAACCGTGAGCACCGGGCACGGCGCCCTCCGAAGCACCTTTTCAGCCACCGAGCCCAGTATCAGATGCTCGAACCCGCTGGCGCCGTGGGTTCCCATAACGATCAGATCGGTCGCCAGCGTCGCCGCCCGTTCAAGGATGACAGCCACCGGCTGACCGACGCCGACGCAGATATCGACGTCGACGCCAGCGATTCCGGATGCTCGAACGAATGCCGCCGCTTCATCCTGCACCCTTTCGCGTTCGGCATCGGGCACGCGATTCGCGGGCGCCGGCAAGCCGGGCACCGGCATGAAGATCGGGCTGTAGACGTGAAGGACGTTCACCCGCGCTCCGTACCATCCCGCGATCGCGCCGGCTTGCTCGATCGCATGGCGCGACGTTTCCGAGAAGTCGACCGGACAAAGAATGCGTTCAATCCGGGGCATGATGAAAATGCCGTCTCACGTTGTCGAGCATCGTGGCCTGCCGCTCATCTGAGCGGTCAAGCCGCGATGCCCGTCGAATGGCTGGCACCATAGCGGGCCACCCACCCGGCCTGACGAAGTTGCGAGGCAACCCGTGTGCCATCCGGCGGTGTCTGGAAGGCAGGACTCGCGGCTCGGGGATGCCGTGATCACCGAGAGATCGTCGCAGTCGCCGCGTTACCTGACTCCGGGAATTTCCGGTCGCGGGCGGAAAATTCCAGCGTCCGTCATCGGACGACGACAGATCGTCGTTGATTCTTCACGCAGCGAAGCGTAGGGTAGTGTTCGAAGTTTCCTCAGTCCTCGGCAGCAACCACACCGACGACCGTTCTCGCCAAGAGGAAGCCGCTCTGGACGGGATTCCGTCTGCGCGAGCCGGATCAACATCGTGGTCCCACGCCCCGGTGGCACGAGCTTGGTATTCGTGAGCCGTCGAGCTCTGGAAAACAGCGAGGTAAACAGCATGGCGAAAACACCGAGACGAAGAGCCGACCTTCCGGTCACTACGGCTGCCGATCGCGCACCGCGAGCGCGAGCCGACTCCTTTGCCATCATCGAACACGACATCGCTCGTCGCGCGTACGACCTCTACCTTGCGCGTGGCCGCGAACCCGGCCACCAGCTGGACGACTGGCTGCAGGCGGAGCGGGAACTGCGATCAAACTCGCTCGTGAGCACGGTGTGACGCCGTGCCGTGGTGAGCACGGTGTGCTGTCGTGGCGAGTGACTCCACGCTCAGGTTCCGCGCTGGCGTGAAAGTCCCTGGTCGAGCGCCGCTTCAACTCTCGAATCTCCGGCTGACACTCGATTCCCACCTGCGCGCTTGGCCGCATACAGCGCCGTGTCTGCCGCCGCCATCAGCGAGGCCGCTGTCGGCGGTGCGTCCGTCGAGGGCGACACCGAGGCAATGCCGATCGAGATCGTGGTGCGTCGACTTTCGCGACCGTTGCCAGCTTTCGCCACGAGCGCTCGCAGGCGCTCGGCCAGGGCGACGGCGGCCTTCGCGTCCGTCCGCGGCGCGAGGACGGCAAACTCGTCGCCGCCGATTCGGGCGCCCAGATCGATTTCGCGCAAACCGCTGCCAATCGCTTCTGCCACGGACCGAAGGGCCGCATCGCCCGCCTCGTGCCCAAACTGATCGTTGACACGCTTCAAACCGTCCAGATCCATCAGCAGCAGCGAGAGCGGCTCCCGATATCGAGCCGTTCGTCGGAGCTCCTGCCGCAATTGATCGTGAAACACTCGTGGGTTGTAGAGGCCCGTGAGCGGATCGGTCGTCGCGAGATGCGCGAGTCGATCGGCGTAGTGGCCGAGCACTGCGCCGAAGAGCGCAAACGCCGCGGTCGTCGACATCGCCGAATAGACGTAGGTTGGTCGATCGGACCGGATTTCTTGAACGACCGAACGCATCGAGAACGCGCTGCGCCTGAGACGCATCAACAGCAGGCCCGCTGGCGCACCCAGCCCGAGGACGCCGCCGGTCATCGCATAGAGCATTCGCCTCGTGCTCATCCCACCATCGTCTCTCATTGCGTGATGGGCTGCAAACCGGCGCAGGGTTCGATGGCGCACCGTTCGCGCCGGGAGGTGTGCGGCACCTCGGTTGCTTTCAGAGTGTGTGATGGCCCCGCCACCCACACTCGCCGCTCGACTCTACTGGCGGACCGTTTGGGTGCTGGGCATCTATGCGCTGCGAAGCTGGCTGGCGATCGACGCGCGAGGTCGCGCAGCGCACCGGGCCCGGTAGGGATCCGAACATGGCTCATCGTCGCTGTCTGCCCGTCTGGCTCTGGTGGTCATCCGTCACGCTCCTGCTTGCGGCTTGCGGAGGTCCGGGCACTGCGCCGTCACCGCCGATCGATCAGAACCTGCAGGTCACACCTCTCGACAGCAATGGACCGGTTCGAATCAGCTTCGTGAGCGCGAACATGACACCAGGCACCGTGGTGGCTGGCTGTGGCAGCCTCATCGAGGGGTGTGCGGACAGACTACGAATGACGTTTCGGCTGGATCCGCCCTCAGATGGTCCCGTGCTCTACGCGCGAGTCTATCTGCATGCCACAAACCTCATTGCCTGCCTGTGGGGCGAGACGCCGTCGTTCACCATGCAGGCGCGCACGTCAAGCGTGATCGAGATCCCCTTGGAGCGTGCGGATCGCTGCGGAACACCAGCGACGGTGGCGACCATGGCGGTAGTGGTTGAGGGCCCTGTTCAAATCGCGTCACGGCAGACCTGGTCGCTGCATTACGTGTTTGCGCCCTAGTGTGATGGACCGACGCTGCCGGCGAGCACATACGCCTCCCGGTGGGTCTTCCTGAGGAACTCGGCGGCCACCAGTGCGTCGAGCAGAGTGTCGCACAGCGGCGACTCGAGTCTCCAGAGGCGCTGGACTTGAGCCTTGGTGAGGTGCAGGCCTGGCATTTCGAGGTACTCGGCCCGAATCAGGCGCATCCAGTTGTGAACGGTGCTCTGCTCGGCGGTCATCAGCGCTCCTTCCGTGCGGGACGCTGCACCAAGAGCAACTGTCGTACCAGGCGCACAGAATGCAGATGGCCAAGGCTTTACAGATCTCCTGACGGAACAGCCGCCGGATTTTCCGCAGCGCTGGGGAAATACTCGCAGTTAGTCGATTTGTCGCGTGCCGCCGGTGGCTGTCACGACGGAGGTCGGGTTGGACGCAGCACCTCAACACGCCAACGACGTAAGATCAGTTGTGACGATGGCCGCCCAGCGACTGCGACCGCGCTTTCGATCGATTCTCTGCGCCGTCGATTTCTCAGTGCACTCGCGACAGGCGCTTCAATACGCGGCTGCGGTCGCGAAGCGCTTCCGCGGCCGGGTCACGGTGCTCTTCGTCAACGACCCGCTGCTGCTCGCCGCAGCGCGGCAGGCGTACGGCAACGAGCGGCAGGTCATCGAACAGAGTCGAGCGGAGCTGGCCCGATTCGTCGCGCAGGCGGTTCGGGGCTCAGAACGGATGACGCCGGTCGTTGCGGCCGGCAACCCGGCCTCACAAATCCTCGCCTCGGCGAAACGACTCCGCAGCGACCTCGTCGTCATCGGAACGCAGGGCTTGAGTGGCGTCCAGAAGCTGTTCTTCGGATCGACGACAGAGCAGGTCCTGCGCCGAACGGCCATCGCGGTGCTGGCAGTCCCGCCACAGATAATCCGCCAGGGCCCCGCGCACGGTCGCCTGGTTGTCGATCAGATCATCGTACCAATTGATCTCGCCGGCGAATGGCAGTCGGATGCCGTTCGCGGCGCTGCAATGGCGCAGATGTTCGACGTACCGATACGGTTGGTGCACGTCCTGCGTCCTGTTCAAACGCCGGCATGGATTCGTGCCATTGGCGTTCCGTCGCAACGTCAGCGGATTGCAAAGGCCACACGGGCGCTGGAACAGCTCACGCGGAAGCTCGGCGCCGGCGTTCGCGCCTCGTGCTCGGTCGTCCTGGGCGAGCCCGCGCACGAGATCGCACGGCTCACAAAACGCGGCTCGCCCCTTCTGGTCATGTCGCTCCGTGGGACCAGGGGCGTCTGGGGACGGCGGGGCGCAATCGCCTATCACGTGCTCACCCACTCCGCGACCCCGGTCCTCGCGCTGCCCCGCCGTCAGATTGGTGGACCACTCGCCAGCCGGCTGCGCCGCGCCGTCAACGAGACGCTGATCGCGCGCGATCGGATCGAGATGGCCGGCATCGATGCGTTGCTCTCGGCTGGCTCGGGCGAGACACGACTCAAGCGGGGATTCAAGGGGTGACCTGCGTCCGGCGGCGGCGCAGCAGCTTCTCCAGTTCACGAAGCCACAGAGCGGTACTGGCGACTATCGCGCAGCGCATCCAGTCGGAAGGGGTGAGCGGCTCCGTCGAAAACGCCAACTGAAGAAATGGTGAGTACACGACGGCAGCCTGCAGGATGAGAGACACTGCGATCGCACCCCACAACCAACGGTTTGTGAACATCCCGCGAAAGGCGCTCTGCTCGTCGGACCTGGCGTTGAACAGATTGAACAGTTGAAACAGCATCAACGTCGTGAATGCCATGGTCTGGCCGTGTCGCAGGCTGCCGGTTCCCTGAAAGAGTCCGCCGGGTAAATCGGCGTCCAAGACGTACAGTGTGCCGCCAGCCATCACGACGCCGATGAAGAAGATGCCGCGCCACATCGGCCCGGTAATCACACGCTCCGTCGCAGGTCGCGGCGGCCGCTCCATCGAATCCGGATCGCTGGCGTCGACACCCAGTGCGAGCGCGGGCGCGCCGTCGGTCACCAGGTTGATCCACAGCAGCTGCGTGGCCATCAGCGGGAGGACGAGCTCGCCGGTTCGCAGGTCGAGCCCGATCGCTTCGCCGAACACGACGCCGAAGAACATCGTCATCACTTCCCCGATGTTCGACGAGAGCAGGTAACGCAGAAACTTCCGGATGTTCGAGAAGATGGCGCGGCCTTCCTCGACTGCGGCGACGATGGTTGCGAAGTTGTCGTCGGCGAGCACCATGTCGGCGGCCTGCTTCGACACGTCCGTCCCCGTAATCCCCATCGCAATGCCGATATCGGCCATCTTGAGGGCTGGCGCGTCGTTCACGCCGTCGCCGGTCATGGCGACCACAGCCTTTCGACGCTGAAGCGCCTGAACAATCCTGAGCTTGTGCTCCGGTTTCACCCGCGCGTACACGGAGACCATGCCGACCGTCCGATCCAGCGCGTCCTCGTCCATCTGCTCGAGCTCAATGCCGGTCACCGCCTCACCATTGCTCGCGAGCCCGAGCTCGTGCGCGATCACCGCGGCGGTCTTCGGGTGATCCCCCGTGATCATGACGGGCCGGACGCCAGCGCGTTTCGCACGGATCACTGCCAGCCTGGCCTCCTGGCGAGGCGGATCGATCATGCCAATCAGCCCTGCGAACACGAGATCCCGTTCGAGATGCTCACCGATGTCCGCGGCGTTGAGCGTCCCGTCCGTCGAAGCGCGGTAGCCAACCCCGAGCGTGCGCAGCGCGCGGGCCGCCAGGGCATCGTTCGCCTCGAGAATCTGACGTCGCCGGTCGTCAGAGAGCGGCTGGTGCTCCGGTCCGACGTGCTCGTGCGTGCACCGCGTCAGCAACAGGTCCGGGGCGCCTTTCGTGAACACCAGGACGCGGCCTTCGGTGTCGGCGTCCGTGTGAACCGTACTCATGAGTTTGCGTTCAGCCGAGAACGGGACCTCGCCAATGCGTGCGAAGCGTCGCTGCAGCACCGCCGACTGCAGCCCTGCCTTTCGAGCCGCAACGATGAGGGCAGCCTCGGTGGGATCACCGACGATGATCCAGCGCCCACCCTCCTCGCGCACCGACGCGTTGTTGGCGCGGTCGGCGACCCCCAGCGCACGTTCCAATTCGATTCGCAGGTTGCCAGTCACCTCGCCATCGTTGTCCACTCTCACATCACCGATCGGCGCATAGCCCGTTCCAGTGATCGTGACGTGGCCGCTCGCGGTCACGACTTCGCGCACGGTCATCTCGTTCCGAGTGAGCGTGCCGGTCTTGTCCGACGCAATGACGGATGCCGAGCCGAGCGTTTCCACCGCACTGAGATGTCGCACGATGGCATGCCGCCGCGCCATGCGCTGGACACCCATCGACAGCACGGCGGTGACAATCGCCGGTAAGCCTTCCGGCACTGCGGCAACCGCAAGGGCCACGCCGAGGATGAGCACGTCGAGAAGCGCTGGCAGACCGCGGACGTGTTCCACCACGACGATCGTGGCAATCATCACGACGGCGATCGCAATCACCACCACGCCGAGGCGTCTGCCGACGCGATCGAGCTCCTGCTGAAGTGGAGTGGGAGCGCTCTCCACGCGAGACAGCATCCCGGCAATGTGCCCCATCTCGGTCTGCATGCCGGTTGCGGTCACCACCGCTCGGCCGCGGCCATAAGTGACCGACGTCCCGCTGTAGATCATGTTCGCGCGGTCGCCCAATCCCGCCTCGCCTGGTATGGGGTCGGTGTCTTTCGACACCGGCAGACTCTCGCCCGTGAGAGCCGCTTCGGCGACGTGCAGGGCCGTCGATTCGATGACACGGGCGTCTGCGGGCACGGTGTCGCCTTCCTGGACGATGAGGACATCGCCTGGTACGACATCGGCGGCAAGAACGGTCGTCGGCTCCCCGTCGCGAGTCACGAGCGCATGGGCGGCAGCCATCTGGCGCAGCGATGCGATTGCGGATTCGGCTCGCTCCTGCTGGATGTAGCCGAGCATCGCATTCAGGAGCACCACGGCGCTGATCGCCATCGCCTCGTACGGCAGGGCCGCGTCCCGTTCGTACAGCCACAGCACGAACGAGATCAAGGTGGCAATCAGCAGCAGGATGACCAGCACGTCGCCGAACTGCGCGAGGAGTTTTCTCCACGCGGGCACCGGACGTTCGGCCGCCAGCTGATTGAGTCCAAAATGCGCCAGGCGCGCCCGTGCTTCGGCACCTGACAGCCCGTGCGTTCGGTCGCTGCCCAGCGTGCGGATGACCTGTTCGGCCGTCTGCTGGTATTCGGCTTTCATCCCGCTCTTACTATCATGACGTGCTGGAGGCTCGGACGATGAGACATCGCGAACGACACCGGAACGAACGGATCGCGTGGCTGCGCGCGGCGGTCCTCGGCGCGAACGACGGTATCGTCTCGACGGCGAGTCTCGTCGTCGGCGTCGCCGCAGCGGAGGCGACGAGGCATGATGTGCTCGTTGCTGGTGTGGCAGGGCTCGTGGCAGGTGCTCTGTCGATGGCGGCCGGCGAATACGTGTCGGTCAGCTCACAGGCCGACACCGAGCGTGCAGATCTCGATCTGGAGAAGCGCGAACTGGCCGCCCAGCCGCAGGCCGAGGAGGACGAGCTGATGCGAATCTACATGCGCCGGGGTCTCGAGCCAGACGTCGCCCGGACGGTGGCGCGGCAATTGATGGCGAAAGACGCGTTGACGGCGCATGCGCGCGACGAACTCGGACTCACCGAGGAGCTCGCTGCACGTCCGCTGCAGGCGGCGATCGCCTCAGCAGCCACGTTCGCTGTCGGAGCAAGTGTGCCGGTATTGACCATCATGCTCGCGCCGCTGCCCAAGCTGGTGCTGATTGTGTCGATCGTCTCCCTGCTCTGCCTTGTCGCGCTCGGTGCGACAGCGGCACGAGTCGGCGGTGCGCCGCCAGCGGTCGGCGCAGCGCGGGTGGCGCTCTGGGGTGCGATCGCACTGATGGCAACCGCAGGCATCGGTAAACTGTTCGGCACGACCGTCGCGTGAAGGCTCCGGTGGCCAGGAAGACGCAACGCATCATGCAAGTCGTCGAGATTATCGACGTCGCACGCCGGCTTCGGCGTCCGCGGAGCGTTTTCGAGCGAGGACGCCATCGAGCAGCGCGTCGTGCCGATAGATGTCCTCAGCGAAGCGAATCGTCCCATCGTCAGGCATCACCGCCGCGGTCGTGTAGAACAGAACGACCTGAATCGGCCGTGGCAGCAGGACA
>Ga0268265_10003207_pt1 | contig 11873 bp, 7 predicted proteins | sample KBSSwiS52_FD_190355 | JGI IMG/M metagenome (GOLD analysis project Ga0268265, IMG submission 190355) | Switchgrass rhizosphere microbial communities from Kellogg Biological Station, Michigan, USA - KBS Switchgrass S5-2 (SPAdes) (version 2) | ecosystem: Host-associated > Plants > Roots >... | reverse complement strand
CGACGGCGTCAGCGACGCCGACAACGTCAGCACCGGCGGAGACATCGCCGGGCCGGTGGCCTACATCTGGCAGTTCGACCCGCGCGGCGACGGCGTGTTCGAGGACATCATCATCGCCACCGGCCTCGGCGACGTGCGGGCCATGGGCTCGACCTTCACCGTCACCAACGACGTGGCCGGTACCGCGATCCGCGTGAAGGCCCTCTACGAGGACGAGCACGGCGTGCTGGAGACGGTGTTCTCTGCGCCCACCGCGCTGGTGCAGGGCGTCAACGCCGCCCCGACCGGCCTGCCGACGGTGGACGACGCCACGCCCACCGAGGGCCAGGCGCTGACCGCGGTTGTGGCCACCATCGTCGATCCGAACGGGACCGATGATGCCGTTGCCGGCGGCCTCTTCACCTTCCGATGGCAGCAGTCGGCCGACGGCATCGACTGGGTCGACGCCACCAACCCCGATTCGCCGCTCGGCCCCGACGAGGGCACCGGCCAGATCTTCGTGCCGGGCGCCGGACAGATCGGGCTCATGCTGCGGGTGCTGGTGACCTACACCGACGACGGCGGCACGACGGAGACAGTGGCCTCGCTGCCGACCCAGCCGGTGGCGGACGACGGCAACTTCCTCGGCACCGACGCGGACGAGGTCTTTGTCGGCACCAACGCGACCAACTTCATCTTCGGTGAGGGCGGCAACGACAGCCTCAGCGGCCTCGGCGGCTCCGATGCCATCGGCGGCGGCGACGGCAACGATATCCTCGACGGCGGCACCGGCGACGACTTCCTCTCCGGCGGCACCGGGGACGATTTCATCGACGGCGGCCTCGGCGCCGACATCATGGACAACGAGGCCGGCAGCGATATCTTTGTCGTCGATAACGTCGGCGACCTGGTGCAGAACTTCGGAGACGACGACGGGCTCGATACGATCCAGACCAGCCTCGGCCTCTATGCCCTCGACAGCCTCTCGGGCGTCGAGAACCTCACTTACACCGGCACCGGCGACTTCACCGGTACCGGCAACGAGCTCGACAACGTCATCACCGGCGGCGGCGGCAGTGACACCCTCGACGGCGGCGCCGGTGCCGACACCCTCGACGGCGGTGCCGGTGCCGACACCCTCGACGGTGGTGCCGGTGCCGACACTCTCGACGGTGGCGCCGGTGCCGACACCCTGAACGGCGGTGCCGGTGCCGACACCCTGAACGGCGGCGCCGGTGCCGACACCCTGCTGGGCCAAGGCGGCAACGATACGCTGAACGGCGGCGGCGGCGTCGACACCCTGACGGGCGGTGCTGGCAACGACCGGCTGAACGGCGGTGCTGCCGCCGACATCATGACCGGCGGCGTGGGCAACGATACCTACGTGGTGGACAACGACGGCGACCAGATCATCGAGCTGCCCGATGAGGGAACGGATACGGTCGAAACCCTGCTCAACGCCTACGCCCTGGGGGCCAATGTCGAGAACCTGACGTTCACCGGCACGGGCGACTTCACGGGCACCGGCAACGATCTCAGCAACGCCATCGTCGGGGGAGCCGGCAACGACACCCTCAACGGCGGCGCCGGCGCCGACGCCATGACGGGCGGCGTGGGCAACGACACGTACACGGTCGACAACGCCGGCGACACGGTGGTGGAGGACACGGGCGGGGGCACCGACGCGGTGCGGGCGCTGCTGAACGCCTACACGCTGGGTACCAACGTGGAGAACCTGACCTTCGCCGGTACAGGCAATTTCACGGGCACCGGCAATGCCCTCAATAACGTCATCGTCGGCGGGGCCGGCAACGACGCCCTCAACGGCGGCGCCGGCGCCGATACCATGATGGGCGGCGGCGGCAACGACACGTATTCGGTCGATAACGCCGGAGACGTTGTGAACGAAGGCGCGGGCGAGGGCACGGATACGGTACTCGCACAGCTCGGCTCCTACACGCTGGGGGCCAATGTGGAGAACCTGACCTTCACGGGCACGGGCAGCTTCACCGGCACCGGCAACGCGCTCGACAACAGCATCGTCGGCGGCACCGGCAACGACACGTTGAGCGGCGGCGGCGGCAACGACAGGCTCACGGGCGGTGCCGGTGCGGACAACGTCAGCGGCGGCGCCGGCAACGACCGCTTCGTTGCCGCGGCGGGCGACGGCAACGACACCTACAACGGTGGCGCCGGCCTCGACACCTACGACCTGTCCGCCACCACGGCGGGCGCCGCCGTCACCGCGGGCGCGGCGTCGAGCGCCCAGATCGGTAGCGATATTCTCTCGGGCATCGAGAGCATCATCGGCAGCCAGGGCAACGACACCATCACCTTCGGCAACGAGGCCAACGTCATCGATGGCCAGGGCGGCAACGATGTGATCGTCGCCGGCGGCGGCGACGACATCATCACCGGTGGAGCGGGCAGCGACGCGCTCGACGGCGGGGCGGGCAACGACATCTTCGTCTTCGCCCCCGGCTTCGGCACCGACAGAATCGCCGGCTTCGACGCCAACCCGGCGGGTGGCCAGGATCTGCTGGACCTCCGCGCGTTCGGCATCACGGCCGAGACCTTCGCCAGCAGCGTCACGATCACCAACCTGGGCACGATCACCATGGTCTCGATCGGGGCCGACATGTTCGTGCTGGGGGGAGTCGGCGGCAACGGAGCGAATGGCCTCACCCAGGATGATTTCATCCTGGCCTGATGCGGCGATGCGGTCTGCGGCGGGCGCACGGCCGCAGACGGGTGGGACAGGCGGAGCGATCCGGCAACGGGAACGGAGGAGAGGGTGGACAGGCAACCGCAGGCATCGGCCGGCAACGGAGCAGGCGGGCCGCGGCCACAGGTCGCTGCGGCCGGGACGGCGACCCGGCCCAGGGACGCGCGCCAGCTGCGGCTCGGGCAGTCCTTCGCCCAGGTGGTGGCTGTGCTGATGCGCGACCGCAACTTCCGCCAGATGCGCCTCGCCGACCTGGAGTGGCTGGTGCTGCCGCCGCTCATGGCCGGTCAGTTCCGGCTGGCGCAGATGCCGGCGCTGCAACGGGGCACGGCAGGGAGCACCCAGCCAGGCGTACAGGGCAGCACTCTGGCGAGCGACAAGGGCAAGGACGGCGGGGACGGCGGGATGCTTGTGCCCGTCGCCGTTGCCCTGTGGGCGCGGGTGTCGGCGGTCATCGACCGACAGCTGTCGGAGAATCTCGACAAGGTGGTGCGGCTGGGCGCCGGCGACTGGGCCTCGGGCGAGCACGTCTGGCTCATGGCCGTCGCCGGCGACAGGCGGATCGTCCCCAAGCTTCTCGAGCAACTCGCCAAGGACGAATTCAAGGGGCAACGCGTGAAAACGCGCGTGCGCGGTCCGGACAATACCGTGGTCGTCAGGACGCTGGGCCAGTCAGCGTCGGCGTGAGGACCCACTCAAGTTCCCGACCCAGGAGAAGCGGCACGATGTACATATCGCCTAAGGCATCACGCATCAGGCAGCGGGAGGCGCAGAGGGCGCGCGACAACCGCTCGGAGATCAGGAAGGCTCTGAGGCTGGGCCAGATCAACCGGCGCGACCTCGTCAGGTGGGGCATCTTCACCTCGGCGGGGATGCTCGCCTTGAAGAACGGCCTGAGCCCGTTCGCCCGCAGCGCCTTTGCCGACATCCCCACCGGCACGCCGCGCAGCCCGCTGTTCGGCGTGGGGAAGTTCACCCAGCGGATGCCGCGGCTGCGGACGCAGACGCCGCTGCCGATCGTCCGCAATGCCGCCGACGAGGCCGTGTTCCCGGCGGGATTGGGCTACCCCAACGCCAAGCAGCTCTCCTACCACAACGACTTCAACGCCTACGTCGATCCGGTGACCGGCCAGCCGGTTCCGCCGAGCCAGAACCCCTACCGCAACCCGCTCACCAACCGCGGCCCCATGGAAGGCCGCCCGCCCGGAGAGTTCTTCGCGCATCAGCGCTGGGACGAGTTCTTCCCCAAGGTCGGCTACGTCCTCTCGTGGGGCCAGTGCGTTCCCGGCACCAGGTTCCATCCCGGCTTTCCGGATCAGGAGCCCAACGCGGTGTGGTGCTTCGGCAGCGGCCCGTTCTCGCAGGGCATCATGCCCCCGCCGCTCATCAAGGGGCGGTACGGCGAGCCGATCATCACCCGCGTCTACAACAACACGCCGATCGACCGGGTCGGTCCGAGCGGGGAGGAGCTGAACGGCGGGTTTGGCCGCAACGAGACGCAGCTGCACTTCCACAACGCCCATAACGGGGCGGAGAGCGACGGGGCCACCGGCGCCCATCACTTCCCCGGCACGTTCTACGACTACCTGTGGAGCACCTCGCTGGCCCGCCGCGACAAGATCAACATGCACGCCACGGATCAACGGGCGGGACCGGACAACGGCACCGGCATCGTCAAGGTGGCCGGCGACTGGCGCGAGATCCAGGGCACCATGTGGGCCCACGACCACCGCTTCTTCTTCACCGCCGAGAATGTCTACAAGGGCAATCTCATGCAGGTGAACTACTACAGCGGGCGCGACCGCGGGAACGAGACCATCACCGCCGGCGGCAACCTGCGGCTGCCGAGCGGCACCAGGCTCGGCTGGGGCAACGTCGACTTCGACGTGAACCTGATCGTCTCCGACGGCGCCACCGATGCGGACGGCCAGTACTTCTTCGACGTCTTCACCACCGACGGCTTCCTGGGCGATCTCCCGCTCATCAACTTCGCCTACGCGCCCTACTTCGACGTGCTGCCGAGGAAGTACCGCTTCCGCATCCAGAACGCGTCGATGTCGCGCTTCTACAAGCTGGCGCTGAGCTACAACGGCGCCCCGGTGCCGTTCAGGTTCATCGCCAACGACGGCAACCTGGTGGTCAACCCGATCGTCCTGATGCAGCTGGACGAGCAGGGCGTGGCGGAGCGCTACGATATCGTGGTCGACTTCTCGGCGTTCCCGGTGGGCTCCAGGATCTACCTGGTCAACCTGCTCAAGATGCGCGATGACGGCCGCGGACCGCAGGAGACGCTGCCGCTGGGTCAGGCGCTGGCGGGTGATCCGACAGATCCGGCGATCGGCAAGTACATGGAGCTCCGGGTGGTGGCCTCGACGCCAAGCGTCGACCAGCCGGGCACCACGCTCACTGTGGCCAACAGCTGCGGCCCCAACGACAAGAGCCAGGTGCCGGCCGTGCTGACGGAGCAGATCCCCATCGTCGCCCCGGTGCGGACCAGGGTCATCGAGTACGGCAGGTCCGGCCCCGGCGACTCGCGCGATCCTGTCACCGGCCAGTGCACGCCCGACTGCCCGGAGGGCATGCCGTTCCCGTGGACCATCAGGATCAACGGCGAGGACGCGCACTCCTTCAACGCCAACCGCATCTCGCTCCTGGTTCCAAGACCGGGGGAGGTCGAGCACTGGACGCTCGTCAACGGCGGCGGCGGCTGGGATCACCCGATCCATCTGCACTTCGAGGAGGGCATCACCATGAGCCGTGGCGACATGTCCACGGGGACCATGCAGCCGGCCTCGATTCCCGCGACGGAGCGGCTGGTCAGGAAGGACGTGTGGCGCCTGCGGCCCTCCGGCGCCGTCACCTTCCAGGTGCAGTTCGGCGAGTTCGGCGGGTCCTATGTGAACCACTGCCACAACACCGTGCACGAGGACTTCGCCATGCTGCTGCGCCTCCAGCTGCTGGCCGCCGGCGGCCCGCAGGTGGCGGTGACGCCGACGCCCCACCCCACCCCCGACGGCGTGTTCTTCACCGACCCGGAGATCCTTCCCGAAGGCGATCCGCGGACACAGTCGTAATCCCCGCAAGGTGTCAGCCGAGCACCGGCTGCGCCGACCCGTGAAGACGAAACGGAGCGCGCCGCAGCGTCCCCTCCCCCCTTTGTGGGGGAGGGAAAGGGTGGGGGGGAATCACAGGCCTTGAATATCGTGGTTCTCCCCACCCCTAGCCCCTCCCCACAAGGGGGAGGGGAATCCGCGCAGCAGCTTGCCTGTCGCGCCTGGCCAAACTCCGCCGTCCCAGTTGGTCAGTTTCGTCTTCGACCCTCTGGGTCTGACACCACCGCTCATTCCCCGTGTCAGCCGATATCGAGGCTTCGCCGGTCTACGGCCCGATTGCCCACCGGTCCCAGGCGGGCGATAAGCTTGCCCCATGTTCACCAAGCTCCTCATCGCCAACCGGGGCGAGATCGCGCAGCGCATCCTCTTCACGGCACACCGGCTCGGGGTGAAGACCGTGGCGGTCGTCTCCGAGGCGGACCGGGGGGCGCCGTACGCCCGGCTCGCCGGCGAGGTGGTGGAGATCGGGCCGGGGCCGGCCACCGAGAGCTACCTTCGCGGCGACAGGATCATCGCCGCGGCCAAGGCAACCGGGGCCGAGGCCATCCATCCAGGCTATGGGTTCCTGGCGGAGAATGCCGACTTCGCCGATGCCGTGCGCAAGGCCGGCCTCGTCTTCATCGGGCCGTCGCCGGAGGCCATGCGGCGCATGGGCGGCAAGGCCGAGGCCAAGGCCATCGCGGCGGCGGCCGGCGTGCCGGTGGTACCGGGCTACGGCGGCGACAGGCAGGACGCCAAGACCCTCGCCAGGGAGGCTAAGCGGATCGGCTATCCCGTGCTGATCAAGGCGGTGGCCGGCGGCGGCGGGCGCGGCATGCGGCTGGTGGAGCGGGAGGAGGACCTGGCCGACGCGCTGGAGAGCGCGCGGCGCGAGGCGGAGGCGAGCTTCGGCGACGGCCGGGTGCTCCTGGAGAAGCTCATCGCCAACCCGCGCCACATCGAGGTACAGGTGTTCGGCGACCGGCACGGCAATGTCGTGCATCTCTACGAGCGCGACTGCTCGCTGCAGCGGCGCAACCAGAAGGTGATCGAGGAGGCGCCGGCCCCGCGTATGCCGCCGGAGCTGCGCGCGCGCATGTGCGCCGCCGCGGTCGCGTGCGCCACGGCCGTGGACTACGAGGGCGCCGGCACGGTGGAATTCCTGGTCGAGGGCGGCGTCGAGGGCGGCCCGGCGACGGCCGACTCCGCCTGGTACTTCATCGAGATGAACACGCGCCTGCAGGTGGAGCATCCGGTGACCGAGGCGATCACCGGCCTCGACCTGGTGGAGTGGCAATTGCGGGTCGCTTCCGGCGAGCCGCTGCCGCTCGGCCAGGACGAGATCGCCGTGTCGGGCCACGCCATCGAGGCGCGGCTGTGCGCCGAGGATCCGGCCAACGGCTTCCTGCCCTCCATCGGGCCGATCGTGCGCTTCGATCCACCGTGCGGCGAGGGCATCCGCGTCGACAGCGGCGTGGAGCAGGGCTCGGCGATTTCGCCCTACTACGACTCCATGATCGCCAAGCTGATCGCCTTCGGGCCGGACCGCCCGACGGCCATCGCGCGTCTGGCCGAGGCGCTCAGGGCCACCCTTGTGGCCGGTCCCAGGACCAACGCGGCCTTCCTGCACGCGCTCCTCGTGCACCCGGGCTTCGGCGGCGGCACCATGGACACCGGGCTGATCGGCCGGGAGGGCGCAGGCCTCACGGCAGTGACGCCCAACCCCAAGGCGGTCGCCTATGGCGTCACCGAGATGCTGTGGCGCGCCTACCACGATCTCGCCTCCCAGCGCGCCGGCCGGTCGTGGGGCGATGGATACTCGGCCTGGAACGCCTGCGACGGTTTTGAGCTCGGCGGGCCGCGCCGTCAGCGGATCACCGTCATGGCCGATGGGGCTCCAGTCAGGGCGGAGGTCGAATGGAGCGGCGCCGGCCCGCGCGTGCGCCTGCCGGACTTCGAGGGTGTTCCCTGCACGTCGCTCATGCACCCGGAGGAGCCACCTTACCGCTACAGCCTGCAGCTCGCGGGGGACGCCAACCCTCTCTACGTCCTGCACGACATGCGCCAGACCGAATTGCGCTGGCCCACCTACGAGCTGGATGTGGCCGACGCGGCGGGCGATGGCGCCAGCGTCCGCGCGCCCATCGTCGGGCGCGTGGCCAAGCTGTTCGTGCAAGCCGGCGACGCCGTCGCCAAGGGCGACCGCATCGCCGTGGTCGAGGCCATGAAGATGGAGCATGTGCTCCACGCCCCGCGCGACGGCACGGTGGAGAGCGTGGCCGTCAAGGAGGGCGAGCAGGTGGTGCAAGGCGCGGTGGTGGCGGTGCTGAGTGGGTAGGGACACGCGGAACGAGACGCAGCGTCGCCGAGGCATGAACGCGAAGGAGCAGTTCACATGATCGAGCGCTTTCCCGGGGCAATGCCCACCCGCAGCCGCGCGGTTGCCCACGACGGCATCGTGTATGCGGTGGCCACCGCCAAGCACAAGGCTGCCGCACTCTATGAGCAGACCAAGGACGCGCTGGCCCAGATCGACGCCGCGCTTGCGGAGGCCGGCACGAGCAAGTCGCGTATTCTGCGCGCGACGGTCTACATCACCGACATGCGCGGCAAGCCGGAGATGGACCGCGCCTGGGATGAGTGGGTTGACCGCGCAAATCCACCGCAGCGCGCCTGCATCGGCGTTGCCTTGGCGGACAAGGACTTGGTGGAGATCCTGGTCACCGCAGCGCAGTGATGCTCGCGTTCGGTCGCCGGCTTGCGACAAGATTCCTGTTCATGCCGCTGCACATGACGGCAGCCCATATGCGCCGGAAAGGGCTATGCTCGTCTCCGGTGTGCGGTTGGCAGCGCCGGGAAGACGCATGACGTTGCATCTGATCAAGCTGTGCGTGGGGTGCGAGTCGATCGAGGACCTGGCGTCCTGGCAGGTCGAGCGGCTGCGGGAGCGACGCAAGGCCGGCGAGAAACGCCCGCAGCTGTTCCACCGCACCTTCCAGACGCCCAAGCGGCGCGACGAGCTGCTGGCGGGCGGGTCGCTCTACTGGGTGATCAAGGGCATCGTGCAGGTGCGTCAGCCCCTGCTCGACATCGCGGAAGGGACCAAGGAGGATGGCACACCCTGCTGCACGCTGATCCTCAAGAACGAGCTGGTGGCCGTGCGCCCGGTGCCGCGGCGCCCTTTCCAGGGCTGGCGCTACCTGACGGAGGAGGAGGCCCCCGCCGATCTGGGCCGCCACTCCGCCACCGGCATCGCCGCCATGCCGCCGAAGCTGCGCAAGGACCTCGCCGAGCTGGGACTGATCTGACCCGAACGGCGTCAGCCCCTCGCGTTCGCTCGACGGCGGAGGCGAGGGGTCTGACCCCATCCCCGCTGGTTTCGTGCGCGCGGCCCATGCGCTACAACATGGCGCAAGCCTACAAAGAACCAGCCTGCTTCAGGCGCAAGGGGGGATCGGCACGCCATGGCGCGCGTGAGGGATCGGCAGGACTTCTGGTGCGGCATTCTGTTCATCGCCTTCGGGTGCGCGGGGCTCTGGTTCGGCCGCAACTACGCGGTCGGCAGCCTGTCCCGCATGGGGCCGGGCTTCTTCCCCATGACCATGAGCGTCGCCCTGGTCGGCATCGGAGGCTTCGTGCTGGCGCGCTCCTTTGTCGTCCCCGGCGAGCCGGTGGAGCGGATTGCGTTCTGGCCGCAGCTGCTCATTCTCGCGGGCATCGTCGGCTTCGGCCTGCTGATCGAGCGGGTGGGGCTGGCCGTGTCGGTGATCGCCGTTGCGGTCGTGTCCGGGATAGCGGCGCAGGGGCTGCGCTGGTTCGAGCTGGCGGCGCTCGCCCTGGCCATGAGCGCGCTCTCCATCGCCCTGTTTGTCTACCTGCTCGGCCAGCCGATCCCGGTCTGGGTGCGCTGAGGTGGATATCCTCGCCAATCTCGCCACCGGTTTTGGCGCGGCGGTGACGCCGGTCAACCTCGGTTTCTGCCTCATCGGCGTCCTGCTCGGCACTGCCATCGGCGTTCTGCCGGGCATCGGCCCGGTCGCCACCATCGCCATGCTGCTGCCCATCACCTACGGGGCACCGCCGCTGGGGGCGCTGATCATGCTGGCCGGCATCTACTACGGCGCCCAGTACGGCGGCTCCACCACCGCCATCCTGGTGAACCTGCCGGGCGAATCCTCCTCGGTCGTCACCTGCATCGACGGCTACCAGATGGCGCGGCGCGGGCGGGCCGGCGCCGCACTCTCCATCGCCGCCGTCGGGTCGTTCTTCGCCGGCTGCGTCGGCACCGTCGTGCTCGCCGCCTTCGCCCCGGCGCTGGCGGCCGTCAACGACCGGTTCGTCTCTCCGGAATATTTCGCGTTGATGCTGTTCGGCCTGGTCGCGGCTGTGGTGCTGGCGCACGGCTCCGTCGTCAAGGCGGTCGGCATGGTGTTCCTGGGGCTGCTGTTCGGCATCGTCGGCACCGATACCCAGAGCGGGGCGGTGCGCTACACCTTCGGCGTCGATATCCTCTACGACGGCATCGACTTCATTCCCGTCGCCATGGGGTTGTTCGGCATCGCCGAGATCATGCGCAATCTCGACCGCTCGGCGGTGGAGCGGGCGGTGCGCCACGCCGTCGGCAGCCTGTGGCCGAGCCGCGAGGAGACGGCCAAGGCCTGGCCGGCCGCACTGCGCGGCACCGGGCTGGGGGCGGTGCTCGGCATCCTTCCCGGCGGCGGCGCGGTGCTCAGCTCCTTCGCGGCCTACGTCGTGGAGAAGCGCATATCGCGCACGCCCGAGCGCTTCGGCCAGGGCGCGGTGGAGGGCGTCGCCGCGCCTGAGTCCGCCAACAATGCCGCCGCCCAGACCTCGTTCGTCCCACTCCTCACGCTCGGCATGCCCTCCAATCCGGTGATGGCGCTGATGATGGGCGCCATGGTGATCCAGGGCATCGCGCCGGGCACGGCCGTCATAACCGAGCGGCCCGAGCTGTTCTGGGGCATGGTGGCCAGCATGTGGATCGGCAACCTGATGCTGATCGTCATCAACCTGCCCCTGATCGGCATCTGGGTGCGCCTGCTGCGCGTCCCCTACCGCGTCCTGTTCCCCGCGATCCTGGTGCTGTGCTGCGTCGGCGCCTACAGCGCGCAGCCGAGCCCCACCATTCTGATGCTGACGGCGGCCTTCGCGCTGCTGGGCTACGTCTTCCTCAAGCTCGGCTGCGAGGCCGCGCCCTTCATCCTGGGCTTCGTGCTGGGTCCCCTGATGGAGGAGAACCTGCGCCGCTCCATGGTCATCTCCGCCGGCGATCCGACCATTTTCTTGAGGCGTCCGATCTCGCTGGGCCTCCTCCTAGCCGCGCTAGGGCTGGTGCTGCTCATCGTGCTGCCCCGCTTCCGCAAGACCAGGGAGGCGGCGTTCCAGGACGATTGACCGAGGCTTGAGGCAGCGAAGCCCAGTTATCGTGCGCGGAAGCCGGCGTGATCACCTATGGAGCGTCGGCGTGCCGCTCGATCCTCACAATCCACAAGCGCAGCACGAGAGCTGGTGGACAGAGATCCCTTTCTCCTCTGCCTTGGCTGGGCGAGACGGGGGATTCGCATGGGCATCGAATACGTCGCCAGCTTCATCGGATCGGTCTGGAAGAAGCTGGCCGGTTGGGTCGCCGCACAGGCGAGACGCATCATCACTACTGCATCAGCAACCTTCATCGGTGCTTACTTGGTCTACCTGTTTGCGCCACCCTGGAAGGGGGTCGCCGACTGGTTCACGGCGCATCTTCCAGGCGTCATCGGTACAGCGTCAGCCACCTTCTTTGGCGCTTACTTGGCCTTTCTATTTGCACTGGTCCAACGTCGACGCGAAGAAGAGAAGAAGAATGTAGGTGCGCTAAATCGAGGGCTCTTTACGGTCTACCAGATGTGGAACGCGCTATATCAATATGAGCGCGAGCACCTCGATTGTTTTAGGGAGCGACCTGACCGCTGGCTGAACCTGACTGCCATTCTGATCGCCCCTAGAGCCCACAGCCAATTCGAAGTCGGAGAGCTTTCGTTCCTTCTCGACAAGGAGGCCAACGTCTTCGCCAACAACAT
>Ga0268265_10003204_pt1 | contig 11876 bp, 17 predicted proteins | sample KBSSwiS52_FD_190355 | JGI IMG/M metagenome (GOLD analysis project Ga0268265, IMG submission 190355) | Switchgrass rhizosphere microbial communities from Kellogg Biological Station, Michigan, USA - KBS Switchgrass S5-2 (SPAdes) (version 2) | ecosystem: Host-associated > Plants > Roots >... | reverse complement strand
TCCAATTCCCCTCAATCCCCTTGTGGAGAGGATTAACTGAAGAAGACCTAAAGAATGTTGAGATTGCAGCGAATTAATTAATTTTATGGTAATCATTATTATAAATTTAATATCCATGTAAATAAGCAATACCAATGCATTAGTGATGGCGAACCAATGGACAGTGGATTTAAATTTTGTATAAAATATCTTGAACTGTTTTTAAAACACTTGCCGTATACCAATTTAACATTTTCGCGCGCTGGTAATCATTTTAAAGTAACAACCACTGAAGATGAAAATTATATAGGTATTTTTGCCGGACAAGCTTAAAATAAAAATATGCATCATTTATGTCAAAAGGTATGCTACCCAAATAGAAAATTAGCCGCTGCCGCAATGCGGGATTATAACAAAACACATACAAAACAAGCCAAAAGCGTTTACAAATGCCCATATCATATAGGTAGCTGGCATTTTACGACACTAAGCAAAGCGGATAGCAAACAGGATAGAAAGTACCATGTAGCTAAAGCAAATGAATTAAGGCCGAAGTTTAAACGAAAAAACAATCATTGATTTATGACACCTGAAGAGCTTTTAAAACCACGGTATAAGGTGATAGCGGATTACTTCTTTAACCCTTACAACGTCGGAGATATAATTACATTACCGGAAAACAATCGATCAGTACATCTTACCACCACTAAACATACGGATGAATTTGGTGAAAATGTGAGCCAAGCAGAGCATTATGCGCCGAAAGTCATAGAGCAATATCCCCATCTATTCAAACCCCTTGCTTGGTGGGAAGATAGAAAGCCGGAAGAGATGCCGGAGTATGTGAAAGATAAAGAAGGTACTGTATATAAAATAAAAACACACGAATTAGATGTAGCGGGCGATGCATTTTTTACTACTGAAGAAGATACCCTTGGCTGGAATTACAATATCATAGAGGCTCAGATTGCCACTGAAGCCGAATACAACGCATACATAAACAAACAATAACAATGGAACAATACACAATATGGCAATGCCACAATCCGAACTGCAACGCTCAGTATACAGAATATGTAAATGGCTGCCCAAAATGCAGCACCGGTGAACCCGGTGGGTCACACAAGGTGAGTATTTTAGATAAGTACCATCCTGCATACAAAACACCCATATCACCTGACAGCGACGCGCTGGCTCATGCACCGACATTTAATGAACTAGTTGAATTAATTGAAAAGAATTTTAGGGACGTTTTAGAGGGCAGCCGCGCCTTCACGCCTGAAGAAATCGACAAATCGTGGAGCAGATATAAAGCCTTGAATCATTTGTACCAGGATGAGCCAGCCATCCAACCCCCATCCGCTCCGGCTGTAGACCTTGAAGAAAAGGCGAATCAGATATATAAAGAGCTTTGTGAGCGCGAGGGCCGAGCTTATCACATAAAAGAAGCCGCAGATTTTTGTTTGGGTTATATGGCTGCCGCATCCACCACTCAAGGGGCGGCATGGGTGAATGCGAGTGAGCGGTTGCCAGAACCATTTAATGTGGTGCCATGTAAATATACCCCCGACAGTCCTGATCCACGAAGGGATACCGAACTTCATTGGGGATTTGTATCTAAAGAAGGCAAGTGGGATTGTGAATGGCAAAACCATCAAATAGAATGGCTTGATGAATCCGCCCCATCAAAGGAAGATGCGGTTGGGTTTCTGGAGTGGGCGACCTTTAAATATGTACATTACTTTGATGATAATACACAATGTTGGTCTTGGGTAAATGATGGCGAAAATTACTACACCACCGAACAACTGTACGACCTGTTTAAACAAACAAACAAAAAAGAACAATAAATAAGCTAACTTACATGGCATTGAATTATATGCACATGTCAGTAAGCACTACACAACAACAAGATAAAACAAAGGCCGGGCAACGTAGGATAAACTTGATATGGGAAGTAACCCAAGGCATTATTGCTACCCAAATAACATCCGCAATGATTTATTGCGCCATACATAATATCAAAAGTGAAGAATTGGCCTATGCATTTTTTCTAATCGTGTCGATGTATTTTGTAAGGACTAATCACCATTTGATAGGCGGCGTGGGCGCTAAACAATCGCAGGAACAGCGATAAATTAATTTTTAAACTCAATACCCCTTATATATTTACTCCATGCAGGGTAAAGTACATACAAATGTCCGCATATGTAATACGCGCTCATTCCGTTTTGTAGGTAGATAATTTTAATTATTTCGCCAATTTCCGGCGCTGCTTTATTTACAATATACGGCGACCGCATATTTAAAACTTCGGTGCCTGTCAATATAGTCAATGCGGTGTCTACGGTTTGCGATATAACCAAGTCAGTCATCAAGTTCTTTTTAACCGCAGCCGTAGATGCTATTTGCCATTTTGGTATAACCAGCCTTTTGCCAATACTATCTATGATAACAAAAGTAGCCGCATCTATTGTTCTACTCCAATACTTCACAGTGCTATCTGTGGGTAATGCATCAAATGTAGCACGTTTAAATGCAAGTTGCTGACCATAGCCAGTTATAGAAAGCAATAAAAATAAAATTATGCGCATATTTTGTTTTTAATTTTTACCAGCGCGCGCGCGTGCCGCGCACATCATAGTGTATAAATCCGGGGTAAATTCCCAAGCCACCCTGTTGCATTTTGCCTTGGGCAATAAGTTTTTCAATTACGGCAGCCAATTGCTTGGGCGTTTTGCTTTTTACAGTTATATCACCAGCTTGTGCCAATAAATGTTTACTCTTTTTTTTACCGCCAACTTTTGCATTATAAGGCGGTGTGCGGTATCCACTGTTTACATGTACGGGTTCGCCAAGATAATCGCGTAATACCTGTAAATTATCGGCCAATTTTTGCGCATTAGGTATTAATTGCAACGGTACCGGTGTACCATCGTGACATCTAAATTCGTCAAGTTGAAAGTTTTTTGTTAATTGCATTTTATATAATTATAATATATAGCAGCCAAAGTAATATATAACTAATTTTTAAATAAATAATAGCCATTTTACTATCTGCACCCAAATCATGGATTATTTTGTGCTCAAACCAATCCAGCCAACTGCTACTTTTTTGCCATGTTGTTTTTGTATAGCTACCGTTATACCAAATGGGGTTGTGGCGCATTAGGTTAAGTATAGGATCAAAAAAAGCAGCGCGCACTAATATTGCCGCACCCCATATTCTAAGCCCAATTACCCAGCCGTATGCATATATAAACCATATTGAAATAAACGTGCATACCAGACCATAATAAATACCATGCCTTAAATGATCTATTGGCTTATTGCTGGCAAATTTTTTTGCTTGATAAGCAGCCTGCAATGTGCATATCAATGCAAAAATAGCACTAACAAACAGCGCGTCGATTATGGTTAAATTATTTATCATTTATTTTGCCTGCTATCAATAATAACTTGTTTATTTTCCAGCCATCCGGCGCGATGCCCCATTGTAACACCAATGGCCAATATATGCATTACAATCAAAAAGGCGCGTATAATAGTTTTATTAGGGTCTGTAATATGTTTTATAACAACATACCATCCGGCAATAATGGCCACGTGTAATAGCATCCAAATGGCAGCTATACCCCAATCTGCTGCTGTAAACATTCCACCTAAATTGCTATAAGTAAAATCTATAATAATTAATGGTAATGTAAATATTAAACCAATAATTAAAACAACACTAAGCAATTCATTATCGCGCTTTTGTTTTTCGGTAGCCATAAAAATTAATTTTTGTTTTTAAATGTAAACGGTACATATACATCAACTACGTAGCTTGGTGGCCCATTACCAAATAAGGCTTTTACCGCAAAATCGCGGTCTTTTTTATCTTCGTACATTAAGCCGGGGCCTACGCCATTTGGCAAAAATTTATCATTGAGCCTTGCCGCAATGCCAGTTTTAATTTTGCGCGTAGGCTGCAATGCTTTTGCTTGCACTTCGGCAGCCATGCGCATATCATTGTAATCTTTATTTAATTTTATTTTTTGTTTTTCAAGTTCCATGATACGTGCGCTATCTATTGATGACTGCGATATATAAAGCGTTTGTATAGCATCGGCTTGGTATTTAAAATATTCAATCGAGTCTGTTGTTATTTCTAGCCTAGTAAAGCAGTCTTTGCAATCGTTAACAAATTCCGCTGGCATTAGCACAGCACTACTATCCACTATTTGATTATAGTTTGTAGTTTGATATTTATTTATTAGCCGTTTATTTTCAGCCAATGTTTTGTTTAAATCAGTCGTTGCGTGTTGATACTGCATAAATGCGCGCTCTTTATCTTTTTTAATTGCTGCAATGGTATCTGCATATAAAGTGGCGCGTATTAATGCCTGTACGCTATCAATTTCATGCTGCAATTTTAACGCAGCAATTTGCGCATCTTGTGGCTTTGGTTTACTTGGGCAAAACTTAACACATACCAAAATAATTATACATACTATTGCAATTTGTGCCCATGTTGGTATAAATTGTTTTTTAATTGGTGGGCTGTCCATAAACTTCGTTTAATATATTTTCAATAAGCCCTTCTAGTACAGGCTTTAATGATGTGTAAAGTTTTTTCTTTGATTTTTTAATATCACTTGGTTCAGTGGCCAAAAAGGTTAATACCACTGGCGGTATGCGTAATGCATCGGCTATACGTATAAGTACCTTTTGGGTAGGCGTAAGATTGTTTTTTTCAATGTTGGCAATATAACCTTGAGATACTTTTGATTTTTTTGCAAGTTCCAGTTGAGATAAACCGGCACGTGTTCTACATAACTTAATAGCTTTACCTATTTTCATGCCCGCAAAATAAATATTTATTTTAAATAAAAAATATTTATTTTGCGGGCATATTTCATTAAGTGGATTTTAAAATGTTAATTGTCTACAAAAACAAAGCCCCATTTCTATGGGGCTTTTATATTACTCATTACCCTTTTCGGTATCTAGTTTTTGAATTTCTTTTTTACCTCGCTTAAATGCTATATATAATAAGTGTTGGCTTAACCCGCCAACCACAACAGCGGTAACGCGTTGATAGATCATGATCCATTCCTTCCATGTTTTGGTAGACTTAATTTTTAAATCCATTTTATTTATATCGGCGTCCCAAAAGTCAGGAAATATAAATAGTAGGATAAGTAACGCACAAAATGCAATTACAAAATTGCTTACTTCTTTTTTAAAATAAGCACCAGCCGCCTGTATGTAATTTATGTTTTGCAAATTTTTTTGCAATACTTGTATACTAACAGCGGCATAACCAAGCTGGCCAACAATCCAGCCAAGTATAATAATTGTTGTGTTATTCATGTTCAATTGATTTATCTTGTTTTATGTCTATAACCTTCCCGCCTGCACCATTGCTTGTTGACTTGTGCCTGTCGCGTCTGTCCATTACTATTTTATAAATATTCCATACAAGGGTGCTGGCTGCTGCTAGTATTGTCATTACAGCCGTTACCGCCTGAAACGTTATAACAAACAATACGTAAAAAAACACAGTAATAACGGTTAATATGTTTGTGTCAATATTATTATGCATATCCGGGTAGAGTTTCATGCTGCTTTTTGCTATGAATTGTCTATTAAATAAGTAAATGTGAAAAACCAACTGCTATTTGCTGTTGAAGCAGTGGCATCAAGGTTAAATATTAAGGCTGCGCGATCATTCGTAGTATCGGCGCGGATAGCGCCATGTAAATTATTAGAAGTGCCACTGTTAGCGCTACCACCTGCGTTATAATCATTCGGCACACCAGATGCAATGGGCAAAGAAATTCCTAATTCACCAGCCCCGGTTGCGGTCGGGTCTATGTCTATCTTGCCTGATACGGTAACCGTATTGCCAACTCGCAGATATTGACATTGATACGCAGTGGAAGCAGATACATTCGTGACATTTGTAATGGTTGGCGTATAGGTACCGGATGCAACCAGCGGCCCTTCAATTACATTACCGCTTGCGTCCCATTGAGCACTATATGTAGGCGTACCTGTAAACGTACCACTACCATACGCATTCCCCTGCAATTGGCCTGTTCCTTTAACCGTGAACTTTTGAGCGAGCGTTCCGCTGTTTACGCCCCATATTTCAAATTGTGATGTACGGGAAGCATTGGTTGCGTCCGTCCATTTTGAGATTATTTGATTTGCTAATTGATTGGCGGTAGTGGTTTGAGTATAAAAATCTGTTGATTGCCCAATACCATTTGCGGGCGTGCCGGTGCTTGCGCGGGTATTTGTTGTTGTAGGTACTATAGTATTCGTTGAAGTTGGTTGTACGACTGCCTCTATTGCTACACCACTTGAAGATTGCGCATATAAGGCATTACCTGTTGTGGCAAGTGAAAATACACCGTAACCAGAAGTGGCATTCCCGTATACACCAGCACCCGTTGTAGCTTCACCCCAAATGCCCCTTCCATCTGCTGCAATGCCTTTAATGGCTACACCGTTTGTTCCAGAAGTATTTGTAACACCAAATGTGTGGCCATCTGCAAAATTCCGGGAGCCGGTAATATCAAATTGGTTCGTACCGTTTGAAACGGTGTTATTACCTGTTAATGTACTACCGGTGGTTAATGTCTGCTGCCATGTTTGACTACCAGTAGGGATTGTTTGCGTAGACAACAACCCGGCAGCATCAGCAATGACCATCTTCGTAGTGCCCGAAGTCGTTGGAGGCGTAAGATCTGTATCAAGTGTGCCAATGGTTACATTACCGTTGCTTGCAATTCTGAATCGCTCTGTACTGCCACCGGTAGTAATGCGAAAGTTGCTTGATGCATTATTCAGGAACAATGCAAACCCACCAGGAGCATCATCGTATAAGAAACCGGAATTTGCGCCTATAACTGCGTTCGTGCTATAAGTTGAGCTTGACAATCCAAAATTTACAATTTTGGTATCGTCATTTTCTAGGTCATATGAGCCGGAAACAGTATTATTATTGGATGTATTTTGCACCCTCATCCTGATAGCAGATGTTGCATCCGAACCACTAATTGTTACACTTGACCCTGCGCCTACAGCATGAACAGTTGCGATTGGATTGGTAATTCCAATTCCTATTTTACCGGCAGGTGTGAATCTTATTTTTTCCGCATTTCCACCCAACGCAAATTTAATTGGAGCATTTACATTATCAGACATAAACGTAAAACCGGCAAAAGCAGAATTATACATATAAGCCTCATTGGCTACTAGCGCACCATAGCCACCGAAATTAGTGCCTGTCGTACCGTAGTCAATAAAATTCCCCGCCCCACCATCGTTGAAAATACGAAGTACTGATTGGTTGTTTGAGCCTGCGCTTAAATTTCCGAACGAAAGGCCCTGGAACGCTGTGTTAGAATTTACGAAGAAAGTATTTTTGTTCGCTGTATTCCCAGTTCCCCACACATTAGGTATGATAGATGAATTGTTTACAAAACCTGACTCCATTGTATTCCCTGCAATAGTCGCACTGACTACATCAGGCCCCAACTCAATATCAGTACCTGCGTTATCGTGAAACTGTGCCCCGGTAATTGTTACCTTACCGCCCCCTACATATACCCCCTGTCCTGTTAAGTTAGAACGATATGTGCCGCCGGATATTACCGTTTCTAAATTAACATTGGTGCTATCAATGTACACTAGTGCTTTCTTTGAGGCGCTAAGATCGTGATCATTGTATGCCACCCAAGTGCCTGTCATCTGGAGCTGATAAGTAAGACCATTTTGATCTATAAAAACCCCAACAGACCCGCAATTATCTGCGGCAAAGCAATGCCCTAAAAAAAACTGATTGTTATCGAGGCCATTTCCAGACCTGTCAAGTTTGATTCCGTATGTATAGAAGCTAATATTTGACTGTTCAACTTGAACACCGCCCGTACCTCCGGCCACGTGTAAACCAATGGAGCCATCCGATTCATGCCACTTAGTCGTATCTCCCAAAATAAAACAGTTGCCGGTTATTAATCCGTCATAAGCGTTTGTGCCGAAGAAAGGAACTCCGATCAAATTACTTGTAACATAAACACCAGTATGCCATGCATATATTTGGGTAGCACTCATTACAAAGTTGCTTTCATTTTCAAATGAAATGCCGTTGTAGAAATTTACCAAACCGCTATCGGCAAGGGTTTCTATCTTCCCGATTATTACGCCTTGCACAATAGCGCTATGTGAATAATTTGTTCGTATTGCATACCCGCTTGTTCGATCAACTGTTGACTGGATTGATAAATTATATACACCAATATCTTTAAAGTAATCGGGTGCAGGAATTGGAATGATGTTGGGTCTGAAATAAAATATGTCCCCATAATCGCCATCTGCCCAAATTTGAGTTGCGCCACCCGACCCTTCAATAATGATATTGCTGGTATCGATAATTATAGTAGATGTCGTTCTGTATTTTCCGCGTGGTATTTTAACCTTTCCGCCACCCGCTGCTTTCGCCCTGTTTATCGCGTTCTGAATTGCAGATGTGGCATCTGTTGTACTGTCACCAACCGCAATATCGACGTAAAAGTATTTTAGGCTGTCTACGCCGCCGCCACCCGTTCCGCTTATTGGTATCGTGTCACCACCAACAACAACCATGCTATCATTTATTTTTCTGCTTTTCTTAAACGCAGTCACACCGCCGCCAATATTATACAACACGCCGCCAGTGCTGTCCCTTGTTGCATTTTTAATCTTTAATGTAGCATTACCGCCCACCTTTTCAACAGTCACGGTATCGGCCCGCAATGGTAATGTACTTTGTGCGTTAGCAATAATGCACGGCAACAAAAGAACTATAAAAAAACTTAATATTTTCATACTTAAAAAATTATGGCGGGTATGTTTTAAATACCCGCCAACATTGTTACGAAAAAAGCAAATATAAACGTCAAGTAAAAGCCACTGTTAAATGATAGCACCAGTGTAATCATAGCAGGTAAAAATACCTTGGGGCGTATCGTATGGTACCGGTAAATCGCCTTCGCTCCATTTTACCAATACATTCCACACAACTTCACTGGTCAGGTCTTCCGCCACCGGATTTTTAGGTATCACCTGCACGGTATTGGTTGTTAGATGCGTTAGATTTTCAGTACGATATGCAAATTTAAAGTTCCTGCTATTTTTAATAGCATTGTAAAAATCTGCATTTAATTTGTAGTTCGGGTCATTATACGTAGCCTGAAAGTTATACCCGGTTAACTTAGTTTGTTGGTCGCCGTAGCCGGCAGTCTCAATTTCGCTACCACCGTCAAAATTGCCATTAACTTCCGGTATAATGATAATTTTTTTATCGGCAATACCGGCTTCCCATTCGTCAGGATCGCTTGGGTCTGTAAATTCAAAGTCATTGGCAATAAATGCAGCGCTGCGCAACCTGCCGTGTTCTGGCGATTCGCATGGATTGCAATAATGGTCTGGTACTGCGCTTGCACAACCTGCTGGATAATATACTGCGTATGGCATAAATTATTTATTTTTTAAACGCATTCAGGGCATTCCCTAAAGCAATTGCTATTAAATGTTATTTCTATATTATAATTTATTTGCAAAATCTGTTTTGTTGGCGGCAATTGGTTTTCAATTAAGTATTCTTGTCCATATAATTGTAGCGTATTTGTATTAGCCGTTATTTGCCTTATTACAACCTGCTTTATATCTTGCAAACCTTTGACTGTAACCGGCAGTCTGCTTTGTAATAACATTATCAATTGGTCGGCATATAATTTAAGCTTTAATGTATCCCAATAAACATACATGCCAATAGAAAATGTATTTCTAATATCACCAAAATGATCGCCGTTACCATTTGTTAATTGTGTTACAGTTGCGCTATTTAACTTATGATAAACCATTAAACTATTAACATCGTCTATGCCGACGTATTTAAGCTCACCTGTAAAATCTATAATTGATGGCATGCGTATTTTTTCACCAGCCCGCATAAACTCTATTGTTTGCGCAATACCAAAAAATTTTTCTTCCGGATGAATACCACTAAAATCTTTATTAATGGCTTTTATTATATCAAAGATCATTTAAGTGCATTGTTTGTTAGCGACGTTAATAGGTCTTTTGCGTGTGTTAATTCATTTCCGGCCAAGCTAAAAATGTTCTTATCCTTTATTTGCTCAACCCATCGCGCTTTTTGTAAATTGAATTTGTTTTTAAATCCAACTCCATAGCCATTTTTTGTAGCAACAACAGCCCAATCGTTTTCAAGTTGCCGCGTAAGTGATACTATTACCTTAGTATCTTTTGTACGCTGATGGTATTTTTGCCTGTAAGCCAAATATGCACTATTATAAGTACCTATCGCACTGCCGTCACTTGCTATACCATCAATATGTATGCGCTTGGTCATTAAATCGATCATGTCAACGCATACTGGTCTAAGCAAATATTCTTTATCCTTTAGTTTATTTAACTTCTGCACAAGCTTACCGGCCACTTCAGCCAAATTAGTATGTATACCTATGGCAGCCATGTAACACGTTGCGGGTTATTACTACATTCAGTCTGGCAACAGGCGCTTACATCAATAAAATTTATTGCCGTTTTAAGCGCTTTTTCATATTCAACCTGATAAAAATCGCGCAATTCTTCAGCCTGTTTTATATCAACTGTTGTAAACCTATTTAAACGTGTTGTGTAAAGCCTAAATAACATTAACTGATTGCCCAATAAATATTGTAAAGCCGTTGTGATGTGCTCTTTATTATCGCAAATCATATCATCATAATCACAATGCCGATTAATAGTATAGCATTCGTTGAGCGCGTTTATAAAATCATTTTTAAATCTAACGAATGCTTGACTTTGTACATCAGCCCACACCCCCGCATACGTTACCTGATCACCATTTGCAATTTTGTCAATGCTTTCAAGACTTATACCGGGCAGGCTATTTATGTAAACACCGCTTTCTGGCGCAGTTTGATCTGCACAAGCTAACAATCCAATATAATCTCTTAAACATTCCATATTAAAATACACGTGCGCACATGCGTGCGCACGTGTAAACTTATATTATGCAGGGTATGCGTAAGCACCACCAGCATATGTGTTATTGCTGATAAAATACTTTAATGTACCATTTGTGCCTTCCAGCGGATCGCCAGCTTGGAATGCGTTATCCGGTTGCGTCCACAAGTGGAAGTCTTTGGCCAAAATCACCTGCCAGCCGCGGTCGATTGTTTCGCCGCCTTCGATTTCGGTGGGGCAATCAAAATATTTTAATTGCATATCCAAAACAAGGTCACGCAAGCAATCGTCAACGCAACCAAAGTCATTTGTTGGCAATGGCAACGTAGTAAAAAAGCTATTACCCTTTTGCCCGGTAAACGCAGGGCCAACATATTTATTACGGCTAATAAACTTTACGCTACCATTAGCAAACAAGCCGATGCTATTGGCACCCCAAATAACCTGACTGTCTTTATCAAAAAAGAAGTTTGGCACCCCGGTACGACTAAGGTCAAGCCCGGCAGCATTACAGCAGGCAAGCACGCGTGCTTGGTTAAAAGCGCTATATAGGCCACCACCCACAATACAAACATCACCGCAAATTTCATTTTCCAGCACGTCCTGCATCATTTCAACAACACCATCGTCAAGCGCAAAATCATTACCGTTGCGGTTGATATTAATAAATTTACCTGTAGAACTACCTGTAGTGGTATTGGCACCAAATTCAGTTGCCTGCGCAATAACAAGGTCTTCGTTTATGCGACTCATCAGTGCATTGGCGTGCTCAACAATAAGGTCGTACACTTCGTTCATTACTGCGGTTGGCGGCGCGCCGGTTGTGCGCATACGGCTGGCATCTTCACAATATTGCCTGAAGATCGTCC
>Ga0268265_10003201_pt1 | contig 11886 bp, 9 predicted proteins | sample KBSSwiS52_FD_190355 | JGI IMG/M metagenome (GOLD analysis project Ga0268265, IMG submission 190355) | Switchgrass rhizosphere microbial communities from Kellogg Biological Station, Michigan, USA - KBS Switchgrass S5-2 (SPAdes) (version 2) | ecosystem: Host-associated > Plants > Roots >... | reverse complement strand
CGACGATCACCGATCAGGCGTCCGACGAGATCACGCAGGCGACGCTGCCGCTGCCCGAGGATCTGCGCGCCGGCGCCAGCGTCTACCAGTACGACAAGGCGGGCGAGCGGACGTGGCTGCGCAAGGGCACCAACTTCGCGGAGTGCATGCCCCGCGGCGCCGACGGCTTCACCTGGTGCTACAACCGGGCGACCGCCGCGCGCCGGGACTTCGCCGCCAAGCTGCGCGCGCAGGGCAAGGCCGAGAAGGACATCCAGGACGCCGTCGCCGCGGCCACCAAGGACGGCACGCTCAAGCCGGCGCCGTTCGGGACGATGTCGTACCGCTTGTACGGCAAGAAGGATCGGATTCAGCTGCTGTGGGTGCTGTCCGTTCCGGGTGCCACGCCCGACACGATCGGCGTCTCGGAAGACAGCCAGCGCGACGAAGCGATCGGCGGCGACGGGCGGCCCTGGCTGATGCTCGCCGGCACGCCCGGCGCGCACATCATGATCCCGATCAACAAGTGACCGCTCGGCTGACGCCTTCGCGCTACGTAGATTCATCCGTGCGTACGTAGGGACCTGTACGTTTCGTGGTTACGCGGACACCTCGAGGAGTCGACGCGATGGCAGTGCTGAGAACGCAGTGGGCCGGGGCAGGCGTGGCGGTTGCGGCGTTGGTGTGCGGGCTCGCCATCACCGTCAGCAGCCAGCCGAAGATCGCGTGCGACGCGGACAACGGCGGCATCACGCTGCCGCAGGGGTTCTGCGCCGCCGTGGTCGCCACCGACGTCGGCCCGGCGCGCCATCTGGCGGTGGCGCCGAACGGCGATCTCTACGTCGCGACCGAGAGCCGCGGCGGTGGCCGCGGCGTCCCTGCCGCCCCGGGCGGCGTCGTCGCCCTGCATGACGGCGACGGCGACGGCAAGTTCGAGATCAAGGAACAGATCGGCAGCGGCAGCACGACCGGCGTCGCCCTGCGCAACGGCTATCTCTACCTCGCGCACTTGACGACGGTCGAGCGGTTCAAGATGACGGCGGGCCAGCTCAAACCGGCGGGCCCGGCCGAGACGATCGTCACGGGTCTCGTCGGCGAGCGGCAGCACGGCGACAAGGGCATTGCCTTCGATGGCCGCGGCTCGCTCTACGTCAACGTCGGCGCGCCGAGCAACGCCTGCCAGCAGCCGGATCGCCGCCCGGGCGTCAAGGGCGTGGACCCCTGTCCGATTCTCGAGAAAGCCGGCGGGGTCTGGAAGTTCGACGAAAACAAGCCCGGACAGACGCAGGAGATGGGGACGCGCTTCGCCACCGGCTTGCGCCAGCACCCCGGCATCACGTGGCATGACGGCGCCCTCTATGTCGTGATGAACAACCGCGATCAGCTCGATTCGTTCTGGCCCGACAAGTTCACGGCAAAAGACAATGCCGAGCGGCCCGCCGAGCCGATGTACCGCGCCGTGCAGGGCTCGGACTTCGGCTGGCCGTACTGCTACTTCGACTACGGCGTGAAGAAGAACCTGCTCAACCCGGAGTACGGGGGCGACGGCAAGGAGGTTGGCCGCTGCGCCTCGTTCACGCCGCCGGTGGCCGCCTATCCTGCGCACTGGGCGCCGGTCGACCTGATGTTCTACAGCGGCACCCAGTTCCCGAAGCAGTATCAGGGCGGCGCGTTCATCGCGTTCCACGGATCGTGGAACCGTTCGCCGATGCCTCAGGAAGGCTACAACGTCACCTTCCAGCCGTTTGCCGGCGGCAAGCCGTCCGGCGATTTCGAGGTGTTCGCGAAAGGCTTTGCCGGCAAGGAGCCGCTGATGAATCCGAACGACGCGGTCGCGCGCGCCGACGGCGTCGCGCAAGCGCCGGACGGCTCGCTCTACATCGCGGAAAGCCAGAAGGGCAAAATCTGGCGAGTGATGTACCGAGGCTCGAAGTAACGTCGAAGAGGAGCGAACATGATCACCAGACGACGCCTGATCGCCGGCGGTGTTGCGGGCGCGGCAGCGGCATTCTGGTCACCGTGGCGATCTGCTGAAGCCGGCGCCGCCGACACGTTCGAGGTCACCCATACCGACGCCGAATGGCGCAAGCTGTTGACGCGCGATCAATATGCGGTGCTCCGCCACGAGGCGACCGAGCGTCCCTTCAGCAGCCCGCTGAACCACGAGAAGCGCCGCGGCCTCTACGCCTGCGCCGGCTGCGACCTCGACCTGTTCTCGTCGGCGACCAAGTTCGACAGCGGCACAGGCTGGCCGAGCTTCTGGGCGCCGCTCGAAAAGGCGGTCGGCACCTCCAAAGACACGACGCTCGGCATGGTGCGGATCGCGGTGTTCTGCCGCCGGTGCGGCGGCCACCAGGGCCACGTCTTCGACGACGGTCCGAAGCCGACCGGGCTTCGCTACTGCATGAACGGCGTGGCGATGACCTTCAAGCCCGCGACATCCTGACCCGGCGGCCGGCGCGTTCACCTTCGGCTAGAATTGAAGGTGGCGGCTGAGCCAACGTCTGAGAGGCCATCATGAAACGAATCTTCCGCGGCGCGACTTCCACGGTCTTCGCGATCGCCTTGCTGGTCCTGGCGGGCCTGGCGCTCAAGAGTTACCCGGCGGCGGCCGAAGGCGCGCGTGCGCTCCCGATGCCGGCGGTCGACCAGCCACCAGGGCAGGCGACCTCCGCGGTCGTCGTCCTCGCGGGCGGCTGCTTCTGGGGCGTGCAGGGCGTGTTCCAGCACGTCAAGGGGGTGACCAACGCCGTCTCCGGCTATGCCGGCGGCGACAGGAAATCGGCGGACTATGAAGCGGTGAGCAGCGGCAGAACCGGCCACGCGGAATCGGTGCAGGTCACCTACGATCCGCGCCAGATCAGCTACGGACGAGTGCTGCAGATTTTCTTCTCGGTGGCCCACGATCCGACGCAGCTCAATCGGCAGGGCCCGGATACCGGGACGCAGTACCGCTCAGCGATTTTCCCGCTCAACGCCGACCAGGCCGAGATCGCCAAGGCCTACATCGCGCAGCTCGATCAGGCAAAGGCGTTCAAGAAAGCGATCGTCACCAGGATCGAACCCGACCGCAGCTTCTATCCGGCGGAGAACTACCATCAGGATTTTCTGACCCGCAACCCGACCTATCCCTATATCGTCTACAACGACCTGCCGAAGATCGAGGACCTGAGACGCCTTCTGCCGGAGCTCTACCGCGCGTCCCCGGTCCTCGTCGCTGGAGGGCAATCGTCGAAGTAGTGGCGCCCGGACCACCGATTGCAACGCAGGCACGAAGAGCACGTGGCTCTGGATGTGAGGAGTGGTCGATGCGCAAACTCTCGGTGATCCTCGTCACCGCCGCTGCCGTGCTCGCCTCGACCTGCGCCAAACGGCTGCCTCAACCGTCCGGCGTCGCGACCGGGGCGCCGCACGTTTCCTGGATCATCATGAGCGGCGATCGCGACAATCCGGATCAGGAATTCGTCTGCCAGTCCGAGCCGCGGAACGAGTGCGTCATGCCGGCCAGCCGTCCCGACGCCCAGGTCTTTTCGGACGTCCACTTCTACTACCACGGCGCCGGAGCGGAGACCAGGTACACCGGCTCGATTGACGTCGGCTTCTTTCAGGGCGCGCCGGCGTCCCGCCAGTTCCAGGCGAACACGACGGTCCCCAAGACGGAGAAGATCATGAATCACAGCGTCATCGGCATCGTCACGGCGACGCCCGGCAGCCATCCGGTCAAGTTCGCGCTGGCCGCGACCGTCGCCGGAAGCGGCGCCAGCCAGCCGATCCAGATGGACGTCCCGGTGCTCGTGAAGTGACATGGTCGATCCACGCTCGGACATCAGCGCTCGCCATCTCGCAAAGGTGGTCGAATCGTCGGACGACGCCATCGTCAGCAAGGATCTGACCAGCACCATCATCTCGTGGAATGCGGCCGCGGAACGGATGTTCGGCTACACCGCGGCAGAGGCGATCGGCCGTTCGATCCGGATGATCATCCCTGCCGATCGACAGTTCGAGGAAGACGACGTCCTGGCCAGAATTCGTGCGGGCGAGGCGGTGACGCACTACGAAACGATACGCCTGCGCAAGGACGGGACGCCGATCCCGATTTCCTTGACCGTCTCGCCGATCTACGACGACGCGGGTGTGGTGGTCGGTGCGTCGAAGATCGCGCGCGACATCACCGAGCGGTCACGTCTCGAGGCCGCCGCGGCCGAGCACGCCGCCATCACCCAGAAGCTCGCTGAAGTGGGGGCGATGGTGGCCTCGACGCTCGATCGCGACGCCATCGTCCAGAAGGTGACCGACACCGCCAGGGAGTTGACGCACGCGGAGTTCGGCGCCTTCTTCTACAACGTCCACGACCCGGCGTCCGGCGACACCTACATGCTGTACACGTTGTCGGGAGCCCCCAAGGAAGCGTTCGCCGGGTTTCCGCAGCCGCGCGCCACTGCGATCTTCGGGCCCACGTTTCGCGGCGAGGGGACGGTCAGGCTGGACGACGTGACGCAGGATCCTCGTTACGGCAAGAGCGGCCCGCATTTCGGGATGCCGGCCGGCCACCTGCCGGTACGCAGTTACCTTGCCGTCCCGGTGAAGGGCCTGTCGGGAGGCGTGCTCGGCGGGCTGTTCTTCGGCCACTCGCAGGTGGGCATGTTCACGGCGCAGCACGGGCGGCTGGTCGAGGGCGTGGCGGCGTGGGCGTCGGTGGCGCTCGAGAATGCCCGGTTGTACGTGGAAGCCCAGGAGGCCAATCGGACCAAAGACGAGTTTCTCGCGGTCCTCTCGCACGAGCTGCGAACGCCGCTCAACGCGATTGTCGGCTACGCGCGGCTCCTGCGGGGCGGCATTCTGTCCGGCGAGAAGGCGAGCCGCGGCCTCGAAACGCTCGAACGCAACGCCACCTGGCTGACCCAGATTGTCGAAGACGTGCTGGACGTCTCGAGGATCGTCGCCGGGAAGATCCGGTTGGACGTGCAGCCGGTCGAGTTGCCGTTGATCGTCGACAACGCGGTGGCCACCATCCAACCCGCAGCCGACGCGAAGGCCGTCCGCGTGCAGACGATCGTCGATCCCCGCGTCGGTCCAATCTCCGGCGATCCCGATCGTCTGCAACAGGTGGTCTGGAACCTCCTGTCGAACGCGGTGAAATTCACCGCGAAGGGCGGCCGCGTGCAGGTTCGGCTCGAGCGCGTGAACTCGCACGTCGAGCTGGCGGTCAGCGATACCGGCATCGGCATCCGGCCGGATTTCCTGCCGTTCGTGTTCGAGCGGTTCCGCCAGGCCGAAGCCGGCACCACTCGGAAGACCGGCGGGCTCGGCCTTGGCCTGGCGATCGTGCGTCACATCGTCGAGATGCATGGCGGCACCGTGGACGCGGCGAGCGCCGGCGAAGGCGCGGGCGCGACGTTCCGTGTGCGGTTCCCGTTGATGATCGTGCATCCGACAGGGCTCGTCGACGCGCGCCGCGAACACCCGCGTACCGAACGACGGGAGGCGTTGACCGGCCTCGCCGACCTCGGCGGGATTCGCGTGCTGGCGATCGACGACGAAGAGGATGCGCTCACCCTGCTCCGGGTGGTCCTCGAATCGGCCGGCGCCGGGGTGACCACCGTCGCCTCGCCGATTAGCGCCCTGGAACAGATTGAGGCGCTCAGCCCGGACGTCCTGATCGTCGATCTCGGCATGCCCGGGATGGATGGCTTCGAGTTCATCGCGCGGATCCGCGCGTCCACCAACGCGAAGATCCGGGATGTGCCTGCCGCTGCCCTGACGGCGTTCGCGCGCTCGGAAGATCGCACCAAGGCCTTGCGCAGCGGCTTCGAGATGCACCTCGCCAAGCCGGTCGATCCCGGGGAGCTCGTCGCCTCGATTGCCACGCTCGTCCGGCGTGCCCAACGTCCGAAGTAGGTGTGCAAAACGGAACACCGCCTCCAGCGCCCCTGCCGCTACGCTTGACCGGAAGACTCTCACCCCGCCAGCCGTTGCCAATGCGTCGCTGACACTGCCTCCGGGCCACCTGTCACATGAATTGACTCCTGTCTGACGGGGAGGCGCGTCACTGAGGACGGTGGACCGGACAGACATGGCGACAACCCACAAAGGCGCCCCTGATGCGGCGGACGTCAACGTCGACGTCCGGCATGCGGAAGCGCTGCTGAAGACCGGGGCCCTGCAGAGCGCGATCTTCAACAGCGCCAACTTCTCGAGCATCGCGACCGACGCGAGAGGCGTCATCCAGATCTTCAACGTCGGCGCCGAGCGGATGCTGGGCTACGCCGCCGCCGAAGTCGTGAACAAGATCACGCCGGCCGACATCTCCGATCCGCAGGAAGTGGTCGCCCGCGCCCAGGCGCTCAGCGTCGAGCTGGCCACCCCGATCGCTCCCGGCTTCGAAGCGCTGGTGTTCAAGGCGTCCCGGGGCATCGAGGACATCTACGAGCTGACCTATTTCCGCAAGGACGGGAGCCGCTTCCCGGCGGTGGTCTCGGTCACCGCGCTGCGCGACGCGTACAACGCCATCATCGGGTATCTGCTGATCGGCACCGACAACACCGCGCGCAAGCAGGCGGAAGAGGCGCTGCTCAAGGCCGGCGCCCTGCAGAGCGCGATCTTCAACAGCGCGAATTTCTCGAGCATCGCGACCGACGCGAAGGGCGTGATCCAGATCTTCAACGTCGGCGCCGAGCGCATGCTCGGCTACACCGCCGCCGACGTGATGAACAAGATCACGCCGGCCGACATCTCCGATCCGCAGGAAGTGATCGCGCGCGCCAAGGTGCTCAGCGTCGAGCTCGGCACGCCGATCACGCCGGGCTTCGAGGCGCTGGTGTTCAAGGCGTCGCGCGGCATCGAAGACATCTACGAGCTGACCTACATCCGCAAGGACGGCAGCCGCTTCCCGGCGGTGGTCTCGGTCACCGCGCTGCGCGACGCGCAGGACGCCATCATCGGGTACCTGCTGATCGGCACCGACAACACCGCCCGCAAGCAGGTCGAAGAGGAGCGCAAGAAGCTCGATCAACGGCTGCGCGACCAGCACTTCTACACCCGCTCGCTGGTCGAATCCAACATCGACGCGCTGATGACCACCGATCCGCGCGGCATCATCACCGACGTCAACAAGCAGACCGAGGCGCTGACCGGGTGCACGCGGGACGAGCTGATCGGCGCGCCGTTCAAGAACTATTTCACCGACCCGGACCGGGCCGAGGCGGGCATCAACCGGGTGCTGAGCGAGGGCAAGGTCACCAACTTCGAGCTCACCGCCCGCGCCAGGGACGGCCATCTCACCGTGGTGTCGTACAACGCCACCACCTTCCACGACCGCGACCGAAGCCTTCAGGGCGTGTTCGCCGCGGCGCGCGACGTCACCGAGCTGAAGCGCTTCGAGCAGACCCTGCAGCAGAAGAACGTCGAGCTCGAGGACGCGAGCCGGATGAAGTCCGAGTTCCTCGCCAACATGTCCCACGAGCTGCGCACGCCGCTGAACGCCATCATCGGCTTCTCCGAGGTGCTCCGCGACGGGCTGATGGGCGAGATGAGCGACAAGCAGCGGGGCTTCATCGGCGACATCTTCAGCAGCGGCAAGCACCTGCTCTCGCTGATCAACGACATCCTCGACCTGTCCAAGGTCGAGGCCGGCAAGATGACGCTCGACCTGGAGCCGGTGCAGGTGTCGTCGTTCTTCGTCAACAGCCTGTCGATCATCAGAGAGAAGGCCGCGACCCGCCACATCCGCCTGGTGATGGACGCCGCCGACGAGCTCGGGACGATCCACGCGGACGGGCGCAAGATCAAGCAGATTCTCTACAACCTGCTGTCCAACGCGGTCAAGTTCACCAACGACGGCGGCAAGGTCACGCTGCATGCCGCCCGCGTCACGCGCGCCGACGTCGGACAGTTGCCCGGCTCGTGGAGAGGCCGGAGCTTCTCGCTGGCCGAGAACGGCGTCGACGAATTCATCAAGATCAGCGTCACCGACAACGGCATCGGCATCTCCGACGATGCGCTGGAATACCTCTTCCGGCCGTTCAGCCAGATCGACGGCGGCCTCGGGCGAAAATTCGAGGGCACCGGGCTGGGCCTGGCGATGGTGAAGCTCCTCGCCGAGCTGCATGGCGGCACGGTCGCGGTGCAAAGCGCCGTCGGCCAGGGCTCGCGCTTCACCGTGTGGCTGCCGTTCCGGACGGCGGACGAGCGCGCGCTGTCGGCGGCGAAGGCGCCGGTCGCCTCTCGCAACGACCCGGTGGCCGGGCCGCGCATCGCGCTCGTGGTCGAAGACGACTTCAAGTCCGCCGACCTCATTCGCGTGCAGCTCGAGGCTGAAGGCTTCAACGTGCTCCACGCCGCGTCCGCCGAGGCGGCGCTGGCGCTCGCGGTCCAGCAGCCGTTGTCGCTGATCACCCTCGACATCATGCTGCCCAACATGGACGGCTGGGAGTTTCTCGGCCGGCTCAAGCAGATCCCCGAGCTGGGCCGCATCCCGGTCGTGATCATCTCGATCGTGGCGGACCGCAACAAGGGCTTCTCGCTCGGCGCGGCGGCGGTGATGCAGAAGCCGATCTCCCGCCAGGAGTTGTACGAGTCGCTCGTCGATCTGGGTCTGTTCCCGGTTGCACTCGGCCGGACGCTCAAGGTCCTCATCGTGGACGACGATCCCAAGGCGGTCGAGCTGATCGCGGTGCGCGTCATGGGCCTGGCCGGCACGGTGCTGCGCGCGTACGGCGGGCAGGAGGCCATCGACGCCGCGGGGCTGGAGCTTCCCGACCTGATCGTCCTCGATCTGATGATGCCGGACGTCAACGGCTTCGACGTCGTGGAGGCGCTCAAGGGGCGTCCCGACACGGCGCGTATTCCGATCCTGGTGGTCACGGCCAGGAACATCACCGACGAGGACCGCGGCAGGCTCAACGGCTACGTGACGGCGATCATGGAGAAGGCCGCGTTCGATCGGGATCGCTTTACCGCGGAAATCCGGCGCGCCATGTCCGGACGTGCGCCGGTCGCGTGACATGGCCAAAGTCCTGATCGTGGAAGACAACCCCGCCAACATGACCTTGGCAGTATTCCTGCTGGAATCGGCAGGCCATACCGTGATCAGCGCGACCGACGCTGAAGCCGGGTTGACGCTGGCGCGCGACGAGCATCCTGCCTTGATCCTGATGGACATCCAGTTGCCCGGCATGGACGGCCTCGAAGCCACGGCGCGGCTCAAGCGGGAAGAGGCGACGCGCTCGATTCCGGTCATCGCCCTGACCGCGCTGGCGATGAAGGGCGACGAAGAACGCATCCGGGCAGCGGGGTGTGACGGCTATATCGCCAAGCCCCTCGCCTATCGGGACTTCTTGACGGTCATCTCGGCCCAGCTGGGAACGCTGCCGGCGCCATGACGGCCGCCGGTCGAGCGTCCGCAACCGCGCTCCGCCTCAGCGAGGAACGGTTTCGCGCCCTGGTCGAGCAGAACTCGGACGCAATCGTCGTCACCGATGCGGCCGCGATGGTGACCTACGCCAGCGAATCGATCGCCCGGGTCACCGGGACGCCGCCCGCCGACTGGATCGGGCGCCGGCTCTTCGAACGCGTCGATCCGCTGTATTGCGGCGTGGTGGAGGCCGCCTTTGCGCGAGCCGTCGAACGGGAAGGTGAATTCGTCTTTGTCGAGTATCGATCGCGCCACGCGGACGGTTCGTGGCGCGACCGCGAAGCGTCGTTCGTCAATCGCCTGGCCGATCCGGCCGTCCTCGGGGTGATCGCGAATTTCAGGGACACGAGCGAGCGCCACCGCGCGAAGGACGATCTCCAGCGCACGACCGAACAACTCCGCGCGGTCATCTCCAGCCTGCCGATCGCGCTCTGGGCGATCGATCGCGGCGGCCGCATCACGCTGTCGGAAGGGAAGCTGCTCGAGCGCCTGGGCTTCGCGCCGGGCCAGCTGGTCGGGCAATCGGTGTTCGAGCTCTACCAGGATGCGCCGCAGGTCCTCGACGTCATCCACCGGGCGCTCGCGGGTGAAGTGGCGATCGCGTTGTCAACCGAGGCCCACGGCATCACCTTCGACAGCCACTACGTCGTGATGCGCAATGACGACGGCGCCGTCACCGGGGTGATCAGCGTCGCCGTGGACGTGTCGGATCGCGTGCAGCTCGAGGAGCGGCTGCGCCAGGTGCTCAAGATGGAAGCGGTCGGTGGGCTGGCGGCGGGGATCGCGCACGATTTCAACAACCTGCTCACCGCGATTCTTGGCTTCAGCGAGCTCGTCCTGGCGCGATCGGACCTCGCGGCCGCGGTGCGGCTCGACATGGAGCAGATTCGCGGCGCCGGCACCAGCGCCGCAGCGCTCACGCGCCAGCTGCTGGCGTTCAGCCGGAAGCAGATCCTTCAGCCGCAGATTCTGGACCTGAACCAGCTCGTCGAGCGGACCGAGAAACTGCTGCAGCGCACGATCGGCGAGGACATTCACCTCGTGACCACGCTGGCCGCGCCGCTCGGCCGCGTCTACGCGGACCCGGGCCAGATCGATCAGGTGATTCTGAACCTGGCGGTCAACGCCCGTGACGCGATGCCCGCCGGCGGGACCATGACGATTGAAACCGCCAACGTGGACTTCGACGAAGCCTATCGCACAGGGCATCCGGACGCCGCGTCAGGACCGCACGTGATGGTCGCCGTGAGCGACACCGGCGTCGGCATGGACGAGGGAGTACGGGCGCACCTGTTCGAGCCGTTCTTCACGACGAAGGCGCGCGGCAAGGGCACGGGTCTCGGCCTGGCCACCGTCTACGGCATCGTCAAGCAAAGCGAGGGGTCGATCTCGGTCACGAGCGAACCGGGACGCGGCACGTCCTTCAAGGTGTATCTCCCGCGGACCGCGCACGCCGTCATCGAGACGGCCGCTCTGTGCGCGATGTCGTTGCTCAGGGGGACTGAAACGGTGTTGCTCGTCGAAGATCAGCCTGAAGTGCGGGCCGTCGCGCTCGCCTGTCTCGCGCGCCACGGCTACCGGGTGCTCGAGGCCTCGAGGGGCGACGATGCGTTGCAGGTCGCGGCGCATTACGCGGGGCCGATCCATTTGCTGCTGACCGACGTGGTGATGCCGGCAATGAGCGGCGCCGATCTGGCGAGAGAGCTGCTGCGAATCAGGCCCGACGTGCGCGTGCTGTATGCCTCGGGGTACGACGAGAGCGTGATCGTCAGCCACGGCGTCCTCGAGCCGGACGTCGATTTGATCCTGAAGCCGTTCACGCCGGAGCGCCTGCTGCAGAAGATTCGCGACGTGCTGGACCGTCGCTGATCGCGAGTCAGACCCGCTGACGATTCGTTGGGATGATCGAGCCCTCGCGCTTTAGTATGGGCGCGCCATGGGGGTCACCGTCGAGGCCGTGCTGCTCGGCATGTTGGTCATGATCGCGGGAACGATCCCGCGGAACCTGATCTTCGCGGCGAACCTGCGGTTCTACCAGGGCGTGCCGTGGGCCGTGCCGGTGACTGCCGTGTATCTGGTGTGCTTCTGGAGATACCTGCAGGGCGCCGGGCCGCCGCCGTCAACTGCCGAACACCGGCGTAACGGCCTTCGCGCCACCGGCGTGCCGGGCGGCGTCTGGGCATGGGCGCTTCTCGCCGGCGGCCTCGGCATCGTCGCGCTCGTGCTTGGGCTGCGCGTTGCGAACCGGCTGGTCGTCCTCCCGCCACAGCAGCTTCCGGACCTGACGCAGGTGCCGCGGGCGACCGTGCTGGCCTTGCTGCTCATGGCCGCCCCCGTCGCCGGCGTGGTCGAGGAGGCGGCGTTCCGCGGCTACATGCAGGGCCCGATCGAGTGACAGTACGGCCTGGTGGTGGCGATTCTCGTGACCGGGACGATGTTTGCGGTCGCGCATCTGGACTTCACGCTGATCCTCTGGCCGTACTACGTGGCGGTGG
>Ga0268265_10003199_pt1 | contig 11896 bp, 6 predicted proteins | sample KBSSwiS52_FD_190355 | JGI IMG/M metagenome (GOLD analysis project Ga0268265, IMG submission 190355) | Switchgrass rhizosphere microbial communities from Kellogg Biological Station, Michigan, USA - KBS Switchgrass S5-2 (SPAdes) (version 2) | ecosystem: Host-associated > Plants > Roots >... | reverse complement strand
CTCCCCTGGCTCAACTACTTCCTGGCCATCCTCCGCCGCGCCTGGTTCGAGCTCGAAGAGCGGGTCGGCTTTACTCAGGACCGGCCCTCGGGCTAGATTCCCCGCCATGGGACGCATCTTCGAAACCAGAAAACACACGATGTTCGCGCGCTGGGACCGGATGGCGAAGCAGTTCGCCCGGATCGGCAAGGAAATCACCATCGCGGTCAAGGCGGGCGGGCCCGACCCCGTCAACAACCCCATGCTGCGGCGGGTCGTGCAGAACGCGCGCTCCGTCAACATGCCCAAGGACAAGGTCGAGTCGGCGATCAAGCGCGCTTCGGGCAAGGAGGCGGAGAGCTTCGAGGAGATCGTCTACGAAGGCTACGGCCCGCACGGCGTCGCCGTCATGGTCGAGACCGCCACGGACAACCCCACCCGCACGGTCTCCAACATCCGCACCCATTTCAACAAGGGCGGCGGCACCCTCGGCGGCCCCGGCAGCGTCTCCTTCCAGTTCAAGAAGATGGGCACGTTCCGCCTGAACCCCAAGGGGCTCGATCCGGAGGAGATGGAGCTCGAGCTCATCGACCACGGGCTCGAAGAGCTGGGCGAGTCCACGGGCGAGAAGGGCGAGCCGCTGCTCGTGCTGCGCTGCGCCTTCAACGACTTCGGCACGCTCCAGAAGGCGCTGGAGGACCGCGGCATCACCCCCCTCTCCGCCGAGTCCGAGTATGTCCCCGTGACGCCCGTCGACCTCTCCGAGCCGCAGGCCGAGGAGGTCCTCAAGCTCGTCGACCGCCTGGAGCAGGACGACGACGTGCAGAAGGTCTTCCACAGCCTCGGCTGAGCACCGGGCCCTTGACATCGGCTCGTCTGGCGTTCAGCCGGCGCAGCGCAGCCTAGGCAAGCCTGTCCCCTTCCGAGAGATGGAGCGAAGCTCCCCGTAGCAGCACGGCCACCTTTCAAAGCTGCTAAGATAAAGCATCGAGTCCGACCATGGCTGCGAAAGGCTGGCTCCAGACCTCAGGTAAGCTCGGCGGCACCCTTTTCCTGGCCGCCAACTTCGCTGTGATGGTGCTTCAGCCGGCACTCCTGCTCGCTTTTCTCGCTTTCATGACGATCGCCGCGGCCGTGGCCCACCTCACGACCCGCCATGGCGGCCGGATCGACGTCGGCTGGGCGCGCGGCACGCCTCTGGCCCGCTTCCGTCTGCGGGCCCCCTTCGGGCGGGAGGCCGAGACGGGGCAGTTTCATGATATCCGCATCCACTGGTTCCCCACGGATGTCGAGGTCGACGGTGCCGGAGTGCCTCGGATCACCCTGCTGGCCACCTCCGCATTTCTCGTCCTCGGCGTGGTCCTGTCGGTCTGGTCGTTCCACCTCGCCGGCTGGTCGGACCTCTATCAACCTGGTGGGCCAGGAAGCCACCTCGCGGCCGCTGCAGCTCCCTTCGAGCAGCGGCGGCCGTTGACCAAGGTTCTCGAGGTCAAGCCCGGCTCGCCCGCCGATCGGGCCGGCCTGCGCTATGGAGATGTGATCGTCGCGGCCGGCGGCGCCGATTGGCCTACTCCTCTCGATTTCACCCGCTTCCTGCGCAGCTCGGACCAGGTCACGCTGCGTATCGACCGGCTCGGCCGTCCCTTGCAGGTCGCGCTGACACGCGCGAAGCTTCCTGGCTGGAGGCGCTCCGGATTCGGGCTCGTAGTCTGTGCAGCGCTGGCGTTCGAAAACCACGTCGCCGTGGAAGCCGTCCGGTACCGCGGGGCGGCCTACCAGGCTGGCATTCGACCGGGCGATGAGATCTCCGTCATCCCATCTGGCCTCTACCTTTCCGAGGGGCTTCTGCTCGAGGACCAGCAGCGCAGCTCCTATCGAGCGCTGGTCGCCCGCCGCACGCCGACCGTGGTCGTGGCCACCGTTCCGGCAAGCCTCGTCGACGAGAAATGGATGGCCTCCCTGGCCGTGCGGGACCTGCACCCTGCCTACCATCCGAGCCTGGGCGAAAGCGTTCGCTTCTCCCTGGCTGCGCTCGCCAGCAAGGTGGTCATGATGGGACTGGGGGGAGCGCGCACCCAGATCCAGCCGTTCCACATCGTTCACTTCCACGCCCACGGCCCCAGTGCCAGGCTGCTCCGAAAGGTGCTGACGGCCACGTTCCTGATCGGCCTCTACTTCTTGCTGTGCGCGCTCAGCGAGAAGGCTTTGACCGGCGGCACTCTGCTGTTCGTGTTCACGTTCTTCGGCGTCACCCTCGGCAGTCGGTGGGTGGGGTTCGAGGCCGTCGACTCCGGCCTCCTCAGGTTGGCGGAGTCTCTGCCGTTCGGGAACCTCCTGTTCGCTTGGACGCTTTGACGCATGAAGCCTGTGCAAGTTGAAAAGGTCGGCGCCTCCCCAGTCTGGTACGAGATTGCGGTGACCGGCGATCCGCCGGCGTTCGAAGAGCTCGCGGCCTCCTGCCGCTGCGGCGAGCCGCGCGACCGCAAGCAGCTCGTAGAGGCGGGTACTCAGCTCTGGCACACCCTGTTCAGCCCGGCGCTCGAGCGCGACTTTGCATCCGCCGTCCTGCAGGCGAAGGAGCGCAGCGCCACGGTGCGGCTGCTGCTGGACCTACCGGCGGGCGGCCGGGACCTGGACTGGGAGGCGCTGTTCGATCCGGCCGCCGAGCGCTTCCTGGTGAAGGACGATGGGATCGAGATCTACCGCTCGGCGACAGAGGTCGGGCTCGCCCGCAGGCCGGTCATGGAGTCCCCACTCCGCGTGGTCATCGCCGTGCTCGGCGGGGACGCGACGACAAGGAAGGAACTCGAAGAATGGATCGGGGAGGCCCTGGCCGCGCTCGCGGAGATTGGAACTGCTAGCCCTCAGTTCCTCGGCCCTGACCCGGAGGGGTCCGGGCCTGCGGCCTCGCTGTACCATCTCTTCGTCCTGGACCCACGCGAGCTGACCTCGGCGGCTGGCCGCCGCAGCTCGACTTGGTGCCGTAGGAAGGAGCACGACGCACCCGGCGTCCTGCCCCGCCTCCGGCGAAGGTTGTCCGAGGATGCCGTCGGCGTGATCAGCTTCGTCGGCGACGCTAACGACGATGGAGCCCGGCTCCTGGCCGCGCTCCACCGCCAGGGCTGGCCGCTCTTCCTGCGGCTCGACCTCTGCCATCGGGACCTCCAGGACCACCTCGCCCTGCGCGATCTTTACTTCGCCCTCGGCTCCGATCCAGGGACCGTGCCACGCTTGGCCTGGGTCCAGGCCCGCCAGCTCGATCTCGATGATCGCACCGCGGCCCGGCGGCGGATCGTCCAGCTCTTCGCGATCACCCGCGAGCCGCTCTTCCCCCTGCCGCAGATGGCGCGGCGCGAGACCCGACTGCAGCACTTCCTGCGCACCGAGATCGCCTCCCAGGAACGCTTCTACCAGTGGGAGAAGATGTACGCGGAGCTCACGTTTTCGACCCGGCTCCGCCTGCGGCAGATCGACCTGTCGGCCCTCTCTGACCTACGCGAGATTCCGGACCGTACCTTCCACCTGCGGGAGGCCCTGGCCGAGTTCGACTTCCTGGTGGTGATCGGTGAGCCGGGCACGGGTAAGACGACCGCCTGTCGGCGCGCGAGCTGGGAGTTGGCCAAGGAGGCCTACCAGGCCGCGAGCGCCGAGACGCCCGAACCGGGCCTGCGTATCCCCCTCTATGTCGAGCTGAAGACTCTGTCCGAGGGCAGCCTCGGCCGCAGACGCTCGCTGCTGGACGCCCTCGCGGCCGGGCTTCCCCTCCCCGATGAACCGGAGCAGAGCCTGGAGCTGAGGCTCGAGCGCTTCCTGGGCGGGGCCAAGCTGGTGGCCTTGCTGGACGGCCTCAACGAGATCTCCCCTCCATCTCATCGGCGTCACATTCTGGAGGAAATCCTTTACCTGCGGCAGCGCTTCACCAGACGGCTGAGCTTGCTGGTCACATCGCGCAAGCACGACTTCGAGGTCGGGAGGTTCGCGGCGTCCGGGTTCCAGATCCTGGAGATCCTCGAGCTGTCTCCCAGCGATATCCGGAAGTTCGCCGCCTGCTCCCTGCCAGATGCCGAGAGCGTCGAGCGCTTCGAGAACGGCCTCAGCCGCTCCCTGCGCTCGGCCGCCCGCAACCCGCTCATGCTGCGGCTCCTGCTGGAGGACTTCAAGCGCAACCGGTCTTTGATCGGCAGCCGGGCCCAGCTGCTGCGCCGCTTTTGCCAGAGTGCGCTGGAGGAGCCTGCTGCCGTGCTCCCAGGCTCGACCAAGCAGCAGGTGGCCGTGAAGGAGGGCATCCTCACCGATATCGCGTACGCGCTGTGGAGCCAGAGCTTCCGGCTCCGCGCGCGTCTCCAGGAGTGCAAGGCGCTCGCGCTCGCCTCTGCCGGCGACGAGGCCCGCGCCGAGGCGGTGCTGCGGGAAATGGCGGCCAACGGAATCCTTTCGATCGACGTCGACGACCAGGGGCAGGAGGTGGTCGACTTCCGATTCCAGTCCTATCACGAGTACTTCTGCGCCCGCCGGGTAGCGGCCCTCTGGCTGGACGGATCGCGGAGCGACTTGGCGCGGCTGGCGCGCCAAGAGGGCTGGCACGAGATCATCGCGCTCGCCGCCGGCGTCATCGAGATAGAGAGGAGGGCCGAGAAGCCGGCCGGAGACCTCATCGATTTCCTGCAGCGCAGACGGCAGATCCTCCTGGCCGGCATGTGCGTCTGGAACATGGAAAAGAACAACGAGGAGCTCAAGCCGTTCGAGCGCTGGCTGGTGGCGCGCGCGCAGGCTTCGGCCGACGTTCTTACCCGGATCGCCGGCGTGATGCTCTTCTACCTGCTCTTCCCCCTGTGGGGGCTCACGCTCGCCGCTGGCGTTATCTGGGCCGCCGATAGCGAGATCTACCTGCTGCAGTTCCGTCAATTCCGGCTCGGGACGGCCGCGCTCGCCGCGCTCGTCTTCTACCTGGCGGCGCCGGTACTGTTCTACCGGCTCTACCTACGGCTGTCGCGGTGGATCGAGCGTAAGCAGGAGACGCTGGTGCTACGGCCGACGCTCGCGGCTCTCTATCTGATCGGTTCGGAGTTCGCGCGCGGCTCCATTGTCTCCTTGTTCGAAAGCGCTCTCGCTCCGACCCTGGAGGAAGCCATGATCGGCACGGACGAGAAGCACACCTTCCAGGCGGCCGCCCGCAGCCTAGAACCGTTCCGCCAGGAGTACCATCCGGACCTCGTGCTTGAGTTGGTAAGAGAACGGGCCTCTCTCGACGACATCCGCATGGTCGCCCGCGTCACAGCCAAGGAGGCTTCGGGCGGGCTTCTCCAGCAGTTGGGGAACCTGACTCGCTCGTCCGATCCGGCAGTGGCTACGCGGGCGCGGGAAGCCGGGAAGACACTCGTCTGGTACAATCGTGAGTTATACCCCGAATGGCAGGTAATGGTGCCTTCCGCCAGCCGGATCGAGCCGCCCGCGGAGGTCCGGCCCTCGTTGGCTTTACGCCTCTCGGCGCTCATCCTGGAGCCGTTCCTCGCAGCGTCGCTCGGCCAGAAGATCATCGTCATCATCGCCCTTGGTTGCACGGTCTGGTCAGTTGTCAGCGGCCAGTGGCAGTGGCTCGGGGGTGTGGTCCTGAGCGCCATTCTCAGAGAATTCGCCGCGCGACTCCTCAAGGCTCGGAAAGGAACCGTCCACCACATTGGGGCAGGTCCAGACCGGGCTTGAGGGAATCGCAGGGCCGCCGGCGTTCTTCCCTTGTAACGCTCCGGCGGTCCAGGCGCCCAACTCTTTAGCATCCGCTTGCGGCTATGATCCGAAAGCGCTAAGGTAGAGGAAGTCCCAAGTCGGAGCGCTCTGAAAAGTCTCCCTCCCCGCGAGGAGACGAGGAGTTGTTCATGGCAAGACCGGGATGGGCTTTTCTCTTCGCAGCCGTGCTGCTCTCGCCGGCCCGGTTGCCCGCTGCCGACGAGCTCCCCTTCTACTCGGTGCCCGGCGACCGCCACTTCGAGCGCACCCCCCGCTACCGCGACGACGACGATCATTTCCGGTACGGCTCGCTCGGCGGCGAGCGCGGCTACAAGGGCCAGGTCGGCTTCGGCCTGCCCTACTGGATCTGGGTGGCGCTGCCCGAGCTGTTCCCCGAGTACCTGCCGGACAGGCAGCCCGGCCGGGGCTACTCCTCGTTCGGCTACATCTATGAAGAGGAGGGCGACCGCCGCTTCCAGCTCCCCATCGGCACGTCGCAGCGCAACAGCCTGGCCCTCGACCGGGTCTGGATCAACTGCGGCGCCTGCCACACCGGCACGTACCGGGACTCTCCCCAGGGCGAGAGGCACATCGTCCTCGGCATGCCGGCCAACCGCTACAACCAGGGCGAGTGGGTCCGCTTCCTCTTCGCCGCCGCGTCCGATCCGCGGTTCGACGGCGAGCACATGGTGCGCAAGATCCGCGAGCTGGAGAAGGAGCGCCGCAAGGTCGGGAAGGACCGGCTCGCCGGGCCCAGGCTGCCGAAGGAGCTGAACGTCCTCGAAGAGCAGATCTACAAGCGGGCCGTCGTTCCGCTCATGCGGCAGCGCATCCTGTTCCTCAAGGAGCGGCTCGGGTTCATCGATTTCACGACCTGGGGGCCGGGCCGGGTGGACACGTTCAACGCGCCCAAGGCCCTGCTCAATTTCCCCATGCACCTCGCTCCGGAGAGCGAGAAGAGGGGCAACGCGGACCTGCCCTCGGTCTGGTACCAGAAAGGCCGGGAGGGGATGCAGCTCCACTGGGACGGCAACAACACGTCCGTGGACGAGCGCAACCTCTCCGCGAGCTTCGCGGCCACCATCCCGCCGCTCATCGACAAGTGCAGCCTGCGGCGCATGGCCCGCTTCCTGCGGACGCTCGCGCCGCCCCCGTTCCCGCCCGGGCGCATCGATCGGGCGCTCGCGGCCCGCGGCGAGCCGCTCTACAACGCCCATTGCGCGAGCTGCCACGGCGCCGCCGTCCCCCCGTTCCGGCGCGACGGCGGCATCGGCAAGTACGTGGGTACGGTCACGCCGCTCCCCTATATCGGCACCGACCGCGCGCGTTTCAACTCCTACACCCCCGAGCTCGTCCGGGCGCAGAACAGCATCTACGCGCAGTACCCCCTGGCCAACTCCCGCGAGTGCCCCGGCGATCCGGGCTCGAAGGACTACCCTGCGCGCTTCACCCACTTCCGCAAGACCGACGGCTACGCCAACAGCCCGCTCGACGGCATCTGGCTGCGCGCGCCCTATCTCCACAACGGCTCGGTGCCGACCCTGAGAGATCTGCTCAATCCGATCAAGGACCGGCCACAGCGGTTCTGGACCGGCTACGACGTGTACGACTTCGAAAAAGTGGGCTTCGTCACCCAGGGTCCCGAGGCCCAGGCCGAAGGATGGCTCTACGACACGGAGCTCACCGCCAACGGCAACGAGGGCCACGAGTACGGCACCAAGCTGACAGCCGGGGAGAAGGACGCGCTCCTCGAATATCTCAAGACCTTCTGAGCCGGAGATCGAGGCCATGAACGCGAAACGCAACCTCCTGCTCAGCTTGGCGATGGCTGTGAGCCTCCCGCTCCTGGCCGCCGCCGGCGGCCTCGGCTCGGCCAACGTCCTCGCCGACAAGATGGGCCGGGTCACGGACGGCAAGCCGCAACCCGCCGAGATCACCGGCGATCCGCGCGAGAACTTCCTCTATGGCTCGATCGGCGGCGAGAACGAAGCCGGGCTCCCCTACTGGATCCTCATGGTGCTGCCGCGCATCTTCCCCGAGTACCTGCCGGGACCGGGCGGCTACGCGTCGCTCGGCCTCCCCTGGGAAGAGGGCAGGGAATTCCCCGCCGGCTTCTCGAAAAAAACCGTTTTCTTCCCGCGGGTCGGCTTCAACTGCGCGCTCTGCCACTCGACCCAGTACCGCACGAAGTCCGACGAGACGCCGGTCGTGGTGGCCGCGGGCGGCAGCAACACCGCCGACATCCAGGGGCTCCTGGAGTTCTTCTCCAAGGCCGCGAACGATCCCCGATTCAACGCCGACAACATCCTCAGGGAGATCGACGGCTCCTATCCCCTGCGCTTCCGCGACCGCCTCCTCTACCGCTTCGTGCTGGTGCCGATCACGAAGAAGCGCCTCGCCGAGCAGGGACGGCAGTTCGCCTGGACCGCGACCCGGCCGCGCTGGGGTCCGGGCCGCGACGCGCCCATGAACCTGACGAAGTTCAACTTCCTCGAAATGCCCTGGGACGAGAGCATCGATCACACCGACTTCCCGTCGATCTGGCACCTCGCGGCGCGCGAGCAGAAGGGGCGCACGTTCGAGGAAGGCCGGCCCGTCGCCTCCCACACCATGCTCATGAACCTCGACGGCGCCACGACCTCGTTCCGCTCGGTGCTGATCGATTCGGCTCTCGGCCTCGGAGGCAGGAACACCCCGTTCTTCAACGCCCGCATCCCGCAGCTCCTCGACTGGCTGCGCGAGCTGCGGCCGCCCGCCTGGCCGCTCCCCGTCAATGCGGAGATGGCCGCCCGCGGCGCGGCCCTGTATGAAACACATTGCGCCGATTGCCACACATCAGGAAGAGAGAACCGCATGGGCACGGTCATCCCCATCGCAGAGATCGGCACCGATGCCGAGCGCCTCGACACCTGGAGGGGGAGCGGTGCGGCGAAGCTCGCCAACGAAAAGGTCGCCTCCATGGGCTTCAAGCGCACGCCGATGATCGAGACCGGCGGCTACATCGCGGTGCAGCTCGACGGCATCTGGCTGCGCGGGCCGTACCTGCACAACGGCTCGGTGCCCACCCTGCGCGACCTGCTCGCGCCCGCCGCCGAGCGCCCGCGGGCCTTCTGCCGGGGGTACGACGTGCTCGACCGCAAAAACGTCGGATTCATCTCGGACGCCCGGGTCGATCCCCGCTGCGCCGAGGACTACCCGCCCACCACGCCTTCGCTCTGGGACAAGCCCGGCAAACCCGGCCGCTCGGACGAATGGCCGCGGCCCCAGGTGTGGAAGTACTACGTGTCGGAGCGCGGCAACGGCAACGGCGGCCACGAGTACGGCACCCGCCTCTCCGCCCAGGAAAAAGACGACCTGATCGAATACCTGAAGACGCTGTGACAGGAGGATCGGACATGAAGAGGATCATCCGAATACTCGGCGCCGTTCTGCTGCTCTCACTCCCGGCCATGGCCTACGATGGCATTGACCGGTTCCGCGAAGCCGAGGCCGGGCTGAACGACGAGGAGATGGCCGGCGCCGAGCTCTGGTACAAGGCCACCGCGGGCACCGCGCGCTTCACCACCTATGTCTTCCAGCAGCGCATGGGCGTGCTCATCGACTGGTACCGCGTGCTGCGCGCGGACCAGCGCGGCGACCGTTTCCAGACCTGGGGCCTGATCAACGATCCCGGCTGCTGCGTGCCGGGCTCGGCCAACTGCCCCGCGAAGAGCATGGAAGAGACCTACGGCTTCGAATACTGCCCGGGCGACGCACAGCTCTTGAAATACGTGGGCAAAACCGGCTACCGCGATCCGGGCTGCGACTTCAAGGACCCCGGCGGGCTGGGCAACAAGCAGGACCCGTGCGATCTCGAATTCGGCACCTCGACCGGCGCGCTCGGCTTCCGCAAGCTCCCCAACCCGCGCTTCGATGCCGAAAAGTGGCGCGAGGTGAACAAGGACTATGGCCGCCAGCTCGGCACCTGGAACGGCTACCGCGAGCGCAAGCCGTCCGCCCCGGGCTCGACGACGATGGTCAGCCATCTCGCCGACCCGTCGATCGAGCCGCCCTTCCTGATCGGCATGGCCTGCGGCGCCTGCCATATCGCGTTCAATCCCGTGAAACCGCCGAAGGACACGGCCAACCCGCAGTGGGAAAACCTCAAGCTCCTGATCGGCAACCAATACCTCCGCAGCTCCGAGATCATGGCCTCGGGCATGCCCGTCGACAGCCCGGAATGGCAGCTCTTCTCGCACGAGCGCCCGGGCTCGGTCGACACCTCCGCCATCCCCAACGACGGCGTGCACAACCCGGGGACGATGAACGCAATCATCAGCTTCGCCTCGCGCCCCCACGGCTTCAAGGAAAAGGTTGCCAAGTGGCGCCCGGTCGCGTCGTGCCCGCCGGGGGACGACACCTGCTGGTGCGAGCCGGGCAAGCCCGGCAAGTGCCGGAAGTGGAGCTCGCAGGAGGAAGAGGTCTTCCACATCCTCAAGGGCGGCGAGGACTCGATCGGCGCCGAGGAAGCGATCCAGAGGGTCTACTTCAACATCGGCTCCTGCTCGGAAGAGTGCTGGCTCAACCACCTGACCGACCTGCGCCAGCTCGACCCGACGCAGCGCAACTTCGGCCAGACCCCGTTCGACATCGGCCAGTGCCGGCGCGACTGCCCCGGCTTCCGCGCCATCGAGGACCGTCTGGGCCTGATCGCGAAGTTCTTCCTCGCGAGCAAGCCCGCGGATCTCTGGGAAGCGCGCGGCCTCGAAGACCCGGGCGACCTCGTCGAGCTGCTCGAAGCCGAGCCCGGCGTGGGCAAGGGCGGCGTGGCGCGCGGCCGGCGCGTGTTCGTCGAGAACTGCGCCCGCTGCCATTCGAGCCAGCCCAATCCCACGGAGAACACCGACTTCCTGGCCGTGAACCGCGCGGGCCATCGCATCAACTGGCTCGGCAGCGACGAGGTCAGGGAGGTCTCCGAGGTCAAGACCTACCGCTGCCGCTCCCTGCACCAGAACCATATGGAGGGGCACATCTGGGAGCAGTACGGCTCCGAGACCTACCGCAACCGCCCTGCCGTGACCGGCATCACCGACAAGGCGGACGGCGGGCGCGGCTACTACCGCAACATCTCGCTGATCAACGCCTGGGCACACGCCCCGTTCCTGCACAACAACGCGATCGGTCCCGAGATCTGCGGCAAGCCGAGCGCGTGCGAGGACGACCTGGGGCTCGACAAGTGCCTCTACCGCTCGCCCGTCGTGAAGGTCGGCAAGCAGGGCGCGCAGACGACGTACACCAGGGTCAACGAGAAGAAAGACGACTGCGTGCCCTTCGACCCCAGCGTCGAAGGGCGTTACCAGCTCTTCAAGGCCTCGATGGACGAGCTCCTGAACCCGCAGCAGCGGCAGGACAAGGTGAGCCTTCTCGACCACGACATCCGCATCGACTTCGGGCTGCGCACGTTCCGCGGCCACAACATCCGGAGCTTCAAGCTGAGCGTGCCCGAGGGGCTGCCCGCGGGCCGGCTCGTCAGCCTCGACTTCAAGCCCTTCGTCGGCGACATGGTGCTCGCCAGGACGAACCGCCCGGAGCTCCTGTGCCGGCTCACCGAGCGCCTGGGCTCGCCGGACGAGGCGCGCAAGCACATCAAATGGCTCAACCATATGCGCCGCCGCATCGTGCTCAAGGCGCTGCTCACCCAGAACCTGCGGCTCGATCCCGCGGACGCCCAGGTGCTCTTCGACGTCTACGACACCTGCACGGCCGACGTCGAGAACGCGGGCCATCCTTTTGGAGAGAGCCTCTCCGCCGACGACAAGGCCGCGCTGACCGCCTTCCTGGCCACCCTGTGAGCGGAGGAGAATGATCATGAGACGAAATGCACGACTGCTCGGACTGCTCATCCTTCCGCTGCTCGCCGCGTGTGCGAGCGCTCCGCCCAAGGAGCCGCCCTGCACTCAGCCGAGCTATGCCTCCAAGCCCGACTTCGCCAAGGTCGAGCACGACGATCCCTTGACGCCGGCCGAGCGCGCGGCGCTGACGCCCGAGAGCCTCGCGAAGCTCAGCCAGGAGGAGCTCGACCAGATCTACGCCCGCATCACCGCCGGCCCGATCCCGGAAGGCCCGCACCAGGGGACCGTGATCTTCGCGAGCGGCGCCGGCCTGCGCCGGGTCAAGGAGATTCTGGGCGGCGCCAAGGGGTTCCTCGCCGACC
>Ga0268265_10003194_pt1 | contig 11906 bp, 12 predicted proteins | sample KBSSwiS52_FD_190355 | JGI IMG/M metagenome (GOLD analysis project Ga0268265, IMG submission 190355) | Switchgrass rhizosphere microbial communities from Kellogg Biological Station, Michigan, USA - KBS Switchgrass S5-2 (SPAdes) (version 2) | ecosystem: Host-associated > Plants > Roots >... | reverse complement strand
GGGGTGGCGGCAGCGAGCTTCAGCTTGAAGCGTCAACCCCCCTCCTGGCCCTCCCCCATCTTGGGGGAGGGGAATCTTATGAAGAGGCTATTGATCGTGACGAATCTATCAGCTCCCGCCCCCAAGATGGGGGCGGGTTGGGGTGGGGGTTGACGCTTCCGCTTGCTCGCTGCTTACCGAACGGCCGGCTTAAACCGCCCGCACTTCGTTCAAGAAGCTGTCGATATAGGTCTTCAGCCCCTCGGATTCGCCCAGCATCTGCTTGGCGGCTTCCATGACCGACTGGGCGGCGGCGCGGGTCTTGGCGACTTCGGAGCTCACCAGCTCGATCGAGTGCGTCACACCCTTCGTGCCTTCGGAGGCCTGCTGGACGTTGCGGGAGATTTCCTGGGTGGCGGCGTTCTGCTCCTCGACCGCGGCGGCCACCGCGGAGGAGATGTCGTTCATCTGCCGCACCTGGCCGCCGACCGCGGCGATGCTCTCGACCGTGCCCTTGGTGGTGGCCTGGATGCCGCCGACCTGGGCGCCGATTTCCTCGGTCGCCCTGGCGGTCTGGTTGGCGAGATTCTTCACCTCGCTTGCGACCACCGCGAAGCCCTTGCCCGCCTCGCCGGCGCGCGCCGCCTCGATCGTGGCGTTCAAGGCCAGCAGGTTGGTCTGCTCGGCGATTTCGTTGATGAGACGCACCACCTCGCCGATCTTCTGCGAGGCATCGCTCAGTTCCGCGACGCTCCGGCTGGTCGCCTCGATCGAGTTGACCGAGGTCTGCGCCAGGGTCGCCTGGTTGGTGACCTGGCGGCTGATCTCGGAGATCGAGGCCGAAAGCTCTTCCGAAGCCGAAGCGACGGTCTCGACGCCGGCCTGCGCCTCCTGGGCGGCGGCGGCGACGGTCTGGGATTCCGCCGCGGAAACATCGGCGGTCTTGGTGAGATCGACCGCGGTCCGCTCCATGCCGCGGGCGGCATTGGCCAGGGTCTCGACCATGCCCTTCACCTGCTCGTCGAAGGCGCGGGTCAGGTTCATCATGTGCTCGGCGCGCTGCTCGCGGTCGCGCTGCTCGGCTTCGCTTGCCTGACGCAGCTCTTCGTTGCGCTGCATGCTCTGCTTGAAGACCAGCACGGTCTTCGCCATCTCGCCGACTTCGTCGCGGCGGTCGGAGACCGGTACTTCGGTCAGCAGGTTGCCCTGGGCCAGGCTCTGCATCGCGCCGTTGAGGTTGATGATCGGCTTCGCGACACCGCGCGAGAGTGCGACACCGGAGAGAACGGCGATCACCAGGCTGATCGCGGCACCGGCGAGTGTCGCGATCAGGGTCAGGCTGATGGCCGATTGCTGCTCGGAGAAGCGCTGGTCGGAGAGCGAGCTCTGATAGGCGTGGACCTGGCTGGAGAATTTCTGCAGCGCCTCGTTGAGGCGCAAACCGACGCCGGTCAGCTCGATGGCGCGGGCCTCGTTGACGGTAGAGGGATGTTCCATGAGCGAGACCTGGCGGTCGGCGGTGTTCTTGCGCCAATCGGCGATCGCGGTCTCGGCGTCGGTCAAGGTCTGGCTCAAGGTCGCGTCGCCGGAGACGGCTTCCTTCGCCTTGGCCAGCGCATCCTCGTAGCCGGCGATGCCGGCGAGATAAGCCTGCTTGTAGGTGGCGCTGCCGGTGATCAGCATTTCGCCGATCGCCCATTGCAGCGCGGTCACCCGCTCGGTGACGTTCTGCAGCAGCACGCCGTCTTCCGCGGTCTGGCGGGACTGCTCGCTGGCGCCGCGGATGATGCGGTTCTGCAAGCCGCTGACCACGCCGACCGCGATGATGACCACCAGGATTGCGGCAAAGCAGACGCCGAGCTTGCCGGAGAGCTTCATATTCTGGAACGCGTTCATGACTTCAGGTTCTCCGTGTCGGCGCTTAGAGCGACTGCGCCTGACGGCGCTCGAGCTCGGTCAGGTTCATTTCGATGGTGGCGGCACCGATCGGCTTGCCGGATTGCGGATCGACCACGGTGAAGTTCAGCTGCGCGCGCCAGGTCTTGTCGCCGTCGTTGAACTCCGCCTCGTCGATGAAGATCGCGTCGGGGCCGACCTGGAAGGTCTTCTGGTACTTGCCTTCATCGCCCTGCCAGTAATCCGAGGTGACCGAGCTCTGGCCGACATTGAGGCCCTTGTCGTCCATGACGAACATCTCGGTGTAGAGACCGGCCGACTGGGCCTGGAGATAGAGCAGATAGTTGGAGAGCGGGCTCGAGAGCATCTCGGCGATCAGCGGCTGCTTCTCCGCCTTGGTCTCGGCCTTCCATTCCTTGTCGAGCGAGTCGATGCCGGCCTGGTCGATCTTGCCATGGGCATCGTTGCTGGCGCCGATCGAGATCACGGTGACCGGCTGACCCAGCAGCTTCTTCACCGCGGCGATAACCTCGGGCGTGATCAGCTTGGTCGGGTCGGGGGCAACCGGCTTGGATGCGGTCTCAGTTGAAGCGGGCGCGGTGGTTGCAGGTGCGGTCTGGGCAGGCTGGGCCGGTGCGGGCGCCGGCGCGGCTTCGGCGGCGGGTGCGGGTGCTTCGACCGCAGGGGTCGGCGCGGCGGGTGCGGCCGGGGCATCCTGGGCAAATGCGGGCAGGCCCGCGAGCAGGAAGACCAGCGGCGCAAAGTACACACTAGTCTTGGTCATTGGCCGCGACACGGCCGAGCGAAAGTCCATGATAGCCCCGATCCCTTTGACAATTCGCAGCCGCAGCAGAGACGGCAGTCCTGTCGAAAGCTAGGGATTGAAGGCTAAGAAGAGATTAAAGTTTGACCCAACCGGGCATTAGGCTGAAAAGAAACGGGATTTCTTGATCCAGATCAGGCGAGGCTGTCGGGATTTACCCGATCCGCCAGGAACCCATTCCGCGACCCAATCGGGGGATCAGCAGTCCTTATCCACAGCAAGCTGTGTCAGTTTCTTGTTCCGCTCCTGATAGGTGCGAAGCTCGAGGTTCTGGGCCTTGCCCTGGTCATAGGCCACCAGCACCGGCGGGAAGAAGAAGGAATAGCCGGCCGCGACATCGGCGTCCTTGGCCTTCACGTGCTCGCTCTCTCGAACCAGCCGGGCCATGTAGTACTGGTTGTCGTTCAGCTCCTTCAGGAGCTGGTGGCAGGACTTGTCGGCGTCGCCGGCTTGATTGACCTGGACGGGGGCCGCCTCGCGGCCGGCGCAGGCACCGAGCAAAGCCGTCAGCGAGAGCACCGCCAGGCCGCCGAGAACCCGTTTTGCACTGATCCGCATCGTTCTTCCCCGAACCCCTGGTTTCAGCAGCCGCGATCGGCGGCCATGCCGTCGAGATGCTTGTCGCGCGCCAGCAGCGCGTCGTTCTCGATTTCCTGTGGCGTCTTCTCTTTGCTGCTCATGCTCGATTCCTGGATCGCCATGGTACCGGGCGCCAGGAACGGGATGGTCCGCGCCATCAGATCGTTGTCGCGGGATTCGAGCTTGGCCTGCTCGATGTTGCGGTCGCGCATGGCTTCGGAGATCCGGTCCTTCTCGGCCCGGATGTCCTGGCAGCTGTAATACTTGTCATAGACCCAGGCGACCGGCTCTGGATTGGGCTCACGCCCGGCGCAGCTCGCCAGGAGCACGGACGTGCCCAGGACGCAAAATGTTAACGCAGCCCGCATCGCTTCCCCCGCTCGCGGATCGGTTGATTGGACCATTTTACGCATGAACGGCGATGCCGACAATGGCGATTCTGTCCCTGGAATCAGGGAATTGCAGCAAGTTCCTGTCGGATTTGCCGAACCGCCGCCTCGATTTTGAGCTCCAGGAGCTTCTTGCCCAGGGCCGGGGTGGCCTTGGCCGGGTCGCCGATGACCCCGTTTTTGCTGCCGTCCGGGTTGCCGGCGCTGGAGGCCAGGAGCGCCATCCGGACGCCCTCCGGGTCGATCGCCATCAACTGGGCGGTGTCGATGAGGGCGGCGTGAACGCCGATCTCGGCTTCGGTGAAACCCTCCGATTTCAGCCATTCCTCCTGGCCGTTATGGGCGTAGTAGTCGCCGATCTGGAAGACGCGGATGCCGTTGGATTTCAGCTCGGCGTCGAGCCTCTTCGCCACCGCCGCTTGGGGACGCTGGTTGGGACCGGAATCGCCGAGGAAGAGAATGGTCTTGAAGCCCTCGGCGGCGAAGCTGCGCACGGTGGATTCAAGGACGCCTTCATAGACCTGGTCGGGCAGACTGATGCTGCCGGGAAAGCGCATATGGCCTTGCGGCGGATCCCAACTGCCCTCGGGCACATAGGCGAGCACCGGGGCGACCAGTGTCTTGCCCAAGCGCCGTGCGATCTCGCCTGCGGTGTAGCGGATGATCACGTTGTGCTTGCCCAGCACCATATGCGGACCGTTCTGCTCGGTGCCGCCGGTGGGCACGATGATGGCAGTCGCCCCCGCCTCCATCCGCGCCTTGATCTCCGGCCAGGTCAGGTCCTCGATGGCCACGGAATCACCGTCGGCCCGCGCCGGCCCGTTCAGGGCAGCGCAGAACAGACCGAGGAGGAGGATCAGAAGCGGCGCCCGGATCACGCGGTCTTCGCGGGTTTGAGCCAGCGACGCGCGAGATTGGCGAAGGGCCGGAAGTACATCGCGAGCACGCCGTGGAAATGCACATGCTCGCCGGTGGTGAGGCCGAGCGCATAGTCCGGTTCGTCCTGCTTCGGCACATAGAGCGTGCCGAACAGGCGGTCCCAGAAAGAGAAGATGAAGCCCATGTTCATGTCCAGGTGCCGCGGCTCGCGGCTGTGGTGGACTTGATGCATCCATGGGCTGACCAGGACCTGACTGATCACCGAGCCGTAGCCCAGCGGCACATGCGAATGCCGCAGATTGAAGCCGACCACATAGAAAGCGAACTGGATCGCGTTGATGCCGAAAATGGTGAAGCCCGGCCGGCCGCCGTCGGTGAGGTAGCCGAACAGGCCCAGCAGCAGCCCGGTGAAGAGCGCCGTCACGTTCATGTTGAAGACGACTTCAACAGGGTGCATGCGATAGGCGGTGATCGGCGTCATCACCTCGGCCGAGTGGTGCACTTTGTGAAATTCCCACAGGCTCGGGATCTTGTGGAACATGTAGTGCATGTAGAAGAGCAGGAAGTCGGTGAGCAGGATCTGGCTGACCATCGAGAGACCGAGGACCCAAGGCGCGCCGGCATCCCAGGGATTGGCCATCGGGCCGAGCACGCGGCGCAGCGCCGCCTCGGTCACCTCGGTCACCGGGGAGACGAAGACCAGTGCCAGCGGCACCATCAACGCGAACACGATGCGGTCGATCAGAAAGAAGCGGTAATCGGCGATCGCCGACTTGTGGAGGTAGACCTGCTTCGGGAAGAGGAAGGCGAAGAGGCCGCGCTGGACGGTGTCCGGTTTGTTGCGACGCAGGTAGATGTAGACGCCAACCGCCAGGATCAGCGAGGTCGCCAGATATCCGATGAAGATCCGCTCGTTGACATCAACCGGATAGCGGAAAGGATCGCGCAAAGCGTCCCAGAGTGTCTGCCAGATGCCGTCCAAATTCCGCCTCGAAACTTCGGAAGCGCAGCCAGTATAGCCTATTCCAATAGGGCCTGAGGCCTAAGGATGCGTTAACCTTTGCTCCGCCCTCGCACCATTTGGCACATTATGCGGCGCGGCGGCGCGGTTCCGAGACGGTGAGTGCGATGCCGAGACTGTCGCGGAAGCCGATGATGCCCTTGCGCGTGATCGAGACGGCGCGGCTGTCCTTGACCCGCGCGATCCATCCAAGCGTGAAGCACTGGGTGCAGAAGGCGGCGCCGAGGGCACCGGCGACATGCGGCCGGCGCTCGGTCAGGTCGATGCAGATCTTGCAGAAGCAGCGGCGCTGCCGGCCGACCGCGTCGAGATCGATGCCGAGATCCCGGAAGAAGCCGCGCCCGCGTTTGGTGACGACGCCGGCCTCATCGCCCAGCACGAGATAGCGTTGCGCGACCAGCGCCTCCGCCACCGCGACACCGAGCTCGCCGGCGAGATGGTCGTAGCAGGTGCGGGCCTCGCGCATCGCGGTGTCCACATAGGATGGCAGGCGGCGGCGCGGCTGCGGCTGGTCGCCGGCGACCTGATAGATCGTCTCCAGCATCGAAGCGACCTTCGCCGAAGCGAGCTTGTAGTAGCGGTGCCGTCCCAGGGCCTGCACCGTGATGAGCTGCGCCGTCGCCATGCGAGCAAGGTGGCCACTGGCAGTTTGAGGCGTCACGCCGGCGTGCCAGGCAAGATCACTGGCGGAGAGCGATTGTCCGCCGAGCAAAGCCGTCAGCATGTTGGCGCGGGCCGGATCGCCGACCAACGCGGCGATCTCCGCCATTGAGGCGCCGGAGGGCATGGATTTCTGCACATTGCTCATGAGTCGAAGATAGGCTTGCCACAGCCCCAAGTCACGCGACAACGGTTCGGCGGCGGCCGAAACGTCGCGTTCGATTCGGAAGCGCTCGACTATTCCGGATAGCGGCCGGCGACGTTCTGGTCGTAATCGACCAGGGCCCCCGTCATGACGCCGGATTCCGGGCTCAGCATATAGGCGACGAGGCCCGCCAATTGGTCCGGCTTCACCAGCTGGCCCATCGGCTGCTGCGCCTCCACGTCCTTCAGCCAGCCTTCCGGCCGGTCGTGGAACTTCTTCTGGGTCTGGTCTTCCTGCGGCGTGTCCATCCAACCGACATTGATGCCGTTGCAGCGAATGCGCTTGGTCGCATAGGCGTTGGCGGTGTTGCGCGTGAGGTTGGCGAGCGCCGCCTTCGAGGCGGAATAGGCGGTCAGGTAGGACTGCCCGACATAGATCACCATCGAGAGGATGTTGACGATGCTGCCCGGCTGGCCGGTCTCGACCAGATGCTTCACCACGCCCTGCATGGTGAGGAAGGGCCCGCGGGTGTTGGTGTTGAAGTGCTTGTCCCAGGTCTCGAGGCTGGTGTCGAGAAGCGTGCCGCGCCCCGTCTCGGCGGCGGAGTTCACCAGAGCATTGACGCTGCCGAAGGTGTCGATCGCGGCGGCGATCAGGCGCTTCGCATCCTCGGGATTGCCCATCTCGGTCTTCACGAACTCGCAAGGCGTACCCATGCCGGAGATCGCCTTGGCGGCCGCCTCGCCCTTCTCGAAGTCGCGGCCGCTGATGACAATGCTCTTGGCACCTTCTTCGGCCAAGCGCCGGGCGATGGCGAGACCGAGGCCCTGCGTGCCACCGGTGATGACGGCGCGGGTTTCCGAATGGCGCATGCTTCCCCCTGCTTCTGCTTGGTCTCAGTATTTTTGTGAGTAGTAGCCTTCCTGGTTGCCGCCCTCGGCCTTGTCGAGGAGCTGCGGATACGGATAGGCGAGCCCGACCAGCTGGCGCACGAAGTCGCCGCCCTTGTCGATCACTTCCTTGCGCACGCCGGAGAGCTGGTCCTCGAGCGGCTTCACGAATTTCGGCAGGTATTCGATCAGCAGTCCGGTGCGGTCCTTGTCGCTGTTGTTCGGCATCGCGCAATGCCAGCAGAGACCGTAGAAGACCGCGACATCGCCCGCCTTGCCGACCATGCGCTCGGTCTCCGGCGGCAGCTTCGCCGGCTCGTCCGGATAGCGGCCGAGCTTCTGGGTGTGCGGCACGATCGCGGTGGCGCCGTTCTCCTCGGTGAAGTCGTCGAGCAGGATGGTCGCCTGCATGTTGAGCGGATAAGAGGGGTTGATGTTGGTCGGAAAGCTCGAGCGCTTGTAGATGTCCCAATAGGGATAATCGACATGCAGCTCCTGCCCCGGCCCGCCCGGCAGCAGCCGGTTGGCGGCGATCGATCCCAGGATGAATTCGTCGCCGAGGAAGGCCTTCACGATCGAGACGACCGGCTCGCGCTTCAGCATGGTGACGAAGATGTCGCCCTTGTTCAGGAGATTCCAGACCCGGCGCTGCAGATGCAGCTTGTCCTGGTTGTGTCCCTGGAAATGGGTGACCTTCGGCACCGCGCGGTTGGAATCGTCCATGATGATCTGCCTGGCTTCGGCGATCTCCGCCGGAGTGAAAACCTGCGGCAGGATGAAGTAGCCCTTCCCGTGCAGCATCTCATCGATCCAGGCCTGGACCTGCTCAGCGCTAGGCACCGCGCCGTTTGCCGTACCGCCATCCATGGTGTCTCTCCCGCTAGAGCCTTCTTATGGACTGAGAGTTTGACACCGGGGCCGCATCAGGAATAGATCAGGATCGCATCAAAAAACCATCAGCACGCCGGATGCCGCAGCGGTTCACCGTCAAGCAGATCGCCGCCCAGGCCGGGATCAGCACGGCGACGGTCGATCGCGTGCTGAACGGCCGGACCGGCGTGCATGCGCAGACCAAGCTCCGCGTCGAGCACGCGATCGCCGAGCTCGAGCGCCGCGCCGCCGCCTCGCTGGCGATCGGGTGGAATCTCTATGTCGATGTCATCATGCATTCGCCGCGGCGGTTCACCTCGATCGTGCAGGCCGCGATCGAGCGGGCGATGGCGGATCTCGACCCGTTCCGGCTCTCGGCGCGGTTTCATCTCCATGAGGATATCGAGCCGGCGAAACTGGTGAAACTGATCGAGGCGCGCGCCGCCGATCGGCCGGGCGGCATCATCCTCAAAGCCTCCGACGAGCCGGAGGTCGCGGAGGCGGTCAACCGCGTGACGATGGGCGGCGTGCCGGTGGTGACGCTGGTGACCGATCTGCCGCGCTCGCAGCGTCTCGCCTATGTCGGCATGGACAACCGCGCGGCGGGACGCACGGCGGCCTTCCTGCTCGGGCGTTTGCTGGGCGATCGGAAAGGCGCCGTCATCGCGCATCTCGGCAGCCATAATTTCCAGGGCGAGGAAGAGCGCGAGATCGGCTTCCGTGCGCTGATGCGCGAGCGGTTCCCGAAACTGAGCGTAGTCGAGGTCAGCGGCACGTTTGGCCTCGATCGCGAGACGCGGCGATCGGTGGCGCAGGAACTGAAGGAACGGCGCGACGTCATCGCGGTCTACAGCATGGGCGGCGGCAACCGCGGCATCCTGCAGGCCTTCGACGACGCGGATCGGCCGGTGCTCGCCTATATCGGCCATGACCTCGACGACGAGAACCGCGGCTTGCTGCTGGCGGGGCGGATCGACGCAATCATCGACCACGACCTAGTCGCCGATGCGCGCGACGCCTTGCGCGCGATCTTGTTTCACCATCGCCGCATCGAGACGCATCACTCCAGCCAGCCGAGCCGCGCCATGGTGGTCACGCCGTACAATCTCTAGGGCGGGTCAGACTCGGATTGACTCTGTGTTCAGATGGGGAGAACATATAGAGAACATGAACGCAAACCCGGGAGAGACGCGATGAACGGTGTCTTTCTGACCGGTGCCTCCGGCATCGAATATTTCTACACGCCCTATCTCTTTGCCGAGGCCGGCTGGCATCCGGATCCGGCGAACTACGCCTTCGGGCATCTGGATGAGAGCGGCGTCTGGCACCTCGTCTATGTCGGCGAAACGGCGAACCTGCTCTCGCGCATGCGCACGCATGCGCAATGGCAGGCGGCGCAGCGCATGGGCGCAACGCATGTGCTGGTCAATCTCAACGGCGACGGCGTGCGGATCCGGCGGGTGCAGGAGCGCGACCTCGTCGCGCGCCACCGGCCGGTGCTGAATACGCAGCTCCTGCGCGAGCCGAAGCCGCGGGTGCGCCGCATGGGGTATTACCCCGGCGGATAAACCGTGGATCGCGGCTAGCGGTCGATCTGCTTCTGTGCCGCTTCGGCGTAGCGGTTGCCCTGCACCGGTATGGCGGTAACCGCTTGGTCGATCTCGGTGAGGTCGCCCGCCGACAGTGAGACGGAAGCGGCGCCGATATTCTCTTCCAACCGGTGCAGCTTGGTGGTGCCGGGGATCGGGACAATCCAAGGCTTGCGGGCCAGGATCCAGGCCAGCGCGATCTGCGCCGGTGTCACGCGCTTGGATTTTGCCAACTCGGCGACCTTGTCGGCGATGCCCTGATTCGCCTTGCGTGCTTCCGCCGAGAAGCGCGGCAGGGTGTTGCGGAAATCATCGGCGGTGAAGGCGGTGTTGGCATCGACCGAGCCAACCAGGAAGCCCCGTCCCAACGGGCTGAACGGCACGAAGCCGATGCCGAGTTCCTCCAACGTGACGAACACGGACTCTTCAGGCTCGCGCCACCACAGGGAGTATTCGCTCTGCAGTGCGGTCACCGGTTGGACGGCATGCGCGCGGCGGATGGTCTGGGCGCCGGCTTCGGAGAGACCGAAATACTTCACCTTGCCGGCGGCGATCAGATCCTTCACCGCACCGGCGACGTCTTCGATCGGCACGGCGGGATCGACGCGGTGCTGGTAGAGGAGATCGATGACGTCGGTCTTCAGGCGCTTCAAGGAAGCATCGACGACTTCGCGGATATGCGCAGGGCGGCTGTTCAGGCCCCGTGACTTGCCGGTCTTGGGATCAGGGCTGAAGCCGAACTTGGTCGCGATCGCGACCTGGCGGCGGACCGGCGCCAAAGCCTCGCCGACCAACTCCTCGTTGGTGAAGGGGCCGTAGACCTCCGCCGTGTCGAACAAGGTCACGCCGCGCTCGACCGCGCCGCGCAGGAAGGCGATGCCCGCGGCTTTGTCGACGGCCGGACCATAGGCGTGGCTCAGGCCCATGCAGCCGAGGCCGATGGCGGAAACTTCCAACGTCCCGAGCGTGCGCTTTTGCATGTCAGTTCCTTTGCGGGACTGCGCCGATGCAGAGCGAGGCGACAGTCCTAACCGTTGAGCTTCGCCTTCAGGCGTTCGTTGAGCATCGCCGGATTGGCCTTGCCGCCGGTCGCCTTCATGACCTGGCCGACGAAGAAGCCGAACAGTTTGTCCTTGCCGGAGCGGTACTCGGCGACCTTGTCGGCGTTCTTGGCCAGGATCTCGTCGATCGAGGCGTCGATGGCGCCGGTGTCGGTGACCTGACGCAGGCCTTTCTCTTCGACGATCGCAAGCGGCGCCTTGCCGGTCTCGAACATCGCCTCGAACACTTCCTTGGCGATGCGGCCGGAGATGGTGTTGTCCTGGATCAGCCCGACCAATTCGCCGAGATGCGCGGCGGAAACCGGGCTCTCCGCGATCGGCTTCCCGGCCTTATTGAGCTGGCCGAACAGTTCCGAGATCACCCAGTTGGCGGTGAGCTTGGCGTCACGGCCTTTCGTGGCCAGTTCGTAGTAGTCGGCAGTTTCTTTTTCCGCGACCAGCACGCCGGCGTCGTAATCCGAGAGCCCGAACTCCTTGGTGAAACGGGCGCGCTTCGGGTCGGGCAGCTCCGGCAGATTCTTCTTCAGGCCTTCGACCCAGGCAGCGTCAAGCTTCAGCGGCAAGAGATCGGGATCCGGGAAGTAGCGGTAGTCATGCGCCTGCTCTTTCGAGCGCATCGAGCGCGTGATGCCCTTGTTGGTGTCCCAGAGGCGGGTCTCCTGCTTGATCGTGCCGCCCTCCTCGATCACCTCGATCTGGCGGCGCGCTTCGTATTCGATCGCGGCCGCGACGAAGCGGATCGAGTTCACGTTCTTGATCTCGCAGCGGGTGCCGAGTTCGCCGCCTGGTTTGCGGACCGAGACGTTGACGTCGCAGCGCATGGAGCCTTCGTCCATGTTGCCGTCACAGGTCTCGAGATAGCGCAGGATCGAGCGCAGCTTGCGCAAGTAAGCCGCTGCCTCTTCCGACGAACGCATGTCGGGCTCGGAGACGATCTCCATCAGCGCGACGCCGGCCCGGTTCAAATCGACATAGGTCTTGGTCGGATGCTGGTCGTGCAGGCTCTTGCCGGCATCCTGCTCGAGATGCAGACGGGTGATGCCGACCTCGCGGCGCCGGCCTTCCGGCAGGTCGAGGATGATCGTGCCCGTGCCCACGATCGGCTGGGTGAACTGGCTGATCTGA
>Ga0268265_10003193_pt1 | contig 11907 bp, 11 predicted proteins | sample KBSSwiS52_FD_190355 | JGI IMG/M metagenome (GOLD analysis project Ga0268265, IMG submission 190355) | Switchgrass rhizosphere microbial communities from Kellogg Biological Station, Michigan, USA - KBS Switchgrass S5-2 (SPAdes) (version 2) | ecosystem: Host-associated > Plants > Roots >... | reverse complement strand
GGCGTCCCGCGTCGCCGCCGGCATGGGCGGGTACAACGCCAGCACGCTGACCGCGGAGATGCGCCAGGCCGAGAAGCGCGGGATCGCACCGTCGCTGTTCCGCAGGCTCCTGCCCGCCGTCACGGGCGACCTGGTCGACGAGCTGTTCCCGCGCATCGTCGTCATCCGTGACGAGATGGTCCGCCTGCTGATCGAGGCTGGCCGGCAGGACACGGCACGGACCGTGGCCGGCGACCCGCGCGAGACCGGCTACCGGGTCGCCCTGGTGGACATCCGGCAGGCCGAGCTGACCGAGTTGATCCGCAAGACGGCGTTCCTGCTGGAGATCTGCCTGTCGGCGTGTCGGGCCGGTAGCCGCGACACGGCCGAGCGGACCTTGGCCCGCGCCGCCGAGCACCTCGCGAAGAGCTGACCGACCAGACCGCCGGGAGGGGTGGACACCATGGCGCAGACCGACGGCTTCGTGCGGCACAACCACAACAATGGGAAGGCCCTGCCGTTCGGCCGGTACAAGCCGCCGGGCGCGTGCCCGCGGTGTGACGAGCTGCGCGCAGGCGCCACCCCGCGGCAGGCTCACCCGGCAGTGCGAGCGGCACAGGAGCGCCGCCGTGACGACGAGGAGCGGGACGAGCAGATCCGCGCCCACTTCGCGCCCGGCGGCCCGCACGCGACCGGCAAGTGCGGCCCGGTGTGCACGGCCTTCGACTGGTGAAATGGTCACACACAGTCAGCAAACACGCAGGGTTAACTGACCTGTTTACGGCCTGGCAGATCCCCCCTGGAGTCACTCCCGGAAGAGCGTTGTTCGAGATGAACAAGGGTTGATGAACACTGTTTATCAACCCTTGTTCATCAACATAGGTTCATGCACTCACAGTGATGGCCCCCGCCGAGATTCGGTGGGGGCCATCACTGTGGTTCTGGGGGGGTGCCGTGAACCTATCCGGCGGCAGGCTGCACTCCCCCACCGCCGGGCGCCGGCGAGTCCGGGTCGTCGCGGCCGGCCGCCGCCAGCAGCCTGGCTCGTTCCGCGCGAACGGTCGACGCGAGCGCGCGCCGCCACCCGCGCCGCCCGCGCGTGACGGCGCGGATCTGGTTGTCCGGGTCGTCGGCCATACGACGCACGGCCCGGGCGTCGAACTGGAAGTTGACGCCACCGCCGTTCAGGTACTGGGCAGCCTCCCCCATCGTCCAGGTCGGTTCATCCGGTCCGGCCGGCGGTGAAGGTGAACTGCTCATGACGGTGGTCCCCCTCGCAAGACGTCGTGTTGCGCCGATCCATGACATCCCATTACGTAGAAAGGGAACGGCCGGATCGACCAAATCGACCATCAGTATGCCATGATGGATCTCATGACACCCGACACCACGGGACAGGGGACGCAGGACGCAGGACACGTCTTGCGCGCGCCCGCCCCGCAAGCCCCCGCCAGCGGTGTCCCGTACCCGCCCGACTTCTGGGACCAGGACACGGGACACGGCACCTACTCGCACGAACAGGACGTCCCCGGACCCGACCCGCAGGACGTCCCCTCCCCCGTGCAGGACACCCGGCAGGACACCCTGGCAGGTGCCCCGCAGGACACCCCGGATGTCCCGCAGGACACCAAGACGCCGTCCCGTTGGGCCGTGCCCGCGCTGGTCAGCAGGGCACAGGTCGCCTGGCGCCGGCGCCAGGACGGCATCCGCAGTACAGAGGACGCCCTGCGGGACGCGCAGCGGCGCGCCCGACAGGACGACCAGGCCGCACGGGACGCCCTGTCCCGCGAGTCCACCGTCCGCCGCCGGCGGGCCGGCCGCGCCGAGGCCGGCACCGACACCGTCGCCCCGATCCCCGACTGGATGAAGACCAGCCAGGTGTGGGCCGAGCGCCTCGGCGGCACCGCCCTAAAGCTGTCCCCGCTGGTCGCCTCCGGCTACTTCACCTACGACGTCGGCCGTGACGCGCCCCTGAACATGAACGCGTTCGTCGCGTTGTTCCTGGTCGGAGGCCTGGAAGGCAGCGTCTGGTACCTCAACCGGCTCCGCGAGAAGTTCAAGCTGGAGAACGACAGCACCCTGTCGATCGCCGTCGCGATCTTCGGCATCATCGCCCTGATCTTCGCCCTGATCGGCGGGCACGCGATCTGGAAGTCGGCCGGCCGGGTGCCGATCTGGATCGACCTTCCCGGCACCGACAGCCAGGTACCCGTCGCCGAGCTGGTCCCGGCCGTCGCCGTCGCTCTGATGTCCGCCATCGGCGCGTTCATCTGGGCGAAGGAAGCCACCTACAAGCACCGCGCCAAGCTGCGTGCCCTCGGCCAGATCGACCCGCGAGCCCCGCGGATCTCCGCCGGCGCATGGATGTTCACCTGGTGGGAGAGCATCTGCTCGCTGCGGCACGCCTTCAAGTACCGCGTCACGTCCCGCCCGACCGAGGACTGGCGGCACTGGAAGGCCGCCGGAAAGCCGAAGATCTGGCCCATCCCCGACGGGTTCCGGTGGGACGGCCAGAAACTGATCGCTGTCCCGGTCGACGAACTCCGGGACATGGCCGAACGGGACGCCCTGCTGGCCACGATCGCGGAACTCCACGACGCAGGACGCCGCCACGCCGAGCAGCGGGACACCGCCGCGATCACAGGACGCGGTCCCGCGGGACGTCCCGCGCTGCCGGCCGGCCCGAACCACGCCGGGGGAGCGGGTCACGGGACACCGAACGGCGGGACGTCCCCCGCGGCCAACGGGACACAGGACGGGGGACAGCGCGGGACGCAGGACGGCGCCGGCGCCGATGGCCGGCGGGGGACACCCGGACCCGACCACGGGACGGACAGCCCGAACGGCCGCGGGACGCAGGACGGCCACGGGACACAGGACGGAGCGCAGGACGGCCACGGGACACGGGGCAGCGGCGAGGTCGAGATCGACGCGAAGCTGCTCAGGCACGCCGACAAAGCCATGATCGTCATGGGTGTGTTCGACGGGTCCACCCCCGACCGGCCGCACTGGCGGACGTCGCCCAAGCCGCCCTCGGTCCGCGCCATCAACGCCGCGATCGACGCCTGGCGCCGCCAGAACGAGGGATCCACCTTCAACTCGAAGGACATCGCCGGCCAGGTCCAAAAGCTGATCACGCGGATGCGTGAGAACCCCGACGTGGAGACCCTGGTCCGCGTCCAAGCCGAAGGTGACGAACAGCCCAGCACGTAGAACCGGTGCGCAAACGCAACCAACCGGACCGGTGGACGGGTAACGCTCGCACGCGTACAGAGATCGACACAAGGAGGGACGCATGTCTGTCGACACGCAGGAGGGATACGAGTGGCCGCCCGACGGCCCGGTCCGGCCTGCCGCGCGCCAGCAGCCGCAGCCTCCACCGCCGCCGGCGCCGCCGGCCGGTCCGGCGGCAGCCGAGCCGACTCGGCCGGTCCGGCGCACCGTGACGCGCCGGCCGCCGACCCCACGCGGGACCGCCGCGATCGGTGGCACCGCCGCCGTCGGCACCGTCCTCGCGATCATCGGGTTCGGTGCCGGCGCCATGGTGCTGGTCGCCACCGCCGCCGGCGCCGTACTCGTCCCGCTGGTCGTGTGGGCCCGCCGCAACGGCAGCCGAACCCGGCGCCGCCGCACCGCCCGCCGCGCCGCCCGGGGACCGAGGGTCCGCCGCGGTGGTGGCATGCCGCGTTTCGGCGGCGGCCGGGGCCCGTCACTGCCGCGCCTCTTCGGCGGGCGGGGGCCAGCCAGCGGCGGCCGGCACCGGGCGACCGGCGGGGCCCGCTCCGGCGGAGTCGGCGGCAGCCTGCCCCGCACCGGACGGACCCCCCGCGGCGCAAGCACCGGCGGCAGCCAGCGACGAACCATCCCGCGGGTGTTCGGCGGCGGCGGCAGCAGAGCAGCCGGCGGCCAGCACCGACGGATCGGACCGACCACCCCCACCACGGGCCGAAACCCAGGCGGTGGCCGTAACACCGGGGGAGGCGGCCGGTCCGGGTCCAGCGGACGAGGAACCGGCGGGCCCCGATCGGCCACACCCCGCACCCGCACACCCGGGAGCGGCGCCGGCGGCGGCAGCCGCTGGTCAGCGACCGGCGGCGCGACACCCACCAGCCGGCGCACCACCGGCGCCACCCCGCCGCGCGCGTCCGCACCCGGCGGCCAGAACAGCAGGGGAGGGGGAAGGACCACGAACCCGCGAGCCGCGACCTGGAGCGCCAACCGGCGGCGTAGCCGCGCCGGCCGGGCGGCAGCTCGACTGAACGGCGGCGCCTACCGCGTCGCCTCAGCAACCGCCCGCGGTGCCCGGCAGCGCACCGCGGGGCAGGCCTACCGGCAGGCCTACCGCCGGTACGGCCAGCGCGGATACAACCCGACGGTGACCGGATTCCTCGGCCGGGTGCTCGGCGGCGCCACCGCCGGCGTGTCCGCCAGCGTCCTGCGGTTCCTGTGGAACCGGGCCGTCAAGCTGGCCCGGTCCATCAAGGCCGCATACGTGTTGCCGCCCCCGGCACCCGCGCCGGCCACGGCCGGTCCGCAGGCCGCGCCGGCACCCCAACCGCAGCAGCACCCGGTGCCGCCGCCGGCGTTCACCCAGCCCACCGCACCCACCCCACCCGGCCCGCCAGCGCCCGGTCTGGGCCCCACCCCCGCCCCGGCCGGAAACCCCGGACCGGCCACCACAGGAGGATCAACAGTGACCGCAGCCAACCAAGCGTTCCCGGCGTTCCATCACGCCCTGGACTTCCAGAACCTCTGCGCCAAGTGGTGCCCGACCGACGTCAACGGCGCCATCTGGGACGTTCAGGCCGCCCTGCCCTACGTCAAGTCGTCGGTCTGGGCCTTCACCAACGGCTACTCGAACTGGGTCACCCAGTGCGAGCTGACGTTGCAGGGCGGCCTGAAGCCGGCCATGCAGCAGGCACTCGGCGAGGTCTACACCTCCCTGGTTGCCGCCAGCCAGAAGGCCGCCACCCTCGAACGGACCTTCGTCAAGGTCTACGCGGACGACATCAACCGCGCGAACACCCGCGGCGGTCGGACCCTGAACACCCGCTGACCTGCCCGACCCTGACCCGTACCAACCATGTGAGAGGGGATGTGATGACGACTTCCGCGCAGTCGACCCGACGGCAGCCCCCACCGCCGCCGTACTCGGACTTCCGGCACGGACCGGTCGCGGCGGCCTTCAACGCATCCGTGGGCGCCCTGTTCCTGAGCACCATCGGCAAGTTCGTCGGTCTGCCGCCGTGGCTTGGCCTGGCCGCCGGCCTGCTGCTGTCTGTCTGCCTGGTGTGGGCCGGGCACCACCGGCACCCGCGACCGCTGTCGCGGGTGTCGCTGGTGTACCGGTCGGCAGCCATGACCGCCGCCGGCGTGTGGGTGTGGTGGCAGATGGCCACGTTCCCGCCCGTCGGCCTCAACCACGCCCAGATGGTCGTGCAGCTCATCGCTTGGCCGGTCACCGTGCTGGCGGTACTGGCCGGGGTGTTTGTGCCCCGGCTCCCGCTGATGCTGCGGGTGGTGCTGCCCGGCACGGTCGCGCTGTTCAGCACCGTGCTCACCGTGGTCATGTGGCAGCCGGTGTGGGCGCTGGTGCGCACCGTGCTCACCGTCACCGACCGGCTGCCGTGGGGCCCGGAACATCTGGCCGACAACCTGTCGTGGCTCGGCTACTCCGCGCTGTCGCTCGCGTTCATCGCCGCGCCGATGGCCGTGCTCGGCGCCGTCTTCGCGAACCGGGAACGGACCGCCGACGAGGAACTCGCCCGGGCCGAGCGGGACGCCGGCCCCGCCAGCGCGTCCGCCGAGGCGCGCAAGATGCGACGCCTGGTCTGCGACCTGTCGAACGAATGGACGGAATGGTCCGCCGCCGACGGATCCAAGACCAAGGTCGGCAACCTGAAGATCACCGATGTGCAGTTCTGGGACAACCGCGCCGGTGAGACGTACATCATCGACCTGAGCGGCAACAAGAGGGGGACCACCCGGACCGCGTTGCGCCGCTACTGCGAGGACCTGGCCACCAAGCTGAACCTGCCCGAGGGCTGCGGAGTCGAGGTGCACACCCAGAAGGGCATGTCCCGCGGCATGGCCGCGCTGGACGTGTGCCGGGTCAACGTGCTCCAAGAAGAACGGCTCTACCCCGAGATCCGGCAGCGCTCGATCCTCAACCCGCTCCCGATCGGCCACACCCGATCCGGAAAGGAGATCGGACCGTTCTTCCGGGAAAGCTCCGCCTACGTGTGGGGACAGAAGGGATCCGGCAAGACCAACACCATCTCCGTCATCACCACCGGTGCGCTCCAGTGCACCGACTGCCTCGTTTGGATGATCGACCTGAACGGCGGCGGCGCCGCAGCGCCGTTCCTCGAAGCATTCAAGGACGGCCGGGTCGACCGACCCTGCATCGATTGGGTCGCCACCACCATGGCCGAGGTCGTCGAGATGGCGCAGGTCGGCAAGGCGATCGCCCTGGACCGCAAGAAGTACTACCGCAAGCTCAAGCGGGCCGCCGACGTCAACCTCATGCCGGTCGGCAACGGCGCTGACGGACAGCCACCCCCCGAGATCCTGATCATCATCGACGAGGGCAAGACGATCCTCGGATCCACCAACAGCGACGACGACACCCGCGACGCACAGGCCGCCCTGCTCGACATCATGGACCTGGCCCGCGACGCCGCAGTCAACATTGTTTTCAGTGGCCTGCGGGCCACCGCCGACGTGGCCGACACCGGCTTCAAGGCCGGCACCTCCATCCGCATCGGCATGCGGGTCATGGACTCGCAGGAGCTGGCCTACGGTTTCGGCGATTACAACCTCAACCCGGAGGAAGCCCCGTACCAGGGTTCCGGATTCGTGTGCGTCGGGCACGAGGAAAGCTCCATCCAGGTGTTCAAGGCGTACCACGTCAGGCCGTCGCGGATGGAGGAGATCGGCGAGCTGGTCACGCCCTGGCGGCCGTACCTCGACGCCCGCAGCCTCCAGACCGCGGGCGTGCGCTACGCCAACCGGTGGCGGCGCACCGCACGGACCATCTGGGACGAAGACCTCCCCGACCATGTGATCAACTACGGGACGGGTCCGGTCACCCCCGCCGACCGGCAAGCCGCGAACGCAGCGGCGGCCGGCCCGGTCCTGCCGCAGGGCTCGGGAACGGCGACCGCGGTGATGGACCCGCCGGCCGACGACCCGACATCCGTGGTCGGCGGGCCGGGCGGCGTCGGCATGCCGTCGGGGGAGGGCTTCGGAGGCCTGTTCGCCAACGCCAACCGCAACAAGGAAGACGACCGGCGCAGGCGCCGGGAGGACGCCGAGCGAGCCGGCGGGCCGCCGCCGGCCGGCCCGCCGCCGCCCCGCCAGGCGGGCGACGACCGGTCCGAGCCGGACATGGACGACGCCGAGCGGGAGCAGGCTGAGTTCGACCGGCGCTTCGCGGACACCGTCAACCACATGACGGTGCTGCCCGAGGACCCGCGGCAGTGGCCGAGGATGCCGGACTCCGGCGAGGCGGAGCTGGCGCAGGCGCCCGACGGCAGCCGGCAGATCCTCGAACGGCTGGTCCTGCTGCACGGGCCGCTGCGCTGGGACGAGATGCACGCCAAGCTGGTGGCCGGCGGCGACTGGGGCCCGCCGGTTCGGATCTCGAAGGTGTGGATGGGCAAGCTGCTGAAGAAGCCCGGCCGCAACAGCACCGATCCGGTGGAGTGGCTGGCCGACCGGCTCAAAGGAGACCCGTACGATCACCGGGATCGCCAGGCATAACCCGTTCGGGTAGTGCCGATACTGGGCAACGAGTATTGTAGAGGGCGGTGGCGTCGGGGACCTGGAATCCCCGCAGCCACCGCCCGGCTCGTTTCACGAGGAATGGACCTACGCCGCAGGAGGGGAGCACTATGCCGCCCTACGATCCGGACAGCAAGCCAACCAAAGTCGACCGCTGCCCGATACCCGGCCACCGAAAGCACCAGCGCGGCTGCCCGACCTGCAAGGCCTGGTCCAACTACTACCGGATGCTGCTGCGGTGGGAACGCAGCGTCGGCATCAACCGCGGCCCGGTGCCCGCTGAACCCGCGCGGCAGCACCTGCTGAATCTGATCGAAACCGGCAACCGGCGACAGTGGGACATCGCCGAGGAGAGCGGATACGACCGGGACATCATCAACCAGATCATCATGGGGCACCGCGAGACCATCATGCCGGCCACCGCTGAAGCCCTGCTCGCGTTGGAACCGGCCGCCGCTCCGGTACCACCGCAAGGCCGGTGGGTGCCCTCGTTCGAGGGCCGGCGCACCCTGCGCGGACTGGCCGCGCAGGGATGGTCAGCAGCCACAATCGGAGACCTGATGGGCGGGACCACCGCGGGCGCCGCACAGAGGATGATGAACGACCGCAGCCCGTGGATGCTGCGCGAGACCCTGGACCGGATCCGCGCGGTCGCCCGCGTCCTGGGCGACAAGGACATCCGGGTGAGCAAGCTGCCCGGCATGGACATCCGCGCCATGAACAACGCGACCAAACGCGAATGGCCGCCCCTGTGGGCGTGGAAGGGACGCGACATCGCCGACCCGGACTCTGAGCCGCGCCCGTCCACCGGCCTGCACCTGGTCGAAGACGAAGCGGACACCGACGAGGACATGGAGTCCGACCTGTTTGCTTTCGTCGACCCGGTGCTGCTCAGCGTGGTGCGCCGCAACGCGGAACGGCTCGAACCGATTCGCAGCAACGGCGGCCGGCCCGACGACGAAATCACGGTGGCCTGGGTCGACCCGTTGACCGTGATGACACGGCTGGAACGGTATGTGGTCGTGTCCTACGGAACGAAGCTCGGCATGTCGCTTGCCGAGCTGGCCGCGCTACTCGGGTACGCACACGCTACGAAGCAGGAGACCGAAAACGGAAAGCGCGCCGTGTCCCGCGTGCGCACCGCTACGACCGCAGCCAACACCTGGATCGCCAGCGACCCAGCGGGGGAGACCCCCGGATGGTGGCAGGACGCGACCAGGTCGGCCGATTTCGACCTGAGGGTGCCGGCGCTGTTGGCCCTTCAGCCAGCGCCGGTCGGTCCCGGCTGGGACCTGGCAGAGCTGGCGAAAAGGTGCGGTGTGCCCGAAGACGAGATGAGCTGCTTCGTCGCCGATGCGGCGCGCCGCGGAGACCGGCAGTGGTGGGCCGGCGACCAACCCGACGTGCAGGTGTCCCACGCCGCGTAGCACCCTCGTATTGTGGCGATACCCGGCAACGGGTACTGTTAGAGGTTGAATCCTGGACCCGACCAAGGAGATCACCGCATGAGTCAGGCCGACACGTTTTCCCCCCGCACCGTCCGCGTCATCCTCGGCCTGTTCGGTGTCGCGCACGCCGCGGTCGCGGTGTTCCTGGTCGACGGATGGCTGCGCTGGCTGTTCGCCGCCCTGGCCGTCATCATCCTCTGCGCCACCGTCACGCCGGCGTTCCGCCGGCCGCGAGCGTAACCGCCGTGGCACCGACCGTGCCCCCGCCGGCGTGGCGCGAGCTGCGCGGCGCCGACCTGGTCGCCGCGCAGCTCACCGCCCGCTGGTACGCCTGGCCGGACGACACGATCGGCGGCTGGTCCGTCATGCCCGACAACAGCCCCCCGTCGACCGGCATCCCGGCCGTTGGATCGTTCCTGTCGGAGCAGGCCGCTCGACACATCGCCGACCTGCACAACGCCTCCCTGACCAGCGCCGGCGTGCAGCCCCTGGACCAGTGGATGCGCCAGCACCTGGACCAGGCCACGCGAACCGCCCAAGCCGGCCAGACCTCGATCCAGGTCGGTGACCTCATCCCCGAACACCGGACCATCCCGAGCGACGTGCTGGAGGTACGCACCTGCGAAGGCGAGGTGTGGCGCCGAGCGGTGGGGGAGGAGCGGTACAGCCCCTCCGACAACGACCTTCCACCCGACGTGCGCCAGCCGTACGACTGGGTGCATCACGCCTACGGCGACATCTCCGGCCATTGCACCGACCGCGGCCTGCTCGACTACGCCCCGCTGACCGTGACCAAGGTGGCCGCGCATGCCTGACAAGCCGCTCTGCTCCGACTGCGACGGCCAGCTCCAATGCCCGGACTGCGACGACCCGCGCCCTCGCGCCGACGCCGTCCGGCAGGACTGGCAGATCTTCACCCCGCTCGGCCGCTGGGAAACCGTCGTCCGTGCCGGCCGGCAGAGCGACTACGGGCCGATCTGCATCGTGACCGAGCAGTCCGCCGGGCACCCCTGGCGCTACCACGCCTCCACGAAGGTCGACGCGGTCCCGCCGCGCCGGACCCGACCCGGCACGCCGATCATCCGGATCAGCGAGAACTACGGCCGCACCGGACCGATCTGGGCCTCCGCCTGCCTTGACACCGACGACTACGTGATGCCCACCGGGCCGGGCCTCATCGCCGCCGCATCAAAGTCGCCGGACGGCCCCGGCTGGACCGTCCTGGTGCAGCTCGGCGACGAGCCGACCCGGACCACCGAACCGAGCAAGGACAAGGCGCGCACCGCAGTGCGCGCCGCCGGCCGGAGCGCCGCGAACCTCCTCAACATCAGAATGATCATCACACCGGAGACCCGATGACCAACACCAGCACGCAGGACAGCGGCGACCAGCCAGTGTTCCGGTCCCGGTACGGGCCGCAGCAGCTCCGCGACCTCCTCGGCCTGGCCGAGTTCCAGCACGAGCGCGCCACCCAGGCCGGCATCATGCCCCGCCCGGACGCCGCCGGCGGAAAATGGTCCGGGAAGGTCGCCCGCGTGATGTACGCCCACCGCGTGGGGATCCGCCGCAACGCCGGCTCGGTGCCCGACCTCGGAGCGGAACGCGCCGCCGAATTCCTGGCCGCCCGGCTCGGCATCGAGGTTGAGCCGCACGCCGTGCACGAGCTGGGCCGGCAGGGGCGCATCCTGATCGTCGGCTACTACAAGGAGCACCCGCTGTACTGCGGCCGGTCCTTGGAGAACTGGCACGGAGTCGACGAGGTCGAGCAGGCCAACATCACCGGCGAGCGGCTGATCGCGGACCGCGCCGCGGACCGGCTCGGCATCCGCCGCTCCGACTTCGCGCACCTGGTCCGGCTCGGCTGGATCAGCCCGGTTGCGTGGGGGAGAGGGCCGTTCACCGCCAAGAAGTACAGCCCCGACGTCCCCCTGTACCGGGCCGGCGACATCACCGACCTGCTCAACGATCCCGCCATCAACTGGGACGCCGTGCGGGCTGTCCCGGCCGGGAAGCGCTCCGCGCTGGCCAACCTGCCTGACCGGAACACCGACGCCACGGAGGAGAACTGATGCCCGGAAAAACCGTCATCCTGCCGGGAATGCCCGGCCGCGAGACGTACGACCTGGCCAAGCTGAACGCCGCCATGGATGAGATCATCGCGGCTGGCACGCAGGCATCCGGACGCTACGCGCTGGTCCACACCCACGGGTGGGCGCCGACCGAAGCGGTCAAATACACCAACGGAGCCCAGTTCTGTTTCGACAACTTCGTTGACCCCAACGCGCTGCCCGCCACCGCTCACATGGAGCCGGTCACGGCCGGGCACCCGCCGGCCTGCGGGTGCGGGGAGTGCGAACTGCGTCGGTCTCCCGCCGGCCGCGAGACGCCACCGGTAGCGGGGAGTTGACGACCGTGCCTAAGCCGAACGGGTTCGAGCCGGATGACGACCTGACATGGAAGCAGCGCCTGGCCATCGTCCTGGCGTACGAGACCCCGGAAGACGCCAAGGTCAGCTCGAACTCGTTCTACGCCGACGTGCACCCTTCAACCGCACGGTCACTGGCCCACCGCGGCCTGGTCAAGACCGAGATGAACAGGTTCTGGTTGACGGATGCCGGACGGTCAGAAGCGGAGCGGCTGCTGGCGTGGCGGGCAGACAACCCGGGCTGGCCGGAGAGCCACAGGTATCGGCCGC
>Ga0268265_10003187_pt1 | contig 11918 bp, 8 predicted proteins | sample KBSSwiS52_FD_190355 | JGI IMG/M metagenome (GOLD analysis project Ga0268265, IMG submission 190355) | Switchgrass rhizosphere microbial communities from Kellogg Biological Station, Michigan, USA - KBS Switchgrass S5-2 (SPAdes) (version 2) | ecosystem: Host-associated > Plants > Roots >... | reverse complement strand
CGACTTCGACCCTCGCCCCGGCGACTATGGCGTCGTGGTCGCGGCGGCTGAGAGCGCCATAATCGGGATCGCTCGGCACCGAGAACAACACATGGCCCTCAGCCTCATAGGCGTTGCCGCGCTCAATCAACGTCTCGATCATCGCGACCATGCCGCCGATTTCCTGCGTCGCGTGCGGCGCGAGGTCGGGCGGCGCGACCCCGAGCGCGCCCATGTCGTCGAGATAGAAGCGCTCATAGCGCTCGGTGATCACCGACGGGTCGACGCCTTCCGCCTCGGCCGCGGCGATGATCTTGTCTTCGACGTCGGTGACGTTGCGGGCATAGGTCAGGGTGCCGGCGCCGAATTCGTGGCGGATGAGCCGCGCCAGCGTATCGAACACCACCGCCGGCCGCGCGTTGCCGATATGCGCGCGGCCGTAAACCGTAGGCCCACACACATACATGGTGATGCGTTTGGGATCGGCCGGGACGAAATCGCGTTTCTCCCGCGCCATGGTGTCGTGGAGGCGGATCATTTGTCCTGCTCCACCGCCGGCTTATGCCGCCGCGCCTCGACCCAGTCGACGATCGCGCGGCCGCTGGAGTTGAGCAGCGGATAGGTCCGCGACGACTTCAACCATTCGGGCCGCTCGGCCTGCGGGCCATAGACCATGTCGGTGGCGAGGTTGGCGAGGAGGAAGAACAAGGTCGCGCCGAGCAGCCCCTTGACCATCCCGAAGCCGCCGCCGAGCACGCGGTCGACCGGCCCGAGCACCGGCGAGCGCCGGGTCTTCCCGCCGAGGCTGCGCGCGACCAGCTTCACGGCGAGGAAGCTGGGGATGAACAGGATTGCGAAGGCGAGCACCGCCGCGGCGGCCGAGCTGCTGCCGAAGGTCCCGATCAAGCCGGTCCACAACTGGGTGTGAAACAGCTTGAGCATGGCGATTGCGACGATCCACGCCAGCAGCGAAATCACTTCGTGGACGAAGCCTCGGACGAAGCCGATCGCGGCGCCGCCGATCAGCAACAGAAACACAAAGACATCGAGCGCGGTCATCTGGGCGCGCTAGCGAACTCTTTTGGTCATTGCGAGCCACCAGCGTATCCGCCATTCATCGGGCATGACGGGGGACGCAGACCTACTCTTCATCATCGGCGGCGGCGACGAGAATGAGCGCATCGTCCGCACCGAAAGCAAGATCCTCGTTTCCGGCACGACCGATCTGACCAAGCTGCTGCTCGATCGCGTGCCCCACCACCGCCTCCACGTGACCCGCAATTACTTCCGCCAGGGGCGTCAGGCCGACCTCACCGGCTATACGACTCTGGTCAATCTGATCACCGAGGCCGAGCAAAATTCGAAGGTGCTTGAGATCCTTAAGAAGCTGCTGCGCGGAGTCCCGGGCAAGGTCATCAACCGGCCCGAGGCGGTGCTGCGGACGACCCGCGACCAGGTCGCGCGGTTGCTGACCGGCATTCCCGGGTTGATCGTGCCCAAGGCCGTCCGCCTCCACGGCGGCAAGGCGAACATCGCCGCCCGAACCATCGAGAAAGCCGGGATCGTGCCGCCGATCATCCTCCGCCAGGCGGGGACCCACACGGGCAAGATCGTCGGCCTGTTCGACAATATCGACGAGGCGGTTGCCGCGCTCGGTCCGGGCGAGCATGTCGCCACCCAATTCGTCGATTTCTCCAGCGCCGACGGTCTCTTCCCCAAGTGGCGCGTCTATTTCATCGGGCCCCACGTCATTCTCCGGCATATGATTGTCGGCGATACGTGGAACGTCCATGTGAAGGACCGCACCCGGTTCATGTCGCAGCATCCCGAACTGGTCGCGAAGGAGCGCGCCTTGTTCGAGAGCCCCGACCCGTTCCCGCCCGAGGTGCGGAAGGTGTTCGACGCGGTCCGCGCGCGCATGCCGCTCGATTTCTTCGGCATGGATTTCGCCATCACCCAGAGCGGTGAACTCGTGCTGTTCGAAGCCAATGCGACAATGAATTTCTTCCCCTTGTGGCCGACCAAGGACCCGCAGTTCATTTATCTGACCAAGTGCCTTGAGCCGGCCCAGGCCGCGTTTCGCGAATTGCTCGGCCTGCCGCCCGAGGTTCCCTATCTGGCCCAGGTCCAGCTCGAAACGCTCTGATGTTCGACAGCTACGCCGAGATTTTCGCCGAGCGCGGCGCCGCCTACCACCAGGCGATGGCCGCCTGCCCGCACGCGCGCGACGCCGAGTTCCAGGCCGTGCTCGAACCGCTGGCGTTTCGCACCGGCCTGCTGTGCGACATGCCGTCGGGGGGCGGTTATCTCGCCGCCTATATGCCCCCGGCCCTGCATTATGTCGGGGTCGACCCGTCCGACGATTTCGTCCGCGCCTGCCCCGTCGGCACGGTGTGCATCAAGGGCGCGATCACCGATGTGCCGTTAGCAGATGGCGCGGCCGATTGTTTGGTCAGCCTCGCCGCCATCCACCACGAAGGCGACCTTCCCGTGGTGTTCGCCGAGATGCGGCGGCTGCTCAACCCCGGCGGGCGCGTGGTGATTTGCGACGTCGCCGCCGGCACGCCTGCGGCGCGCTTCCTCAACGGCTTCGTCGACGCCCACAACCCGATGGGTCACGTCGGTCTGTTCCTCGACGAACTCACCGCGGGCCTGATCGAGGGCGCTGGCTTCACCATCGCCGACGATGCCTTGGTCGAGGTCCCATGGGTGTTCGACAGCATCGCCGAGGCCGGCGATTTCTGCCGCTCATTATTCTGGATGCCGGAGCTCGATGCGGCCGCGGTGGCGGATGCGATGTATCGCGAGATCGGCTTCGAAGTGATCAACGGCCGCCCCCACCTGCGCTGGTCGCTGCGGCGGATCGTGTGCGACGCGGTGTAATCAAATGAGACGAATTTGCTTCGTGCTCGCGGCGACTCCGGCGATCCTACCGAGTCCAGCAGCCGCCATCTGTTACTACAACGGCAAATTCGACGTCCGAACTACAATTCCGCAGGAGTTTGCCGACTCTAAGTGGGTAGTACGGATCCGTGTGCTATCCGCGAAGGATGGCATCTTCAGGGCCGGGACCGACGAAGAAACGTCTTGGACAACCTACAAAATCAGAGTCATCCGCTCATACAAGGACAAGGCTCCGAAGGAGCTGACGTTCTTTACCGAAAGGAACAGCGGCGGCTTCTATATGGACCGTCCCTGGCTGAAGCTGCCGGCCGGACATGACGTTGGCGGGGAGTATCTTCTCTTTCTCAACCCGAACGCGTGGTCGGGTACCAACGCCGCCCCAAAAAGCAGTGTCTTCGTGAACTATCCCTGCGGACAATCGAAGGCATGGCGTGAAATGTCTCCATGGTCACGCCGACTCCTCGACAATCTCTCGAACAATCACCGTCCCAAAATCTGATCGACCAGCTCACGCAGATTGGCGAATTCGGCAAGGCGCAGCCCTTCGCCGCCTTTGGCGCCCTTTGGTGCCCAGGCGGTCTCGAACCCGAGCTTGGCTGATTCCTTCAGACGCAGCCCGGCATGCGCGACCGGGCGGATTTCGCCTGACAGCGCGATCTCGCCGAGCACCACCGCCTCGCTCGGCACCGGCCGTTCGGACATCGCCGAGACCAGCGCCGCGGCCACCGCCAAATCAGCCGCCGGGTCGCTGAGCCGATACCCGCCGGCGACGTTCAAATAGACTTCCGCGGTCGCGAAGCTGAGCCCGCACCGCGCCTCGAGCACCGCCAAAATCATCGCCAGCCGCCCGCTGTCCCAGCCGACCGCCGCGCGCCGCGGCGTCGCTCCGCTTGCCAGCCGCACGGTCAGCGCCTGGATCTCGACCAGCACCGGGCGCGAACCCTCGATCGCCGGGAACACGGCTGTGCCGCTGACCGGTTCGCCGCGATGGGTCAGGAACAGGGCCGACGGGTTGGGCACCTCGGTCAGCCCCTCGGTCTCCATCGCGAACACGCCGATCTCGTCGGTCCCGCCGAAGCGATTCTTCATGGCGCGAAGGATGCGATACTGGTGGCTGCGCTCGCCCTCGAAGCTCAACACCGTGTCGACCATATGTTCGAGCACGCGCGGACCCGCGATGGTCCCGTCCTTGGTCACGTGGCCGACCAGCACGACCGCGGTGCCGCGCTCCTTGGCGAAGCGCACCAGCTCCTGCGCCGAGGCGCGGACCTGGCTGACCGTGCCGGGCGCGCCTTCAATCAGATCGGAATGCATGGTCTGGATGGAATCGATCACGAGCATCGCCGGGGCGTCATCGCCAAGCGTGGTCAGGATGTCGCGGACCGAAGTCGCCGCGGCTAGCCGCACCGGCGCGCCGCCAAGCCCGAGCCGGACCGCGCGCAACCGTACCTGCTCGGCCGATTCCTCGCCGGAGACATAGACGATTTGATGTCCGGCCGTGGCCAGCCGCGCCGCGACCTGGAGCAACAGGGTCGACTTGCCGATGCCCGGGTCGCCGCCGACCAGCATCGCCGACCCCGGCACGATCCCGCCGCCGATCGCGCGGTCGAATTCGGGGATGCCGCTCGGTAGCCGCTCGGGCAGTGCCGCCGGAGTATTGAGCCCGATCAGCTGGACCACGCGGCCGCCGCCTTGGAGGTTGTGCTTGGCGGCGAAGATGCTGGTCACTTCGGCCGCTTCCTGGACGAGCGTATTCCACTCGGCGCAGTCGGCGCACTGCCCCTGCCAGCGGTGCGACACCGACCCGCAAGCCTGACAGACGTAGCGCGCTTTGACCTTGGCCACGCTCAATCCTCCCCGGAACGGGGAGGGGGACCATTCAGCACAGCTGAATGGTGGAGGGGCCGACTTCCGCACGTCGTAAGAATATGGGTCATCACACCATCAAGATTGCCAAGCACATCACGAGCAGCACTCCGAAGCATTTGAAATCCGGCAGCGCTCAGTCTGCGATCACGGATGGCGTCGCGTTCCGGATTGCTCCCCATCGAATGTGCCTCGCCATCGACCTCGATTGCGAGCCGGTGCTCCAGACAAGCGAAGTCGATCACATAACCACGACAAGGGAATTGTCGACGAAATCGCAATCCCTCGGGACGCTTGCGCAACTGCTGCCACAAGGCAACTTCCGGTAAGGTCAGCTTGCGGCGAAGCTGGCGCGCGAAGCGAACGTTCGCGGCAGACGCGCCGACGGTGCGATGGTGGATGCGCCGCGCCTCGGCCCCTCCACCATGCTGCGCATGGTCCCCCTCCCCGTTCCGGGGAGGATTTATCTCCCTCGCCATTAGTTCACTGTACTAGAACAAACAGCGAACGAAAAGGCCTAAAACACGGCCTCGGCCTTGCCGCCCATCATCTGCTGGCGGACCAGCGGGATCGGCGGGCCGCCATAGCTCAGGAACTGGTCGTGAAACGCCTTCCACGCTTTCTCCCCGCCGCGACTGGCTGCCCAATCGTCGCGCAGCTTGCGGATCATCAACTTGCCCATGGTGTAGTTGAGATAGGCCGGGTCGTAGGTCCCGCGCGCCGCCTGCTGCCGGGCGTTGCCGGCATCCTGGTAGCATTGCTTCTGGAACAGATCGTAGCTTTGCGCCTGGGTCATCGATCCGGTGTGCATGCCGATCGCCGAGAGGAAGCGGCAATCGCGCAGCAAGGCGTTCGACAGCTGGCCGATCATCACCTCGTCGCCGCCACCGCCGACGCCTTTCACCCGCATCATTTCCTCGGTGTAATGGGCCCAGCCCTCGGCGAAGGCGTAACCGACGAACACCCGGCCGAACATGTCCTCTGAGCGGTTGGCGTGGAGGAAGTTGAGGAAGTGGCCCGGCCACACTTCGTGGACCGAAGTGAACAGCAAGTCCGACTTGCCCGGAATGAACGCCAGCTGCTCGGCCTTGGGCCAGGTCGGATCGGCCGGCGCGATATAATAGACCGACGGCAGGCCCTTTTCGTACGGCCCGGGGATGTTGATGTAGGCCGCGTTCTGGCGGTTGTACGCCGGCGCCTCCTCGACCTTCGCTTCCTCCGGTCCGGGGATGCTGACGATGTCATGGTCGATGATGAACTGCTTCAACCCGGCGAGCTGCGCCCGCGCCCCGGCAACCGCGCCGCCGACCGGCTTGTCGGCGTTCATCTTGAGCATGCACGCTTCGATGGTCTGGCCCGCCGCGTAACGTGAGCAGGCCTCGCCCAGCAGCTTCTGGTTCGAGGCGAGGTCGGCGCGCCCGATCTGCTCAAGCTGCTCGACCGGCGTTGTCACCATTTCGGTGTCGGCGAGCATGCGCTGGAACTTCACCTTGCCGAGCGCGAAATTGGGCTGGGCGTTGGCGCGCTGGGTTTCGACCCAGGCGACCGTATCCTGCATCGCCTTGACCGCATTATCGGTCGCGGTCTTGAGCGCGGCCTGGTCCTCGGGCGTGCCGACGCCCTTCCACGCCGCGGTGCCGTCGCCCGGATAATAAGTGACGAACCCGCCGAAGGCATTCTTGGCGTAATCGACGAAGCTGGTCGCCATCGGCGTCTTGATGTTGGCGCGCATCTGCTCGGTCGCGCGCGGCACGTTCTGGAGGAACTTGATGTACGCCTTCAGCCGCTGCTCTTTGGGCGCGTAGGGCACGGTGATGTACACCGACGGGTCGAGCGCGCCGAGGTACGATGCCGGATTGTTGTGCGGCTGGTCGGCGCCGTCCGGGTCGATCCAGAACAACTGGCCCTTGGCGACCGCGATCAGGTAATCGCGCTGGTAGCGCTGTTCGGGGGTCAGTTTGTCGTCGCTGAAGCCTTGAGCGTCGGCGATCGCCTTCTTCAAGCGCGCGACCTCGCTGTCGACGCCGGCTTGCGACAGGTCGGCAATCTGACCGTCATATTCGTGGCGGCCCTGGGAAACGGCGAAACCCGGATTGGCCTTGAAGCTCGCCTCGATGAAGCCGTTGACGAAACCCGGCCAATCGCCCTGCAACGCCGCCGTCTGGTTGCTGCCGTTGTCCGGCGCGTTCGACACCTTGCAACCCGACACCGCCAACGCTGCCGCCATCGCTGTCGCGACCAATAATCCTCGCATCCCTCTCTCCTCTCGAAGCGCGGCGCGTAGAGAGCGCTTGGCGGCGCGGCAAGGGCGCGTTCGGCGAACCGACCAACGGCGTGGGCTGGCGGTTGCCGCCTCCCGATGCGCCCGCTAGGCGGCACGGGTGAGCCTGCTCCCCGAACCGCTCCGGATTCCTGACTTTCGCGTCTATTGGCTGGCCCGGCTCGCCTCAACGATCGCGCAGATCAGTATGGTCGTGGTGATCGGCTGGCAGGTCTACGACATCGCCCGCCAGACGATGGATCTCAAACAGGCCTCGTTCCAGCTCGGGCTCGTCGGCGTCGTTCAGTTCGTGCCCTTGTTCGCGCTGACGTTGGTGACTGGCTGGACCGCCGACCGTATCGACCGCCGCTACATCGCGCGCGCCGTGCTCGCCCTCGAAGCGATTTGCGCTGCGATCCTCGCCTGGCTCGCCTGGAACCACACGACCACCATTCCCGCATTGTTCGGCGTCGCGGCACTGCTCGGGGTCGCGCGGGCGTTCGCCGGTCCGGCGCTGCAGGCGCTCGCGCCCAACCTCGTCCCGCGCGAGATCCTGCCGCGAGCGATCGCTTTGTCCTCGATTGCGTGGCAGGTCGGCGGCATCTTCGGCCCGGCGGTCGGCGGCTATCTCTACGCTGCCGCGCCCTACCTCCCCTACGCCGTCGCCACGGTCCTGTTCGCCATTTCATTGCTCTGCGTGTTCCTAATCGGCCCCAAGCCGCAGGTCGGGGTCGACCGCAACCGCCACCCGTGGAAGCAGATGGTCGACGGCTTGCAATATGTCCGCCGCAACAAGCTCGTGCTCGGCGCGATCAGCCTCGATCTGTTCGCGGTCCTGCTCGGCGGGGCGACGGCGATGCTGCCGGTGTTCGCCCGCGATGTGTTGCACGCCGGGCCCGAGGGTCTCGGCCATTTGCGCGCCGCGCCGGCGGTCGGGGCGACGCTGACCGCCGCCTTCTTCTCGATCCGCCCGCTCAAGCACAAAGTCGGGGTCAAAATGCTCGGCGCGGTCGGGATATTCGGCCTGGCGACGATCATCTTCGGCTTCTCGCGTTGGATGCCGCTATCGCTCGGCGCTTTGGCCTTGCTCGGCGGGGCCGACATGTTCTCGGTCTATGTCCGCCAGTCGCTGATCCAACTCCACACGCCGGATGAAATGCGCGGCCGCGTCGGCGCGGTCTCCTCACTGTTCATCTCCGCGTCGAACGAACTCGGGGAAGCGGAATCCGGCTTCCTTGGCGCCCTGATCGGCCCGGTGGCGTCGGTCATCGCCGGCGGCTTCGGCGCCATCGCCGTGGTTGTCCTGTGGAGTTGGTGGTTCCCCGAGCTGCGCCTTGCAAAAAACTTCGACACCCCCGATTTGCGCCGCACCCCAGTCCCCCCGGAGGAGAGCCTCGAATGAAAGCCGGCACCATTCTCGAGACCATCGGCGGCACGCCGCATGTCCGGATCAACCGACTGTTCGGGCCCGATGCCGACGTGTGGATCAAGCAGGAACGGGCCAATCCGGGTGGGTCGATCAAGGACCGTATCGCGATGGCGATGGTCGAGGATGCGGAAAGCTCGGGCAAGCTTAAACCCGGCGGCGTGATCGTCGAGCCGACGTCGGGCAATACCGGGATCGGCCTCGCCATGGTCGCCGCGGTCAAGGGCTACCGGCTGATCCTGGTCATGCCCGACAGCATGAGCATCGAGCGTCGGCGGCTGATGCTGGCGTACGGCGCCGAATTCGAACTGACCCCGCGCGAAAAGGGCATGAAAGGCTCGATCGCCCGCGCCGAGGAAATCGTCGCCGCAACCGCCGGCGCATGGATGCCGCAGCAATTCGAAAACCCGGCCAATGTCGCCATCCACCGCCGCACGACCGCCCAGGAAATCCTGCGCGATTTCGCCGACGCGCCGCCGGCCGCGTTGATTACCGGCGTCGGCACCGGCGGCCACATCACCGGCTGCGCCGAAGTACTCAAGCAGGAATGGCCCGAACTGCAGGTGTTCGCGGTCGAGCCGACCCTGTCGCCCGTGCTGTCCGGCGGCGACCCTGCGCCGCACCCGATCCAGGGCATCGGCGCCGGTTTCATCCCGGCGATAATGGACGTCAGCGTGCTCGACGGCATCATCAAGGTCGATCCCGGCGACGCCAAGGAGATGGCCCGCCGCGCCGCTCGCGAGGAGGGCATGCTGGTCGGAATCTCGTCCGGTGCCACGCTCCAGGCGATCGCCCAGAAGCTGCCCGAACTCGGGCCGAACGCACGCGTGCTCGGCTTCAATTACGACACCGGCGAGCGTTATTTGTCGGTTCCGGATTTCCTTCCCGAACAGGCTTAAGGCCCCGCTAACCGCGCTTGTTTGGCGGCCCGTTAACCGCCCCCCGTTTAAAGACTCGCACATACCCGGGCGCAAGGGGTGGTCCGGGTCAGTGGGTGAAGTCTTTATGCGTCGAACGTTGTTCGGCAAATCTCCGGAGATCGAACGCCTTGCGCCGGCGCGCGTGTCGGCGCGCGAAGCGCTGACGTTCGACATCATCGACCATGAATCGAGTGTCGACCAGACCCTGATCGAGCGCCGCGTCGGCAGCTGGGCGGTTGCCCCGTGGCTGCTGCTGGCCGGTCATATCATCATCGGCGCATCGCTGTTGCTGCAGGATCGTCCGCCCGCCAGTTCGGCAACGCTGGCCGCGGTGTTCCTCCCCTTCGGGCTGTCGATCGTCGCCGATATCGTCGCCGGCCTGGTCTTGATCTATCGCCGCAAGCTGCACCTCGCACCCCATACGGCCGCCCGACTGATGTGCGGCTACATTGCCGCGACCGGCATTTTGTCGAGCCTGTCGAGCGTCGCTACCGGCTCGCTCCAGCTCAACGACGCGAGCTTTGTCACGCTGGCCATGGCCACGGGCTTCTTCGTTCGCTCGATGGCCGCGGTCGCCGCCCCGCCGCTGGCGATCGTCAGCGCTTTCATCGCGGCAGTCACGACCCTGTTCTTTTCGCGCAATCCGCTGGTGTCCTTCACCATCAACACGCTCGCGGTGACCATGGCGATTTACAGCGTCGCGGTAACCCGCCGCGCGATCGCCGGCGGGCGCCGCCGCCTCGCCCTCGAATGGCAGGCCAAGAAAGCGCTCAATTTCGTCGACGAGTTTGAAAACACCGGCCGCGGCTGGTTCTGGGAAACCGACTCGCTTGGCACCTTGTCCTACGTCTCGCGCCAGCTTGCCGAGGACTTTCAGTGCGAGCCGGAAGCGCTGCTCGGGCGCCAGTTCACCGATTTGCTGTCGGTCGACACGCAGTGTCTGGATACGATCGAGGAGCGCAAGACGCTCGGCTTTCACCTCTCGGCGCGCTTCCCGTTCTCCGACGTGGTGGTGCGACCGGCGAGCGACCAGGACGTCCATTGGTCGTTGTCCGGCAACCCGATCTTCGACGATCGCGGGCGCTTTCTCGGTTTCCGCGGGATCGGCACCGACCTGACCGAACAGCGCCGCTCCGAACAGGAAATTTCGCGGTTGGCGCGTTTCGACTCCCTGACCAGCCTGCCCAACCGGGCGATGATGCGCCAGACGCTCGACGAAGCGCTGCGCAACTCGACCCACCGGCGCAAGGGGTGCGGCCTGTTCCTGATCGACCTCGACCGCTTCAAGAACGTCAACGACACGCTCGGCCACCCGGTCGGCGACGCGTTGCTGCGCCAGGTCGCGGACCGGCTCAAATCGGTCATGGGCAATCACGGCCAGGTCGGGCGGCTGGGTGGCGACGAATTCCAGGCGGTGCTTCCCGGCACGGTTGACATCGGCCTGCTCGAATCGCTCGCCCGCACCCTAATCGAGCAGGTCTCGCGGCCTTATGTCATCGAAGGCCACAAGGTGACGATCGGGGCGTCGGTCGGCATCACCATCGGCGATCCCGGCCGCTCCAGTGCTGACGCTTTGGTCCGCAACGCCGACCTTGCCTTGTACGCCGCCAAGGATGCCGGCCGCGGCAAGCATTGCTTCTACCAGCCGTCGATGCACAGTGAGGCGGCTGAACGGCAGGTGCTCGAAAACGACCTCAGGCAGGCGATCGACCGCGGCGAACTGAGCGTTGCCTACCAGCCGATCGTCCGTACCGCCGGCGAGGAAATCTCGGGGTTCGAAGCGCTGGTGCGCTGGACTCACGCGACCCGCGGCCCAATCTCGCCCGACAAATTCATCCCGCTGGCCGAGGAAGCCGGGCTGATCGGCAGGATCGGCGAGTGGGTGCTCAAGACGGCGCTCGCCGAAGCCGCGACCTGGCCCGACCCGGTGCGGGTCGCGGTCAACCTGTCGCCGCTCCAATTCAATGACCCCAGCATCGTTGCCACGGTCACCCGGATCCTCGGCGAATCCGGGGTCCGCGCCGACCGCCTCGAGCTTGAGATCACCGAGGGCGTGTTCCTCGCCGACGGCGATTCGACCGACGACACCTTCGCCGGGCTCAAGCACCTCGGCGTCCGCCTCGCGCTCGACGACTTCGGCACCGGCTACAGCTCGCTCGGCTATTTGAAAAAGGCGCCGTTCGACAAGATCAAGATCGACCAGAGCTTCGTCCGCGGCGCGGCCTCGACCACCAACCGCAACGCCGCGATCATCCGTGCCATTGTTACCCTGGCCGAGACGCTGGGCATGGACACGTGCGCCGAGGGCGTCGAGACCCACGACGATCTGCAGCTGATCCGCGAGCTCGGCGTGAACATGGTTCAAGGCTATATTTTCGGCCGCCCGGGTGATGCCGCGAACGCGCGCGAGCTGGCCAACAGCACGTCGGTCGAGGCCGATGGCTACCAGTGCATCCGCGAGCCGCGCCAGCGCCTGATGCGCCGCGCGATCACCTCCATCGACGATGAAATGGTCGAAGTGAAGTTGCGCAATATCTCGTCGATGGGGGCGCTGGTCGAATGC
>Ga0268265_10003186_pt1 | contig 11922 bp, 9 predicted proteins | sample KBSSwiS52_FD_190355 | JGI IMG/M metagenome (GOLD analysis project Ga0268265, IMG submission 190355) | Switchgrass rhizosphere microbial communities from Kellogg Biological Station, Michigan, USA - KBS Switchgrass S5-2 (SPAdes) (version 2) | ecosystem: Host-associated > Plants > Roots >... | reverse complement strand
TTCCTCTCGGCCGCCGACCGATGCGCGATCTTGGGTGGGAACGCCGCGCGCTTCTTTCGCCTGTCCGGCATCGGCGACAACGTCCGAGGGCGGTGATCGTCAGACCGCTCAGTCACGTGAAGGGGAGCGCTTAGCAGGACGTCGTTAGGTTTGCAACCTGGTCAACATCTCGCGCGCCTCGCGCATGAGCGCGGCAAGGTACCGGCGCGCCGCGATCGCTTCACGGGTCGCCTGTCCGTGTCGGGTACCGGCCGTGCGCGGTGCCACGGAGCGCGCGTCCGCCGTGCATTCGGCACCGACCGTTGCGCATCGCCGGCGCGCAGCAGCGGCCCCCGCACAGGTCCTCAGAGATGCCCCCAGCGTCCGTCATTTGACGCAGCACTTTCGCCGCTATAAAACGATCGCAAACACGAAGGGCGGCAGCCTCGCGGCCACCGCCCTTCGGTATGGGTCTGATTTGGGACCAGCGTTAGTTACACTTCGGCTCCGCTTCGACCGTCGCGGGGGTTACCGCCGCGACGCCGATGAAGATCGCGCAGGTGCGCGTCGTCGCCGAGTGACGCGCCGTGGCGCTCCAGCCCGTGCCGCCGGTCGCCGCCGAGGTCACCGTCACGCCCGCCGAGGGAACGAACCCGGCGATCGTCGACGTCGTACCGCCGACGTTGGTGCCGGTCCCGGTGGTGTAGACCTGGAAATCGGAGAAGTAGCCCTCCTCGACCGTGGCCATGTTACGCAGGTCGGACTTCATCGAGGCGAGGTACGCCTTCTCCTTCGTGTTGGCGAACTTCGGGATCGCGATCGCGGCGAGAATACCAATGATCACGACGACGATCAGAAGCTCGATCAGCGTAAAGCCCTTGCGAGTGGTGTTGCGCATGCGTGTGCTCTCCGAATGCCTGAGGGGTTCGACGTACTGTTCGCAATGCAATGCACGATTCACGGCTGGGGAGAAGGCAACGCGCGGACCACTCGTTCTCACCGCTTGTTCCGTCTTCACCCGCAACGACTTGCGCGAATTGTGCGCTGCGTCGCAATGCCCACGACGGGGAGTGAATTGCGCGCTCTCTTGCAGTCTGCCACGGCATTCGCCGCCTCCCACCTGAGCCAGACTGCCTGCCGCGTGCTCGGTACCCAGAGGTACCTGGCGACGCATCGCGCTACGTGGGGAGGACGCGCTGCGAAAATCCCCGTAACCACTGCATGCATAACGCGATGCGCGTCACGGTGCGAATACGTTGTATCGCACGATGTGCCAGAATGCCGCGACGCCATCCCTCCACCCGATCTTCTTCCCTTCGGCGTACGTCCGACCCGAATACGAAATCGGCACCTCGAAAATGCGCACGTGCGCACGGGCGAGCCGCGCCGTCACCTCGGGCTCGAACCCGAAGCGATCCGACGTTAGGGTGAGCCCGCGAGCCACCTCGCCGCGAATCGCTTTGTAGCACGTCTCCATGTCCGTGAGATTCAGGTTCGTGAACATGTTGCTCACCGTAGTGAGCAGCTTGTTGCCCACGGAGTGCCAGAAGTACAGCACGCGATGCGGACCGCTCAGGAAGCGCGAGCCGAACACGGCGTCGGCGAGCCCGGAGATGATGGGCTCGAGCAGCGCCGGCCAGTCGGCGGGATCGTACTCGAGATCAGCGTCCTGCACGATGACGACGTTGCCGGTGCTCGCCGCCAGCGCCGTCCGAATCGCCGCACCCTTTCCCATGTTGCGCGGCTGATGGATCAGCCGGTGAATTCGCCCCGCGGCGTACAGGCGATCGAGGATCTCCTTCGTGCCGTCGGTCGAGAAGTCGTTCACGCAGATGATCTGCTTGCGAACCGGCACGGCGTGCACCTGATCGAGAATCAGCTCGATCGTGTCGCGCTCGTTATACACTGGGATCAGCACGGACAACACGAGCGAGTCCCGGTCGATCGGTGTGCGGCCGCGCATGCGCGGCGTGGATCCCTGGGTCTCGAGCGTTGCGGTCATGGAGACAGTCGTCGGGTCGTATGTCGTGTGGCTCATTTCGTCACAGGTTCGTAGACTCTCGCCGTGGCGATGCTTCCCGCGTAGCGCAGGAGTGGGGGGTGTTGCGCCGCGAGAATCGCGGCGGCGTCGATGCCCTGTTGCGATGACGCGATGTACCAGCGCGGACCGAGCTGTGCCAGCATGCCTCGCAGGATCTCGGCGTCCTGCGGGGCAGTCAGCGGCGTGACGCGCCCGAGCGCGGTGAACGTCGCCGTGGGCACCCCGCGGCGCCCGGTGTACAGGTACACGATGAGGTCGTGATCGGTGATCAGCACGTCATTCGGCGTGGTCGCGTGCGCAACCCATTCGGCGATCGGCTTCGCCGTGACGCCCGCATCGCTCTGGAGGTTGGCCCACCATTTCTGCCGCGCGCCACGCACGTTGTACGTGGCGTAGCCGACCGAGATGACGAGCGTCGCCGCGAGGGCAGCGAATCGCGTGACCTGAAGCGGCAGCGGCGCTGGACGCCACGACCACACACGTCGGACGCCCGCCACACACAAGCACGCCAGCATGGGCCACCAGACCAGCGCGAAGCGCGTGGGCTCGAACGGCCAGGCCAGGATGATCGCGCCGTAACAGAGCAGGAACGCGATGGTGACCGGGATCCGGCGCCACACCGAGACCGCGCCGACAACGGCCAGGGCAATGACGGTGCCTAACGACATGAGGCGCGGCCAGACCGGCGCGACGGGCAGGGTCATGTACCCCAGGAAGCCGAACAGCTCGTTGGCATTTTTCCCGAGCACCGCCCATGCGAACGCCAGCCCACCCGCCCGGTAGCCTTCGGCAAGCCAGGGACCGTAGGCGCCATACTTCCCAACGAACGGTGCGGGGATCTCGCCCTGGTAGGCTGAAATCCACAGCTGCCAGGGCACGATGAAGACGAGCGCGCTGCCCAGGAGGATCGCCGCGGAGCGCCAGCGCCCCCTGACGAGCAACACGAGAAGCGCCGCGGGCAGGAGAAACGTCCCGACGGTTCGAACGAGCGCCAGCAGGCCGATCAGCGCGCCCGCACCCGCGGCCGTGCGCGGGCTCCCCTCTTCGGCGGCGCGCTCGGCCAGGACCAGCGTCGGAATGACGAGGAGCATGTAGAGCGGCTCCGAGAGCACCACTCCAGTGATCATGAGCACGACCACCGAGATCGTGCCCAGAATCGCCGCCGTGGCGGCGCCTAACGATTCGAGGCCCAGGCGCGATCGGCCGAAGCGATACGTCCCGACCGCGGTGGCCGCGAGAAACGCGGCATTCAGGAACTTGAAGACGACGATGTTGTCGGGAAACGATGGAAACAACTTCCAGAGCGCCGCGAGCACGAGGGGATAGACCGGCGGGAAGTGCGTGCCGTGCGGCGCCCCTGGCAGGTTGATCATGCGGAAGCCCTGCCCGGACGCCAACGCTTTCGCGAGCACGACGTACATCGCGTCATCCTGGAAGACGCCGACTGGCCACGGCGTAATCGTCAAGACCGCGACGGCCAGAACGATGGCTCCGATCACGAGCGGAACAACGCGGTCGGCAGCGTTGCTCGACCAGGCGAATCGCGTCGTGGCCGGCGCCACGTCGGTCGCCACGTCACCGACAACCGTCATTGCTTCACCGGAACGAAGATGGCGACCGAGGGAAGCAGCACATGCACGCGAAGCTCGGGCGGCGTTCGCATTGAAAGAGCGCGCGCGGCCATCACACCGTACGACGTGGTTCCGATCACGTACGTTGGCCTGTAGGCCGCAATGATGGTGCGCAGCGCTTCAGTCGCGAGCGGGTATGTCTGTGCCTTCAAGAACTCCTCGGGAGTGAACGTGCCGACCGGGACGGTGCGACGTCCGGTGTAGAGATACAGCAGTGGGTCGTCCTCCATCGCGATCACGTCGGTAAGACGGGTCGAGGCCCGTACCCATTCCACGACCGGCGTGGCGCGCGCGGCAGTTTCCCGCGGGACGGAGTCTCTCCACCGCTGCCGGATGCCAGTCACATTGTACCACCCGAACCCGACGAGTAGGGCTCCGCAGGCCGCGAGCGAAGCGATGCGCGCGTAATGCGTGGGAGCGGCGCTGGGGCGCCACTCGACAACAGCGCCGATACCGAGCGCAACCATCGCGCAGAACAGCGGCAGGAGGGCCCAGACGAACCGCGTTGGCTCGAATGGCCAGATGACGACCAGAGCCATGTACGCAGCCATGAACCACGCTGTCACCGGAGCCCGCCGGGAGAAGCGCCACGCCCCCATCGTGAGAACGATGAGGGCCACGACCGCGACCGGCGGATGGAGGATCACAGGCGAAGTTTCGCTTCCCGTGAACATCACCCACACCATCCCGTAGAGCGCGCGTACGTTCGTCCCGATCACCTGCAGCACGAACGGCAACCCATGCTCGCGAATGGCGTTGGTGAGCCACGCATCGTACGGCCCGTACTTGCCCAGGAGAACCGGAGGGATCTCGGCGGCGTGGGCCGCAACCCAGAGATGCCAGGGTACCAGGAACACCGCGCATCCCGCCACCGCCGACACCGCCGGCGCAACCCGTCGACGGAAGAGCAGCACGAGCGCAAATGCGGGCACGACGAACATCGCCGTCGTGCGCACCATGGCCAGCGCGCCACCGGCGAGTCCGACGAACAAAGCGTCCCGCCATCCGGCTCGATCCGACACGCGTTCGGCGTAGATGAGCACGGGGAGCAGCAGGGCCATGAACATCGGCTCGGAGAGCGCGAAGACCCCGAAGATGATCGCTGGCATGGACACACTGCCGGCGATCGCGACCACGGCGGCGCCTAACGACGATAGTCCGAGCCGCCCGTGCGCGAAGCGGAACGTGCCAAACGCCGCGAGCGCCAGGAACCCCGCGCTGGCGAACGTGAACAGCCCGACGTTCTGAGGGAATTGCGGTGACAGCTTCCACAGCAGCGCCAGAAAGAGCGGATACCCTGGTGGGTAATGCGTCGCGTACGGTGCGCCGGGGAGGTTGAGGTATCGATAGCCTTCGCCGGTCGCGAGCGCCTTCCCGAGGATGACGTAGATGCCATCGTCCTGAAACACGCCCACCGGCCAGTTGGGCACGGCTGTCAACGCGATGGCCAGGGCAATCGCCGCGACGAGCACGCCGAGCGCGCGTGGATCCGCGAGCGTCGTGCGAGCCGCCGGCTCGGAGTCGTCGAGCCCATCGTACCCGCCCGACACGCCCATCCCGTCGGGAGTTCGGAGAGACACCGTCATCGCCGCGGCAGCGGCAACGTAGGCGCGAGCATCGCGGAGTCTCGCAGCGCCGCCGCGAGCTGCGTGCGCTGTTGGCGCAAGGCGACGTCCGCAGCTTCGCGGTACACCAGGGGGTCGCGCGGGTACAACTCGCGCGCGATGGTGAGCTCACGCTCCGCATGATCCAGCTGGCCAGCAAATTTCAAGATGCCACCGGCCGTGCGGTGCCCCTCATACGACTCCGGGTGATCGGCCAATAGCGTGACCAGCCACGTGCGATCGTCTCGCCATACAGGGGTTCGCGTCCACGTGCGCGCGGTAAAGGCGAGAAGAACCACGGCGATCGTGATCAAAGCCGGAGCACGGCGGCTGGTGAGCACGCGCTCCGCGATCGCGCCCAGGCTGAGGCAGACGCCGACACTCGCGAGATAGAGTGTACGCTCGGCAAGCAGGATGCCCGAGGCGAAGAACACGTTCGATACCGGCGAGAGCGCAATAGGAACCCAGAGCATCGCGAACGCCATCACCGGCCAGCGTCGCCCGCGCACGGCGAACACGAAAGCCACAGCAGCGAGCATCAGCACAGCGACACCGATCACGGCGCCGGCCGAGAGTCCGCCATCGGGCATGATCACGTTAGGCGCGTAGCTCGCCGAGAGCTCCGCCGGCACCAGCAGGAGCCGCGCGTACTGCGGAATCACCCTGGCGACGAGCGCCAGGCGCTCCAGCGTCGTCGTGCCGATCAGTACCCGCGCTTCGATCGCCAGCGCGCGGTCGTGAAAGACGGCAGCGAGCGTCGCGGCATACACGAGCACCACCACGGCATAGCTGGCGTACCACCAGCGACGCGCCTTGAGAGTCGCTCGCCAGTTCTCGGAGAGGAGCACATCGTGCGCCGCCGCCAATCCGATGAAAACGATCGCGCTCTCCTTGCTGAAGACACCGAGCGCAAGCCAGAGCGGTGCGCTTCGGTGGCCACGGCGATGAGCGATGAGCGCACCGATCGCAAACACGGCGGCCATGCACTCCAGGCGCCCGACGACGTTCGCGACGGCCTCGACGTGCACGGGGTGCACGGCGAACGTGAGCGCCGCGATGAGCGCGGCCGTCGGCATCATCAGTTCGGCCGCGAGCATCCACACCGCCGCGGTGGTCAGTGCATGCCAGACAACGTTGACGGCGTGGAACCAGCGCGGGTTGCCTCCAGATATGCCCCAGTCGATCGCGAATGAGACGATCCCGAGCGGCCGATATTGTCCCGCGCCTACCCGGTCGGGCCAATAGGGCATTGCGAACGCCCGCCACGCCTGACCGGGCGAGGTGACGAGTGGGTTCGTTCGAACAATGGGCGCATCATCGAGGACAAAACCGTTCGCGAGCGCGTTCGCATACGCGAGCATCGCCGTGATCACGACTGCCACGAGCGCCCACTGCTGAAAGCGCTCGTGTCCGGCTCCGTCTGCGGTGCCATGGCCTCGCGTCAGGCCAAGGATCATGCTTCGGCTCCGAACCTGGACAGCTTGCGGTGGAGCGTCGACGGGTCGATGCCTAACGTCTCCGCCGCGCGCGTCTTGTTCCCTGCCTCGCTCTGCAGCACCCACATGATGTACGCCCGCTCGATGGTCTCGAGCGTCGGATTTCGCACCGGACGCTCATCCACGAGCTTCACCGCCTCGGGCGTGGTGATGCGCTCAGGGAGCGAATCGAGCTCGATTACCTCGCCGGACGACAGGATCACCGCGCGTTCGAGCGCGTTTTCCAGCTCCCGCACGTTGCCGGGCCACTGATAGTGCATCATCGCATCCTGTACCGTGGCGCTCAGACGCTTCGGCGTTTCCCCGCGCATCGTCGCCGAGCGGTCGAGAAACGCGCCGGCGAGCAGCGGGATGTCCTCGGGGCGTTCACGCAGTGGCGGCAGATGGATGGCGATGACATTGAGCCGATAGTAGAGGTCGCGCCGGAACGAGCCGCGCCGGATCTCCTCCTCGAGATCCCGGTTCGTGGCCGCGAGCAGTCGGGTATCGATCGGCTGCGGCTCGGTCGCGCCAACGGGAATCACTTCCCGGTGCTGCAGCACCCGGAGCAGCTTCACCTGCGTGGCTGCCGTCGTCTCCCCGATCTCGTCGAGAAAGAACGTCCCCTTCGCTGCAGCGGAGAATAACCCGACCTTGTCCTTCACCGCACCAGTAAACGAGCCCTTCACGTGCCCAAACAATTCGCTCTCGAGGAGGCTTTCGGGAAGCGCGCCACAGTTGATCGAGAGAAACGGTGCGCCGTCCCGATTCGAGAGGTCGTGGATGTAGCGAGCGATCACTTCCTTGCCGGTACCCGACTCACCCTGAATGAGCACCATGGAATCCGTCGGCGCGACCGTCTCGGCGAGTCGCAGGACCTCGATCCAGTTACGGCTGTTCCCGATGGGCCGCATCCCGGTGTGCTTGTCGCGACGCCGGATCTCCTGCTTGAGCGACGTGTTCTCGACGCGCAGGCGACGGTGCTCCGCGGCACGGCGCAGAATGGCTACGAGCTCGTCGTTGCGAAACGGCTTCTGGATGTAGTAGAAGGCACCCTCGTTCACCGCCTGCATGGCCGACTGCAGCGTCGCCTGGGCGGTCATGAGGATCACGGGCGTGTCCGGGTCTCGCTGCCTCGCGGCGGACAGCACCTGGAGCCCGCTCACGGTGGGCATGCGCACGTCGCTCAGAACAATGTCGGGCGACAGCGACTCGATCTGGTCGAGCCCCTGCTTTCCGCCAAGTGCGACGTGTGGCGTGAATCCTTCGTTCTTGAGGAGGATGCGAAGGGAGTCCAGGATCCCGGCCTCGTCGTCGATGATCAGGACGTTAGGCGCGCCGTTCGAACGCTCGGTCACACGAGTTCTCCGTTGTCGGACTGATGAGAGGGCAAGAGGACAGTCACGCGCGTTCCGCGGTCGTCGCTGTCGACGAACACGAACCCGGCGTGGGCCTCGATTGCCCGATGCACGATGCTGAGGCCGAGCCCGGAGCCGCCGGGCTTCGTGGTGAAGAACGGGTCGAACAGGCGATCGCGAATCTCGGCCGGGATGCCCGGGCCATCGTCGGAAACGCGCAGCGCCACGCCACCCAGGTCGAATGAGACGCCGGCCGGGACCTGATCCATCGACAGCGGCGCGAGCTCCACACGCACGCGTCCACCATGCGGCGACGCCTGCACGGCATTGAGCGCGAGATTGAAGACGGCTCGATGCAGCAGATCCTCATCGCCTTCGACCACCATCCGGTCGTTCGCGCCCACGCAGACGACTTCCACGTCGTTAGGGCGATCCGGATGTGCGGCGGCCAGACTCGCTGCCCCGCGCGCGATGGCAGCGAGATCGAGTGGCTCGACACGGGCGACGCGCACCCTGGCGAAGTCGAGGAACTCGGACAAGAGCCGCGAGAGCCGATCGGATTCGCGGACGATGAGCTCAGCGAGGGTGCGCTCGTCCGCGTTGCTGCGAGGCGAGCGACCGAGCGTTTCGACCGCGCTCCGGATCGCGGCGAGCGGATTCTTGATCTCGTGCGCGAGCGACGCGCTCAGCTCAGCGACGGCCTCCAGGCGTTCGGCGCGCGCGTTCAGCGTGTCGAGCCGCTTCTGGTCCGAGATGTCCTGGAAGATCGCCGTCGCCGTAGCGGTTGCGGCGCCGTCGCCCTCGGACCTCGTCGTGTTCAAGCCGATTGGGAATCGCCGGTCGCGCACCGTGATGCTACCTTCGGCGCGAGACGTGCGTGTGCCATCTCGCGCAGCACGGCCGAGCGCGCGGGCCAGCTCTGGCGCGGCGACCGAGATCGTTTCGATTACCCGGGAGCCCAGGTGCTCATCGAGCGGAATCCCGAGCAGTTGCGACGCTGCCGGGTTCGCGTAAACAAGCCCGCCCGCGGCGTCGACCGTGACGATTCCGCTGCGGATATTCTTGAGGATGTCAGCAGCCTGAAGGCGAACCTTCACCAGCTCAGCCGCGAGCTGCTGGGTGCCGGCACCCGCTTGTCGAAGCCGGGCAGCGATGTACCCACTTCCGAGCGCCACGGCCGCGAATACCCCGAGCTGCAGCCAGACACCAAGGTCGAGCGGCGTGCCGGGCGTTATGATGACGTCGGCGAAGTAGAGAACGCAGCCGAGTGCCGCGATGAGCAGTCCGCCGGTGTATGGCAGGAGCAGCGATGCGGCGGCTATGACGAGGATGTAAAGCGCTGCGAACTGAGAGGTTCCGCTCCCGGTTACGTGGACGATCGTCGTTACGACAAGGAGATCGAACAGCGACTGGCTATAAAAGAAGCCAGTCCGGAGGGGCTTCCCGTAGATCCCGCTGTACAGCGCGGAACCCGAGGTGAACACGAGGGCCCCCGTGATCAACAGGGAGGCTACCAGGGTCAGGCCCTCGTCAGCGTTTCTCCATGCCAGCACCGCCGCAACGAAGATCGCGCCGGACATCGCGAGTCGAGCCAGGTGCACCCAGCGCAGAATCCGGTACGGATCGAGGATCGTCTGACGAGTGGGGTCGTCGAGTTTGGTGACGGAGCGCACAGGCTGAACGCGTTGCAAATTGCGCTGGAGTAGACTTCAGGCGAGCTATGGCATTCTGCTACGATCTGGACGATCTCGTAGGGAGGTTGTTTCCGAGTGCAAGCAGCTGAACATCTGAGCTTCAGTGCGTACGCGTGGCGCCTGGGACTGGTAGTCCTTCTGGTCATCGCGAACGCGTTTTTCGTTGCCGCGGAGTTCGCGCTCGTGAGCGCCCGCCGCAGCAGAATCGATCAGATGGCGAGCGAGGGCGACCGACTCGCAAAGGCGGCGCAGTCCGCCATGAAGAACCTGAATCGCTACATCTCCGCCACTCAGCTCGGTATCACGCTCGCGTCGCTCGGCCTGGGCTGGATCGGCGAGCCCGCCCTCGCCGGACTCATGGACCGGGCGCTCGCGGTGTTCGGGATCAGGCCGCCCGCGGCCGCCTTGCACACCGTAGCGGGCGCCACGACCGCGTTCATCGTCATCACGTTCCTTCATATTGTCCTTGGCGAGCTGACGCCCAAGGCGATCGCGCTCGTGAAGGCCGAGGGCGTGAGCCGCTACCTCGTGGTGCCGCTCATGGTCTTCGCGAAGGTCATGTCGCCGGCGATCAACGTGTTGTACGGCGCGGCGAACGTGCTGCTCCGGCGGTTCGGTATAAACCCCCAGTCGGACGCCCACCACGTGCACTCCCCCGAGGAGCTGCGGCTGCTCGTCATGCAGGCGCGCGCTCACGGGACGTTGGACGAAACGGACTCCGCGATGCTCGCGGGTGTGTTCGACTTCCACGAGAAGAAGGCCTACGACGTCATGCGACCGCGGACCGAGGTCGCGGCGCTGGACATCGACAGCACGGAGGAAGACGTGTGGGCGGTCGTGCGGCGCGAGCGTTATTCGCGTTACCCGGTCTATCGGGACACGCTCGACGACGTGCTCGGCGTTTTCCTCGCCAAGGACCTCTGGCTGCACGACGGCCAGCAGCCGTTCGCCCTCAAGGATTTCGTGAGGACGGCGCTCTACGTTCCCTCGAGCAAGCCGGCGGAACGCGTGATGGATGACCTCCGAAAGACGCGCGCCCAGATGGCCGTGGTGCTCGACGAATACGGCGGCACGGCAGGCATCCTGACGATGGAGGATCTCGTCGAGGAGGTGGTCGGCGACATCGCGGATGAATACGACTTCGCGTCACGGACGGCCGTGATCATGGATGGCGTACTCGAGCTGGCCGGTTCGATGTCGCTCGTCGATGTCCGCTCGGATTATGGGCTGCGGATTCCCGAAGGCGATTGGACGACGTTAGGCGGGTACGCGTTCGGGCGACTCGGCCGTCTTCCGAAGATCGGCGACCGTGTGAGTTTTCCGGGCGGCGAGCTCGAGATCATCGCGCTCGAGGGGCGCCGCGTCGCCGGCCTGCGCGTCCATCGCGACAACGCGGACAAGGTCGCCGCGAGCACCCCAGCCCGAGCCGCGGCACACTAACGCATGACCGATGACACGGTGGACGGCGTTCGCGTCAACGAGAGCGTCGTCATCCCGCGTGACGAGCTGGTGGCGCGGGCATCGCGATCGGGCGGCGCCGGCGGACAACACGTGAACACGTCATCGACCCGTGTCGAGATCGTATGGAACGTGGCGGCGTCGCGAGCGTTGACGGATGCGCAGCGCGAGCGCGTGATGCAGAAGCTCTCGTCGCGACTGGACGGCGAGCGGAACCTGCGCGTCGTCGCAAGCGATCGGCGCAGCCAGCGCCAGAATCGGGAGGCCGCCGAGGATCGGATGGCGGACCTGGTGCGCCAGGCGCTGGTGGTCCCGAAGAAGCGACGGCCCACGAAGCCCGGCCGCGCCGCGAAACAGGCGCGCCTGGATTCGAAGCGGCGGCTCAGCGAGAAGAAGCGGGAGCGGCGCTGGCGGGAGGACTAGACGCACGACGGGCTGCGTTCAGCGCGCCGGGTCAAAGGGGGGCCAACCCACCCTGCACGCATCCCACAGCCCGTCGCCCGATGCGGCGCCTAACGACGCCGACGGCTCGGCCTAACGTCCCGTCGATATGCCGATCGAGACCCCGATGCGATAGGTGACGAAGTTCGCGTCACTCCTGATCGGATTGATCACGATGCTCCCGTCCGGCAGGTCCTTGATGCTGCCCTTGCGGAGATACGACGCCTGGCCATTCCGATGG
>Ga0268265_10003185_pt1 | contig 11925 bp, 13 predicted proteins | sample KBSSwiS52_FD_190355 | JGI IMG/M metagenome (GOLD analysis project Ga0268265, IMG submission 190355) | Switchgrass rhizosphere microbial communities from Kellogg Biological Station, Michigan, USA - KBS Switchgrass S5-2 (SPAdes) (version 2) | ecosystem: Host-associated > Plants > Roots >... | reverse complement strand
GACAAGGACTACCTGGCGCACGGCTGGGGCTTCGCGTGGCCGGCCAACCGGCGCATTCTCTACAACCGCGCCTCCGCGGACCTGGCCGGCAAGCCGTGGAGCGAGAAGAAGAAGCTCATCTGGTGGGACCCGGAGGCGCCCGGGCAGGAGCCGGAGAAGAAGGGCAAGTGGGTCGGGCTCGACGTGCCCGACTTCAACGCGTTCCTCGCCCCCGACGCCAAGAACGGCGACAAGCCGTTCATCATGCGGGCGGACTTGGTCGGTGCGTTCTTCGGTCCGCTCAACGACGGCCCGTTCCCGGAGCACTACGAGCCGGTGGAGTCGCCGACCAAGAACCTCCTGTCCAAGCAGCAGATGAATCCGGTGGCCAAGATCTGGACGGTGCCGGATCAGAAGAACGACCTGGCCCCGGTGGGCTCTCCCGACTATCCCTACGTCATCACCACGTATCGCCTCACCGAGCACCATCTCTCGGGGGTCATGTCACGCTATCTGCCGATGCTCGCCGAGCTGTTCCACTCCCACTTCGCGGAGATCAGCCACGAGCTGGCGGGCGAGCTCGGGATCGCCAACGGGGAGCGCGTGACCGTCACGACCCCTCGAGGCAAGATCCACGTGACCGCGATGGTCACCAACCGGCTCAAGCCCTTCATGATCGACGGCAAGAAGACCCACCAGATCGGCGTGCCCTGGCACTGGGGCTACAACGGCATCTCCAAGGGCGACATCACCAACGATCTCTCCTCCACGGTGGGAGACCCCACGGTCTACATCCAGGAGACCAAGGCCTTCCTCTGCAACGTGAAGAAGGGGGAGGTGTAGCCATGGCGCGCACCCTTGCGATGTTCACGGACACGTCGCTCTGCATCGGCTGCCGGGCCTGCCAGGTCGCGTGCAAGCAGTGGAACGAGCTGCCGATGGAGGAGCCCGAGTGGACCGGCTCCTACCAGAACCACGCTCACTTCACCGACAAGACCTACCGCCTCGTGCGCTTCATCGAGAAGCCACAGGCGAACGGGGAGCTGCAATGGCTCCTGATGTCGGACGTCTGCAAGCACTGCGCCCAGGCGGGCTGCCTCGACGCCTGCCCCACCGGCGCGATCTACCGCACCGAGTTCGGCACGGTCAACATCAACCAGGACGTGTGCAACGGCTGCCGGTACTGCGTCAGCTCGTGCCCGTTCGGGGTGGTGTCGTTCAACCACGATACCGGCCGCGCCAACAAGTGCACCTTCTGCAACGACCGCATCCACAACGGGCTCGGGCCGGCCTGCGCCAAGACCTGTCCCACCGAGTCCATCCAGTTCGGCTTCCGCGACGAGCTGGCGGCCAAGGCCGAGAAGCGGGTGGCCAAGCTCAAGGAGATGGGCTACTCGGGCGCCCAGCTCTACGGGGTGGACGACAAGGGGCCCCTCGGGGGGCTGAACGCCTTCTTCCTGCTCTTGGACCGGCCGTCCACCTACAACCTCCCGGAGAAGCCGCTGCTGCCGCAGCGCAACGTGCTGGTGGACTCGGTCCTGGCGGTGGGCTCGGCCCTGCTCGTCGGGGTGGGCGCGGTGGTGGCCTTCCGCGAGCGGGGCGGGAAGGGGGACGACCATGCTTAAGAGTCCCGACTGGCACCTGCTGATCGTCTGGTACTTCTTCCTGGGCGGCATCGCGGGCGGTGCCTACTTCACCGCGGCCATCGCGGACAACTTCGGGAGCTCCCGCGACCGCGGGGTCGTGCGCACCGGCTACATCCTCTCGCTACTCATGATCGGGGTCTGCGGCATGCTGCTGATCCTCGATCTGGGCACCCCGAGCCGCTTCCTCAACATGATGAAGGCCTTCAAGTTCTGGGATCCGATGTCCATCGGGGCCTGGATGCTGGGAGTCTTCGGCGCCTTCGCGTTCGTGTCCTCGGCGCTGTCGCTCTCCGCCGACGAGAGCCGCGCTGGCCTGCGGCGGAAGATCAGTCTGGTGGGCACCGTCTTCGGCTTCTTCCTCGCGAGCTACACCGGCGTGCTGCTGAGCGCCACCGCGCTGCCTTTCTGGAGCGACGCCCGCCTCATGGGGGCGCTGTTCCTGGCCTCCGGCGCGTCGACCGGCATGGCCGCGATCTCGCTGCTGCTCTACCTGAGCGGCGAGTCGGCGGGCGAGGGCTTCAAGAAGATCAAGCGGGCGGACCGCTTCGCCATCGTGTTCGAGATGGCGGTGCTGGCGCTGTTCCTGATCCTGCTCGGGTCGGCCGGCGCGCCGCTCACCTCCGGGCCGCTGGCCCCGCTCTTCTGGGGCGGGCTGGTGGTGGCCGGGCTCGTCGTCCCCCTGGCGCTCGACCTGCTGGGCGGGCGGTGGGTGCCCGCGGTGATCCCGGCGGTGCTCATCCTGGTCGGCGGCTTCATCCTGCGCTACGTCGTGGTGATGACGCACGCCTGAGACCGCGCTCCTGGTCCGGCCGCACAAGGGGCCCCGAGCGGGGCCCCTTCCCTTATACTGAGGCCGGCAGCCACCAGACATGCGGACCTACTTCCACGTCAAAGGCGGCCGGCTCGAAGAGGTCAAGGGCGAGGTCGTCCGGGAGCAGCCGTTGACGGTCTACGTCAACGAGGAGCGGTTCCTCACGCTGCTCTGCTCCCCCTTCCAGCTCGAGGGGCTGGTGGTCGGGTATCTCTGGATGGAAAAGGTCGTGGAGGATCCCGCCGAGATCACCCGGCTCCACATCTCGGAGGTGGACGGGCGCGCCGACGTCACCCTGTCGCATCCGGTAACGCTGCCCACCGAGCGGATTCTCACCTCGGGCTGCGGCGGCGGGATGACCTTCCGGATCGACCCGCGCCTCTTCCCCCGGCTCCACTCGGCGCTGCGGGTGACCCCGCGGCAGCTCGCCGCGCGGATCAAGGAGCTGTACGGCCAGGCCGAGCGCTATCAGGCGTCCCGCGGCATCCACGGCGCGGCGCTCGCCGACGCCGAGCGGATCCTGGTGATGGCGGAGGACGTGGGCCGCCACAACGCGGTGGACAAGGTGAAGGGCGAGGCCCTGCTCAAGGGCATCTCGACGGTGGACCGGATCCTCCTGTCCACGGGACGGATCTCGTCGGAGATGCTGCTGAAGGCCGCGCGCATGGGGGTGCCGGTGGTCGCCTCGCGCACCTCGCCGACCGAGATGGCGGTCGGGCTCGCCGAGCAGCTCGGCATCACCGTGATCGGCTACCTGCGGCCGGACGGCCTCAACCTCTACGCGGGCGACGCGCTCGTCGCCGACTGACGCCATGCCCGACTACTCCGGGCTGATGGCCGACTGGCGGGCGCTGCTCGTCCGGCGCGCCGCGCTGGCCGAGCCGCTTCGCTTCTGGACCTCGATCCTCGAGGGATGGGTCGCCTGGAAGCCGCCGGCCACCCTCGCGCCGCTGGTCTGCTCGGCGGAGGAATGCCGGGAGCGGTGGCAGGCCGGCCGGTGCCTGCTGGCCGACGGGGCTCCGGAGCTTCCCGCCGCCTCGGTCGAGGATCTGCTGGGGCCCGTGATGGAGCGCCTGGCCGCCGACAGTCCGGAGGCGGCCGCCGCCCTGCGCCGCTTCGCGGAGGCGTGGGACGACGGCCAGGTGGATCCGACGACCCTGCTCCCCGGCCTCGACCGCGATCCCGCGACCGCGCTCCAGGAGCCCTTCGGCCTCGGGTCGCACCTGGGCGCGTTCCTGCCGGTGGCGGCGCTGCGCCCCGCGCTCGAGATCTACTTCGAGGGTGTGCGCGAGCTGCCCGACGGGGTGTGGACGCGCGGGGGCTGCCCGTGGTGCGGCGGCGCGCCCGCGTACGGGGATCTCGTGGAAGACGGCCGCCGCCGGCTCTCCTGCCACGTTTGCGGAGGCGCCTGGATCGCGGCGCGCCTCCGGTGTCCGTTCTGCGAGAGCTGGAACTCGCGCGATCTCGTCCGGCTCGTGGCCGAGGATCTCGACGAGGGCTACTTCATCGAGGCCTGTCGCGCCTGCCACGGATATCTCAAGGGGGTGGATCGCCGCCAGCGCTGGAACGCAGGCGCGCCCCTCGTGGAGGACTGGGGCTCGCCGCACCTCGATCTCCACGCCTCGCGCGAGGGATACTGGCGCTCCACGCCGTCCCTCGCGCACCTGCTGCCGCCGGAGGGGCCGGCGGGGGAGGTGCGCGCGTGAACGCGGTTCTCTACGACGTGGCGCTGACCGCCTACATCCTGGCCGCGGCGGCCGCGATCGGCTCGCTCTTCGGGCGCCGCGACCAGCTCGCGTGGGTCGCTCTGCTGCTGACCCAGGCGGGCTGGATCTGCCATACCGCGGCGGTGGTCGCGCGCGGCCTCGAGCTGGGCCGGCTGCCGTTCATGACCATGCCGGAGGTGATCTCGCTCGTGATCTGGGCCGCGGTCCTGCTCGACTTCTGGATCGAGCGGCGTCACCGGGTCCGGCCACTCAGCGCCTTCGTGCTCCCGGTGGTCCTGGCGCTGGGCCTCGGCCTGCCCACCGGCCTGCGGTCGATCGCGCTGGATACGCCGGTGAGGAGCGGCTGGATCATGGTCCACGTGGCGCTCGTGCTGGTCGGGCTGGCCGCGCTCGTGTTGAACTTCGGCATCGCGTTGATGTACCTGGTACGCGAGCGGCAGCTCCGGCATAAGCGCACCGGCGCGCTCCATCGCCGCCTGCCTCCGCTCGAGACGCTCGACCGGCTCGCGGTCGGCACGCTCACCATCGGCTTCCCCTTCCTCACGGTGGGGCTGGCCCTGGGCGTGCTCTCCGCCCCGGCCGCGTGGGGGAGCCTGCTCACCTTCGATCCGCTCGCGCTCTTCTCGCTCATGATGTGGGTGATCTACGCGGCCACCCTCCTCGGCCGGGTCATGGGCCAGTGGGGCGGCCGGCGTGCCGCCTACTACGCCATCGCGGGCTTCTGCGTGCTCCTGGCCACCCTGAGCGCGGGCGTCTTCCTTCACGGCCGGCACGGGTCCTGAGACGCCGCCATGACCGCGGGACGCATCCTCTTCGTGGCGGGCCTGAATCACCGGACCGCGCCGGTCGAGGTGCGCGAGCAGCTCGCGCTCGAGGAGGAGAAGATCCGCGAGATCCTCGGAGACCTCGCGGGCCGCGGCTTGCTCGACGAGGTCATGATCATCTCGACCTGCAATCGGGTCGAGGTCTACGGGGTGGCCGCGGTGCCCGGCGAGGCGCGCACCGCCGCGTTCGGGCGGCTGGGCAGCCACCGCGGGCTCCACTGGCGCGATCTCGAGCCGCTCGTCTACACGGTCACCGGCGACGAGGCGGCACTCCACGCGTTCCGGGTGGCGGCCAGCCTCGACTCGATGATCCTGGGCGAGCCCCAGATCCTCGGCCAGGTGAAGGACGCCTTCGCGCTCGCCCAGTCGGCGGGCACCGTGGGGCCGGTGCTCCACGCCCTGATGAGCCAGGCGTTCGGCGCGGCGAAGCGAGTGCGCACCGAGACCGAGATCGGCCGGCTGGCGGTGTCGGTCTCCTATGCCGCGGTCGAGCTGGCGCGGAAGATCTTCGACGGGCTCGAGGGCAAGGCGGTGCTCCTCGTGGGAGCGGGGGAGATGAGCGAGCTGGCCGCGCGGCACCTGGTGGACAACGGCGCACTCCCGCTCTACGTGTCCAACCGGACGTGGAGCCGCGCCCAGGAGCTCGCCCGGGGGCTGGGCGGCACCGCGGTCCCGTTCGACCAGCTCGCGGCCACCCTGTCGCTGGTGGACATCGTGGTCACGTCGACCGCCGCCCCCGAGCCGATCATTACCGTGGCCCAGGTGCGGGCCGCCCTGGAGAAGCGCCGGACCCGGCCACTGTTCTTCATCGACATCGCGGTGCCGCGCAACGTGGAGCCCGCGGTCAACGACGTGGAGAACGCCTTCTGCTACGACATCGACGACCTGCGCTCGGTGGTCGAGGCGAACCTCAAGGAGCGGCAGCGCGAGGCCCTGCGCGCCCAGACCTTGCTCGAGGGCGAGGTGGTGAAGTTCGCGGGGCGGCTGCAGCAGCTCGAGGTGGTTCCCACCATCGTGTCGCTGCGGGAGAAGCTCGAGGCGATCCGCCGCGCCGAGCTGGAGCGGGCGCTCGGGCGCCTGCCCGGCGCGGGGGAGGAGACGCGGCGGGTGATGGAGGCGCTGAGCCAGGCGATCGTGAACAAGATGCTGCACGCTCCGATGGTCAAGCTCAAGGATTCCTCCCGCGCCGGGCATGCCCGGCGATGGACCGAGATGATCTCGGAGCTCTTCGGGCTGCGCGGCTCCGGCCGGCCCGACTCGCAGGAATGAAAATTCGCCTCGGCACGCGGGGCAGTCGTCTCGCGGTGGTGCAGAGCGAGGCGGTGGCGGCCTCGCTGCGCGCCCGCGGAGCCGAGATCGAGATCGTGGTGATCCGGACCTCGGGGGACCGCCTCGCCCAGGTCGCGCTCGCCGACTTCGGCGGCAAGGCCCTCTTCGTGAAGGAGATCGAGGAGGCGCTGCTGGCCGGCCAGGTGGACGTGGGCGTGCACAGCCTCAAGGACATGCCCTCCGATCTGCCGGACGCCCTGACGCTGGCCGCGTTCCCGCTCCGCGAGGATCCTAGCGACGTGCTGCTCGGCCGGCGCGACGGGGGATGGGACGCCTTATCCGCGGGGGCGGTGGTGGGAACCTCGAGCCCGCGGCGCCGCGCGATGGTGCTGGCGCGCCGCCCGGATCTCCGGACCGAGCCGATCCGCGGCAACGTGGAGACGCGCCTCGGGAAGCTCCGCGCCGGCGACTACGATGCGCTCGTCATGGCCGCGGCCGGCCTCAAGCGGCTGGGGCTCAATCCCGCCCACGCGACCCCGCTCGATCCGGCCGAGTTCGTGCCCGCGGTCGGACAGGGTGTGCTGGCGGTCGAAGCCCGCCAAGCCGACCGGGAACTGCTTGAAGTTCTGCGCGCCGTGGACGACACTCGGACGAGGCTGGCGGCCCTGGCCGAGCGGGCATTCCTGGCCCGACTGGAGGCCGGATGCCATACGCCGGTGGCTGCGTATGCGTGGCTGGACGGCGGAACCCTGGAGCTGACCGGGGTCGTGTCGAGCCCGGATGGAGTGACCGCGCTGCGGGCCAGCAACCGCGGGCCCGCCGTGGACGGCGGGCGGCTGGGCGTGGCGCTGGCGGACGAGCTCTTGGCCAAGGGGGCGAAGGCGGTTCTCGATGCGAGTCGCGGGCGATGAAGTGATGACCGAGGCGAGGTGTGATAAGCCCTTGTCCGGTCGAGTGATCCTGGTGACCAGGGCGCGCGAGCAGGCGGAGGTGTTTGCCCGCTTGCTCGAGGCGGCCGGGGCACAGGTGATGCTCGTGCCGACCATCGCCATCGAGCCCCCGGCCTCCTGGGGGCCGCTGGACGCCGCGCTCGCGGAGGAGCACGACTGGGCAGTGTTCACGAGCGTGAACGGCGTCGCCATGGTTCGACGCCGCGTCGAGGCCACCGGGCAAGGGCGGGCGTCGCTCGAGCGGAGCCGGCTGGCCGCGATCGGCCCCGCGACGGCGGCCGCGCTGCGCGACTGGGGGCTGATCGCCGAGGTCGTGCCGGGCGAGTACGTCGCGGAGGGCCTGCTCGATTCTCTCCGGCCTCTGCTGCCGCCGGGCGCCCGCGTGCTGCTTCCCCGCGCGGCGGAGACCCGCGACGTGCTGGTGCGCGAGCTGACCGCGCACGGGGCCTGCGTCACGGAGGTGGCCGCCTACCGCACGCGCGCGGCCACCGAGCACGCGGCGGGACTGCGCGAGGCGCTCGCGGAGGGCCGCGTGGACGTGGTGACCTTCACCAGCTCCTCCACGGTGCGGAGCTTCTGCGCGCTCTTCGGCTCGGCCGAGCTGCCGCGCCTCCTCCGGGGCGTGACCGTCGCCTGCATCGGTCCCATCACGCGGGCCACCGCGGAAGGCCGCGGGCTCGCCACCCAGATCGTTCCCGAGGACTACACGATCCCGGCCCTGGCCCGCGCCATCGTGACCCACTTCGAGCCCGCAAGGAGCTAGCGCATGCCGTTCCCCGTCTACCGTCCCCGCCGGCTTCGCGAGTCGCCGCTGCTGCGCTCCATGGTGCGCGAGACCGCGCTGCGCATCGACGATTTCGTCTACCCGCTCTTCGCGGTGCACGGCCGCGGGGTGCGCGAGCCGATCGGCTCCATGCCCGGGCAGTACCGGCTCTCCATCGACGAGCTGCTCAAGGAGTGCAAGGACGCCGCGTCCATGGGGATTCCGGCGGTGCTCCTGTTCGGGCTGCCGCGCGACAAGGACCCGCGGGGCACCGAGGCGTACGCGGAAGACGGGATCATCCAGCAGGCGGTGCGGGCGGTGAAGGACACGATCCCGGACCTGCTGGTGATCACCGACGTGTGCTTGTGCGAGTACACCAGCCACGGGCACTGCGGGGTGGTGGAGGACGGCCGGATCAAGAACGATCCGACGCTCGAGCTGATCGCGCGCACCGCGGTCTCCCACGCGGAGGCCGGCGCGGACCTGATCGCGCCGTCGGACATGATGGACGGCCGGGTCGCCGCGATCCGGGAGGGCCTCGACGAGTCGGGCTTCCCGGAGACGCCGATCATGGCCTACTCGGCCAAGTACGCCTCCGCCTTCTACGGCCCGTTCCGCGAGGCGGCGGACTCCACCCCGCAGTTCGGCGACCGCCGCTCCTACCAGATGGATCCCGCCAACGTGATGGAGGCGATGCGGGAGGTCGCGCTCGACGTGGACGAGGGCGCCGACATCGTGATGGTGAAGCCGGCGCTGCCGTACCTCGACGTCATCGCGAGGGTGAAGGGCGAGTTCGGCCTACCGGTCGCCGCCTACTCGGTCTCGGGTGAGTACGCCATGCTCAAGGCGGCCGGCCAGCTCGGCTGGCTCGACGAGGACCGCGCGGTGCTGGAGGCCCTGACCGGCATCCGGCGCGCGGGAGCCGACATCATCATCACCTACTTCGCGAAGGACGCGGCGCGGCTCATCGAGCAGGGCCGCGCGTGAGGATCTCGGCGAAGGGCGAGTACGCCATCAAGGCGATGGTGGACCTCGCCCTGCACGACGGCCAGGACCTCCAGCCGATCCAGGACGTGGCGGCCCGCCAGGGCATCCCGCAGCGCTACCTCGAGCAGGTCCTGCTCCAGCTCAAGCGGTCCGGGTTCCTCTACGCGCGGCGCGGGTCGGCGGGCGGGTACCGGCTGAGCCGGCCCCCGGATCAGGTCACGGTGGGCGAGCTCCTGCGCGCGGTGGACGGCCCCTCGACGGGGCCGGATGCGCCCCGGCGGGGCGGGCGCGGGGACGACGCGGCCGCCGGGCTGCACGAGCTGTGGCAGGAGATCGAGGAAGCGGTCGCGTCCGTGGTGGACCGTACCACTCTCGACGATCTGCGGCGGCGCGCCCTCGATCGCCGGCGCGCGGCGCGCCCGATGTACCACATCTAGATGCGGCATGGTGAGGCGCAGCCGAAGGCGAGCCGAACGGATATGAGAATCGGAACTGAATCATGACCACGAAGCGAGTATCCGCGCCGGCGCGGCCGAGGATGGCGGGCTCGGTGCTGGAGCTGGTGGGCGGCACGCCACTGGTGCGCCTCAACCGGATCCCGAAGCCGGGCGGCGCCGTCGTGCTGGCCAAGCTCGAATCGCTCAACCCGGGGGGAAGCGTCAAGGACCGCATCGCGCTGGCTATGGTCGAGGACGCGGAGCGTCGCGGGGTGCTCAAGGCGGGCGCGACCCTGGTGGAGCCGACCAGCGGCAATACCGGCATCGGGCTCGCGATGGTGTGCGCGGTGCGGGGCTATCGGCTGATCCTCACCATGCCCGACGACATGAGCGCGGAGCGGCAGCGGCTGCTCGCGCGCTTCGGCGCCGAGATCCACCTGACCCCCGCCATCGAGGGCATGACCGGCGCCGTCTTCGCGGCGCAGGAGATCTGCCGCGAGCACCCCGGGTACTTCATGCCGATGCAATTCGAGAATCCCGCAAATCCCGAGGCGCATCGCCGCACCACCGCCCTCGAGATCCTGGACGCCACCGAGGAGCGGCTCGACGTCTTCGTGGCGGCGGTCGGCACCGGGGGCACCGTGACCGGAGTAGGGGAGGTGCTCAAGGAGCGGCTGCCCGGGGTGCGCGTGGTCGGGGTGGAGCCGGCGCGATCGCCGGTTCTGTCCGGCGGCCGTTTCCGCCCGCACGGCATCCAGGGCATCGGCGCCTCCTTCGTGCCGGGGATCCTGAATCGTTCCGTGCTCGACGACATCATACAGGTGCGCGACGAGGACGCGACCGCGATGGCTCGGCGGCTCGCCCGCGAGGAGGGCCTCCTGGTGGGGATCTCGTCCGGGGCCAACGTGTTCGCGGCCTGCCAGGTCGCGGAGACGCGGCCCGCCGACCAGGTCGTGGTCACGGTGCTGTGCGATACTGGCGAGCGCTATCTGAGCGTCACCTTCTAGGAGAGCGGCCATGAGTGTTCAGGTCTACATCCCCACGCCGTTTCGCCGCGCGACCAAGAACGCGGACCGGGTCGCCGTCGAGGCGCCCGACGTGAAGGGCCTCCTCGACGAGCTGGAGGATCAATTCGGCGCCCTGAAGGGCCTGGTGCGCAACGACCAAGGCGAGGTGCACCATCACGTGAACATCTACGTGAACAACGAGGCCATCGAGTCGCTGCAGGGACTCGAGACCACGCTCAAGGACGGGGACGAGGTCTCGATCATTCCTGCCCTTGCGGGCGGCCGAGGGTGATCGCGGCGGGATGATCCTGACGCCCGAGGAGCTCGTCCGCGTGCGCGCGCAGGCCGAGGTCGAGTATCCCGCGGAGTGCTGCGGGGTGCTGCTGGCCCGCTCGGTGCCCGCGCCCGACCGGGCCCTGATGCCGTGCCGCAACATCCAGGACGAGCTGCACGCCCAGGATCCGGTCCGGCACCCGCGCGACTCGCGGACCGCCTACTTCATCGACCCCAAGGATCTGCTCGCGATCGGCCGGCGCGAGTCGCAGGGCTATCGGGTCGCGACCATCTACCACTCGCACATCGATACCGGCGCGTACTTCTCGCCGACCGATCGGCAGAACGCCCTCGTCAACGGCGAGCCCGCCTATCCGGACGCGGTGTACGTGGTGGTCTCGGTGCTCGAAGGCCGCGTCGCGGACGCGGCCGCCTTCGTCTGGGATAGCGCCGCCCGCGATTTCGTCTCCACCGAGTTCCCGAAGGTCTGACGACCCGTGCCCAGCTCGGAAGCGCTCTTCGCAGCCGCGCAGCGCTTGATGCCGGGCGGCGTCAACAGCCCGGTGCGCGCCTTCCGCGGCGTCGGGGGCGCGCCCTTCTTCGTGGCCCGCGCCGAGGGGGCCCGCCTCACCGACGTGGACGGCCGCTCCTACGTGGACTTCCTCGGCTCGTGGGGCCCGCTGATCCTGGGGCACGCGGCGGCGCCGGTGGTCGAGGCGGTGAGCGAGGCGGTGCGGCGGGGCACCAGCTACGGGGCACCGACCGCGGGCGAGGTGGAGATGGCCGAGCTCATCCAGGGCGCGGTGCCCAGCATGGAGATGATGCGGCTCGTCTCCTCGGGGACCGAGGCGGCCATGAGCGCGCTGCGCGTGGCCCGGGGCGCCACCGGGCGCGACTTCATCCTCAAGTTCGAGGGCTGCTACCACGGCCACGCCGACAGCCTGCTCGTCAAGGCGGGCTCGGGCGGCGCGACGTTCGGGGTACCCGACAGCCTGGGGGTGCCGCCCGCGCTCGCCGCGCTCACCCTCACGGTGCCGTTCAACGACCTGGACGCGGTTCGCGGTCAGCTCGAGGCGCATCCGGGTCAGGTCGCGGCGGTGATCGTGGAGCCGGTCGCCGGCAACATGGGCGTGGTGCCGCCCGCCCCCGGCTTCCTGGCCGGCCTGCGCGAGCTCACCACGCGCCACGGCAGCCTCCTGATCTTCGACGAGGTGATCACCGGCTTCCGCCTCGGGTGGGGCGGCGCCCAGGC
>Ga0268265_10003178_pt1 | contig 11934 bp, 7 predicted proteins | sample KBSSwiS52_FD_190355 | JGI IMG/M metagenome (GOLD analysis project Ga0268265, IMG submission 190355) | Switchgrass rhizosphere microbial communities from Kellogg Biological Station, Michigan, USA - KBS Switchgrass S5-2 (SPAdes) (version 2) | ecosystem: Host-associated > Plants > Roots >... | reverse complement strand
GCCGTAGAAGTCGTCCTGCGGCCGCACCGCCGGGTCGCGCCCCGCCAGGTCGAAGCCCCATGCGCCCATGCGCGGCGCCCTGGCCAGATCGGCCGCGGAGACGCCGCCCGCGCTGGCCGGCGCCTCGGCGGCTCCGGCCTGGGCGGCGGCGAAGGTCAGCACGGCCGCAGCCGCGCCGGACAGGAATCGAGTCATGAAGGATCGAGCCTTACGGAAGGGGGAGGTGGCGCGACCTTGCCGAGCCGAGGCCGCAATGGCCCGTTACATTTTTGTTACGTGATTACACTCAGTGCGCCATGCCGGCGTGGTCGTGCATGGGGTCCGCCGCCGGGGCGGCCACGGCGACCTTGAAGGTCACCTTCATCCGCGCGCCCGAGGCGAAGACCAGGGTGGCGGGAAAACTGTCCCCCGCCTTCAGGGGCTGCTTCAGGCCCAGCAGCATCAGGTGCAGGCCGCCCGGCGCGAAGGTCACCGTCTGGCCGGGCGGGATCGGCGTCGCAGGCTGCGGCCGCATGGACATCACGCCCCCGGCCATGGACGAGCGATGCACCTCCACCCGCGCCGCCGCCGGCGTCTCCACGGCGGTCAGGGTCTCGGCGGCCTTGCCGCGGTTGCTGAGCGTCAGATAACCGGCCCCGTTCATCCCGGCGGCGGCCGGGCGGCTCCAGGGCTGGGCCGCTTCCAGCCCGCCCAGTCGGTAGGTGGCGGCGGCGGCCGGCGCGGCGGCCAGGATGGCGAGGGCGGTCAAGAGGCGGCGCATGGGGAGGCGTCCTAGTGGTGATGGGCGTTGGGGTCGGCGACGGCCGGCGTCACGCGGACGCTGGGGGCGGGGTGGTCCAGGCCGGTCTCCCCGGGGTCGGGGATCTCGATCCATTGGCTCTCCTCGGCGCCGCAGGTCTGCACCGTGGGGAAATACAGCGGGCCCGCCGCCTGCGGCAGGCGCACCAGCAGGGCGAACTCGTCGAACTGGTCCGCCGGCAGCTCGCCGCGCCAGGTGACCGCCGCCGTCCGGGCCTCGCCGCCCGGCGGGGGCGGATCGCGCGTCAGCGTCAGCGTCCAGCCGGGCTTGGGCTGCGGCCGCGCCTGGGCGAGCTCGGCCGGGAGCTCGATCCGCAGGGCCGTGGTGGCCGCCTCGCCGCAGCCGTGGCCGACCCGGAAGCGGATCGCCTGATAGCTCCCGGCTGGAGCCTCCGCGGGGTCGGCGGCGACGTGGGCCCGCGCGGGCAGGGCGGCCAGGGCCGCCAGGGCCGCCAGGGCGAGACGCTTCAGGATCGCCATCTCAGGATCGTCATCTGGGGCCTCCGGCCTAAGCAATCGGCCCGCCGCGCGGGGCGGGCGCCCGTCGGTAGCGCCGCCCCGCGCGAAACTGAAGCGCCAATCGGCCGCTGGCGGCCGAGCGCCCCCAAACCCGTCGCGCGACGCCGGCCGCCCTGCCATAGTCCCGGCCGAAATCAGGAGACCGGATGGAAGCTCACATATCGCCCAGCAGCTACAAGGACCTCGTGCTGTTCCTGGCCACCGCCGGGATCGTCGTGCCGCTGTTCCGCCGCTGGAAACTGAGCCCCATCCTGGGGTTCCTGGGCGCCGGCGTGCTGCTTGGGCCGCACGGTCTCGGGGCCCTGGCCGAACGGCTGCCGTGGCTCGGCTACTTCACCATCGACAACGCCGCGGAGGTGGCCCAGCTCGGCGAGTTCGGGGTGGTCTTCCTGCTGTTCATGATCGGCCTGGAGCTGTCGTGGGAGCGGCTGCGCCTCCTGCGCCTCTACGTGTTCGGCCTGGGCGCCCTGCAGGTAGGCGTCTGCACGGCGGCGATCGCGGCCGCCGCCCTGGCGCTGGGCCTGCCGCCGGCGGCCGCGATCGCCACCGGCGCGGCGCTGGCGCTGTCCTCCACCGCCGTGGTGATGCCGATCCTCACCGAGCAGAAGCGGCAGCATTCCCAGGCGGGCCGCGTCACCTTCTCGGTGCTGCTGTTCCAGGACCTGGCGGTGGCGCCGATCCTGATCACCATCGCCGTCGTGGGCTCCCAGGGGGCCGCCGGCGTCTCCCCCAACATCCTGCTGGCCTTCGCGCCCGCCGCCCTGGGCGTGCTCATCCTGGTGGCGTTCGGCCGGCTGCTGCTGCGGCCCATGCTGCGCTCGGTGGCCAAGGCGAAGAGCGAAGAGATGTTCATGGCCGCCTGCCTGCTGGTGGTGATGGGGGCGGGCCTGGTGAGCGCGCTCACCGGCCTGTCCATGGCCATCGGCGCCTTCATCGCCGGCCTGCTGCTGGCCGAGACCGAGTTCCGCCACGAGGTCGAGGTCACCATCGAGCCGTTCAAGGGCCTGCTGCTGGGCCTGTTCTTCCTGTCGGTGGGCATCAACCTCGACCTGTCGCTGCTGGCTTCCCGGCCGCTGGTCGCGGTCGGCGCGGCGCTGGGCCTGATCACTCTTAACGCCAGCGTGGTGTTCGGCCTGGGGCGGCTGTTCGGCCTGAACGGGCGCAGCGCCATCGAGGCCGCCCTGCTGCTGGCCGGCGGCGGCGAGTTCGCCTTCGTGATCCTGTCCTCGGCCATGACCGAGGGGATCGTCGACCCGCAGGTCGGCCAGATGGTGCTGGTGGCCTCGACGCTGTCGATGATGAGCATCCCGCTGCTGGCCTGGGCGGGCCTGCGGCTGGGCGGGCGCAAGGTGACGCCGGCCGAGCTGCCGGCGGACCCGGCGACGCATCCGGAGCGGGCGAAGGCGCCCCAGGTGCTGATCGTCGGCTACGGCCGCGTCGGCCAGCTGGTGGGCGAGATGCTGCATCGCCACGACATCCCCTGGGTGGCGGCCGAGCGGGACGCCAAGCTCGTCGAGCAGGGCCGCCGCGCCGGCGAGGCCATCTACTTCGGCGACGGCGCCCGCGCCGAATTCCTCAAGCGCTGCGGCCTGGGCGAGGCGGCCGCCCTGGTGGTCACCATGGACGACGGCCTGGGCGTGGAGACGGTGGTGGCGGTGGGGCGGGAGCTACGGCCGGACCTGACCATCGTCGCCCGGGCCCGTGACGCCCGGCACGCCGAGCGGCTCTATCAGCTGGGCGCCACCGACGCCGTGCCCGAGACGGTGGAGGCGAGCCTGCAGCTCTCCGAGGCGCTGCTGGTGGAGATCGGCGTGCCCATGGGGCTGGTGATCGCCTCCATCCACGAGCGCCGCGACGCCTTCCGCAAGGACCTCAACCGCCCCGACGCCATGGGCGGGCGCATGCGCCGCTACCGGCAATCGGGGGTCTGAGCGTCGGCGAGGCTTGCTACGGCGCGCAATCCGGGCCAGCTTGGCCGCGATGCTCATTTCCCGTGGCAGGGGAAACGGCGCAGACCGGCGCTCAGACCGGGATGGCGCCCGGAACCAACCTCGGGCATGGGCGTTGTGGCCGTCGACGGGGAAGGGGCCCGTCGCGCAACCAGGGGGTATTGCTTCTTTAACGAAGAGTGGTCCACGGATCGTTTCGAGCTGGCGCCGTCTTGCGGGGCCGGAACGTTTCGACCCGGAAATGCGTCCGGAGGCGCGACGGCAGGACGCCGTCCCGCCTACCCCACAGCGACGCAGGGCCGGCAGCTTCGGCGTCTTTCGCCGATCAATAGAATTGTAACGGGAAGTGTGGCTTTGGTGACACTCACCTCATGTCTCAAGCTTGTTATATGACGCGGGTCATTTGGCCGCACCACTGAGGGCACAAGAGAGGGCTCTGAATATGAAATTCAAACTCCTGGCGGGAGCCGCCGTCGCGGCGGCCTTCGTCGCAACGGGCGCGAGCGCTCAAGAGGGCTGGTACGGCGCTATCGACCTTGGCTACCACTGGCCCGAGGGGATCGACGCCAAGTCGTCCGCCAACGCTTCCAATGGTCAGCCGTACCGGTGGACCTTCGACCAGAAGAAGGACTGGGCTGGCTTCGTGCGGCTCGGTTACCAGGTCAACCCGAACTGGCGGGTCGAGATCGAGGGCGGCTATCGCCCGGGTGACATCGACGCAGTGCGCGGCGACCCGGCCAACAACTCCATCATCGGGCTTTGCACCCCGGGGGTGGCCCGCACGGCGGCCGCGCCGACCTGCGGCCATCCGGAAGGTGACCTCAAGGCCTGGACGCTGATGGGCAATGTCATCTACGACATCCTGCCCGACTCCGCGATCAACCCCTTCATCGGCGCCGGCGTCGGCATCAACCACGCCAAGCTCCAGACCCTGGGTCAGTTCTCCACGGTCACGGGCGCGCTCACGGCCACCAACCCGGCGCGTCAGAACCTCTCCATCGACGACAGCGACACCGCTTTCGCTTGGCAGGCGCTGGCCGGCCTGGCCTGGAAGGCCTCCGACCGGCTGAACGTCGACCTGACGTACCGCTACCTCGGCGGCTCGGACATGGACTTCGAATCGGTGGGCTCAAACGCCCTGCAGCCGGGGGTGTTCTCGGGCGACTACAAGGACCAGTCGGTGACGCTGGGCCTGCGGTACTCCTTCGCTGCGCCGCCGCCGCCTCCGCCGCCTCCGCCCCCGCCGCCTCCGCCGCCGCCTCCCCCGCCGCCGCCTCCCCCGCCGCCGCCTCCGGCGCCGGCCTACGAGGCCAAGCAGTTCATCGTGTACTTCCCGTTCGATCAGTACGTGCTGACGCCGGAAGCGCAGAGCGTGGTGCAGGAAGCCGCGAACTACGCCAACAGCGGCAACGCGACCCAGGTGGTGGTGATCGGCCACGCCGACACCTCCGGCTCGGCGGCCTACAACGTCCGCCTGTCGGAACGCCGGTCCAAGGCCGTCGCCGACGCCCTGGTGGGCCTGGGCGTCGCCCAGACCAAGCTCAGCGTCGACTGGAAGGGCGAGTCGCAACCCGCCGTTCCGACCGCCGATGGTGTGAAGGAACCGCTGAACCGCCGCTCGACGATCGACATCAACTTCTGATCCGATCACGCGCGACGGCGAAAGCCGACGTCATGGGAGCCCGGCCGAAAGGCCGGGCTCCTTTTCGTTGGATCCTCCCCCCGGGCGAAGCCCGATGAGGGGGAGCTGGCTCGCGGCGCAGCCGCGGGCCGGAGGGGGTGGCGACCCACGGCCACTTCCCTATGCCTGCAACGGTGGTGAGCCGTCCTTGGCCTCGGCGCGTGGCGGTTCGGAATGCAGGGCGGCCGGCATGCGGCCAGACCGGTTGCGTTCCGGCCGTCTCTGACAAGACAGCGCCCCCGCTTGCCGCGCCGGCCGCGCCCCACCATTGTCCAGGGATGTGGGGAGCGCCCATGTCCTTCGACGACCTCGATCGGGAGAAGTTTGCGGACGAGCGGGCGGTCCTGGCGGGCCTGCTGTCGCCGCCGCCGCTGGACGCCGCCGGCCGGGCCGCGACCCAGGCCGAGGCGGAGGCGCTGGTCGCCGCCGCCCGCGCAGGCTCCCGCCGCCAGGGTGTGGTGGAAAGCTTCCTGCAGGAGTTCTCGCTCTCCACCCGGGAAGGCCTGGCGCTGATGTGCCTGGCCGAGGCCCTGCTGCGCACCCCCGACGAGGCCACCCGCGACCGGCTGATCGCCGAGAAGATCGCCTCGGCTGACTGGGCCAGCCACATCGGCCGCTCCGACAGCCTGCTGGTCAACGCCTCCACCTGGAGCCTGATGCTCACCGGCCGGCTGATCGAGCCGGACGAGGAGGCGCGCCGCGACCTGCCGGGGTTCGTCCGCCGGCTGGCCGGGCGCCTCAGCGAGCCGGTGATCCGCCAGGCGGTCGCCGCCGCCGTGCGCATCATGGGCGAGCAGTTCGTCCTGGGGCGCACGATCGAGCAGGCCCTGCGCCGGGCCGCCGCCGAGGGCTTCGTCTGCTCCTTCGACATGCTGGGGGAGGGCGCCCGCACCGACGCCGACGCCGAGGGCTATGAGGCCGCCTACGCCCGGGCCCTGGGCGCGGTGGCGGCCCAGCAGGACGGCCGCGGGCCGGAACGGGGGCACGGCGTCTCGGTGAAGCTCTCGGCGCTGTCGCCGCGCTACGAGGCGCGCCAGGAGGCCCGGGTCTGGGACGAGCTCTATCCGCGGCTGTTGCGCCTGGCCGCCGTCGCCGCCGGCGCCGACGTCAACTTCACCCTCGACGCCGAGGAGGCCGACCGCCTGGCGCTGTCGCTGGGGCTGCTCGACCGGCTGGCGCGCGAGCCGCAGCTCGGCGACTGGCGCGGCCTGGGCCTCGCGGTGCAGGCCTACCAGAGGCGTGGGACGCGGACCGTCGCCGCCGTGGCCGACATCGCGCGGGCCAGCGGGCGGCGGCTGATGGTGCGCCTGGTCAAGGGCGCCTACTGGGACTCCGAGATCAAGCGCGCCCAGGTGGGCGGCCATCCGTCCTATCCAGTGTTCACCACCAAGGCGGCGACGGACCTCTCCTACCTCGCCTGCGCCCGGGCGCTGCTGGACGCCGGCCCGGCGCTCTATCCGCAGTTCGCCACCCACAACGCCCACACCCTGGCCGCGGTGCGGCGGATGGCGGGGGCGGCGCCCTTCGAGTTCCAGCGCCTGCACGGCATGGGCGAGGCGCTCTACGCGGGCGCGGCGGCGCGCTACGGCGACTTCCCGTTGCGGGTCTACGCCCCGGTCGGGGGGCATGAGGCGCTGTTGCCCTACCTGGTCCGGCGCCTGCTGGAGAATGGCGCCAACACCTCCTTCGTTCACGCCCTGCTCGATGCGCGAACGCCGGCGGCGCTCGTGGTCGCCGACCCGATTGCGGCGGTGGAGACGGCCGGCGGCGGCCCGCATCCGCGCATCCCCGCGCCGGTCGACCTCTACGGGGCCAGCCGGCGCAATTCGCGCGGCGTCGACCTCTCCGTCGCCGGGGAGCGGCGCGCCCTGACCGACGCGATCGCCGCGCTCGACGCCGAGCCGCTGTACGGCGGACCGGTCATCTCCGGGCGCGTGGTCGACCGCGGCCCCGGCGAGGCGCGCGTGGCGCCGGCCGACCATGGCCGCAGGATCGGCGAGGCCTGGGCCGCCTCGGCCGCCGACGTCGACGCGGCGTTCCAGGCCGCCCGCCGCGCCCAGCCCGGCTGGGACGAACTCGGCGGCGCCGGGCGTGCGGCCGTCCTGCGGGCCATGGCCGACGCCCTGGAGGCCGACCGCAGCCGGCTGGTGGCGATCTGCGCGCGGGAAGCCGGCAAGACCCTGGCCGACGGCGTGGCCGAGGTGCGCGAGGCCGCCGACTTCTGCCGCTACTACGCCGCCCTCGCCGAGCGGCGGTTCGGCGGGCCGGAAACCCTGACCGGCCCCGTGGGGGAAACCAACAGCCTGTCGCTGCACGGCCGCGGCGTGTTCGCGGCGATCAGTCCCTGGAACTTCCCGCTGGCGATCTTCACCGGCCAGATCGCCGCGGCCCTGGCCGCCGGCGACGCCGTGGTCGCCAAGCCCGCCGAGCAGACCCCACTGATCGCCTCCGTGGCCGTGCGGCTGTTCCACAAGGCCGGCCTGCCGGCGGACCTGCTGCACCTGGTTCCCGGCGACGGGGCGTCCATCGGCCAGGCCGCGGTCGCCCATCCCCTCTGCGCCGGCGTCGCCTTCACCGGCGGGACCGAGACCGCCTGGGCGATCAACCGCACGCTGGCGGCGCGCGCCGGGCCGATCATCCCCTTCATCGCCGAGACCGGCGGCCTGAACGCCATGTTCGTCGACACCACCGCGCTGCGCGAGCAGGTGATCGACGACGTGGTCGCCTCCGCCTTCGGCTCGGCGGGTCAGCGGTGCTCGGCGCTGCGGATGCTGTTCGTCCCGCACGAGACGGCGGACATGCTGGCCCGCGGCCTGGCCGGCGCGCTGGATGCGCTGATCGTCGGCGATCCGGCCGACCCGGCCACCGACATCGGGCCGGTGATCGACGCCGAGGCCCAGGCGGCGCTGGAGGCGCACCTGGCCCGGCTCGACCGTGAGGCGAAGGTGCTGTGGCGCGGGTCGCCGCCCCCGGGCGGGACGTATTTCGCCCCCGTGCTGGCGGAGATCCCGGGCGCGGCCTTCCTGCAGAAGGAGGTGTTCGGGCCGGTGCTGCATCTGGTGCGCTACGATCCGGCCCGGCTGGAGGCCGCCGCCGCGCCCCTGGTGGCCGCGGGCTATGGGCTGACGCTGGGGGTCCACAGCCGGCTGGAGTCCTTCGCCGAGGAGGTGCGCCGGGTGGTCCCGGCGGGCAACGCCTACGTCAACCGCTCGATGATCGGCGCGGTGGTGGGCGTCCAGCCGTTCGGCGGCGAGGGGCTGTCCGGCACCGGTCCGAAGGCCGGCGGACCCGACTCCCTGCTGCGCTACGCCGTCGAGCGGGCGCTCAGCGTCAACATCGCCGCCCAGGGCGGCGACCCGGCGCTGCTGAACCTGGGAAGCTGACGCAGCGATTCACCGGTCCTTGCGTTGATGCTCCGCGCCATAGGGCGGTCGAGGGAGCGCATGACTCTGCAGCAGGGCCTGGCCTTCGGCCTGATCGCCGCGACCGTCGCCTGCTTCATCTGGGGCCGCTTCCGCTACGACGTCATCGCCGTCACCAGCCTGCTGGCGGCCGTGCTGCTGGGCCTGGTGCCGGTGAAGTCCGCCTTCGACGGCTTCCGCAACGACATCACCGTGATCATCGCCTGCGCCCTGGTGGTGAGCGCGGCCTTCGCGCGCTCCGGCATCGTCGAGGCGGCGTTGCGGCCGCTGATCCCTCACCTGAAGACCGAGCGGACGCAGGTCCCGGTCCTGGTCGCGGCGGTCGCGGTCCTGTCCATGGCCACCAAGAATGTCGGCGCGCTGGCGATCCTCATGCCCATCGCCGCGCAGGTGGCGAGGCGCACCGGAACCTCGGCCTCGCGGCTGCTGATGCCGATGGCCTTCGGCGCGCTGCTGGGCGGGCTGGTGACGTTGGTGGGCACCTCGCCGAACATCATCGTCTCGCAGGTGCGCGCCGAGATCACCGGCAAGCCGTTCGGGATGTACGACTACGCGCCCGTGGGCCTGGGCCTCACCGCGCTCGGCCTGGTGTTCCTGGCCTTCGCCTACCGGTTGCTGCCGGCGTCGCGGGCGCCGGCGGTGAGCCTGGACGCGGCCCTGGGGGCGAGCCCCTACCTTACCGAGGTGGAGGTCCCCGAGGACTGGTCGTCCGAGCATCGGCGCGTGGCCGACCTCCACGCCCTCGCGCACGGCGAGGTGGTGGTGATGGGGCTGGTGCGCGGCGGCAAGCGCAAGGCCTCGCCGCACCCCAACACCAAGATCATGCCTGGCGACACCCTGCTGCTGGAGGGCGACCACGAGGCGCTCGACACCTTGATCCAGCGGGCCCGGTTCAGGCTGACCCGGTCGGACCGTCCTGTGGCGATGGAGGAGCCGACCGAAGAGGTGCGGGTGATCGAGGCCGTGGTCGGCGGCGACTCGCCGCTGATCGGCCATTCCGCCCAGGCGGCGGACCTGCACCGCGCCCACGGGATCAACCTGTTGGCGGTCAGCCGTTCGGGCTACCGGCTCACCCAGGCGCTGGGCCGGGTGCGGCTGCGGGCCGGCGACATGGTGCTGCTGCAGGGGGGCGAGCGAAATCTGCCGGGCGCGATGCAGACGCTCGGGCTGCTGCCGCTGGCCGAGCGGCAGCTTCGCCTGGGGGGCATCCGCCATGCGGCGGCGCCGGCGGTGATCCTGGCCGCCGCCATGGTGCTGGTGGCGGTGGGCGCCGCGCCGGTGGCCATCGCCTTCTTCGGCGCGGCGGTGCTGCTGGTGCTGGTGGGCTCGATCCGCATGCGCGAGGCCTACGCGGCGCTGGACGGCCCGGTGCTGGTGCTGATCGCCGCCCTGATCCCGGTCTCCGAAACCATACAGTCCACTGGCGGCGCCGACCTGATCGCCGCCGGCCTTTCGGACGTCTTCCGCGGCCAGTCGCCGATCCTGGCCCTGGGGGCGGCGATGGCCATCGCCATGGCCGCCACGCCGTTCCTCAACAACGCCGCCACGGTGCTGATCGTGGCCCCCATCGGGGCGAGCTTCGCGAAGAAGCTGGGTCTCGACGCGGACCCGTTTCTGATGGCCGTGGCGGTGGGCGCGGCGTGCGACTTCCTCACCCCCATCGGCCACCAGTGCAACACCCTGGTGATGGCGCCCGGCGGCTACAGGTTCAGCGACTATCCGCGCCTGGGCGCGCCGCTGACCCTGCTGGTGCTGCTGGTGGGAACGCCGCTGATCGCGCTGGTCTGGCCCTTGAGGCCTGGCTAGCCCGTCACCAGGATCCACACGCCGATCGCCGCGAAGCTGGCGGCGGCCAGGCCGCGGATCAGCTTCAGCGGCAGGCGCCTGGCGGCCGCCTCGCCGATCAGCACCACCGGCACATTGGCGATCATCATGCCGAGCGTCGTGCCGGCGGCGATCATGAACACCTCGTGGAACCGCGCCGCCAGGGCGACGGTGGCCACCTGGGTCTTGTCGCCCATCTCCACGAAGAAGAAGGCGATCAGGGTGGTGAGGAAGACCGAGCGCCCCCGTTGCCTGGGCCCTTCCTCGTCCTCGAACTTGTCCGGGATCAGCGCCCAGCCGGCGAAGGCCAGGAAGGCGAAGCCCAGCACCCAGCGCATCCAGGGGCCCTTGAGAAAGTCGCCGGCGGCGAAGCCCACGGCGGCGGCCAGCAGGTGATTCGCGATCGTGGCCGCAAGGATGCCCAGGATGATCGGGACCGGCTTGCGGAACTTGGCGGCCAGGAGCAGGGCCAGGAGCTGGGTCTTGTCGCCGATCTCGGCGATGGCCACCAGGCCGGTGGAGACGAACAGGGGCTGCAGCAGCATCGAGGAGTCCTAGCGGGGCCGAGGCGTACCCATGGCGTTCCGCGCCGCCGGCCCCGCAATAGGTCGACACGCGAAAGCCAAAGGTCTCGCCAAGCTAGGCCGGACGCGCCATGCCCCGGACCCGAATCAGTCCTCGGCAAGTCTGTTGACGCGTCCCCCGCGGGAGGTGCGGGCGGCTACTCCCCAGTGACGCGGGTCGACTTAGGGATTTGCGGCCGTCCTGGCAAGGCCGGCGGGGGGCACGCTAATTTGTCACAGGTTTTTGAGAGCCTGCCGCGCGCCGAAAAACCGAGCGCAGACAAGGCGCGGCGGGCGGCGTTAACCTTTCGTTGAGAAAAAACTCCGGGTGCGGCGAAACTCGCCGCATTGACGAGTCATTAGCGAAGGTGTCCCCATATGTAGGTCATGAGGGCGGTTCGCCCCCAAGATGTAGCGTCAGGCGGGGGGCTTGGCGCGCGTGCACAAGCCGGGTTTTGAGTCATGAACGGTAGCGAAGCGGCGAAACTGACGGTGGAGACCACGGCTCGGGCGGGCAAGCCGCGCGCTGAGCGGCCGCAACTCCAGCTTGTCCGCAAGGTCGAGGTGGACCGCAGCCGCGACGCGCTCTTGACCGACTTCGGCAAGACCACGCTGGAGGACCGCTACCTGCTGGCCGGCGAGAGCTACCAGGACATGTTCGCCCGGGTCGCCACGGCCTTCGCAGACGACGCCGACCACGCCCAGCGGATCTACGACTACATCTCCAACCTGTGGTTCATGCCCTCGACGCCGGTGCTGTCGAACGGCGGCGCGGGTCGCGGCCTGCCGATCTCCTGCTTCCTGAACGCGGTGCCTGATTCGCTGGAAGGCATCACCGGGGTGTGGAACGAGAACGTGGCGCTGGCCTCCAACGGCGGCGGCATCGGCACCTACTGGGGCGGGGTGCGCTCCATCGGCGAGAAGGTGAAGGGCGCCGGCCAGACCAGCGGCATCATTCCCTTCATCCGGGTGATGGACTCGCTGACGCTGGCGATCAGCCAGGGCTCGCTGCGCCGCGGCTCGGCGGCGGTCTACCTCGACGTCCACCATCCGGAGATCGAGGAGTTCCTGGAGATCCGCAAGCCGTCGGGCGACTTCAACCGCAAGTCCCTCAACCTGCACCACGGCATCTCGGTCACCGACGAGTTCATGGAGGCGGTGCGCGAGGGCGCGATGTT
>Ga0268265_10003173_pt1 | contig 11949 bp, 9 predicted proteins | sample KBSSwiS52_FD_190355 | JGI IMG/M metagenome (GOLD analysis project Ga0268265, IMG submission 190355) | Switchgrass rhizosphere microbial communities from Kellogg Biological Station, Michigan, USA - KBS Switchgrass S5-2 (SPAdes) (version 2) | ecosystem: Host-associated > Plants > Roots >... | reverse complement strand
CGGCGATCAGCCCGGCGGTGAACGGGGTGGCGAACAGCGGCGCCTTCAACTCTTCGGAGAGGTACGGGAGCGCGCCGATATGGTCCTCGTGGCCGTGAGTCAGGATGATCCCGATCAGCCGGTCCTGCTGCTTCTCGATGAATTCGAGGTCGGGCAGGATCAGGTCGATACCGGGGTAATCGGAATCAGCGAAGGTCAGACCGAGGTCGGCCATGATCCACTGGCCGCGGCAGCCGTAGAGATTGACGTTCATGCCGATCTCGCCCGAGCCGCCAAGCGCGAGAAACAGCAGTTCTTCACCCGGAATCATTTGGAGCACATCATTGGGTCGCCATGTCGTACAGCAGACTCAACCCGCGGATGGTGAGGTCGGGTTCAATCGCGTCGAAGGCGTCGGTGCGCTGATCGAACAAAGTGGCGAGGCCGCCGGTCGCGATCACCGTCACCGGCTTTCCGATCTCGGATTTAAGGCGCGCGACGAGGCCTTCGATCAGCGCGACATAGCCCCAGTAGATGCCGATGATCATTTGGCTCTCGGTGGTCCGCCCGATCGCGCTTGGATCCGCGGGCGCTTCGATCGCGATCCGCGGCAGCATCGCCGCCGCATTGACCAGGGCGTCGATCGACAAATTAATGCCCGGTGCAATGATCCCGCCTTTATAGGCACCCGCCGAATCGACCACGTCGAAGGTCGTCGCGGTGCCGAAATCGACGACGATCAGGTCGCCCGGATGTTTGGCGTGGGCGGCGATGACGTTGAGTGCACGGTCGGCGCCGACGCTCTGCGGCTGCTCGACATCGAGCGCCATCGGCCACGCGGCCTTGCCCTGGCCGGCAATCACCGGTTCGAGATGAAAATATTTGGACGCGAGCACTTCGAGATTGTGCAGCGCGCGCGGCACAACAGTGCCGATGATCACGCCGGTCACGTCGGACTTGGCATAGCCTTCGAGCTCAAGCAGCTGGTGCAGCCACACCGCATATTCGTCGGCCGTGCGCCGCGGGTCGGTCGCGATGCGCCAGCGCGTCTTGATCTCGCCCGCCTCGACAAGCGCGAAGACGAGGTTGGTGTTCCCAGCGTCGATGGTCAGCAGCATGGCGCTGGCCTTAGGCGAAGAACCTGCCGTCCGGAAGCCGATCAGGCGACGGTCGCGACCTGAGGCTGGACGATCGCAACCGGCGCCGCGTCCGCACCGAGGTAGGCGTGGATCGCCGCAACCACCTGCGCCCCGTCGCCAACCGCGGCGGCGACGCGCTTGACCGAACAGGAGCGCACGTCGCCGACGGCGAAGATGCCGCGGCGGCTGGTCTCGAGCGGGAAGCGGTCCTCGCCGACTTCATCGCCAGTCAGGATGAAGCCGCGAGCGTCGAGCTTGATGCCGGAGCTTTGCACCCAGTCGGTGTTGGGTTCGGCGCCGATGAACGAGAACAAATAACGCGCGGGACGGTCGGTCACCTTGCCGGTCGCACGGTTGGTGCAACGGATCGATTCGAGCTCGCCCCTTGCCCCCTCGAGCGCCGAGACTTCGCAGCCGATCACGATGTCGACATTGGGCAGACTTTCGATTCGCTCGACCAGATACTGCGACATGGTATCGGTCAGCGGGCGGCGGGCGATCAGCGTCACCTGTCGCGCGTGCCCCGCCAGGAACACGGTCGCCTGACCGGCCGAATTGCCGCCCCCGACCAGCGCCACGTCACGGTCCGCGCACAAGTCGCCCTCGAGCGGCGAGGCCCAATAATGGACCGACTTGCCCTCATATTCCTCGAGCCGGTCGACAGCGAGGCGGCGGTAGCGGGCGCCGGTCGCCAGGACGACTGATCGCGCCTGAATGCGTTCGCCGGTGCCGAGCGAGATGTGGCAGGGGTCGTTGCCGCATTCCAACCGAACCGCCTCGTCCGGAATCGCCATTTCGACGCCGAATTTCTGGGCCTGACTGAACGCGCGACCCATAAGCGCCATACCGGATATGCCGGTGGGGAAACCGAGGTAGTTCTCGATCCGCGCCGAGGCCCCAGCCTGCCCGCCGAACGAACGGCAATCGATCGCCAGCACCGATAGACCTTCGGACGCGGCATAAACCGACGTCGCGAGACCGGCGGGGCCGGCGCCGATGATGACCACGTCGAACAGGCGATCGGGGTCGATCGGGCCAACCAGCCCAACGCAACGCGCCAGCTGGCTTTCGCTCGGATTGCGCAGCAACTGGCCGGTCAGGCACAGCACGATGGGCAGCTCTTCCGGCTGAATTTCGAACCGCTTGACCAGGGTCTGCCCGCAGCCGTCGTTGACCGGATCGAGCTGCTGATAGGGATGGCCGTTGCGGCGCAGGAAATTGGTTAGGCGAAGCACGTCGCCATTGCCCTCATCGCCGACAATGATCGGCCCGGCGCCGGACTCGATCAGCCCCATTCGCCGCAGGATCAGCGCGCGCATGATGCGCTCGCCGAGATTGGCTTCGGCGATCAGCAGGGCGCGCAGGCGATCGGGAGCGATAGCGACGACCTCGGCGTCGGTCAGCGCGGTCGCGTCGACCAGGTACGGCCGCCCCGACAGGCCCGAAAGCTCGCCCATGAAGCTGCCGCGTTCGTGGGTGACGATCGGCACCGCATGCCCACCTTCGTCGCGGGAAACCTCGATCCGGCCTGACAGGACGAGGAACAGGCCGGAACCGGCCTCGCCGACCCGGGCGATCATCTCTCCGGCGCGGAAGTTGCGCGGCTGGCCAAACTTCGCCAGGCGCGCCACTTCCTCATCCGTCAGGTGCGGGAACATCTGCGCTCCGCGGGTGTCGATGATCGATTGCGGCGCGTCAGCCACGGGTCATTTCTCCGCCAGGAAACTGGTTATGGCACCCATCGTCGTCTCGGGCTGCTCCTCCATCAGCCAGTGGCCTGAATTCGCCACGCTGAGCGCGCGTACATTGGTTGCTGCAAAGCCGATTTCATTGGCGAAGCCCTGCCCGAACGATTTCTCGCCGCCGATCGCCAGCACCGGGATCGTCAGCTTGCCCGCGGCGAGAAACGCCTGATTGTCGACCGCATCCTGACGAAATGCCTCGAACTGAGAGAAAGCGTCATGCATGGCCAGCGGCCGCGCGTAGAGCGCCGCGTAATGCGCGCGATGCGCCTCATCGATGTGCTTCGGATCGGCCGACAGCTCATTGTAGAAGCGGTCGAGATAGAGCCGCTCGCGGCCGGCCACGAGGCGCTCCTCGTCGGGACCGTAAAAATCGAAATGCCAGGTCCGGTGATCGCGGGTGACGTCGTCCCAATGGCCGATGCCGGGCAACGGCGCGTCCATCACCACCCAGCGGGTAACCCGGTCGCGATATTGCGCGGCGAAGGCGTAGCCGACCATGTTGCCGATATCGTGGGTGACCAGAGCGACCGGCCCGTCGACGCCGAGGCTATGCAGGACCGCGGCGATGTCCTTGGCCTCCGACTTCTTGTCATAGCCACCTTCGGGATGCGACGAGAGACCCATCCCGCGCAGATCCGGGGCGACTACGGTATGATCCTTGACCAGCCGCGCGGCGAGCGGCGCCCACATATCGCCGGTGTCGCCAAAACCGTGCAGCAGCAGCACGACGGGACCGGTGCCGCCAATGCGGGCGTGGATGGTCGCGCCGTTGACCGCGACATCCTGGGTCCTGAACGACGCCGGGAAAGGCTCGACCGCCGCCGCCGCGGGCGCCGACGCCAGTAGTGCGGCCATCGCCAATGCCAACGTGCGCGGCCAGTAATGCAATTGCTTCATCGCACCAGTTCGCCGTGACTCGCAGGGCGGTCAATGGCTAATGACGACATAGCCGTAAGCCAAGCGGCGATATTGAGTGCGTACCGGTTGGGTCGGCCTTCGATGGAGCGATCCTATTCTTTGAATGGCGCATCGGTGATCCATTCGACCGCGGACGGCGCCTGATAGCCCGGCACAAACCGGTCCCCGAAGTCGCGCACAAAATTGTCGTAGCTGGTTTCGGGACACGCCTTGGCGATGTGCGTGAAGCAGCGGACGAAGCGGTCCTTCAGCCCCAAGCGCGGGAATTCGGCGAGGATCGCCTCGATCTCGGTCGCGGGAAGCTCGTCATACTGGACGCCGACCGCATCCAGCGCGATTCCCGCCGTCGCCAGTGCGACCTCGGGTTGCTTGTAGAAAGCGATCGACGGCGTCGAATTGAGCGCGACGATGTCCCAGATCAACCGCGCGCGGCGTTCATCGACCCCGGCCTCGGTCGCGAAAGACATCACCTGATCGGCCGCCTCGACCTCGAACCGGCGCGGCCCGGCGAAGGCCTCGTTGAGCGTGATATCGTGAAGCAGAGTCCCGACCGCGACCACCTCGGCATCATGGGCGATGCCGCGTTTCTGCCCGAAGCGCACCGCGAACAGCCACGAGCGCATGACGTGATTGAAGAGATAGGGCTCGCACTTTTGACGGGCGTATTCGATCGCTCGGTCGACGACGGCAGATTCGAGGACGGTGACGCCGGCGAAGGCGTGGGCGAGGACCTCGCTCATGGCCTTTCCTCCCTCAATGCGCGGGCTCGACCGCCGGCGTCGCGACGGTCAAGTTCGGCGGCGGCGGGACGTGGGCCAGCCACCAGTCGAGCCTGGTCGATCCGAGCCGCGCGCCGGGACCCGGCACGAGCGTATTCGCGGTTACGTGGACGCCGTAATATACGGCGACGCCATCCGCGATCACCTGACGCGCATCGCCGTCGTAGGCGAGCACGCGGCGGATCGCCGCATCGAGCGTCAGCATCTCCGGGCCAGCGATTTCGATCGTGTCGTTGGCCGGAGCATCCAGCGTGACGTCGGCCAGTATAGCGGCGACATCCTGGGCAGCGAGCGGCCGGAATTGCACCGGCGGCAGGCGCACGGTGTCGCCATCGGTCGATATCTGCGCGATCGTCCGGATGAATTCGAAGAACTGGGTTGCGTGGACCAGCGTATACGGGATCGGCGAGGCCTTGATCTGCTGCTCCTGGGCGAGCTTGGCGCGAAAATAGCCGCTGTCCTGCAGCCGGTCGGTGCCAACGACCGACAGCGCGACATGATGCCGCACGCCGGCGTTCACCTCAGCGGCGGTTATATTCCGGCCCGCGATCCGGAAGAAATCCATCGCCGCTTGCTCTTCGAACGACGGCGAGTTGGACACGTCGACCACGACCTCAGCGCCGGCCATGGCCTCAGCCAAGCCCTCTCCGGTGATCGTATCGACGCCGGTGTTGGGCGCGGCGGCGACTGCCTCGTGTCCCCGACCCTTGAGCTGCTCGACGAGTTTCGAACCGATCAGGCCGGTTCCACCGATCACGACGACCTTCATCACATCTTCCTCTGGCTTGACCGAATATCGATGGCCGGGCCGCGCGAACGCGGCCCGGCAGTCCGTGGTCTTCAGGCCGGGATCGGCTCGACGATGATCGAGCCCACCGGCGGCGCGACCGTATCCCCCCGAATGAACCCGAGAATATCGGCGTTGATCAGCTCCGGATGCGTCGCATGGCAACCGTGCGGAAGATCCTTGTAGGTTTTCAGCGTGCCGTTCTTGAGCAGCTTGGCCGTAAGCGGCCCGGCGTCCGCATAAGGCACAATCTGGTCATCCTCGCTGTGGATCACCAGCACCGGCACGTCGATGGACTTCAAATCGTCGGTAAAATCTGTTTCCGAGAAAGCCTTGATGCATTCGTAGCCAGCCTTGACGCTGCCCATCATGCCCTGGCGCCACCAATTGCGAATAAGCCCTTCGGAGATCTTCGCCCCAGGGCGGTTGAAACCGTAAAACGGGCCGGTCGGAATTTCGAGGTAGAATTGGGACCGGTTGGCGGCGAGCGCGGCGCGGAGGCCGTCAAAGGCTTCGATCGGCGTCCCGCCGGGGTTCGAGTCTTTCTTGACCATCACTGGCGGCACCGCGTCGAGCAGCACGGCCTTGGCGACCCGGCCCTTGCCATGTTGGGCGACATAACGGGCAACTTCGCCGCCACCGGTCGAATGGCCGACGTGGATCGCATTGGTCAGGCCGAGCGCCGTGACCAGGTCGTCAACGTCGGAAGCGTAGGTATCCATCTCGTTGCCGTCGTCAGTCTGGGTCGACCGGCCGTGTCCGCGACGATCATGCGCGATCACCCGAAAGCCTTCGTTGAGGAAGAACATCATCTGGTTGTCCCAGTCGTCGGAACTGAGCGGCCAGCCGTGATGAAAGACGATCGGTTGCGCGGTCTTGGGCCCCCAATCCTTGTAGAAGATATGGGTGCCGTCACGAGTCTGGATGTGAGTCATCGGGGATATGCCCTTCGCCAGAATACCGGCCATCAGGACCGGAGCTGCGTTTCGGACGCGAGTCGGCAACGCGGGGATTACGGGCGGATCGCGGAGCAACGACTCGGGCACGAAACGAAGGGCTCGCCTACTCCGGTCGGGCGGCGGATGCGAGAGGCCGACTCGGCGGGTTAAGCGAGCCAGACGTCGCCGGCGCGAACGACCTCGAGCGAGCCGTCGTCGAGGGTCAGACGCAACGCTCCGTCGCGATCGAGTCCGGCGAAGCGACCGGCGATGACCTCATCCTTGCTGGCATGAACGGTCAGCCGCGTCCCGACCGGATGCGCACGCTCCTGCCAGGCCCGGGCCAGCGCCGCGCTGTCGCTCGTCCGCCACAGGCCGAGCAGCCGGGCAAAACTTGCTGCAAGCAAGGGAGCGAAGGCCTGGGGCGCAACCTGTCCGTTGAAGTTCGCGGCCTGCCGGTCGGTCAAAGCCGGCGCACTGGCAAGATTGACTCCGAAACCAACCGCAACGCGGTCGCCGCTGCGCTCAAGCAGGATTCCCGCAACCTTCTTACCGAGCAGCATCAGATCGTTGGGCCATTTGAGCATCAGCGGTTGCGCCGGGATCGCGGCATCGATGGCTTCGGCCAGCGCCAAACCCGCAGCGAGTGAAAGGATCGCAGCGGACGGGTCGCCGGGGCAGAGCACGGCGATCGTGCTGCCGGAAAAATTGCCCGCCGCCGAGACCCAGGTCCGCCCCTGACGACCCTTCCCTGCCGACTGTTTGAGCGCGACCAGCCAGTCGCCTTCGATGGCGCTGGCGTCGCCAAGCATATCGGTATTGGTCGATCCGGTCCGCTCAACGATCCGGATCCGGGTCAGAAGATCGACCCCGCCGCTTTGTCGGTCAGCGCCTGCAACGGACCGATCAGCAAATAACCGAGCGGCGAAATGATCAACGCCGCGATCAGGATCAGCGCTCCCTGCACCGGCTCCTTGACCCGTCCGTAGGCCGGCGCGGGCTCGTCAAAGTACATCACCTTGACGATCCGGAGGTAATAATAAGCGCCGACGACGGTGCCGAGGATCGCCGCGACCGCGAGCGCGATATAGCCGCTGGCAACGGCCGCCTGGAACACCAGCAGCTTCGACCAGAAGCCGAACAAGGGCGGGATTCCGGCGAGACTGAACATGAATATCGCCAACGCCGCGGCGAGCGCCGGCCGGGTCTGCGACAATCCCGACAGGCTCGCGATCTCCTCGACCGGCCGCCCGTCCGCATCGCGCATCCACAACACGCAGAGGAACGCGCCCAGCGTCATCACCACATAGACCGCCAGGTAGAACAGCACCGACGACGCGCCTTGCAGCCCGGCAGCGGCAAGGCCGACCAGCGCGAAACCGACATTGTTGATCGACGAGTAAGCCAGCAGCCGCTTGATATTGGTCTGGCCCCAGGCGGCAACCGCGCCGAGGAAGATCGAGGCGAGCGCGGCGACGATCACGATCTGCCGCCAGGCATCGGTCGCCGGCGCCAGCGCGTCGAGGCACACCCGGGTCGAGAGCAGCACTGCCGCGACCTTGGGTGCCGAAGCGAAGAAGGCGGTAACCGGGGTCGGCGCGCCTTCGTAAACGTCGGGCGTCCACATGTGGAACGGCACCGCGCTGATCTTGAACGCCAGGCCGGCAAGCAGGAACACCAGCCCAAACAGCAGCCCGAGCGACGGCGCCCCGCGCCCGAACGCGGCGGCGATGCCGGTGAAATTGGTCGTGCCGGTGAAGCCGTAAAGCAGCGAGATGCCGTAGAGCAGGATGCCGCTGGCGAGCGCACCGAGGACGAAATATTTGAGGCCGGCCTCGGCCGAGCGTTCGTCGCTCCGGCGGTAAGCGGCGAGCACGTAGCTGGCGAGGCTGGTCAGCTCGAGACCGACATAGAGCGAGATCAGGCTGGTGGCCGAAACCATCACGCTCATGCCGACCGCACTGAGCACGATCAGCACCGCATATTCGCTGCCATGTTCGGACCCGCGTTCGAACCAGCCATGGGCGGCGATGATCGCCACAGCGGCGGCGGGGAAGATGACCGCCTTGCCGAAGCTGGCGAACAGATCCGCCGAAATCAGGCCGTCATAGATCGCGCCGGCATGCGAAGGAGCGCCAACCAGCGCGACCGTCGCGGCGAGCAACAACGCGACTGCGAGCCAGCTCGTCAAACCCGATCCGCGGCGGCCGGCAAAGGCCGCGACCATCATCAGGATGGTCCCGCCAATCGACAGGATCAGTTCCGGCAGGATGGCGGCGAAGCGGCCCATCAGTGGGCCTCCGCTTGGGGCTTGGCCGCACCCGGCGTCGGCAGAGCGTCGTAATGCGGAGTCACCCGGTCGAGCCTGACGAGGATCCGCCCGATGTCGTTGCGCATCGGCCTGAGGAAACTCTCGGGATAGATGCCCATCCAGAATACCGCGGCGACGATCGGCGCCAGCAGCCACCATTCGCGCACGCTCAAATCCTTCATCGCCGCGGCGTCGGCATGGCGCTGCGTGCCGAAGCATATCCGCCAATAGAGCCACAACATGTAAGCGGCGGCGAGGATCGTGCTGAAGCAGGCCGCGATCGCCGCCCAGGTCGACGCTTTGTAGGTCCCGACCATGCTCAGGAACTCACCGACGAAATTGCTCGTTCCCGGCAGACCGATGCTGGCCATGGTGAAGATCATGAACAGCAGCGCGTAGCCCGGCATGTTGTCGCTGAGCCCGCCGTAACGCGCGATGTCGCGGGTATGCAGCCGGTCGTAAACCACGCCGACGCAGAGGAACAGCGCGCCCGAGACGAGGCCGTGCCCGAGCATGACCATCATCGCCCCTTCGATGCCCTGACGGTTCATCGCGAACAGGCCGAAGGTGACGAAAGCCATATGCGCGACCGACGAATAAGCGATCAGCTTCTTCATGTCGGTCTGCACCAGCGCAACCAGGCTGGTGTAGATCGCCGCGACCGCCGACAGGCCGAACATCAGCGGCACGAACATCGCCGAGCCATCCGGGAACATCGGCAGCGAGAAGCGAATGAAGCCATAGCCGCCGAGCTTCAGCAGCACGCCGGCGAGGATCACCGAGCCGGCGGTCGGCGCCTGGACGTGGGCATCGGGCAGCCAGGTGTGGACCGGCCACATCGGCAGCTTGACCGCGAAGCTGGCGAGGAACGCGAGGAATAGCCATTTCTGCGCCGCCGGCGAGAAGTCGTAGGTCATCAGCGCCGGGATCGACGAGGTCTGCGCGGTGCCTGCCATGTACAGCATGGCGATCAGCATCAGCACTGAGCCGAGCAGGGTATAGAGGAAGAATTTGTAGCTCGCCTTGATCCGTTCGGCGCCGCCCCAGATGCCGATGATCAGATACATCGGGATCAGGCCGCCCTCGAAAAAGACGTAGAACAGGAACAAATCCTGCGCGGCGAACACGCCGAGCATCAAAGATTCCATCAGCAGGAAGGCGGCCATATATTCGGGGACGCGCTTCTCGATCGCCCTCCAGCTGGCGCCGATGCAGATCGGCATCAGGAACACCGACAGCATGATCAGCACGATGGCGATGCCATCGACGCCGAGCGCCCAGTCGATCCCGCGGCCGAGCGGCAGCTTCTCGTCATACTGCCATTGCGCGCCGTCGGGGTTGTAATTGACCCACAAATAGATTCCGAGCGCGAGGTCGGCGAGGGTTGCAACGAGGGCGATCCACCGCGCCGCATTGGCCTTGACCAACAGGCACAGCAGTGCCGCGATCAGCGGCAGCGCGATCAGGATCGAGAGCAATGGGAGGCTCGTCACTTGGCCCACCAGATTGCCCAGCTCGCGGCGCCGATCAGGCCCAAGAGCATCACCAACGCGTAGCTATAAAGATAGCCCGATTGCACCCGCGCCGCGATGCGGTTGCCGACGCCGACCGCATAGGCCGCGCCATGCGGCCCGAAGCGGTCGATCGTGCCTTCGTCACCCTGCTTCCAGAACAGCCGCCCGAACCACAGAGCGGGGCGCACGAACAGCACGTCGTAGAGCTCGTCGAAATACCATTTGTTGAGCACGAACCGGTGCACCGCCGGGAATTGCGCGACGAATGCGGCGGGCGCGCCCGGATTGCGGATGTAATTGTTGTAGGCGATTGCCGCGCCGATCAGCATCACCGCGGTCGGGGTCAGCTTGACCCACATCGGCGACTCATGCGCGGCATGCGCGAGGTGCTCGCTGAACGCGACCGCGCCGCGCCAGAATTCCGGCCCGCGGGTCGCATCGACGAAAATGCCGTGCCAGATCTGGCCGGCGAACACCGCACCGACCGCGAGCAGGACGATCGGCACCAGGATCGTCCACGGGCTTTCGTGGGGGTGATAGCCGCCGGTCCCCGTGGCATGCGCCTTGGCGTGTCCGTGATCGGGTTCAGATTGCAGATCGGTCTCGTGATGCAGCGCGTGCTGGATATGCTCCGACGCCGCCCAGCGCGGGGCGCCGAAGAAGGTCAGGAAGATCAGCCGCCACGAATAGAAACTGGTCATCAGCGCCGCGACGGCGCCGAGCCAAAAGGCGATCGTTCCCGACACCGACCCGCTGGCGAAACTCGCCTCGAGGATCGCGTCCTTCGACCAGAATCCGGCGAGACCGATCGGCCCCAGCCCGACGCCGGTGATCGCCAGCGTACCGATCACCATCACCCAGAAGGTGATCGGGATCTGCTTCCGCAGGCCGCCATAGTAACGCATGTCCTGCTCGTGGTGCATCGCGTGGATGACCGATCCCGCGGCGAGGAACAGCAAGGCCTTGAAGAAGGCGTGGGTGAACAAATGGAACATCGCCGCGCCGTACGCGCCAACGCCAGCGGCGAAGAACATGTAACCCAATTGCGAGCAGGTCGAATAAGCGATCACCCGCTTGATGTCGTTCTGGGCGCAACCGACGGTCGCGGCGAAGAAGCAGGTCGCGGCCCCGACATAAGTGACGACGTGCATCGCGGTCGGCGACACGTTGAACATCGGCGACAGGCGGCAGACCATGAACACGCCGGCGGTGACCATGGTCGCCGCGTGGATCAACGCGCTGACCGGGGTCGGGCCCTCCAGCGCGTCGGGCAACCAGGTGTGCAGGCCGAGCTGGGCCGATTTGCCCATCGCCCCGACGAACAGCAGCAGGCACAGCAGGGTCATGGTATCGACGTGCATGCCGGCAAAGCCGATGGTCGATCCGGCCATGTGCGGCGCGGCGGCGAGGATCGCCGGGATCGACACCGTCCCGAACACCAGGAAGGTGCCGAATATGCCGAGACTGAAGCCGAAATCGCCGACGCGGTTGACGACGAAGGCCTTCAGCGCGGCGGCATTGGCCGATGGCTTGTGGTACCAGAAACCGATCAGCAGATAGGAGGCAAGGCCGACGCCCTCCCAGCCGAAGAACATCTGGACCAGGCTGTCGGCGGTCACCAGCATCAGCATCGCGAAGCTGAACAGCGACAGATAAGCGAAGAAGCGCGGCTGGCCCGGGTCCGCCTCCATATAGCCCCAGCTGTAGAGGTGGACGAGCGACGACACGCTCGTCACCACCACCAGCATCACGGCGGTCAGGCTGTCGAGGCGAAGCGCCCAATCGACGTTGAGGTCGCCCGACTTGATGAACTCGAGCACCGGCACGACCGTCGGCTGG
>Ga0268265_10003169_pt1 | contig 11962 bp, 12 predicted proteins | sample KBSSwiS52_FD_190355 | JGI IMG/M metagenome (GOLD analysis project Ga0268265, IMG submission 190355) | Switchgrass rhizosphere microbial communities from Kellogg Biological Station, Michigan, USA - KBS Switchgrass S5-2 (SPAdes) (version 2) | ecosystem: Host-associated > Plants > Roots >... | reverse complement strand
TGCAGCAGCGACTTGCGTTTCCGCCAATCGGAGGAGTCTGCCGGCCAGAACCTCAAGTCGCTGCTGCAGCCCGTCCATGACCGACTCGAGCGGTATGAAACAACGGTTCAGAAGGTCGAGGCTGAGCGCCGCGACGCCTTCGGGCTGCTGACCGGCCAAATCGAGGCGATGCGCACCGGCACCGAGCGCGTCTCGGCCGAGGCGGCCAAGCTCGTCAACGCGCTGCGCAACGCGCCAAAGGCGCGCGGGCGCTGGGGTGAGCAGCAACTCAAGAACGTCCTCGAGACCTGCGGGCTGTCCGAACATTGCGACTTCGCGACCGAAGTCAGCGTGGCGGATGGCGAGGGCGGCAAGCTGCGCCCAGACGTCGTCGTGCGCGTGCCGGGCGGGCAGAGCCTGGTGATCGACGCCAAGGTCTCCTTGAACGAATATCAGGATGCGTTCGGCGCCGTCGACGAGGCGGTGCGTGACACCCACCTGACGGCCCACGCCTCAGCCATCCGCGCGCACGTGAATACGCTGGGCGCCAAGGCCTATTGGTCGCAGTTCGACGATGCGCCGGATTACGTCGTAATGTTCATCCCCGGCGAGCACTTCCTGACCGCCGCGCTCGAACAGGACCCAAGCCTGTGGGACTATGCGTTCGACAAGAAGGTGCTGCTGGCGACCCCGACCAACCTGATCGCGATCGCCCGCACCGTCGCGGCCGTGTGGCGGCAGGAGCGGCTGGCCAAGGAAGCGCGGCAAATCGGCGAGCTCGGCAAGGAGCTCTACGAGCGCCTCGCCAAAGCTGCCGACGACCTCCGCAAGGTCGGCAGCGGCTTGTCCACGGCCGTCAACAATTACAACAGCTTCGTCGCCAGCTTTGAGACGCGGTCGCTGGTCACCGCGCGCAAGTTCCGTGAGCTGAATATCGAGCCGGGCCGACGCGACATCGACGTGCTGACCCCGGTCGAAGCGCTGCCGCGCTATGCCGATGACGAGCTTGAGCTAAGCGGGAGCGAAGCGGAAGATCCGCCGCAGATCGCGGCCGAATAAGCTTTAGAGCCCGCCGCAGCCCTCGAAGCGGCGCCCGTCGACCGTGACCTGGACCTTGTCAGGATAGGTTCGGTCGCTCATGCCGTCGCTGCACCGGGCGTGGACGATATTCACGTTGAGCCGCGGCGTCTGATAAATTTCGCCGGCGACCCCGACGATGACCCGTGGCGTCGGCTGCGCGACCGGCTGGGCGTCGGGTTGGGTGAAGATCATCTGCTGCTGGTCGATGGCCAGCCCCCAGAAGGGCTCGGTTCCGACCGCATGGTAGGTTCCGCCGGGCGGGTTCGGAGTCAGCGGCGGTGGCGGCGGCGGGGCCATACAGGCGGTCAGGGCAAGGGCTGGGAGCAGGATCGCAAGATGTTTCATGCCCGCAATAATCCCGTGCGGCCCGTCAGGTTCCTCAGCGCCAGCTGGCCTTGATCGCGAACGCCATGATCGCTGTGGCCATCGCGGCGTTGAGACTGTCCGCGCGGCCAGCCATCGGGATCTTCACGAGGAGGTCGCATTCGCTTTCATAAGCGGCGGGGAGGCCCTGTTGCTCATTGCCAATCAGCAGGAAGCAGGGCCGGGCATATTCGACCGCGAGATAGTCGTGCGTCGCTTTGAGGCTGGTCCCGACGAGTTGGCCGCCGCCCGCGCGCAGCCACGGCACGAACTCTTCCCAGCGCGCCGTCGCGATTTGCTGCGTGAACACCGCGCCCATCGACGCTCGCACCGCCTCGACCGAATAAGGGTCCGCGCTATCGTCGATCAGGATCAGCCCGCCCGCGCCGACCGCATCGCCGGTCCGCAGAATGGTGCCGATATTGCCGGGATCGCGGAGCGCCTGGGCGACGATCCACAGCGAGGCCTGGGCCCGGTCGATGCGCTCCAGGCTTGTCTCAGGCTGGCGATAGGCGCCGAGCAGCATCTGCGGATTATCTTTGCCGCTCATCTTGGTGAGGATGTCCGCCGTCGTCTCGATTGTATCGCCGCCCGCGGCCTCGGTCGCGGCAATGATCTCGGCGGCGAGCGGATGTTTCGCGCCTTCGGGGGAAAAGGCGACGATCTCAGGTAGCCGGCCGCTGTCGCGTGCCTCGGTCAGGATGCGCAGGCCTTCGGCCAAAAACAGCCCTTCCTCGCGGCGGTGCTTCTTGTCGCGCAGCGACCGCAGCCGCTTCACCGTCTCGTTGGAAAAGGCAGTAACCTGGCGGGGCATCACTCTTCCCCGAAGCGGTCTTCCACCAGCGCGACGAGCTTGGCGAGGGCGTCCTCGGCATTAGGGCCGCTGCAGTGGATGACGATGCTGTCGCTCATGGCCGCGCCGAGCATCATCAAGCCCATGATCGAGGTACCGCAGACCTTGTTGCCATCCTTCTCGACCTCGATGTCGGCATCGAGTTCGCTGGCCATGCCGACGAACTTCGCGCTCGCCCGCGCATGAAGCCCGCGCTTGTTGGTGATTGCGACTTCGCGGCTGAGCGAGCTCAAGCCGCGGCTTCCCCGAGAATCTCGGAGGCGACCGAAATATATTTGCGGCCGGCCTCACGCGCCGCGGCGACCGCGGCGTGCACACCCATGACCTTGCGCGCGCCTTCGAGGCGGATCAGCATCGGCAGGTTCACGCCCGCGATGACCTCGATATTGTCGCCCTTCATCAGGCTGATGGCGAGGTTCGACGGAGTGCCGCCGAACAGGTCGGTGAGGATAATCACGCCCTCGCCAAGGTCGACCTTGCCGATGGCCTTGGCGATGTCCTTGCGCCGGGCTTCCATGTCGTCGTCCGGGCCGATGCAGATCGCCTCGACCGCTTCCTGTGGCCCGACCACATGTTCCAACGCGGTGACGAACTCAGCCGCGAGGCGGCCGTGGGTCACCAGCACTAATCCAATCATTCGTTCAACTCGCCTGCCTCAGCCTCTTGCCGTTTCGGCCTCGATCGTATCGCTTGGCGGCGAGGCGAGGTCGCGGTGTCGGACATTCGGTGCAAAGCCGCGTTCACGCAACCGTTCCGCCATTTCGACTGCCGCGGCCACCGAACGATGTCGCCCGCCAGTGCAACCGAACGCAACGGTCACGTAACTTTTGCCCGCGGCCCAGTAGCGGGGAATCCAGTCGATGAGAAGCGCTTCGATACGGCCCATTGTCTCATTCCAGGCCGGATCGGTGGCGAGATATGCGCGGACCGGCTGATCGATCCCGGTCAGTGGGCGGAGTTCGTCGACCCAGTGCGGGTTGTCGATGAAACGCATGTCGAACACCAGGTCGGCCGTCCGCGAAATACCCTTCGCGAAGGCGAAGGAAGCGATGGTCAGCACCGGCTGGTCGGAATCGCCGCCGTAGCGGCGGCGCAGCTCGTCGCGAAGCTCCGCCGGACTGAGGTCGGTCGTGTCGATGACGCTGTCCGCGGCAGCGACCAGCGGTGCCATCAGCAGGCGCTCGCGGGCAATGCCGTCCTCGGCCGGTCGGTCGGCCGCGAGCGGATGACGGCGGCGAGTCTCGTCGAAGCGACGGATCAGCTCGACCCCGGCGCAATCGAGGAAGAGTATTTCCGGCGTCATCCCGTCGATCGAGCGGATGAGATCGGGCAGCGTCTTCGGATCGAACCCGCGGCTGCGTACGTCCATCCCGACCGCGGCCGGCGCAACACGGCATTCGACGCCACCGCCAACGAAGCCGTGCAGCAGATCGGCGGGCAAGTTGTCGACGACGTCCCAGCCCATGTCCTCCAGCGCGTCGAGCACGGATGACTTGCCAGCACCGGACATGCCGGTGACGAGGAGCAGGCGCGGCGAAGAGCGGCGGTTGGGCACCGCCGGCGTCCTAGAACCGAAGGCCGAGCCGGTCGAGGCCGATAACGACCTTGGCCGCGGCCGACGCGGTCGTCGCATCGATGCTGATCAGCGGGATGGGAACGTCGAGGATCGGCCGCCCGCGGCCTTCCTCCGGGAGCCGCTGGATCTCGCTGGTCAGTTCGACGAGCAGGGCGACCGGGACGCCTTCGGTGTTTTGCATGTCGACGATGCCGACGCCGCGAACTTCGAGCTTTCCAGCGATAGTCGCGGGTGCCGAGGCGACCAGCCGGTCGTCGCGACGCGTCACCACCGTCTGGTCGTCGCTAACGAGGGTAAAGCCGCGGTCAATCAGGCGCAGCGCCAGGTCAGATTTGCCGGAACCCGACGGGCCCGTGATCAGCAGCGCGCGTCCGCCGCTGGCGACCGTGGTGGCGTGGATCGTCTCGACCGAACTCATGGTCGGTCGGCAGCGGGTAGGCGAATCGTGAAGCGAGCGCCCGATGGCGCATCGTCGCGGTCCTGCACGTCAATGTCGCCGCCGTGACCCTTTACGATCGCCTCGGCAATGGCCAGCCCGAGGCCGGAGTGGCGGCCGAAGCCGTCGCCCTCGGGGCGGATAGAGTGGAACCGGTTGAAGATGGCCTCGCGCGCCTCGTGCGGGACGCCCGGACCCTCGTCGTCGATCCGGATGCGGATCTCTTCGCCGACGTGGGCGGCGGCAACCTCGACCAACCCGCCGCTCGGCGAGAAGCTTACGGCGTTGTCGATGATCGCGTTGATTGCCCGGGCGAGCCGGTCAGGTTTGCCCATGACGACCGCGGTCGCCTTGCGCGGTCGGGCGAAAGCGATGCTTGCGTCACCCTTTTCGCGCCGGGTTTCCCAGCTTCCGACGATTTGCTCGATGAGCGGGCCGAGGTCGACCGGCTCGAACGTCGCCCGGGCCAGTTCCGCGTCGGTTCGCGCTGCTTCACCGATGTCGTTGATCAGGCGATCGAGGCGGACCACATCCTCGCGCGCCACGCCAATCAGCTTTTGCTTGAGCTTCGGGTCGTCGACCCGATCGAGCCCGTCCATGGCTGAGCGGAGCGAGGCGAGCGGGTTCTTGAGTTCGTGCGTCACATCGGCGGCGAAGGCTTCGATATTGTCGATCCGCTGGCGGAGCGACTGGCTCATGTCCGAAACCGAACGGGCAAGGAGCCCAATTTCGTCGGTCCGCGAGGGCAGGCGCGGCACCTTCACTTCGCGGGCTCGCCCGAGGCGAACGCGATGCGCGGCAAGGGCGAGCCTGCGCAGCGGCCGCACGATCGTCCGGGCGAGAAACAGCGAGAGCAAAGCGGACAGCAGGATGACCGCGGCCATGATCGCGATAAGGTTCGCGCGCTGGCTGCGGATCGTCCGGGTAAGGGCGCGGTCGTTGTCGGTCACCAGCAGCATGCCACCCTTGAGCGGCGCCGCCGCAGAAATCACCGGTGTGAGATCCGGCGCGTTGCGGACGGCCGTCTCGGCGCGCCCGCTCCGTTGCGCATCGAGCGCTTCGGGCCAGGCCTGGACGCGGTCGATCGCCGGCTCGTCATAATCGTCGAGCGGATCAGCGCCGACGACGAAATTGAAGCCGCGGTCGAGTGCCCGGGCGACATCTTTCGTCCATTTCTGGCTGTTGGGGTCTCGAAGTTCATAGGTTGGACCGGTGATCCGCCAGCTATCGATCGACAGTTTACCGTCGCGTCCGTAGACCCGGATGCGGCTGTCGCTGGCGCGCGTTATCGAGGCCAGGAGCGCTGGCCACTGCGCTTCGGGGACGAAGGACAAAGTCTGAGCGACGGTCGAGGCCTCGATGCGCGTCTGGCGGCTGCGTTCCTTGCTCAACCGGTTGCGATACTGGTCGAGGTAGAGGACGCTGAGCGCAAGCAGGATGACGGTCAGCACGTTCACCGCGAAAATGCGGTGCGCGAGGCTCCAGCGGCCCGACCATTTCAGGGTCAGGTCGGGATCGTCGCTGTCACTGATCGTCGAAACGGTATCCGACGCCATAGAGGGTCTCGATTGCATCGAACTCGGGATCGGTGGCCCGGAATTTTCGCCGGATGCGCTTGATGTGGCTGTCGATGGTCCGGTCATCGACATAGATGTCGTCCTGGTAAGCCACGTCGAGCAACTGGTTGCGGGTCTTCACGACGCCGGGCCGCTGGGCCAGCGCTTCGAGGATAAGGAATTCGGTGACGGTCAGGACCACATCCTTGCCGTCCCACCGTACCTTGTGACGTGCTGGGTCCATGGCCAGCCGCCCGCGTTCGAGCAGAGGTTGCTCGGCTTCCTCGGGGGTCGCTGCGGCCTCGCCTCGCGCCAAATCCTGGCGGCGCAGGATCGCCCGGATTCGAGCAATCAGCAGGCGCTGCGAGAACGGCTTGGAGATATAATCGTCCGCACCCATCGCGAGGCCGAGCGCCTCGTCGAGTTCATCGTCCTTGGAGGTCAGGAAGATCGCCGGGATCGCGCTGGTCTCGCGGATCCTGCGGAGCAGCTCCATCCCGTCCATCTGCGGCATCTTGATGTCGAGCACCGCAAGATCCGGCGCATTCTCCCCAATCGCCTTTAGAGCGACAGTCGGGTCGGTGTAGACGCGCGTCACGAACCCCTCGGCCTGAAGCGCGATGGACACTGACGTGAGGATGTTCCGGTCGTCGTCGACCAGCGCTATCACCTGGCTCATTGGCCCGCGTACTTGCCCCTGCCGATTGAGGAAGCGGCTTAGCCAGCAGGTGCCGCCGAAACAAGCGCGGGCAATGTAATCGGTTACAATGAGTTAGGCCCCGGTAGGAGGTTCCGTTCCGCCGCCGGACCGTTTTGACCTTCCTGCTTTTTCGTGCGTATAGGCCTCTCGAAACGCATACGTATGCGGCGGCAGGCCAACACCGGCCGCCGCCGTTTTTGACTTTCAAAAGAAAGGGTTGTTGCGACGTGACCGACCGGGTCCCGAACCAAGGGCTTGATACGCAGGGCATCAGCACCGGCGCCGAGATTTTGTGGAACCTGACGACCGCGCCATTGGTCGAGCATGCGGTCCGCCGCGGCGAAGGCGAACTGACCAAGGACGGTGCCCTGCTGGTCGACACCGGCCGGTTCACGGGGCGCAGCGTCAAGGACAAGTTCGTGGTTCGCGACGCCACCACCGAGGAAACGATCAACTGGGGCGCGATCAACCAGCCGATGTCGGTCGAGCATTGGGCCAATCTCAAGGCGGATTTCCTGGCCGCGCTCGAGCAGCAGGAAGAGCTCTACGTCGCCGACCTCTTCGGCGGCAGCCAGCCGGAATATCGCGTGAGCGTGCGCGTGATCACGCAACTGGCATGGCATAATTTGTTTGTCCGCACTTTGCTCGTTCGGCCCACCGCGGACGAGCTGGCGACCTTCGATCCCGAGTACACCATCATCAACCTCCCGAGCTTCAAGGCCGACCCGGCGCGGCACGGCTGCCGCAGCGAGACGGTGATCGCGGTTAACCTGACCGAGAAGATGATCCTCATCGGTGACACCGAATATTCGGGCGAGATGAAAAAGGGCGTGTTCGGGCTGCTCAACTTCCTCCTGCCCGCGCAGGGCGTGATGCCGATGCACTGTTCGGCCAACATCGGGGCCGATGGCAAAAGCGCGATCTTCTTCGGCCTTTCGGGCACCGGCAAGACAACGCTGTCCGCCGATGCCAGCCGGACGCTGATCGGTGATGACGAGCATGGCTGGTCGGACACGGCGGTCTTCAATTTCGAAGGCGGCTGCTACGCGAAGATGATCAACCTCTCGGCCGAAGGCGAGCCCGAGATCTATGCGACCACGAAGATGTTCGGCACGATTCTCGAGAACGTCGCGATGGACGAGGACACGCGCGAGCTCGACTTCACGGACGCCAGCAAGACCGAGAACACGCGCGGCGCCTACCCGATCGATTTCATCCCCAATACCTCGAAGGAGAATCTGGGTCCGCCGCCCTCGACAATCATTTTCCTGACCGCCGACGCCTTTGGCGTGCTGCCGCCGATCTCGCGGCTGACGCCGGACCAGGCAATGTATCACTTCCTGTCGGGCTACACCGCCAAGGTTGCCGGTACCGAGATTGGCGTGACCGAGCCCCAGGCCACCTTTTCGACCTGCTTTGGCGCAGCCTTCATGCCGCGTCCCCCCTCGGTCTACGGCAATTTGCTGAAGAAGCGGATTGCAGAAGGTGGGGCGGACTGCTGGCTGGTCAACACTGGCTGGACCGGCGGCAAGTATGGCGTCGGCAAGCGTATGCCGATCAAGGAAACGCGTGCGCTGCTGAATGCCGCACTCGATGGCAGCCTCAAGAACGTCGAGTTCCGCAAGGACCCGAACTTTGGTTTCGAAGTGCCGGTTGCGGTGCCGGGCGTCGACAATGCCATTCTCGATCCGCGCGGTACCTGGGCCAATCCGGCCGAATATGATGCGACCGCAGCCAAGCTGGTCGACCTGTTCGTGCAGAATTTCGCCGAGTTCGCTCCGCACGTCGACGAGGGAGTTCGACAATCGGGTCCGCAGGCCGCGCGACAACCAGCGCAAGCTTCGAGCCAGACCACACCAGCTTGAGCCCGGCCATCGATCGGGCTCCATAAGGGACCCGAACGATGACCGAATACACCCCGCGACTTTTCACCACCGACGCCGAGCTCGAACATCTCGGCGAAGGCCTCCTTGCGCGCGCGCTGAAGCGCGAAGAGTGGACGCACGAGGCGCACCTCGGCGCGACCACTTACTTGCTGACCCGCCGGCCCGACGTCGATCTCGACACGGAGCTTCCCGACATCATCCGCCGATTCAACGAGAGCGTCGGCGGGGTGAACGACGACACGCAGGGCTATCACGAGACGATCACGCGCTGCTTCCTGCAGGGCGTGCGGCTGTTCCTCGCCGAGGCCGATCTCGGCGAGCCGCTGCACGAATTGGTCAACGAATTGCTGCTGTCGCCAATGGGTCGACGCGATTGGCCGCTGCGCTTCTATTCGGCCGAGCGGTTATTTTCGGTCGAGGCGCGGCGACATGTCGTCCCGCCGGATATTGCAGCCTTGCCCTGACGCTCGCTAGTCAGGGCAGATCCAGGGAGGGGCGCATGAAATCATCGCGGTTGGCCGGGCTTTTTCTGATCACGGTTGCACCGGCAGCATTAGCGCAAGCCGCGCCGGTACCGCAGGCGGCGCTGAGTTCCGCCAATGCGCGCTTGAAGGCGCTGTACAACGGCTATTCGACCTGGGACGCCACGGAGTCTGGGTACTTCCTGGACAGCCGCGGGGAGCTCAAGCCGACCGACTATCTCCCCCGCGTCGACGCTGCGACGCAGGAGCGGCGCGCAGCGTATTTAAAGGATTTGCTAAGCCAGCTGAACGCCATTCCGGACGCACAATTGACGGCTGGCGAGCGGGTCAATGCGGCGGTGTTCCGGACCTTGCTCGAAAATTCGATTGCGGACGCGAAATTCCGGCTGTGGGAAATCCCCTTCAACAGCGACAGTTCGTTCTGGACCTACCTCGATTCGCGCGAGCCGTTCGAGGATGCGGGCGAGTATCGTCGCTACATCGCCCGGATGCGCGGCGTACCGCGCTTTTTCGACGAAGAGATCGCGAACATGCGGGCCGGCCTCGCGCGGGGGTTTAGTATCCCGCGGGCCACGCTCGAGGGTCGCGATGCGTCGATCTCGGTGTTCATCGTCGATGATCCGGTCAAGAGCGCCTTCTACAAACCGTTCGAGGCCATGCCCCGCACTATCCCCGCGGCCGAGCAGGCGCGGCTGAAAGCTGAAGGGATGGCCGCAATCGGCCAAGCGATCCTGCCGGCCTACAACAAGCTGCTGACCTTCTACCGTGAGGAATATCTGCCGAAAACGCGCAAGACGATTGCCGCCAAGGACCTGCCCGACGGCGACGCTTACTACCGGGCAATGATTCGCGAGTTCACGACGACCGAACTGAGTCCGGAAGAGATCCATCAGACCGGTCTCAAGCTCGTTGACGAGATCGAGACGCAGATGCGCCAGACGATGAAGGAGAGTGGGTTCAAGGGGTCGTTCCCCGACTTCCTCAAATTCCTCAAGACCGATCCGCAGTTCCGAGCGAAGTCGCCCGACGAGCTGATGGGGGTCTCGGCCTACGTCGCCAAGCGCGCGGACAATGTCATCGGCAAGTATTTCGGGCTGCTGCCACGGCGGCGGTTCGGCATTCTTCCCGTGCCTGACGCCCTCGCGCCTTTCTATACCAGCGGTCGCGGCGGGCTCGAGAATTGCTTGATGAACACCTACGACCTGCCGTCCCGGCCGCTCTATAACATCCCGGTCCTTACCCTCCACGAATGCGAGCCGGGCCACAGCTTCCAGGCGGCGCTATCGGTCGAGCAGAAGACGCTGCCCCGCTTCCGCCAGAACCTCTATTTCTCAGGGTACGGCGAGGGCTGGGGCCTGTATTGCGAATGGCTTGGGATCGAGATGGGCATTTACCGCACGCCCTATGAGCGGTTCGGCCAGCAGAGCTATGCGATGTGGCGCGCGGCGCGACTGGTGATCGATACCGGCATCCACCGCTACGGATGGTCACGGCAGCAGGCCATCGATTATCTCGCGAGCCACACGGCGCTGTCGCAGCACGAAGTCGAGACCGAGGTCGACCGCTACATCAGCTGGCCGGGCCAGGCGGACTCGTACATGCTCGGGCTGTTGACGATCCGGAAGTTGCGCTCCGAGGCCGAGGCCGAGCTTGGGCCGAAGTTCGATATCCGCGGCTTCCACGACACCTTCCTCGCTACGGGGGCGGTGCCGCTCACGGTTCTCGAACAGCAGATGCGCGAGTGGATCGCCCAGCAGAAAGCCAAGCCTGCCAAGGCCTAGCGCGTTTGACATACAGCCGTGCTAAGGTCGGGAAATCGACTCTCACGCGATGGAGGTCAGTTATGGGCATTCTCGACGGTCTTCTCAGCCAAATCAGCGATAATCCCGACGTCGCCAACCTTGCAGCGAAGGTGGGCCTGTCGCCAGAACATCTCGAATCTGCGGTTGCGGCACTTGCCAAGTTCCATCCGATGGATGTCGACACCGCGGAAGGCGCATCGGCCGAGACCGGCATTCCGACCGATAAGTTGAACGAGATCATCGGGCATATCGGCGGCGAAGGGTCGCTCGGCCGCTATGCATCGATGCTTGGCGAGGGCGGGCTTGGCGACATTGCGTCGAACATCTTCGGCGGCGGCGCCAAGGAATAGCGCTTACCCGGCCTTCGTCCGCTCGACATAGTCGTCGACGTTCTTGGCCAGTACATCCATCGGCACGTTGCCGCCGAGCACCACCGCGTCGTCGAACAGCCTGAGGTCGAACTTGCCGCCGAGCGCGGTCTTGGCGCCATCGCGCAGGCGGTTGATGGTCGAATGGCCGACCTTGTAGCCGCATGCCTGGCCGGGCCAGCTGCAATAGCGGTCGACTTCCGACGCGACTTCGAGCGGGTTGGTGCCGTTGCGCTGGACGAAGAAGTCGACGCCCTGCTGCCGGGTCCAGCGCTTGGCGTGTAGGCCTGAGTCAACCACCAGGCGGCAGGCCCGGAAGGCGAGGGACTGAAGGTAGCCGAGCTGCAGCGCCGGTTGCCCGGCATAGACGCCAAGTTCGTCCACCAGTTGCTCGGCGTAGAGCGCCCAGCCTTCCGAATAGGCATTGAACGCAAGCTGGGTGCGGATGAGCGGCATCTTGTTGGCATATTCGCCCTGCCAGACGTGGCCGGGGATCGCCTCATGCGCCGCGAGGTCGGGCAGGCTGTATTTGCTGTGCAGGTCGGTCGAGCGCAGGTTGATCCAGAATTTGCCGGGGATCTTGCCGTCGATCGAGCCGGCGCCGCCATAGGCGCCGGGCGCGCCGGGCTCTTCTTCGGGCGGCATGCGCTTCACCTCGAGATGCCCGGGCACCATAGTGTGGAAGGCGCGCGGCAATTGCGCGCGAATGAGCTTAATCCGCTCCTGGATGTAAGCCATGATTTCGGCGCGGCCGGCGTCGCCCTCGCTGAACTTGTAGGCCGGGTCCTTGGCCAACCCCTGCATGCGTTCCGCGACCGAGCCGGTGGTGTAGCCGAGGCCCTTCAACAGCGGGTCCATGCGGCCCTGGAGCTCATTCAGTT
>Ga0268265_10003165_pt1 | contig 11976 bp, 5 predicted proteins | sample KBSSwiS52_FD_190355 | JGI IMG/M metagenome (GOLD analysis project Ga0268265, IMG submission 190355) | Switchgrass rhizosphere microbial communities from Kellogg Biological Station, Michigan, USA - KBS Switchgrass S5-2 (SPAdes) (version 2) | ecosystem: Host-associated > Plants > Roots >... | reverse complement strand
TGACTTCGGTGTTGATTACACGATTTACGACTAGACCACACGGCATGAAGAACAGCTAGTCGAATCTCCGAAAAGAGCCGGGGAGGTGGGGCCCCGGCTCTTTGTTTTTCGTCGCGGTCGCTTGCTCGGGATCTGGCTTCGCCACCGGCGCCCGGCTCGGCAAGCCGGCCTCGACCGGGCGCCTGATCCCTCGCTGTGCTTCCGCTCCCGCGGCGCGAGGCTCCTCCCTCGATTACCTCGGGAGACTCCTCGCGCCGCGATTTAAGACTCCTCGCGCCCGCGACCCTATCCGCCTTCCGCTCTCTTAAGGGACTGAGCGACTTCGGGCTGTTTCGGATCGAGCTCCAGGGACCGGCGAAGGAGGCGAACCACCTCCGCCCGGTTCTCCAGGCACGTCTGGAGGAGCGCCAGGACGTTGAACGTGCTCGCGTTCTTGCTCGCCGCCTCGAAGCGCGACAGGGCGGCGATCCCCGCCGCACAGTCATGCGCGCGGAAGTGCGCCATCGCCAGAGCCCGGGCGATCTCCTCGTTCTGCGGATACCCGTGCAGCCCTTTCGCGAGGAGCGAGCGGGCGGCGGCTTCGTTGCCGCTCTTCTCGTAATCGCGGGCCCAGCCGACAACGGCCGGTGACGGATCTCCGCCGAGCGCGGCCACCGATCGGAAGAACCACTGCTCCGCGCCCTTCGTGTCTCCGCGCTCGCGCTCGAGCACCGCCCGGTTGAAGAGCGCCGAGTAGTAGTCGGGCCTCAGGGCGAGCGACTTCTCGAACGCCGCCTGCGCGCCGGCGAAGTCGCGGCGGGTGTCGCGGAGATAGACCCCCAGGTTGTTCCAGGCGCCCTCCGTCGGGCCGGGCCGGTCTCCGCCCGAAGCCGCGAGCGGCCGCGTCTCCGAAGGGGACAGATAGCCGAGAGCGATCAGCTTCATCGCGTACTCGTCGGCCTTCTCGGACGTCACCGGGACGGCCGCGACCCGCTGGACTTCCGTGGAGGAGAAGACGTCCTTCCGCGGCGGCGCGACCAGATTCTGGAAACCCTCCGTGAGCGCGCGGCCCGGCATCTTCGGGTCCGCGGGAAGGCCGAGCAGGGCGAGGATCGTCGGCGCGATGTCGAGGAGCCGCGCCTTTCCGCGTTCCGGAGTCCGCGCAGCCGCTCCTCCCCACGCGGCAACGACTCCCTCGGGCCGGTGCCAGAACGCGGCGGTCGCCCAGCCCGCCGCGGCGAAGCCGCACGGCCGGTCGCTGCCCCACTTGAAGCCGTGGTCGGAGCTGACGACGAGCGTGGCGCCGTCTTCCTTCGCGCGCCGCATCCACTGTCCGAGGATCCGGTCGACGAGCGCGTAGTACGTGTCCACCGCGCGGCCGTAGCGGCCGACGTCCGCCTCCGGCGTGCACTCGAGCCGCGGCGGAGTGTCGGGAGCGAAGAGGTGCGCGACCTCGTCGGTCCCCTCGAGATAGAGCGCGAGGAGGTCGGGCCGCTCGCGGTCGTAGAGGTCGCGCGCGATCCGGTGGGAGACCCGGGTCGCCGCGAGCACGCGGGCGAGCCCCGCGATCGGGGAACGCGTCCGACCCGCGGAACGCTCCCCCTCGGACAGCGCCTTCGCGATCTCGGATTGCGGAACGTCCAGGAACGGCGTGAGCGATTCCTCGGTGACGCGTCCGTCCCGCCCGATGACCTGGGCGACGCCGGTTTCGAGGCTGCTCGGAAAGGCGACGCCGGAGAGCGGGAGGTTCTGGAAAAGGATCGGGCTCGCGCGATCCGATACGAAGAAGCCGTTGACCTCCTCGGCGGGATGCGTGGCCCACCAGCCGACCACGCCCACTTTCCGGCCCGCAGCCGAGGCGAGATTCCAGACGGCCGGCACCGCGCGCGAGCTCCCCGAGATCGGGACCTTCGCCCCGGTTTTCGGGTCGACCTCCTGGAAGTCGAGGACGCGGTGGACGTCCGGCGTCGCGCCGGTCGCGGCGCTCGTCCAGAGGATGGGAGAGATCAGGGGGAAGAAGCTCTCGAGCCGAGCGGACCAACCCTCCGACACCAGCCGCTGCCAGTTCGGCATCTTTCCCGCAGCGGCGAGGCGGTCGAGGATCTCCCAGTCGAGGCCGTCGAGGCCGATCCAGAGGACCGGCGGGCGGCCGCCGGCAGGGCGCGACGGACTCGCCGCGCGTGTCGCGACGTCCGCTTCCTCGACCGGAGGAACGCGTACCGTACGCCGATCGTCCTTTTCCGGCGCCCGGCACCCCGGCAGGAGCGAAGCTCCGACGAGCGCCGTGAGAAGAACGAGCCGCGCGGCTTGCTTCACGCGGGTCGGAAACGTAGCATCTTTCGGAGATGCGGGATGCACGAGCCACGGCCTGGAGAGGAGCGTTCGCCGCCCTTGCGTTGACGTCTCTCGCTTCGCTCGCCGAAGCGGCCGAGCCGCCCACTCTCCGGATTCCCGGAACGGCCGACCGGCCGGTCCAGCCCGCGTCCCTCCTCGGACGCGGACGCATGGACATCCCGGTGGAAGGGGCCGTCGGCGACGCGCTCGTGTACCACGGTCTGCCGCTTCTCGAAGTGCTGGAGAAAGCGGGCCTCGAACTCCGGACCATGGGCGGACAGCGAAAGTCCGCGCCGGCGATCGTCGTCGTCACGGCGCGGGACGGTTACACCGCGGTCTTTTCGGTCGGCGAGCTTCTGATGCACCGCGCCGATCCGCGCGTTTTTCTCGTGGCGGAGACGGCCGGGGGTCCGCTTCCCGAGAACGAGGGACCCATCCGGATGTTCGTGCAGGGCGACCGGGTGCGGTCCCCGTACGGCCTGAAGACCGTGGAGGTCCGCTACATCGCCACGAATTCGTCCGCCGAACCCAGGCGTTAAGCCCCGCCTCCGACAACCTTCCGTCCCCCCCTTCGTAGCACTCGGAGCGGTGGCGAAATTCAATCTCACCGTCAACGGACGGTCGAGGTCCGTGAACGTGGACCCGGATACTCCGCTTCTCTGGGTTTTGCGGGACGAGCTCCGTTTGACGGGGACGAAATACGGTTGCGGCGAAGGGCAGTGCGGCGCCTGCACCGTCCACGTGGACGGCGCGGCCCTGCGGTCGTGCGTCGTCCCGGTCTCCTCGGTGGCCCGCCAGAAGATCACCACGATCGAGGGGCTGTCGTCCGACGGCCGCCACCCCGTCCAGCGCGCCTGGATCGAGGAGGACGTCCCGCAGTGCGGATACTGCCAGCCCGGCCAGATGATGACGGCCGCGTCGCTGCTCGCCTACCGACCGAAGCCGACCGACGCCGAGATCGACGACGCGATGTCCGGCAACATCTGCCGCTGCGGCACCTATCCGCGCATCCGGAAGGCGATCCACCGCGCGGCCCTCCTCTCGGCGCGCCGGAAATGAGCGCCGTCCCCCGGCTGAATCGGCGCGCGTTTCTCAAGATCGGCGCGACCGCGGCGGGCGGGCTTCTCGTCGGATTCTCGTGGCCCGCGCGCGGCCAGGCCGCCGGAACGGCGGTCGGCGCGTTCGTCGAGATCGCGCCGGACGGCTCCGTGACGATCTATTCGCCGCGTCCCGAGATCGGCGAAGGCATCAAGACGTCGCTCGCGATGCTCATCGCGGACGAGCTCGGCGTCGACTGGAAGGTCGTCACCGTCCGGCAGCCCGACCGCCTCGAGTCGAAGTACCTGGACCAGTTCACCGGCGGCAGCGGCGGCCTGCGCGAATCCTGGGTGGACCTCCGGAAAGCCGTCGCCGCGGCGCGCGCCGTCCTGGTTGCGGCGGCCGCCGAGCGGTGGGGCGTCGCGGCTACGGAGTGCCGGACCGAGTCGGGCGCGGTGATCCACTCCCCGAGCGGCCGGCGGCTCGCCTTCGGGGAGCTCGTCCAGCGGGCGTCGGAGATGCCGCTCCCGAAGGAGCCGCCTCTGCGCGACGCGAAGGAGTTCCGCCACGTCGGCAAACCGACTCCCACCGTGGATCTTTCGGAGATTGTGACCGGACGCATCCACTACGGGCTGGACGTTCAGCTTCCCGGCATGCTGCACGCGGTCATCGAACGTTCGCCGGTCTTCGGGGGGAAAGTCCGCCGGTTCGACGCGTCGCGCGCGCTTGCCATTCCGGGAGTGAAGAAGGTCCTCGAGCTGCCGGCCGACCGCTTTACGCTGAAGTCGGGCCGCCCGATCATGGTCTCGAACGGCGTCGCGGTCGTCGCGACGTCGACGTGGGCGGCGATGAAGGGACGCAAGGCGCTTCGTATCGAGTGGGAGCCGGGGCCGAACGTCTCGGAGAGCACGGCGGCGCTGCGCGCCCGGTCGATGAGCCTCGCCGGCGAGAAGCCGGTCCAGGTGCTGCGCAACGACGGCGACGTGGACGCGGCGCTCGCGTCCGCCGCGAAGACCTTCGAAGCGACGTACGAGGTCCCGTTCGTGGAAGCGTCGCCGATGGAGCCGGTCAACTGCACGGCGGCGTTCCACGACGGCATCTGCGAGCTCTGGGCGCCGACGCAGAACCCGTACAACGCGCGGAGCTACGCGGGCACGGTCTGCGGTCTTCCCGAGGAGTCGTGGGAGAAGTCGGTCGTGGTGAACATGCTGCGGCCGGGGGGTGGTTTCGGGCGGCGGCTCGACAACGACTACGTAGGCGAGGCCGCGTACATCGCGAAGGAAATGCCGGGCGCGCCGATCCAGGTCGTGTGGACCCGGGGCGACGAGCTCGCCCACAGCCTCTACCGCTCGACCGCGCTGCATCGTTTGCGCGCGGGACTGGACGCGTCGGGGATGCCCGTCGCGTGGTCGCACCATCTCGTTAACCCCTCGCGCTATCGCTACCAGCACGGCGACTCTCCGCCGTACGACTCCGAGATCTCCCCGGACGACTTCCCCGCGCAGCTGATTCCGAACTTCCGCGTCGGGTGGACCGAGATCGAGAGCGCGGTGCCGCGCGGTTACTACCGCGCCATGATGCCGGGCATGAACCTCTGGGCGCTCGAGTGTTTCCTGGACGAGATCGCGCACGCCGGAGGGAAGGACCCGCTCGCGCTGCGGCTCGCGCTCCTCGGCGAGCCGCGGCAGCTGAAGTTCTCCGGCTACCTCGGACCTTTCTTCGACACCGGCCGGCTCCGCCATGTCCTGGAGCTCGCCGCGGCGAAGGGGGACTGGGGAAAGCCGGCGCCCCGTGGGCGCTTCCGCGGCATCGCCGGCGGGTTCGTGTTCGGCTCCCACGCGGCGTCGGTCGCGGAGGTATCCCTCGCTCGGGGCCAGGTGCGCGTGCATCGGATCGTCTCGGCCGCCGACTGCGGCACCGTCGTCAATCCGCAGGGGGTCGTCAAGCAGATCGAGGGCGGCTCGATCGACGGCATGAACCTCGCGCTGAAGCTCGAAATCACGGTGGACAAGGGCGCGGTCGTCCAGAGGAGCTTCGCCGACTACCCGCTCGTGCGGATGCGCGAGGCGCCGGTCGTCGAGGCGCACGTCGTCGACAGCGCCGAGCCGCCCACCGGCATCGGCGAGATCGCGGTGCCGCCGGCGATGGGCGCGATCGTCAATGCCGTGTCCGCCGCGGCGGGGAAAAGGGTGTACCGGCTGCCGATCCGGCTGGGCTGACAAGCAAGGCCTCTGTCATCCCGAGCATCCTTCCCCCTGTCATCCCGAGCATCCTTCCCCCTGTCATCCCGAGCGAAGCGAGGGATCTCTGGCTCTTCGATACAAGATTCCTCCTTCGTCGCTCCGCTCCTCAGGACCGCTTCGCTCCTCGGAATGACGGGGAGGGCCGCTCCGGACCCGGAATGACACCAGCCTCGGATTCCTTTAGACTCCCCCGTTCCCACGGTGGGTGTAGCTCAGCTGGTTAGAGCGCCAGACTGTGGATCTGGATGTCGAGGGTTCAAATCCCTCCACTCACCCCAAGTCGTTCGTTCTTTGCGCCCGTAGCTCAGTCCGGATAGAGCGTTAGCCTCCGGAGCTAAAGGTCCCGCGTTCGAATCGCGGCGGGCGCACCAAATTTCCCAAAGACTTGTGCGAACTGACCTTCCCAAAGTCATCAAAGTAACCGGCCAAGTTAGCGAATTCCAGGAACGGACATAGCGTTCGACCCTTCTTCAGCTGGTGACACGCGACAGGACCGTGTTCGTTTCAGAACAGCGCGTTCCGCCGCGCAGGTCCGGGCGCCTCTTAGCGAGGCCCAGGCGAGCATGGATCTCTCACGACGGCTTGCATCGATCTCGCAAAGAGAGAATAGTGTGGCCTTCCGGAGAACGCTGATGATCCGACGCGCCCTCGCTAGGCTCGCCGCATTTTTGGCTATTTTCGCGTTCGCTCCGGCTGTCGGGGCAGCCATCGTATCTGGACGTGTGCTCGATCCTGACGGAAACGCGGTCCGCCGGGCAAGAGTGGTCTGGGAAGCGTATCGGACCGACGAGGAAATACTCGTCGATGAGTCAAGGGGATCGACGCCAGCGCCCCTCGGTGAGACGTGGACGGACGCGGAAGGCCGCTTTCGCGTGACTCTCGACAAGCCCCTCCAGAGGGTCGCGATCCGCGTTCTCCCCGGCGTGTTCGCGGGCGCCTTTTTCCCCGGTCCCTACGACTCTTCGGAGGATGTCCATCTCGAAGATGTCGAGCTACCCTCCGCAGAAAGGGTGGTGGGCCGAGTTACCGAAGAGACGGGGAAGGCCGTGTCCGGCGCGAAGGTCCGTGTCCGGTCGGGTTCCATCTTCGAAGTAGATGAGGACGCTCGATACTCCGAAGCTACGACTGGACCGGATGGCACCTTTTCGATCACGAACGCGCCGGGAAGATCGGGCACCTTAAGTGTCTGGGCTCCAGGCCGCGTGCCCTATTCGCAGTTCGCGACGCGTTGGACTGGGGTCGAAACGGTCACGCTGAGAGGCGGAGGAAGCATCTCCGGGACGGTCTTCGATCCCTCCGGAAAGCCGGCCGATTCAACAATCGTCATTTGCGGGTTGCGCGCCGCAAAGACCGACGCGACCGGAAGCTATCGCCTCACGGGCATATCGCAAGGAACTTGGACGGTCTTGGCGCTGGGCAGAGGTGACTGGGCGTCCCAAAACGATGCGGTGCGGGTAACAAAGGGACGAACAACAGAGATTTCGCTGCGCCTCGTGCGATCCGCTTCGGTGACCGGCAGCGTGATCGACGAGGCGACCCGGAGAGCGTTGCATGGCGTCCGGGTCTCTCAGTCGGTTGGCGGCTTCGATTTTCGAGGGAGTCAGGTGGCCTCCCGGAGTACTCGCACCGACGCGAAGGGGAAGTTCCGCATCACGGGCCTTGCACCGCGGCGGTACTCGATCAGAGCTTCGAAAACCGGTTACTTATCTGCCACGATGCCGGGAATCGTCGCGGCCATTTCTCCGCCTGGGGCCGTTGCGATCGCGCTGCGGAAAGCGGCGAGCGTGACAGGCCGCGTGATCGACGAAAAGGGATCGCCCGTTCCCGGCACACGAGTTCAGTTCGTCGCCGAGCAGGGGATCCGCGCGATTGGCCGTAGCGGCCGAGCGGCTTTCGTCGGACGCCTCGGCGTGGGGACGACAGGGCCCGACGGCCTCTTTCGGCTGCTGGGCCTCGAGCCCGCGAAGAACCGGACTCTGGAGGCGATGCGGGTGGGCTACGTCTCGGCGCGGCGCGCGGGAATCACGCTTCAGGCGGGCGAGGTTGTCAAAGACATATCTCTCGTTTTGAGACGTGGCCTCGAAGCGCGCGGTCGCGTGGTGGACTCTGCCGGTGAAGCGATCGCTGGAGCCGAAGTCTGGCTGCTCCCTGCCGAGAGCGGCGAGAACGGCGGGATGATGATCTACGGGGAAAAGCCAGATGCTTCGAGCGGCCCGGACGGATCGTTCCTCATCGGAGGGCTCGAGCCAGGAAATTACGCCCTTGCGGTCTCGCACGAGGGTTACGCACGCAAACAGGTGCCATCGGTCTCCGTGCGGGCGGAGGCGCTGAACGAGTGGCCTTCGGTCGTTCTGACGCCGGGTGTCGCGATCGCGGGTTTTGTCCGCAGCAGGGCGGGGGAGCCAGTCGCGGGCGCGCAAGTTTTTTCATTCGGCGAGGGGACAATGCTCGGGAACTCGTCAACCGATTCTCGGGGGCAGTTCCGCCTCGACGGATTCGGAGCCGACCGCGCGGTGAATCTGAGCGTGCGTGCGGAGGGATATGCGACGCTGCAGCAGGCCGTGACTCCGCCGGCGGAAAACCTTTCTCTTGTTTTAAAGGCAACCGGCAAGATCAGCGGGCGCGTCGAGGATGCCGGAACGAATCGGCCCGTAACCGACTTCGCTGCATCCTATGCAGATCCGCAGGGGAACCGATTTGGAGGAATCCTGAGCAATGAGGCTTTTCATTCTGAAGACGGTTCCTTCGAGATCTCGGAGGTCCCTGCCGGAACCTGGAAGGTCATCGTTTCGGCGGCAGGATATCGACCGGCCGAAGTCGCCGGCATCGAAATCCGCGAGGGAGAGCGGAGGGAGGGGGTCATCCTATCGCTAAAGAGCGGCGGGTCGGTCGTCGGCCGCGTGCTCGAACCGCGCCGCGGGACCGGAGTGTCGAATGCGTCCGTCTGCTGGTTCGAAGGGTCCGATGGATCCCAATTTCCCGGTGCCACTGTAGTTGCCCAAGAAGCGGGCGACGGTACCGCCGTGTCCACGGACGCCGACGGTCGTTACCGGCTGGATGGTCTCCCGACGGGAATGATTACTATCGCCGCGGAGCACCCAGACTATCTTGGGGCCTCGCGACAGGTAGAGGTCGAGGACGAGGCAACGGTTGATCTGACGCTGTCGCTCGGCGGATCGATCGCAGGATCGGTCCTCGGAAGGAACAGAAGATCTGTGATTCCAGGAGCGCTAGTCACCCTTGAAGACCAAGGCGGGGGCTTCAGCATGGGAGACTCTACTCATAGCGATGGTGCGGGAGGCTTTCTCTTCGAGCACTTGAGGGCTGGCAGGTACCGTGTGTCCGCGAGGTTCAGCGGCGGCAGTACTTCGTGGGTGAACGTGGTACTTGCGGAAAGCCAGCGCCTCGACGGGGTGATCCTAGAGACAAAAGTTGGCGCAGTCGTGCGCGGAACGGTTTCTGGGCTCCCCTCTACACAGCTTGCCGGTATTAACGTGTTCGCCTCCTCCAACAGCGAATACCAGGACGCGGTGATCACTGGCGACGATGGTCTCTTCATGCTGCAAGACGTCCCCGCCGGAGTCATCGAGCTCCACGCGAGCGTAGCCTCGCCTTCGATGCGGTCGGTCTCCAAGAATTTCGAGGTTCCCGAAGGGGCTCTGGAAGTTCCGGTTGACATCGTTTTTGAGGGAGCATCGCGGCTCTCCGGACGCGTGACGCGCGGCGACAAGCCGATCTCGGACATGTTCATAAGCGCGACGCCTGATCCACCGAGCTCGATGGCCGGACGCTCTTCCGGTCGGACCGACGAGAGCGGGTGGTACGCGATCGAGGGACTGAGTGACGGTATCTACGAGATCCGGCTCGGAAAGTATCGCAGGGTCTTCGTGGTCTCTGGTGACACGAACGGAGACATCGCTCTGCCGACGATGTCGATCTCCGGCGTCGTGACTGAATCAGGGTCGAATGATCCGATCCAAGGAGCGAACGTTCAGGTCGAAAGTGGAGAGGAGACCTCAACGTTCTCTCTCATACGGAGCATGACCGACTCGCACGGAGCCTATCTTCTCGACAATATCGAACCCGGCAATTATCTACTGACAGCGCGTAAGCAGGGATATCGCCTGAGGACCTGGCCGATGTCGGTCGCCACCGAATCGGTCGAGCAGAATCTGTCCCTCGAGCGTGGTTCGGGCCTCTCCATCCGCGTCGTCGATGGAGTTAGCTCTATTCCACTGCGAAGTGTTTATGTGCTTGCGTACTCCATAATGGGGTCAATCGCTTTTTCCGGCCACGTATCGCTCGACTCTGAGGGCAAGGGAGAGATTTCATCTTTAACGCCGGGAAGCTATGAGCTCGCTCTCTTCTCGGATGGCTATGCGCCTCGATCGTTTCGTGGTGTCCAGACTCCTTCTGCGGACCTTTCCGTCGGTCTCACCCCCGGAGGCCGGGTCGAGCTCCGGACCGAGGCGCCGGTGAGCGGTCGGCTTGTCGACGGCTCCGGAGCGACATACAGGATTTCACCATGGCGGCTGGACGGGCGCCTGGACGCGGCCCCGCCGATCTCTTCTTTGGAACACCTGGCGCCCGGTTCTTATCAACTGATCGTGTCGGGACCTTCGGGGGAGCGGTCGTACCCGTTTTCAGTCACCGAGCTTGGAACTACCACCGTAGAAATCAGGTAGGCGATCGCCAGGGTTCTTTGGACATACTCTTCCGAGTGATGGGAAGGAGCTAACTTAAAGAAAGGAGACATCTGATGAAGAGATTGGTTTCGGGCCTAATACTCGCTCTCTGCATCTGGGTGATGATTCCGACAGTAGTGGTTGGGAGCTGCGACATTTGCAGATGCTTCGATCATCAGTGCATCCACGCTGGAGCCGGCCAGAGCGGGAGTCAAGAGTGCAACACTCCATGCAACTGCCCGATCACGCTTGGTGCTTGTCTTGGTCGGTATGTTGACGAGCTGGGTGATCCTGCAGGGACCGAAGCCTGGGTCAACATGACTCCAGTCCCTGAAAGCGTCTCGGACCCTGTACAAGCTCAAAAGTGCGGTGCCATTCCCAACATGACAGATCAATTCGGCAACGAGGTTGACGGTTCTAGCGACTAGGAGTCGAGACGACGCTTCAGAAGCGGCCCTAGTCGTCGCGCGTACAACTCCAGACTTACAGTTTTTCGCGACGGGCGGGCTCTCTTGGTCGGTCGAGGGCGTGCGCGTGCCGACTTTCTTCGCACGTGTATCGGAGAGAGGTTGGTCTGAGGGGTCGCGCGAAGCTACCGAAACTCACGACCTTCGTCTCCACACTGCCGAAGAGAAGCGCGGCGAAAGTCCTTGAGTTAAAGGCTGGCCACGGGTTTTGCGGTAGACTGTGGGAACTCGCCTCCGGAGCTAAAGGTCCCGCGTTCGAATCGCGGCGGGCGCACCAAATTACCCAACGAATTACGCTCCGCTCGATTCCGCGCCCGACACCCGATTTAGGCCTTCTGGCAGACTTACTGCCCGATTCGCGAACTTGATCCGCTCGATCGCATGGGGTTCTGGTAGGAAGCTCTGACATGAAGCTTTCTCCGGCTCTTTTCCTCTTCTCCTGGGCGCTGCTCGGCGCCGCTCCGGAGCGTCCGGAAGTGTCCTCGCTCCCCGAAGCGGCGCGCCTGCCCACGGGACTCCGGCTCGACACAGTCGGGACGACGTCCGATCTCGGCAACTTTCCCGTCAAGATCGTGCCCGCTCCGGGCGGCCGACACCTGATCGTCCTGCTGAGCGGCTGGCGCGAACAGGGACTCCAGGTCGTCGACCGCGGTTCTGGACGCGTCCTCCAGACGCTCCCGCAGGCCGCCGCTTTCTTCGGCCTCGTTTTCTCACCGGACGGCAAGACGCTCTACGCGTCGGGAGGCAACGAGGACGTCGTCTACCGCTACGCGTGGGAGAACGGCGAAGCCCGCCCGGATGGCCAACTCGCCCTGGCCGCCAAGGAAGCGGACAAGGACGCGACGCGGTACCCGGCCGGCCTCGCGATCTCTCCCGACGGTCGCAAGCTCTACGTTGCCGAGAACATTTCCGACACACTGGCCGTCCTCGATCTCCCGAGCGGCCGCGTGCTGCAGCGCCTTCCGACGGCGCACTACCCCTACGACGTGGTCATCGGGCCCGACGGCGCGCTGTTCGTCTCGGCCTGGGGTGCGTCGAGCGTGAGCGCGTTCCGCGTCGCGAAGCAATCAGCAGAATCCGAGGGTGGCCTCCTGGTGGCAAACGGGGGGATCGAAGTCGGTCGGCATCCTTCCGGCTTGCTCTCGAGCCCGAGCGGAGAGCGACTCTTCGTTGCCTGCGCCAGCACGGATTCGATCGCGGTCATCGACACGAAACACCACCGCGTCGTGA
>Ga0268265_10003164_pt1 | contig 11977 bp, 6 predicted proteins | sample KBSSwiS52_FD_190355 | JGI IMG/M metagenome (GOLD analysis project Ga0268265, IMG submission 190355) | Switchgrass rhizosphere microbial communities from Kellogg Biological Station, Michigan, USA - KBS Switchgrass S5-2 (SPAdes) (version 2) | ecosystem: Host-associated > Plants > Roots >... | reverse complement strand
AGTAGTTTTCGTACAGCTCCGTGAACCGCTCGGGTGAAACGACCTGCAGGTGAAGCCAGGATGGGCCCGGACTCCACGGACAGCACAACGCGAAGATCGCGAAGCCGGCGGTCGCGAACACGGCGAGTCGCGGCGTGATGGACGGCATACGCGCGAAGAAGGCGCCGACGCCGTTGCGGTGATAGCCGATGACGATGCCGTGGACAAACAGCAGCTGCCAGGCGAGCAGCGGAAACGCCATCTCGAAGCCGGACGCCGTGATGGCGTGCGGATCGACGCGGTACCAGAGATAGAGCGCCCAACTCGCGGCCAGCACCACACGCCAGCCGGCGCGATGGAGGATCAGAAGACATGGGATGGCCGCGGCGACGAGCCACACGTACAGGCCGATGATTTCGAAGGCCCACGGTCCCGCGCGCATGAACAGCACGTCGCGCCACGCGCTCATCGTCATCGCGGTCGGCGCGAGAAACCACTCAGCGGTTTCCCCGTCGGTCGGCACGAGGAACGTGACATCGACCCCCATCGTCGCCAGCGCGAGCACGGACACCGTCACGCCGACAAACGCCCCGTAGAGGAGCAGGGCGCGGCGGCCAAGACCGCGTACGACGGCTTCCCAGCCGTCGCGCGCGAGCCGGCGGCCGTAGACCATGCCGAGCACGACGCCCGACAACACGACGAATACCTCTGCCGCAGTCACGACCCAAAACCGCTCGTACGAGAACCAGCTGAGCAGCGACGACAGCTTCGAATGATTGACGATGACGCAGGTCATCGCGAGCCCGCGCAAAAAGTCGATGCGAACGTCGCGCTTGCCGGCCGTGCCGCCGAATCGGATCGTGCCCACGAGGTTGAGATGGGCAAGCTCGATGCCCGGCGTACCGCACGTCTTTGAGCAGATCAGGTGCAGCGACGTGCTACGCGAACGGGAACTCTTACGCGATTTTCGAGGGCGCTGCGAACCGGACGCGGCTATAATGAATAGCGCTCAACCCCGCCGGAATCGCAGAGCCATTCGATGAACGTTCGCCGTGTCTTCGTCGCCGTGCGGCGACGTGTCTTCTCAGCCGCTGCAGGTGCGACCCTCGTCGCGCTGTTCGCGGCGTCCATCGACGTCACAGCCTCGGGCACGTGCGCAGGTCTCCGCGGCGTGAAGCTCGCGGGTGACGCGACGGTCACCGACGCGCGCAGCGTCTCCTCGAACACCGCGCCGTTCTTCGCACCGCGGGCGTTCTGTCGTGTGTTCCTGAAGATTGCTCCGACGGCTGATTCGGACATCAACGCGGAAGTCTGGCTCCCCATCCGCGGCTGGAATCGCAAGTTTCAGGCGGTCGGCAACGGTGACGCGGCCGGCGTCATCAGCCACACCGCGATGGTCGAGGCGATTCGCGGCGGTTATGCCACGAGTTCGACCGACACCGGTCACGTCGGCAACACCATGGCGTTCGCGCTCGGCCACCCCGACAAGTACGTCGACTTCGGCTATCGCGCCGTTCACGAGATGACGGTCCACGCGAAAACGATTATCGAAGCGTTTTACGGCGCGGCGCCGGTCTCCTCGTATTGGAACGGCTGCTCGCAGGGCGGCCGTCAAGGCATCACCGAAGCCATCCGCTACCCGGCGGACTTCGACGCGATCATCGCGGGGGCCCCGGCAATCGCGCACATGCAGCTTCATGCCGTGCGGCTGGCCTTGAACCGGTTCGTGCACCGCTCCGGCGACAGCTATATTCCGCCCGAGAAGTATCCGGCGATTCACGGTGCGGCGCTGAACGCCTGCGACGCGCTCGATGGCGTGGCCGATCGCCTGATCGCGAATCCGTCGACGTGCCGCTTCGATCCGGCGATTCTCGAGTGCCGGAACGGCGACAATCGTTCGTGCCTCACGGCCGCTCAAGTCGAAACCGCGCGGGGGATGTACGCGCCGATTACCGACCCCATCTCGGGACAGGTCGTGTCGCCCGCCCTGCTGCAGCCGGGCTCGGAGTTGGGGTGGGGCCGGCTGGCCGGCAGCGAGCCGCTGCCCAACGCGGTCGAGCCGTTCAAGTACGTCGTGTTCAAGAACGAAAAGTGGGACTGGCGGGCGTTCCGTCTGTCTACGGATCTGCCGCGGGCGCTACGAGTGGACGACGGCATCATCAATCATACGGATCCGAACCTGCAGGGGTTTTTCGAGGCCGGCGGCAAGCTGCTGATGTATCACGGCTGGTCCGATCCGCAAGTGCCGCCGCTGGCGACCATCGCGTATTTCAACGCGGTGCTGAAAGCGACGAACGAGTCGTGGCGAGGAAACGCCATCGAGCTGTATCTGCAACCTGGCGTGAATCACTGCTGGGGCGGCGACGGGCCGGATATCTTCGACGCCGTCGGCGCGGTCGATCAGTGGATGCGCACCGGCCGCGCGCCCGCCCGTATCACGGCCACGCATCTATCGGACACCGGCGTGAACCGCACGAGGCCGCTGTGTCCGTACCCACAGATCGCGCAGTACGTGGGCAGCGGAAGCATCGACCAGGCCGAGAATTTCCGCTGCGCGGCCGATGTCCGCACACCGCAGCAGCCGGCAACATCCGGTCGCCGGGCCGCATCGCGATGAACTTCTTCTCAGGCTGCAAGAGGGCGTTTCAGCTGTTCGATGCTTCACCGTCTCACGACTAGAGTGTTTGCCGTCGTCGTCGCTCTGGGCATTCAGCAGCCAGCGGCCGCGCAGGATATTGGATGCGGACCGCGCACGCCCGAAACAGGAACAACAGCCGGTTGTGCCTTGCGCGAGTTGGTGCGTTTCGCGCAGGACCCAACGCTGCTCGGAACGCTTCTGCCCCAAGTCGCGTCGAATCTTGTCACGACGCAAATCGCGACGTTTCCGACCGCGGCGTCGTCGGCCGCATACACCTACACTTTCAATCCGCGACTCGGCTTCATGGAGAGAGGCACAGCAAGTTTCGGCCCTCTGTTCGTGGAACGACCTGTCACCGCGGGCCGAGGCAAAGTTGCCCTGAGCCTCGACGGTCAACACACGACCTGGCAGTCGATCGACGGATTCGATTTGAAACGCGGAGACCTCAATTCGTCGGTGGGCGGTTTCGAACAGGCATTCATCGATCTGCGAACAACCACGTCTGTCGTCAGTCTGAATATCGGCGTCGGCGCCAATGTCGATGTCGGTGTGAGCGTGCCGTTTCTCACCGTCACGGTGACCGGGTCGGCGCTGAACGGAGCGCTCAACGTCAAAGGGACGTCCCATGGCGTCGGAGACGTCAGATTCCGCTCGAAAATAGCTCTTCCTTCGGTCCGGACGATCAGTCTCGGAACACTCGTCGAGTGCCGTTTGCCGACCGGAAACGCCTCCGAGCTCCGCGGCGCGGGCAAGCCGCAGCTTCGAGTGCTGGGGATCGCCGCCCGCACCGTCCGTCACATGGCGATTCACGGCACTGCCGGATACACGTTCGCTGGTGCCGGTGCACCACCGGACCTTGGGTTGATCAATGTCGTGCAGCGCGAACTCGAGCCGTCTGACGAAATCGAGATCGCCGGCGGTGTGGACATCGCGATGGAATCACGCCTCACCGTGGGGACCGACGTTCTTGGCCGCGTGCTGCGCAACTCAGCGCAGATTCGGAGACAGGGCGCGTTCCTCGCGCTACAGCACCGCGATGGATTGCCACTTCTCGTTGGCGTGACCGGCGTCAAAGTCGAAGTTGCCGGACATTGGCTCTTGAAAGCCAATGTCCTCTTCGCGATGTCGGAGAACGGCCTTGCCCCAGGTGTAACGCCGGTGATCGGTCTCGAACGCGGGTTCTAGACGCTACGGGAAACGCACCGCGTCGATCACCCAGATAAGACCATCCTTTCGAAGCGTGAACTCGGCCGGTCGAGGCTTGATTTGTTCGAGTTTGCCGTTCCGCGTCGTGTAGGTCAGCGAGTACTCCTGATACCTGACAGTGGCGCTCTTCTCCGAGTTCAGCGTGACGATTGGCTTTCCGAGGGCCATGGCGGCGCCCTTCACATCGGAAAACTTTCGTCTGAGTTCGTCGACTCCTTGATATTTCGGAAACACTTCAAGGAGCGCGTCCACATTCCGCAGCTCGTATGCAGATCGATAGGCGTCGAGGGCATCCTGTATGGTGCCCTCGCGCTTCGACGGCCTGGTATCACCCACCACACCCGGCCGGGACAGCCGAAGGTCGGGAACGAAACCAGTGGTGACCGTCGGAGTCTGCGTCGCCGAGAACAGCGCACGCGACCGCTTCGGAACGTTTTCGCTCAAATATCTGTACAACTCCTCCACGGTGACCGCGCCGTCCTTGTTTCCGATGACCGTCGAATCGGCCGCGCCGCGCAACCCCTCGAGAAGAAACCAGGTAAACAGCCCGTGCTGCAATCCGGGGTCTTCGCGGGACAGTTCCCGGCTTGAGGCCGACAGGAAGGCCATGTTTACTTCCGGAGCCGCCTCGAGTTCCTTTTTCCACTCCAGGGCAATCGTCGATTCTTCGCCTGCTTTGGTGGTGCCGCCGGGCAGTGCCGCCGCACCCGCGTGACAGGCGTCGATGAAAAAAATCAGCTGTTTGGGACTGATCCGATCGCGTACGGCTTTCAGGAATTCATCCGATCTGATTCCCGCCGCTTCGGGAATGCGGGAGTCGCCATCGTACGGCATGAAGAACACCTGGTGGTTCTCGTCTTCGACGCCGTGACCAGAAAAGAAAATGTATACCTGGTCGTTGACTCGGACGTGGGTCTTCAACCAGACCAGCTCACGGAAAATGTCCACACGTTTTGCGTCCTCATTGCGCATCAGGTGGACATTCGCTGCCGGAAATCCGCCGCCCTCCGGTGTCATGATGAAATCAGCGAATGCCTTGGCATCGCGGTCGGCGAACCGGAGCGGGTTGTCAGCGAAGTTCGGGTATCCCTTGATCCCGATCACCAACGCGTACTTGGTTTGTGCCACGGCGTCGGCGGCTGACATGAAGATGGCCAGAACCAGACCGGCTCGGAACAGCACGCGGACCATCCAGTCGTTCATGTTCGTGACCCGAAGTAGAAACCGATGGCTGGGCCAACCAGCCAAGCGAGCACTGCGCCAGTATTGCGGATGTTGTCAACCGAATCTTCGATGCAGCACACACCGAACACCAACGGCAGGACGTACGCCAGTATCAACGCATTCCACAGCACCGAGAGCACTAAGGCTAGTGCGAAAGTCGCCTTCGGTGCCGACCGCGGGCTACGCTTTGCCCGACGATCCGAGAAGAAAAAGGCCAGGACAACAGACAAGTATGGAACGAAGGACGCGCTCAGCTGCGAGATCATCAACCGGTAACTGTCTGATCCGACCCTGCCTGTCGATTGCAGCCAAGTCGCGGCGCAAACCAGCGTCGAGAATGACGCGAGCCAGAGCGACGACAACACGCCTCTCTGCGTCACGAGAATCTCCAGGTGGCAATACGAGCTCGAAGTGCGTCCGCCGCTTGACGCTGCACCGGAGAATCGGCTGATTCCCAGAACCAATTGCGTTCGATCCGGCGCTTGAACTGGACGGCAGTGCCGATCGTGTAGGCGTACCGGCCGGGCCTGTCGTCGGGGTAAACCTTCACGATGTAGGACACACGCCGTGATCCGATGATGGGATCACCAGCTGCGACGAGTTCGGCTGACTCGGTCAACCCCGTGCTGAGCGCCGTCATGTTGTTGTCAGCAATTGGTCCAAACACGCGGGATCGCAGCGCGTCCTGCATCAAGCGTCGAAGCCCGTCGACCGCCGCCGCCAAACTCGGCGCGTCCAGACGATCATGAATCTGATTGACGTAGGCCATGTCGGTCGGTGCGACATCGCCCTTCGCGCCTGGTACGGTTACCGTCACACTTCGCCAGGTCACGCCGCCCGGTCCTTCGGCGACGAGCCAATAGGTGGTGGTTGCGGGCACGCTCAGCGCGCGCTCGCCCGTGGCGGCAACGACGCCCACGTCTGAAATGTAAGCGGCAGTCGTATCTCGAAGCGACCAGTGGAGAACGACCCGCCCCGGTGCGGCAAGTTGCGGAGGATCTGCTGTCAACGTCACGGTCGGCGGTGAATCGGCCGAACCCGCCAACGTGAGAAGGAGTACACAGGCCACGCCCGTTCGCGCAGGTGAGCTTGGGTGCGCGCTCGACGTCATCGGATCACCCTGAAGGAACGTGATTGGATACCGGAGTATCTTAGATCCAGCTGAAATCACCAACTCACCGCTGGTCTCCGTCCTATTCCAGCGCCCGGATGAGTCCGAAGGTTACGCGTGCGACGCCAAGCGCCAGTCCCGGGTGTCCCTGGGAAAAGACGTGAAGCCGCGCGCAACGCGTGGCGAAACGTCAGGGCAGCGCTGGCGAATATCCACGGCGCCGCGTGGAGTCGGCCCGCATCGCGGAGCGGCTGAGCATCACCGATGCGCTGACCAGCCTCAAGAACCGGCGCTACGTGCCGCAGACCATCGGCGCGGAAATCGCCGCCACAACGCCGGCGACGCGCTCCTGCAGCAGGTCCCGCCGTCCTGACCGAAACCCTGCCGGACCTCGGTAACGGCCGGACGCGCCACCGGATCGATCGGCGTGGCTGCCTAACCGTTCGCGCCGGTGCACCTCGACGCGCTGTCATGGGACCAGGTGGTCGCGATCGCCGATCAAGCCCAGTACATCGCCAAACGCAGTGGCGACGGGTGTGTCAGCGTCACCGCCGGTGACAGTGCGACACCAGATATCCTGCGCCGGCTGTCCGAGCAGCCCATTGCCGCACTGGATCGCCAACGGTGTCCTCAACGTCGAGACCGACCGTCCGACCGGCGTGCCGGCGGAACCTGAACTGAGAACTACGAACTTAGAACTAAGAACTGAGTTCGGCCTGAACGCGGCGAGTTCGAAGTTCTGACCTCTGAGTTCTCAGTTCTCAGTTCTAAGGCTGCTAGTCCTCTCGCAGCACGATCATCGGATCCACCCGCGTTGCCAGCCGCGCCGGCAGGTAACACGCAATGAACGCCACCGTCGCAATCAACGCGACGACGGCGCCCATCGTCGCCGGGTCCGACGGACGCACGCCGAACAGCAGCGACGCGAGCACCCGGTTCATCGCGAACGCGACGGCAAGGCCTCCCGCAATTCCGACGACGGTGAGCACGAGTCCCTGCCGCAGCACCATGCGCAGGACCGAGGCGCGATCCGCGCCGAGCGCCATGCGGATGCCGATTTCGCGGCGGCGCTCCGTCACCATGTAAGACAGCACGCCGTAGCTGCCGATCGCGGCCAGCAGGATCGCGAGGCCGGCGAAGATCCCCAGCAGCTGCGCCAGCAGACGCGGACGGCCGATCGCCTCCGCAAACGCATCGTCCATCGTCTGCAGCTTCACGACCGGGAGCGCCGGATCGAGCGACGACACGATCTGGCGAATCGGACCGGCCAGCGCGTCGAGTGGCTGTGTCGTCCGCATGACGATGTTCATCGAATTGGGGACGAAGTTCGCGGCGGCGTTGTTCGTGAGCTGCTCGAAGTTGAAGTACAGCTCGGTGCCCGTCTTCTTGTCGACGCCGCCCTGCTTCACGTCCTTCAGGACGCCGACGATGGTGAACCACGGGATGTTCGCGCTCGGCGGACCAAACGGCCGCACGCGGCGGCCGATGGGGCTCTGATCCTTGTAGAAGGTTCGCGCCATTGTCTGGTTGATCATCACCGTCGTGCCGAGCGCATCGGTCGGTTGGAACGCGCGTCCCTCGACGATCGGAATCCCCATCGTTTCGACGTAACCGGAGGTGACGGTGTTGTAGTAGTCGACGTTGGCGAACGGTCCCTTCGGCGGCGGGACGTAGCCTTCGATGTTGGTGTCGTTCGCGTTGACCTGACGGAGGGGCGGCAGACCGCTCATCGCAGCCACGCTCTGCACGCCGCCTGACGAGCGCAGCTGGTCGAGCAGCCGCGTGTAGAACGTGCGGACCTGCTCCGGTTTCGAGTACGCGGCGTTGGGCAGCGCGACCGCGAACGTCACGAGCTGACTCCGGTTGAAGCCGGCATCGACGTTCGCCAGGTTCATCACCGTGCGCAGCAGCAGGCCGGCGCCGATGACCAGCGCGACCGCGAGCGCCACTTCCCCCATCACCAGCCCGCGCCGCAGACGATTGCGGCTCACGCTGGCCGTGGTCCGCTGGCCGCTTTCTTTCAGCGCCGCTGCGGTCGCGGTCGGGGCGACGTGCAGCAGCGGCGCCAGACCGAAGACGACACCAGTGGCGAGGCCGATCGCCAGCGTGAAGGCGAGCACTCCGAGGTCGAGCGATACGTCCGCCGACCGCGGCAGGCTGTCTGGATAGGCGGCGATCAGCGCTTGGACGCCGAACACCGCCACGCCGAGGCCCAGCAGCGCGCCGGTGCACGACAGCAGGCACCCTTCGACCATGAACTGGCGCAGCAGCCGCAGGCGTCCGGCGCCAAGCGCCATGCGCACCGCGAACTCCTTGTGCCGCGATTCGGCGCGCGCCAGCAGCAGATTCGCGAGGTTCGCGCAGGCAATCAGCAGCACGAAGATCACCGCACCCTGCAGCACGAGGACGGCCGTCCTCGCGCTGCCGACGATTTGCGCCTGAAGGGCGTCGAGACGCAGCCGGTGATTCTGCGTGTCCGGCGTGTGCGGACCGCGCGTGGCGTCGGCCGCGCGGGCGATCGACGTCGGCCAGCCTTCCAGCAGCGTATCGAGTTCCGCTTTCGCACTGGCCAGCGTCGCGCCGTCTGCGAGCCGTCCAATCAGGTACAGGAAGTGGTTGCCGCGGTTCTGCCGGTTCGCCGGGTTGACGACCAGTGGAAGCCAGACTTCGACGTGCTGGTCGGCGACGTCGAATCGCGGCGGCATGATGCCGACGATGGTGCGGCGGATGCCGTTGATTTCGACAGGCGTGTTCAGGACGTCCGCGCGGCCGCCGAATGACGACTGCCACACCTCGTGCGACAGCATCGCCACCTGCGGGCCGTTGGGACGGGTTTCAGCCGCGTCGAAGGTCCGCCCGAACATCGCGTTGACGCCCAGAACCTTGAAGAGTTCTGCGGATGCAATCCCGGAATTGAGACGGCGGGGACGATCGGGCGCGGTGAGGTTGGCCTGCCCGGTGGTGAAGGCGCCGACCGCCGAAAACGATTTCGTCCGTTCCTGGAACTCGAGGAACTCCGGCGGCGAAATCCAGAACTGGTCGAATCCCATTTGCGGAAACTGGCTCGAGATGTAGACCAGCCGCTCGGGCCTCGGATAGCCAAGCGGCCGCAGGATGACGGCGTTGACGACGGAGAAAATCGCGGTGTTCGCGCCGATTCCGAGCGCCAGCGTGAACACAGTGATGAACGTGAATCCCGGCGTGCGCAGCAGGTTGCGGACGGCGTGGCGCAGATCGCGCAAGAGAGAATCCATAGCGGGGTTAGACGAAACGCCGGCGGCGGGGGTTGAATCCCCGGGCCGGCAGAGTTGGTAATGGCATAATACGGAAGTTTTCCCGACAACCGAATGGGCCCCCAAGACCGAGACGCCCGCAAGTCGGCGTCGCCGGCGGATCGTCCCACGATTCCGCCGACGGCGGCATCGACACCGGTCCCGCCATCGACGACCGTCATCCGAGCGGTCCCGACGGGCCCGCTGACGCTCGGCCAGACCTTCGGCCGTTACCACATCATCAAGCTGCTCGGCATCGGCGGCATGGGCGCGGTCTATCAAGCGTGGGATCACGAGCTCGGCGTCGCCGTCGCCGTGAAAGTGATCCGGCCCGACGCCATCGCCGATCCGGTGGCGGCACAGGAAGTCGAGCGGCGCTTCAAGCGCGAGCTGCTGCTGGCGCGCCAGGTCACGCACAAGAACGTCGTCCGCATCCACGACCTCGGCGAAATCGACGGCATCAAGTACATCACGATGACGTACGTCGAGGGCGAGGATCTCGCGACGAAACTGAAGCGCGAAGGCCGGCTGCCGGTTCCGCGCGCGCTGCATATCGCGCGTCAGGTCGCGGCGGGACTTACAGCGGCGCACGAGGTCGGCGTCGTGCATCGCGACCTGAAGCCGGCCAACATCATGGTCGACGCGACGGATCACGCGCTGATCATGGACTTCGGCATCGCGCGGTCCGAACGGGCCGGCAGCGCTGGCGGCACCGACCGCGCCACCGCGGTGAATGCGCCCGCGCCGACCGAGTGGGCGCCGAAGGCCGGCGACAGCAGCTCGTTCCTGAATGCGGCGACCGTTGCCGGCGTGGTGGTCGGCACGCTCGAGTACATGGCGCCGGAGCAGGCGCAGGGAAAGCCGGCCGACCATCGCGCCGATCTCTACGCGTTCGGCCTGATCCTCACCGACCTTCTGCTCGGTCCGGTGCGGCTGTCCGGCAACCAGACACCGGCCAGCGAGCTAACCGCGCGCATGCTTCAGGCGCCGCCGCCGCTGCGGAAGCGCGACGCCTCGGTGCCGGAAGCGATCGACCGGGTGGTCGCACGCTGCGTCCAGCCGGATCCGGCGGCACGCTTCAGCACCGCCGCGGAATTGCTGACCGCCCTGAATCGGATGAACGATCAGGGTGTCCCCATCCGGCTTCCGCGCCGGGTGACGACTTCCCTGCTGGCCGCCACTATCGTCGCCATCGCTGCCATCGTCGGCAGCACTTGGTGGGTGGCGCGCCGCCAGCCGCCCCCCGTCGTGCAGCACGATCCGGTTCCGGTCCTGGTCGCAGACTTCGAGAACCGGGCGAACGATCCGGTCTTCGACGGCGCGGTCGAGCAATCGCTGGCGATTTCACTCGAAGGAGCGTCGTTCATCACCTCCTACTCGCGGACGTCGGCAAAGGCGCTCGCGCAGCAGCTGAAGTCGGGCGCGAAACTGGACGCGGAAACGGCGCGTCTCGTCGCGCTGCGCGAAGGCATCGGCGTGGTGCTGAGCGGCGCAATCGAGCAGAAAGGCACCGGATACGCCATCCAGGTGCAGGCGGTGGACCCGCAGGGCAAAGTCCTGAAACAGGCAAGCGCGGACGCCAAGTCGAAGGCCGACGTGCTGACGGCGGTCGGTACGCTGGCCACGCAGATTCGCCGGGCGCTCGGCGATACCTCTCCCGCGACGGACGCGCAGGCCGAAACCTTCACGGCGGCGTCACTCGACGCGGTGCGCGAGTATCAGGCCGCGCAGGATCTTGCTTCGGCCGCGCGCGATGAAGAGGCGATCGCCCGCTACCGGGCGGCGCTGCAATTCGATCCGAATCTCGGCCGCGCCTACAGCGGCATTGCCATCAGCGCCGGGCGGCTGGGCCGCGTCGAGGAAGCGGATCAGGCATTCAAGACGAGCCTGACGCTGCTGAACCGCCAGACCGAGCGCGAACGCTTCCGCAGCCTTGGCGCCTACTACCTGCTGATCGCGCACAACTACGAGAAGGCCGTCGAGAACTACGCCGAGCTCGTCAAGCGCTATCCCGCCGATCGCGCCGGACACAGCAACCTGGCAGTGGCCTATTTCAGCCTGCTGAATTTTTCCAAGGCGCGGGAGGAAGGTCAGCAGGCGATCCAGATCTACCCGAAGATCCCGACGCTGCGGAACAACTTCGCGCTGTTTGCCATGTACGCGGGAGATTTTGCGACCGCCTCGACGGAAGCGGCGAAGGTCCTCGCCCAGGATCCGAAGTTCTCGAAAGCCTACTTGCCGGTCGCGGTCGCGGCGCTGGCGGATGGCAAGGCTGATGCGGCACGCGAAGCCTACACGCGCATGGCGGCAACCGGCACCGTCGGCGCGTCACTCGCGACGCTCGGTCTCGCCGACGTTGCGCTGTACGAGGGCAAGGCGGAGGAGGCAATCAAGCTGCTCGAGCCGAGCATCGACGCGGACATCAAAGCGAGGAGCACGGCGCGAGCCGCGGCGAAGCTGATCGCGCTCGCCGACGCCGCGCTCTCCAATCGCAAGGCGGACGACGCCCGTAACGCCGCGGCCTCCGCGCTGAAGCTGGACACGAGC
>Ga0268265_10003160_pt1 | contig 11993 bp, 8 predicted proteins | sample KBSSwiS52_FD_190355 | JGI IMG/M metagenome (GOLD analysis project Ga0268265, IMG submission 190355) | Switchgrass rhizosphere microbial communities from Kellogg Biological Station, Michigan, USA - KBS Switchgrass S5-2 (SPAdes) (version 2) | ecosystem: Host-associated > Plants > Roots >... | reverse complement strand
CCATTCGGCGAGGCGGGCCAGTTCGTCATCCGACAGGTTCAGTATCTGACTTCCGGCGCTGATTTCGAACTCTTCGATCTGCTTGCCAAACTGCGTGCGCGCTTCGTCGCTATAAGGAAGCCCTGCGACTACCCCTCTGAGTAGCGGCAGCGCGACAGCGATGTCTGGATAATGGCCAAGGTCGAGGGACAGGCTGATCCAGATCTTCAGCAGAACGCCAAAACGGAGCGGAAGTCGGTCGCCTTCTTCGACCTCAATCAATATGGTGGAGATAGCGAAGATGCAGGTCGCTCGTGCTGCCCAGGACAGTCCTGCACTGCGATACGCGATCGCCAGATGGGAGAGTGCATCTTCGAGACTGTGGCTGTGTTCCTTCTTGGTGAGATGCAGGACGGCTTTTGAGAGCAGCCTGATCATCTCGAAATGCCTGGTCAGCTTAAGCTTCTTCGCACGGCGCAGCAGGAGTAAGGCCCCTTGCGACTCACCTTCACGCTCCGCCACGAAATCCGCGAGTTTGTCGATCAATTCTGCGTAAGCGGGATCGTCACCGGCCACCGCCTCCGCGGCCTCTATCAAATTTGCGACACGCTCCGCATCGAACTCACCGAGCCCTTTGGCTCGATCAATAATGTCGGCGTAGCCACGCCAAATGGCGGTCAGCGCATCGGCATCCCTGCTCATCGCCGCCCAGTTCATCTCGATGTGTAGCAGTGCTGCGTCGGCCTCGAGCTGGTTGTTCGGCCGCTCGCCGTCTTCGCTCATAGGCGTCAGCAGCTCGGCGATCCTAGCGATGCGCTTGTCGAGCTGAATGGCTTCCCGGTCCGCGTGTCCGTGGAGGACCGCGGTGAACAGAAGTTGGCCCAGGTTGACGAGAGATCCGAGCGTTCGCGCGTGCGAGGCTTCGCTGGCGAGCACTTCGATTGCGTCAAACTCATCGTCGAGAAAGGCGAAATCGTCGTACCACCAGACCGCCGTCCAGATGCGCTCGTACCGAGCATCTACCCTCTGATGGAGGTTGCCATGCTTGTCCGCGAGACGGATCGCGCGATCGAATCGCCCGTCAGTCTCGACCCTGGGCTTTTCCATCCCACGCGACAGCTTTGCCGCGACGAGGGCGTCAAGAACATGATCGCGGCCGATCCCCGGCCCGGAAGCCGCACGAGCCAGGTCTCGTTCGATTTCTTCAAGTTGCTGCAGGCGGGAATAGTCGGTCGGGCCAAGCTTGCTCTCGTCGGTGATTTCTTTGCCGACCCCGAGATAATTATAGGCAAGGTCCTTGCGCCCATGGTCGAGAACCTGGTCGATGACCCAGGTGCGGTCGTCGATCGTGATCGGAACGCCGGTGCTTTGTGAAAGCTCGTCTTCGAGCGCCGCGCGCTCCTTCGATTTGATATACTGGCTCGTCACGCAGATGATGCGGTCATAGCTGCGACCGGTCTTTATGAGCCCGTCGACATCCTCGCGAATTTTTCGCTTCCATTCCCCCTTCGCGCTGAATGCAAAGCCCCAGCGTTCGCGGCCCGAATTGGCTTCGCCCTCGAAGAAGATATCGCTGAGTTCGTCGGCGACGGGAAAGCTCTCGCCATCGGCTTTGCTGTCGCCGCCGCCATCTGGACCTGTTTGCGCTCTAAGGTTGGGACAGATCGCGCGCTCGCAGAGTTTTCTGCAAAAAATCTCGAAATCGAGAGTCTGGTTACGCCGGGTCAGGGTCTCAAGGTGATGATCGAAGACCGCTCTGTCGAGCTCATAGTCCGTCCGACCAGCGGTGTCGGAATAGATTTCCGGCCGCCTTTCCCGCAGGAACTGGGACGGCAGGATGCCGTGAGAATCATCGTCGGAATCGGTCGGTGCACAAGCGCTCGCCATGGGAACAAGATTAGAACAGGTTCGCGCGTACGTCCATGCTACTGGCAACCGGATCGGGGCATTACCCCATCATCAAGACGAACCTGGATACTCCTCGACGTCCAACAGCTGCTCCTGCATCTTGCCTTCGACGAAATAACCAAGGTCGCGGCGAATATCCTCGGCTTTTTGAGCCTCCTTCGCGGTCCAATCAACGGTGTCGAGATAAACCAGATCTTCAGACGATCCATCGCCGCCGAGGGCATCGAGGCCGATGCCGACAATGAAGCGTGCTTGCGGGCGAGCAGCCTTCGCGGCGTAGCAACGAAGAACAAGTTCCTGCGACCGCTGCGTTCGGTACTCCTCATATTGGTCGCGGCGCGAGCCAGGCCCCATCAGCAACACATAGAGGACATTCGGATCCTGGGATGGAAGAATGGACCCAATCCAGCCACCGCGCGCTTGCTCGGCGCGATCCTCGATCGACTGTGACAGGATGCGTCTGTAGAACCGGCTTTCGCTTGCCATGACCCGAACGAGGCGCTCGTGGTCTGACATTGTCGTTTCGTTGCCGAACTGGAGTTCCTCGGCAAGATAGAGCCGGGTCACGCGATCGATCAGCCGGTCCCACAGGCGATGGCGGCGGTTGAGTTCGCGGCCTTCCCGAAACGGGTGCTGCGCTTCCACCTGTCGCCAGAGATTTGGTTGAAGCACGAAATCCTGCTCGGCGTCGGGGAATGTGCGGCCATGATGGAGATAATAGGCAAGCAAGTCCGCTTCCGTCGGCGCCCCCTTGAATTGGCCTCCCGCCACAAGATCGGCTTTTGCATCGAGATATTCCACAAAGTCGCTGATGGTATCGAGTTCTCGCATCACCAAGGCGAGTGAATCTGCATCGAAGACGTGGAGGAAGCCGTGTGCTTCGGGAACGGTTCCGATGCGGAGTGGCACCTCGTCGCCTGTGGCGGTAAAATCCAATCCGAGCATCGGCTGACCGGTTACGCGGCGGCAATGTCCCGCTGCACCTGTCGCGACGCAAATACGATGAATTTTGAGAGTGTCAGGAGGCGGCAGGTCGATGGGCAACGGTTCCGTTGCCTTGGCGTCCAGAAATATGCGGGTTGGCTGACTTCGAAGCCAACGTTCGGCCTGATGCACCTGATGGGCCGATTTTGCGATGGCACGCGAATACCAACGCTTCCAATCCAGTTCGGGATTATCCGTTTCTGGATAGGCGCAGCTCTTGTCCGAAAAGAGGAGGACGTCGTTGCGAAAGACGACCATGAGGTCGATCATTTCCTTCGCGGCCTTCTTGAACAGGTTTGGGTATGTCCACAGCACAAAGAACGATTGCTCGCTTAGTGAGGCAAGAAGCGCTTCGGATTTTGTTAGCCCTCCGGATTTTGTGAAGCGCATTCGCCGTAACCCTTGCTCAATCGTGCGTGAGGTGCCCGAAGGCCATCGCTTCAGTCAGCACGACGTGCGCCTCTTTGACCAGCGTAAGGTCGCGATCCCACTGCCCCTCTGGTCCGCCTGTGAATTTTTCCCCGTGAAGAAAGCTATTCCGCACGCGACATACGCCTTGAACTATCAACTCGTGCACGTTGGTGAGCGGCGAGGTTTTCTCTGGTGACCAAGGCATGTCTGCCATCAGTCGACGCGGTGGATCGCCAATTAGTGTCTTGGCGATCCCCTTCTCGACTACATGCGCGAAAAAATCCGCGCCGAGATCGCCGGCGAATGAGTCCCAGTCCGCCTCGGCGACGTCCTTGTTCTTTCGAAGATAGTCGGAGCGCTTGAGCGCATATTCCGTCCGCCCGAAATCAAGTGCGAACGCTTTGGCGGTTTCGTAGGGGTTTTCCATTGCGCCGCACATTCGGTGATGGCTTCCCACTTCCCGCAAGCCTAAAAGGCAACAATTGCGAATCTTGCGGCTTGCGCTTCTCTGAAAGAGTCCAAAGAAGACATGGGCCGGCGGCTTCACCAGGAGTTTATTGGCCGGGAATACTGCCACAGAGCCGCCTCCTGCCCTGTTCGGAACATCTGCGTAGCCCGTTCAGCCGGCGAGGCGCTCACTTGGCGGCGGGATGATCGCGTGACAGCGGGTCACGGACCGAATCGCTAACGCCATCTGAAGTTTACCATCGCGTGCAGTCGTGTTGAGCTTCGTAATATCGCGATCAGCATCTAGTGGCGCCTCAGAGCTGGCCTTTGATCCGCGCGAACTCTTGCCCGCTCGTCTCGTTGGTCGCCACAATATTATCCCATTCGAGCCGAATGACACTCGCATTCACGTCCGGCTCCGCATGATTGTCCAGTGCGTCGTCGAGCTTGCGGAGCGTCGTCATGATGCTGTCCGCGCGCCTGACGTCCTTCACTTGCGTGCCGCCGAGCGTGATCATCGGACCTCCCAGCATCGCACCGCCCCCCTTCGATGCGAGATAGGCGTCGAGCTTGTCATGCATGATCCCAGAGACAGTGCCGTCGTCGAAGCTGTCGTGGTCGCCGATCGTCAGGAAGAATGCTTGGTCGGGCGTGATGCCGGCGAACAGCAAAGGCCCCGAACGGGCCACACTGCCATCGGCCTGCTTGCCGCCGAGATGCAAATGGTGGGCATCGACGGTGACGCGCATCCGGTCTTTGCCGCGCCAGTTTCGTTTTACCCATTCGTCGTTCGACAACGCCGCCGTGGGCGGTGGCAGCTCGGCCGCATAGGCGTGCGTCCGAACCTGGGTCGAGATAGGGATTCATATCTTCGCCGGCGCGGAAGGCGGTTTCGATGTTCGCGATTTCTGCGGTGTAGGCCGGATAGTGGCTGGAGGCCGTGACTTCGGGCCAGGTCACCACGTCGCGCGGGCGCGGGCGAATAAGCCGCGCCTGCCAAGACAGGTAACGGATGATCACCTCGGACAGCGATTTGGCCGCAAGCTCGGTCTGCGCCGTCTGGCTCCGGGTCGGGATGCGGGCGGCCAGATCGGCCTTGAGCCCGGCGAGCCGGGGCGAGAGGTTTTCGGGATTGGTCACGGCGGGCAGATTCTTTCGAGAAGACGACACCATCGCCCTGACGCCAGCGACGGGAGGTCGCGCGCGATCGATTCACAGCTTCGACGCGGAGCTCGCCGTCGTGCAGGAAGCACACCTTGGTGAGGCGCGTCAGGTCGATGGGATTGGGCAATCGCACGTCGGACAAATCTGGTTGCGGATTCCGCCGCGTTCGAACTGGAACATGCTGACGACGATCGACCTCTTCGCGCACGCGAAGCTAATATTCATAGGGATTGCACCGGTCACATGCTTAGCAAGCCGCATGGATAATGAAGAAGCACTATGCGAAGCCTTGGTCCGGCTGCTTGAGCACGAGTTCAAGGTGACGCGGTCCGATGTGACCCACCCGGAAAAGGACGGATCCGGTCCGCCGGTCGAGATGCGTTTGCGATTGGGCGACCGGCGCATTGCCATTGAGCACACGCTAATCGAGCCATTCCCTCTCGCGATTCAGACGGGGAAAGAGTTTGGCGAACTGACAGCGGAGATCGAAGCCAATCTCAACGGCAACATGCCAAAGCCGGGCACGTACGTGCTACTTTTTCCTGTTCACCCAACCTTGGGGAAGCATCGGCGAACGCACGCTAAACTGCGCGAGAAGCTTTCGGCTTGGATCGTGGAGGCAGGCAAGCAGCTTCATGACGAGTGCCCGGAACGCAAGGATCGCCACCACTGCCCGCATGGATATCACGGATCGCGTTCTGACGAGATCGAAGGGATTCCTCTTAAGCTGACGCTGCGAGTGCACTGGAATGAATCCGGGCGTCACGATGGCGCACTGTTCCTTTCACGAACGGTCGGAGAAGATGTCGAGAATCTGCGCCTTGAGCGAATGCGGACGGCACTCAAGAAAAAGCTGCCCAAGCTCCACGACTGTGCTCAGGAGGGAGACACGACCTTCTTGATCCTCGAATGGTCAGATATTGCACTCAGCAATCACATCTTCATTGCCGAGGCGCTCAAAGCGGCTCTCGCAGACCGAGACGACTGGCCCGACTATGTCTTTCTGGCCGACACGGCGACCGATCAGTGGCACTTCTTCCAGCCCGTCATTGAGGGCCAATTCTCGATCGAAATGGAGTATATCGATATCGAAAGGCCTTAACCCTGCGAAGTGCCGGCAGCGAAGGCTCGATTACTGGAGGAGCTCCCAGTCTCGTGATTACGATTACCACCGCTGAAAGTCCGGAAGAACCGCGGCGTCGTCGCAATGTTATCGCCCCTTTGAGCATCTCGGAGATCGAGGGTGGAGACCTTCAGGAAGGGCAGGATCTTGATTTCAAACGGCAGATCGACTTCGACAAACCAGAAACCAAGACGCGCTTGCTCGATGACGTCGTCGCCTTCCTAAACCGTGGCCCGTCGCGCATAATTGTTGGAGTCGAAGAACGGGATGGCCGTTTCGACGGTTTCCGCCCGATGACCGCCAACGCCGACAAGTTTGCGCTTCGGGTTCAGACTTTGATCCAAGACGGCATCACCCCGACCCCTGCTGATGTCGAAGTGGTTCCGCTTCACATGGATGGCGGGTTCATTCTCGACATTCGGATACCCCGCCACCCGACCGGGCCGTTCATGAACCGGATGACCGGAGGATATCTGATCCGATCGGGAGCAAGGAATCTGCCTATCGATCCGGGGATGCTGCGCAGCCGGTTCGTCGACGAACAGCTTTGGCTGCGTACCCTCGACGAACTGACCGCGGAAGAAGATGCACGGCTGGCAGCCAACAACGTAGTCGCACCCGGACGAGCATTTCGCATCGGCATTCTCCCCCGCGACCACTTCGACCATTTGCGGCGGCCTTTCACACAGGAAGACCATGTCCGATCGTCGGCGCCGAGCTTCAGTGAGGGCGCGCCAGGCTGGTTCAAAGTTTGCGAAGATGGACATCAAGTCCTGAATCATGACTTCAACCAGCGGGGGATCGAACGGCTGTTCGTTCGTGATGACTGGTTCATCCACGCGCACGCCTCGTTTGCCCTCTATCAGACGAGTGGCGAAGGACGGCTCGCGCTTCACGAGTTCGATCTGACCGTCAAACGCTACCTAAAGGACCTCTCCGAGTTCCTCACGGAACAGGAGATCGAAGGGCCATTCGCTGTTACCCTGGCCTTGCAATCACTCGAGGAGACCGAGAACTTCGGTGCCTGGTTTCGGAACACCAACACCGTTCGCACGCTCCGGCCGCAGATCGTTTCGTTCGTCGATGACGAGACTATGATCGCAGATTTCCTGCGCCGGGTGCGCCAAGCCTCGGTGTACGGTTAGCCAATGAGAACCTCTCTCCGGCTCCAATACCAGGATCACCACTGCGGTCACGGCGTGGTGTCCTTTGCCGCAGGCGGGTAGAGTCGAAGATGGCGGAGGGTGGACGCCGCCGGTTCAAGTCGCAACGCGACAAACATCGCCAGGCGCGCGCGCCGGCCCCGCCAGCGACGCCGCCTCGCGAAGAGGCGGACATTCTCACGGAGATGCGGCAGCTCTGCCGGACGCCCGGCTTCGCCCATGTGGTCGCACACGTCATCGTCCGCGACAATTTTGTTTTCTACGAGGACGAGATGAAGCCGGAGGATATGGCGCATCTCTTTGGCTTCAAGCGGCTAATTCGTACCGAAGTCGCGACTCTGATCGGATACATGATCCAGGGCGGGGTGGCGGTCTTCGACCCTCTGCCTGATGATCCGACGGCGCTCCTCGCGAGGGTGGAGGCGTTGCTCGAGGAGCTCCACCGCCGGCTGAGCTGGTCTATGTTCGGCGATGGGCTCGAGAATTTTCTAGCCGCCCGCGAGGAGGCCGAAACGCTTCGCGAACCGATCTTCTATGGCGGCGAGTCCGCGTTTAACTTCCAGTATCGCGACTTCGCGGTCGACAAATATAGGGCAGACAACCCTTGGCTCGAATCCAATCGTGGTTTTGCGATCGAGAACGCGGCGGCGATCGTCGATGCGTGCCTCGCTCTCACCGAGGAACAGGTTACCGCGCGATGGAAGGCAGCGGACCGTGATGACCCATCAACCTGGTCGCTTCTTCCCGGTTTTATCGTCTCGAAAGCCGATCTGATCGCGCGCAGCGGAGTGGCCGAAAAGCAGGCTGCAGCAATCATTGCGGCATTCTCGACCCCGCTTGGCGACAACGCTGAGTTCATCGCGCTCAACGACTATAATCGTGCCGTCTCGGCGCCGTTGATCGCGCTCGATGATGACCACTACGCGGTCTTGCAACATTATGCGCCGGTCGAGGCGCTCTACGAAGCCCCGATGTACTGGATGTTTGCGGACAAGGCGTATCGGGCGACCGCAGCAACACATCGGGGCGACTTCACCGAAGCTTTCACCCATCAGCGGCTGATCGATGTCTTCGGCCAAGCGAACGTGCATCGCGGTCTCAATCTCGACCGCGCGAAAGGCGACCGGATCGGCGAGATCGACATCCTTGTCGAATTCGGCGGTCGGCTCCTGCTGGTTCAGGCCAAGTCGAAGCGGCTGACGATCGAGGCGCGGAGGGGCAACGAGCGCAGTTTGCGGCGCGACTTCCAAGGCGCGGTCCAGGATGCGTATGATCAGGCCCAGATCTGCGCTGAGGCGCTGTTTGATCCAACCACGTCAATCAAACGCGCCGATGGCACTACCGTAGCACTTCAGCACCCACCGCAGAAAATCTACCCGATCTGCCTTGTCTCTGACCATTATCCCTCGCTGGTTTTCCAGACCGATCGCTTCCTGAGGAAGCGAGACATCGACGGCGTCGCCCAGCCCATCGTCACCGACATTTTCGCCCTCGATGCCATTTCAGAACTGCTCGATCGTCCATTGCGGTTCCTCGGCTATTGCGAGCTGCGCGACCGGTTCGGAGAACGACTGATCTATTCCCACGAACTGGTGCTGCTCGCCTGTCATGTCCGGCAGAATCTCTGGATCAGCGAGGACATCGGCGGGATGATGCTCGACGATAACATCACCGGGTCGATCGAGATCGCCATGCTCGCCAGGCGGCGTGGCATCGCCGGAGCGAAGACACCGAAGGGGCCGCTCACGGCCTTCGCCGGGACCCCATTCGACGGTATGCTGAAACGCATCGAGGAGCGCCCCGAACCGCCGCTGGTCGACTTGGCGCTCTATATGCTCGAAGCAAGCGGTATCTCGATTAAGGCCTATAATGAGGGCGTCGGCCTGATCACAGCTCAGACGCTCGCCGACATGCGGCAGCACGACTTCAGCTTCGCGATGGGCGGCGACGGGTTGACCGTCCATAGCAGCTACGAGCCGCCCCGGCAGGTTCGTGACCGGCTGGAGGCCCATGTCGAAGCGCGAAAATATGCCTGCAAGGCCGACCGCTGGTTCGGACTGTTCGTCGACCCGGCAGACGGCCTGCCCCTGGTCGGCTTGGTGCTGACGTTTCCATGGCAATACGACCCGCTGCGCGCGGAACTCGCGCGCGACCTGCCGCCCGATGCCCGGTCGCGCATTCCGAAAACACTGGAGGGCTTTCAGCGCACCAGAACGCGGCGCAAGATCGGCCGCAACGATCCGTGTTTTTGCGGAAGTGGACGCAAGTACAAGAAATGCTGCGGGCCGTGACGGGCGCGATTGCGGTCCGAGGCGATCAACTTATCGCGCGGACTTGAGCCTGAAGGTGAAAAGGCCCGCCGATCATGGCGGGCCTTCATATTGTGACAATCGCGGTGACAAGCAAGGGAAGCGTGAGCTTCTCCAAATGGGCCGAGAACCGGCTGAACATTTTCGCGGCGAAATCAGTGATCTTCTTCATAGGCAATCTCCCTCTGGCAAAAACAAAATCCAAAATGACGTGGAGGATGCCATGAACAATGATGTGAAAGAACCAAACTCCTAACTGTGCGACTGCCCCACTTCCCGTGGGAAACTCTTCCCAGCCCTAGCATTACGCGCCGGAAAAGGCAATGATTTGTCCTTGGCGTGCCCGCCGAAGTGGCACATCTTCATCTATGTTCTATGGGCGCTGCCGCAGGCGGAGCCGCTTTGCGGAGCGGCAGATTGGTCACCTCGAATTGATCGAGGATGTCGTCGCCCCCGGTATCGTGGGTTCGAATACCATGCTCCCCGTGTGGGAACGTGAATCCGGCCTTCTCCCAGCACGACAACGCTATTCAAAACTCTCCTCGCGCTCGGCGTCGCGCCGCCGCTCCTCCGTGATGCGCTCGGTCAGCCAGGCGTCGAGCGACCCAATCCAGGTTCTGACGACGGGGTCTTGATGGCTGGCAAGCGGCTCCAGCATCGTACGGCGGCGTTCGAGGATGTCAGCGAGCGAGCCGCTCCAGCCGCTCGGGAAGATTCTGCCCCGCAGATCGCCAAGGAACATAGCGCGATCCGGCGCATGTTCCATCAGCTCGAGAAACTTGGGCGATAGGCCGATGGCATCCTCGTGGTCGCGGGTCTCGAAGATCGGTAGTAGCTGACCGATACGAGGGTAGCGCAGGTCGGGATCGACGTCCGCCCAGGCGCGCAGTGTGGACGAATCCATGTCGTTGAGCGGCGAGCGGCGTTCGAGGCGGATCTCGAGATCGCCGTCGCCTAGCAAAAAGCCGTCGAGGGCAATCATTGGCTGGGCCGCGAAAAGCGCTTTCAGCAGATAGCCGATCTTGTAGGGCGATAGCGTATAGGCATCGAGGCCCGCGCGGATCCGGGCACTGAGTTCGCGCGCCGGTGTCTCGCCGCCTGCTCCCGCAAGGCACACCTCGACGACTTCGCCGACTCCATAGTCGCCGAGCGGCGTGCTGTCGTCGAAATCGGCATTGGCAAGCAGGTTGCGCGCGCACGCGATCAGATGCTGATCAAAGTCGCAGCCATCGTCCTTGGCGCACGCGAAATGCATATGCAGGATGTCGAGCGCGATGCCAGTGCCTCCGGCGTGCTGGCCGAGCGTCGTGAGAAGAGGCGCGAGAGCGTCGCCCGGCGCTTCCCGGATCACGCCGCTCGCGAGCTGGCGAAAATCCGCCGCGCCGATCATGCCTGCGTCGAGCGCGGCCGACAGCCGTGCGATCGCGTCGCGGTCGATGCCGGCGCGCGCTTGCAGATAGGTCAGGTTCGCGGCGACGGTGGGATCTTGGGCGATGGCGTCGAGAGCGGTCGCGACGAAACCGGTGTTGCCAGCAGCACCGTGGAGAAAGCCGCCGAGCACCGTAGCGTTCCGGCCGTCGGCGGGCATCTTGTTGAACGCGTCAAGCAACGTGTCCCAAAGGTCTGGCACGACCTCGGCGCCCTCCGCCAGCCCTTTGCCGAACTCGAAGGCTCGGTGCGGATTATGCTCGGCGAACAGCTCGGGAAGGAACGCGGCGAGCGTCTCAGGGTCATTGGCGAATGCCTTGCCGAGATCGACCGCCTGTTGGCCGGCCAGCCGCCATGCCGTCGATGGGCTGGAGACATCTCCGTCAAGCAGGTCGAAGCCGCCGCCCGAGCGGGTGAGTACGGTCGCGCGCGCTCGATTGAGCATGTCAGTGGGTTTGAGTCGCTCGACGATCGTGTGGAGACGCGCCTTGATCGCGTCCGGCATGTCCTTGCTCTCGTAGAACAGCGCCTTTCGGAAGCCGATCCAGCCGTCGATCCACGGGCCGCTCCGCGTAAGCGCGATGCTCGCCGCCTCGAGCCCATCATGACAGGGGATATGGTGCCAGATGCCGCGGGCATTGTTCGCCAGCACTTCGCGGGCGTCGGGCAGCGTTCCGTCCAGCTCCACGGCCAGCGCGACGCCAGCGTTGTACCAATCCCAGATTTCCCGGTAGGTCTGCGGCTGCCAGCCGAAATCGCGCGGGCGTGCGCCGAAATCATGATGGCTGAGCGAGGTGAAGTGCGATGCCTCGAGCAGATTGTCGAGCGCGCGCGAAGCGCATGCCTTGATCCCTGCGTCGCCAGCGGCCGCCATATGCCTGATCACCTCGCGCCGCATCTCGGGTGTGGCCTGCGTGCCCGACAAATGCAGCTGGAACAGCTCGCCGAAATAGTGCGTCGCGCTGTTCTGGTTATGCCCCTTGGCCTCGGCGGCAACGAAGCGCGCGAGAGCAAACGCCGCCTCCTCGAACATCGCCGCGTCATAGCCGAGCGTCTTATCAGCGAGATCCATTGGCC
>Ga0268265_10003157_pt1 | contig 11999 bp, 9 predicted proteins | sample KBSSwiS52_FD_190355 | JGI IMG/M metagenome (GOLD analysis project Ga0268265, IMG submission 190355) | Switchgrass rhizosphere microbial communities from Kellogg Biological Station, Michigan, USA - KBS Switchgrass S5-2 (SPAdes) (version 2) | ecosystem: Host-associated > Plants > Roots >... | reverse complement strand
ATCATCCCATCCATCATCCGAAGGTCGGCCCAGCACCGGTAGAGGGCGAATAGTCGATCGGGGATGCCTGCGTCGTTCAGGCGCCGAAGCTCCGCCTTGGCCCAATCGGTGATGCGCTGGTTCCGGGCGCGCTGGGCGGTGCGATAGGCGACGACGAACGCCTCGGAATAGGGCGGGCCGTGGTCGGGATTGAACGGGTCGAGTTTCGGGTTGGTGGGAACCGGATCCAACTCGTCCACAACCGAGGCGTCCAACCAGTCGGTGAGCACCTCAGGCCGGCCCTGGTGGGCGTTCAGGGAGACGTAGAGGTCGGCTTTTGGAAGCGTCTGCAGCGCTTCGAGTCCTGCGCCCTTCACGAGATGCAGCAAGGTCGGATCGATGGCTTCGCCCTGATAGGCCCCCATCAGCGAGCCGCCGCCCGAGTTGCCCAGGATGATGACCGTCTCCACCCCGGCCTCTTCCCTCAGCCAGCGGACGCCGACGCCGATGTCGATGAGCGCCTGCTCCAGCAGGAACTGGTCCTCAAAGCCGCGATAGCGCGTGTTCCAGCCCAGGAACCCGAAGCCCCGCGCGGCGATGTAGGGCGCGACGTAGTGCTCCGAGAAGTCCGCGTTGTAGTGCGTGGCGATGAACGCCGCGGGCGGCCTGCGCCCGCGCGGCGTCCAGTAGATACCTTGGCAGGGATGCCCTCCGGCCAGCGCCCGCGGCGCGGTGGGCGAGGCGAGACCGAGGAACTGGGTGTCCACCTTTGCGAGCAGGTCGGCCGGGCTTTCCATCGACGCCTCATCTCCTTGTCGCCCTGAACGGTTCTCCGGGGAGCAGCTCAGCCTCTAATTGGCCAGGCCGGTCTTCAGCGCTTTCGCGAGGAAGACGACGCGGTTGACGAGGCCGGGAAGCATCTGGCGGGGCATGCGGTCCGTCAGCTCCGCGCCATCGAACGCCCGCTCCGCGAACGGAACCATCACCTGCTCGGTGGCCACCAGCGTCTGAATGGTCCCCAGGATCTGCCGCAGCGCGAGAAGGCCGCGCAAGCCGCCAGAGGAGGAGATCGACGCGGACATGATCCCCGCCACCTTGCCGCGGAACGCCGGAAGCGGGCCGGGATCGCCCGGGCGGGGCCGCGACGCCCAGTCGATGGCGTTCTTGAGGGCGCCGCTCACGGAGCCGTTGAACTCCGGCGAAGCGATCAGGAAGCCGTCGTGGCCGACGAACAGATTGCGAAGCCGCTCGGCGGTCTCCGGGAACCCCTCCGCCTCGAGATCGGCGTCGTAGAGCGGCAGGTGGAAATCCCTAAGGGCGATCGCGGTGACCTCTGCGCCCGCGTCACGCGCCAGGCCCGAGGCGATGTTGAGCAGACGCTGGTTGTAGGAGCCCACGCGCAGGCTTCCCGAGAAGGCGAGCAGCTTCACCTCTGACATTGGCGCTCCTCTGCGGCCGGCGCCGCGGCCCTATTCGGCGGACTGAAGCGACGGGCTTGCGGCCGATGTGATCAGGCTCTCGTCGTGCACCCCCTCGGCGGTCATCGGCGCGTGCCTGGCGTCGTGCGGCCCGAAGGCGCGGGTCCAGCAAGCGAACTCGAGGCATATCCCGTCCGGGTCGAAGAAATAGACCGACCGCACGAACACGCCGTCGGTCACCTCCGCGCTGACGCCCATGGGCGAGTCGTCGTGGTTCAGGACGCGCGAGACCGCGATGCCTTTGGAGCGCAGCCTGTCGACGTACTCGTCGAACTTCTCCGGCGGCACGTTGAAGGCGATGTGGTTCATCGAGGCGTGGGCGGTCCGGATATCCCCTTCCGTCGGCAGATGACTGGGCGCGGCGACGCCCGGCTGGGCGGGAGGCGCGTCGGGGAACCAGAAGAAGGCGAGCGAGTCGCCGTTGCCGATGTCGAAGAAGAAATGCTGGCCCATGCCGCGCGGCATCTCGATCGTCTTGATCAGCGGCATGCCGAGCACGTCACGGTAGAAGGCGACCGTCTTGGCCATGTCCTTGCACACGAGGGCCAGGTGGTTGACGCCCCGGATGTCGAATTCCCGGTTCTTTTGTCCCATTCGGTCGCCTCCGGTTTTTGGTCCCGGCGGGCTGGAGGCGCCGCCGGCATTTGACGTGGAACGTACCGCTACGGCAGTCGCCCCGCGCCCCGGCTCCTCCGCCGTCGCCACGGGAGCGATTGCTAAGACTTAGGTCTCAAAGTAATTTACGGGGGTCGGTGGGTGCTGTCCAGCGGGGCGAGCCGCCGCGACGGCGGCTGTGCAGCGAACGAAGGCTTTCAGGATCTGACGATGAGCCCACCCAAGGACCTCCGGCCCGAGAGCAGCCTCGGCTTTCAGGTCAGACGGTGCCACAGGGCGTTCGACAGGGTCCTCAACGCGCACCTGAGCCAACGGGGCCTCACCAGCGGGTTCTGGTACTTCCTGAGGGCCCTTTGGCAGGAGAGCGGCGCCACTCAGAAGCGTCTCGCCGAGCTCAACAACGTCACCGAACCCACCACCGTCACCACGCTGGGCGCCATGGACCGGCTCGGCCTGATCCGACGCGAACGGAATCCGCAGGACCGGCGCAAGGTGAGCGTCTTCCTGACGCCGCGGGGACAGGCGCTGAAGTCCGAGCTGATGCCTCTCGCCCATCGGATAAACGAGGTCGCCGCGGCGGGCATTTCCCCGGACGAGATTGCGACCTGCCTGAGCGTGCTGAAGCGGATGTCGGAAAACCTCTCGCGCGCCCTGCCGGGTGTCGCCAGGAACACCGTCGAGTGACGGCGATTACCACGGGCGCGACAGAGGCGGGTTGGTGACCGACATGGCGGATTCCCTCATAGGCCGATTGCGCGCGTCCAGGACCTGGGCGGTGACGATGCTGGGCGCGGTGGGAATGCTGGCCGCGGTGGATCGCAACATCCTCTCCGTGCTGCTCGTCCCGATCCAGAATGATCTGAAGGTCAGCGACGGCGCAATGGGGGCGCTGACCGGGACGACGATGGCGCTGGTCTACGCCACTGTGGCCTTGCCCATCGGACGGCTCGCCGACCGGACCGATCGGCGCAAGTTGCTGGCGTTCGCCCTTGCGGCGTGGAGCGTCGCCACGGCGGCCTGCGGCATGGCAGTCAATTTCCTCCAACTGTACCTGGCGCGGCTCGCGGTCGGCGCGGCGGAGTCCGCCCAGCCTCCCGCGACGATGAGCATGATCGGCGACCTCTACCCCGCGGCGCGCCGCGGGGCGGCGATCAGCGTGGTCGTGGTCGGAATGACCATCGGTTTTTCCCTGGGGTCCTTCATCGCCGGCGTGCTCAACGACCACTACGGTTGGCGTGGGGCTGCGCTGGCGGTCGGGCTGCCGGGGTTGCTCTTGGCGCTGCTGTTGCGGTTCACGGTGGCGGAGCCGGTCCGGGGCGGCCAGGACGGCGCCAAACCGACCGAGATTTCGAAGGGGACGTTTCGCCAGCAACTGCGCCAATGCGCGCGCATCCGCACCTTCTACCCCTTGGTGCTGGGCGTGGTCTGCATGAACATGGCCTTCACGGGGTGGCTCGGCTGGGCGCCTGCGTTCCTCATGCGGGTTCATCACCTGAGCGCGACGAAGATGAGCGCGCTGTTCGGGATTGTCGTCGGCGGCGCGGCGCTGGCGAACATGGTGGCGGGCGTGCTTAGCGACAGGCTCGCCAAGCGCGGCGCGCGCTGGCGGCTCTACTACTGCTTCGCCGTCATCGCCTTGGCCGCTCCGGCGCTCGCCGCGTCCAGCCTGGTGACGGGACTGGGCGCGTCCATCGCCTGCCTGCTGTTCTACACCCTCGTTTCCGGGGGGCTGACCACGGTGACGATGGCGACTTACGTGTCTATCGCGCCGCCCCAGATGCGGGCGTTCGTGACCGCCCTGGTGTTCTTTTGCATCGCGGTGTTCGGCGGCGGCAGCGGACCGCTGGTGTTCGGGCTCGTGAACGACGTGGTCAGCAAGACCCACGGCGCCGAGGCGCTTCGCTACACCATGCTGCTGGGCCCGGCGCTGCTGGCGATCGCAGCCGTGCTCTACCTGGTGGCCAGCCGCACGGTCGACGAAGACACGGCCATCGCCGCAGGCGAGGCCTCCGCGACGACGCCCTAGCCGTAGTCTAGCCGGCGGGCGGTTTCGCCCGGTCGCGGGCGACTTCCAGCGGAACAGGTATTCGGCTGTGGGCGGCGAACAGGCGATCCACGGCCGCCGGAATGTCCGCCAGCGTCCAGCCCGTGGGGTGCTCGATCTCCTCGATCGGACCCACCCAGCCGGACAGCGCCAGGTAGCGTCCATAGATCACGAACACCTGGCCGGTGATGCCTCCGCCGGATTCGCTGGCGAGATGGACGACCAGGGGAGAGACCTGCTCGACGGGCATGGCCGCATCACGCTCGGACTGGCCTTCGGCGCCAGGAACGGAGCCGGTGAACCGGGTGGCTCCCCGGGGCGAGATGGCGTTGACGGTGACGTTCGAGCTCTGCAGCTCGCGCGCCATCACCAGGGTCATTCCGACGATGCCGGCCTTGGCGGCCGCGTAGTTGACCTGGCCGGGATTGCCCCAAAGACCGGCTTCCGAGGTGGTGTTGATGATGCGCCCTGCAACGGGACGGCCGGCTTTCCCCTCGCTGCGCCAGTAATGGGCGGCATGGTGCGAGGGCGCGAAGTGGCCCTTCAGGTGGACGCGCACCACCGCGTCGAACTCCGCCTCGCCCATGTTGAAGCTCATCCGGTCCCGGATGATGCCGGCATTGTTCACCAGGACGTCGAGGCGGCCGAAGTTCGCCAGGGCGTCCTCCACCAGCGACTGCGCGCCGGACCAGTCGGCGCAGTCGGCGTAGTTGGCGACCGCCCGTCCGCCCGCGGCCTGGATCTCCCGGACCACGGCGTCCGCCGGGCGCTCGTCTGACGGCGTTCCGGCCAGGGTGAATCCCGGATCGTTGACCACCACGGCGGCGCCTTCGCGGGCGAGGGCCATCGCGTGGGAGCGGCCCAGCCCGCGACCACCTCCCGTGACGACGGCGACCTTATTCTCCAGCAATGCCACCTTCGGAACCTCCGTCAGATTTTTCGATCGCGACCCTGCCAATAGACGTCGCGGAGCTGGCGCTTGTAGAGCTTGCCGTTGGGCCCCCGCGGAAGTTCGTCAACGTAGTCAAAGCTTCGCGGTATCTTGAATTTTGCAAGCCGATCGGCGCAGTAAGCCACGAGTTCGTCGGTCAGTTGCGGACTTTGCTGGACGTCTTTCACAAGTTGGATGACGGCCTTCAGCTCCTCTCCCCACTCCGCGTTGGGGATGCCGAAGACCGCTGCGTCGTAGACCTTCGGATGCTGCGACAGGACCTGTTCGATCTCGATCGGATAGATGTTCACCCCGCCCGACAGGACGAGATCGGCCTTGCGATCGACGAGGAACAGATAACCGTCGTCGTCGACGTAGCCCATCTCGCCCAGCGTGAAGAACGTGCTGTCGTCCAACAACACGGAGCGCGATTTCTCGGCGTCGTTGAAGTATTTCGGCGGGCCCGTCACGGTGGAGAAATAGACCGTTCCCACGGTTCCGGCGGGAACCTCCCGGTGGTCGTCGTCCACGATCCGGATCGTCGTGCCGGGCCAGGGCCTGCCGACGGTGCCCGGCTTGCGGAGCCATTCCTCCGAGTCCACCAGGGCCGCACCGCCTTCGGTTCCGCCATACATCTCGTAGAGGATCGGGCCCCACCACGCGATCATCGCGCGCTTCTCGTCGGTTGGGCAGGGCGCCGCGGAGTGCATGACCGACTCCAGGGAGGACACGTCGTACTTGGCGCGGACCTCCTCGGGGAGCTTTAGGAACCTGTGGAAGTGGATCGGCACCATCTGGCTGACGGTGACCCGATGCTTCTCGATGAGTTGCAGGACGGCCTCGGCGTCCCAGTGGTCTGTCATGATCACGGTCAGGCCGAGGTGGAGAGCCTGGAGCGAGAAGCTCACCGGCGCGGAGTGGTGCAGGGGGCCGTTGAGCAGGTACACTCCGTCGCCGGACCGCCACTTCAGGATGGGCGCCATGGCCACCCGCGCGGCCGCGCCCTGCTCCGGCGACTGGCTGCGCAGGGTTACTCGCACCCCCTTCGGCTTACCGGTGGTGCCGGAGGTGTAGATCATCGATTCCCCTGAGAACCGCGCCGCCGGCGGCGTCGGCGCGCCGCTGGCGAGCAACGCCTCGTAGACACCGCAGCCGGGAAGCTCGCCTCCGATCACGAAGCAGCGCCCGGACGGCAGGCCGGAACTCTCGAGCGAGGCCGCCACCTTGTCGCCGTACAGCATGTCGGCGAACAGCGCCTTGGCCTGACAGTCGCCGACGATGTAGCTGATCTCCGGCGCGGCGAGGTAATGGTTGATCGGGGTGAAGAAGAGCCCGATCTGCAGCGCCGCAAGGGCGATCTCGTAGAACTCCGTCCGGTTGGAGACGAAGAGCGCCACGCCGTCTCCCGGCTTCAAGCCCATCTCCTGCAAGGCGTTGGCGAGTTGGTTGCACCGGGCGTGCAGCCGGCCATAGGTGACGTTCCGCCCCTCCGGATCGACGAGGGCGATGCGCTCGGGATCGGCGTGCGCCCAGGCCCAAAATCCCACGGGATCCGGGGTCGCGGCCATGGTTAAGCCGCCGCCCGCGGACGCCAGTAGGGGAGGTGCAACCCTTCCTTGGCCCGGACGAACATCACCTCCAGCGGCATGCCGATCTTCACGTCGGCGAGTTTGCATCCGACGACGTTGGTCATCATCCGCACCCCCTCTTCGAGGTCCACCATCGCGAGCACGTAGGGCGCCATGTCCTTGAAAGGCGCCACCAGGTTCTGGCGCACCACGGAGAACGTGTAGAGGGTCCCGCGCCCGGCGGCGTTCAGCCACTCAGGCTCCCCGCCGCAGCCGGTGCAGATCGCACGCGGATAGAACTGCCGCTGGCCGCAGGCCGGGCAAGCCTGAATCAACAGCCGCCCCTCGGTCGCCGCATCCCAGAACGGCTTCCATTCCCCGGCCACGTCGGGCGTCGGAAGCGCCGTCAGGTCCGCTGGGATTTCGAGCAGATCGTCCATCAGGGCAGCTCCGTCCCGAGGATCACGAGCGCATGGCCGGAGAGGAAACCGCCCGAGCCGCACGCCAGCGCGATCTTTGCGTCGGGAACCTGGGCGGCGCCGCCTTCACCGCGCAGTTGCCGCACGGCCTCCACAAGCACATGCATGCCGCGCATGCCCGAGTGACAGGCCGACAGGCCGCCCCCATCGGTGTTCAGCGGATACTGGCCGCCGAGCTTCAGCGCCCCGCTGGCGGCGAACGGGCCGCCTTCGCCGCGGCCGCAGAACCCCAGGCCCTCCAGCATCAGCATCACCGTGATGGTGAAGCTGTCATAGAGCTGGATCGTGTCGACGTCGCTGGGCTTGAGCCCGGCCTTGGCGAAGGCCCGCGGACCGGAATAGGCCGAGGGCGCGATCGTGAAATCGGGCATCTCACTGATGTTCCAGTGCGTCTGCGTGCCTTCGGCCGCAAGGACGTGGACCGGCTTCACCGGCAGGTCGCGCGCCCGCTCGGCGGTGGTCAGGATCACCGCCCCGCCGCCGTCGGAGATCACGCAGCAATCCAGCACGTGCAGGGGATCGGCCACCATCCGCGAGGTCATCACGTCGTCGACGGTGATCGGCTTGCGGTACATCGCATTGGGATTGAGCGCAGCGTGCTCGCGGCAGGTGACGGCGATCTCGGCCAGTTGCTCGGAGGTCGTGCCGAACTCGTGCATGTGGCGTCGGGCGGCCATCGCGTAGGCGCCCACGATGGTCGAGCCATAGGGCGCTTCGAACATCACCGAGGTGGAGATCGTGTCCCCCGCGCGGTAGAATCCGGCGGTGCCGAGCGTTCGTCCTGAGCGCGTCAGCAGGTCCGAGCCATAGGTGATGGCCACCGTTTCGCACTGGCCGGCCAGGATCTGGCCGGCCTGCTGGACCATCCATTCGAAGATCGCCCCGCCGATCCCGACCCCTCCCAGGACCTTGTGGTCTATGCGGAAGTACTCCGCCAGGCTGATGGCGCTCTCCGCGCCCATGCTGGCGGCCATGAAGCCGTCGATGTCCTTGATCGAGAGTCCTGACGAGGCCAGGGCGCGGGTCAGGGCCTGGGCGTGGTGCTGCCGCTCCGACAGGTGCGGCGCGCGGGGGTAATCGCTCAAGGCGGCGCCCACGATCGTCGGCGTGCGATTGGTCGACATGCCTTCTCCCGAGCTGTCCGCGTCGCCAGGCTTGGCGCCCAGGTTCTTATTCTCGCCTATCAGAGTGTGATATATCCGGTCAATAATTGACCAAACTAAGAATTATAGGCAAGGATACTCGCCATTCGGTAAAGCCGAAGCGCGACGCGATTTGGCGAAATGGCTCTGCAAGGCGCGATGGGATTCGGCGCATACGCCGCGCACCTGAACGTCTCCCGGTCTCGGGAGCCTCTTCGTCGTTCGCGCACAGGGGAGGGAACCATGAGCAGGCAGACGCGCGCGCTGGACCTGAGCGGCGGCGGCATGAGATTGGCGCTTTGCAGCGGCGTCGCCGTGGGGCTGATGGCGGGCCTCGCTCCGGCCCCCGCCGTCGCGCAGGGGACTGTCGAAGAGATCGTGGTTACCGCCCGGAAACGGGAAGAGGCGCTGCAGGACGTTCCTCTCGCCGTCACCGCCTACACGAGCGAGCAACTTGATCGCTCGGGCATCACGAACCCCATCAGCCTGATGGGGCAGGTTCCCAGCCTGACGGCGACGTCGCCGAGCGTCGGCCAGACGACCGCGCAGTTCGCGATCCGCGGGATGCAGGGGTCGGATTCCCTGCTCACCATCGACCAGCCGATTGGCCTCTACATCGACGGCGTCAACATTCCGCGCCCCTATGGGGTGAACTCGAGCTTCTTCGACCTGCAGCGCATCGAGGTGTTGAAGGGGCCGCAAGGGACGCTCTACGGGCGCAACACCACCGGCGGCGCCATCAACATCATCACCCGCGGCGCGGATCATCAGGGCCTGCACGGGTTCCTCACCGCCGAAGCCGGCAACTACTCGAAGTGGGCGCTTCGGGGGGCGGTGAACGTTCCGATCATGGCCGACAAGCTGGCCTTGCGGCTGGCGGCCCAGCATGAGGAGCGCAAAGGCTACGGTCGATCGCGGATCACCGGCCAGAGGTTCGGCGGCGACCGGGACATCTACAATGTCCGCGGCTCTCTGTTGTTCACACCCGTCGATTCCATCAGGGCTGAGATCAAGGCGGACTGGCTTCAGAACCACACCAATGGCGTGCTCCGCGTGCCGGCGATCTATGTCGGCGGTGCGGCCACCAACACGCAGATCGCGCGAGAGCTCGCGCGCGGAACCGCGACGACGCCGGTGACGGCCGCCCAGTTGGCGGCGGCCCAGGCGCTCGGCGAACAGATCGCCGCCATGGGCCGGGCGGACATCTTCACGACCGACACCGAGTTGCTGCAACACGAGGACGTGGATGTATTCCGCGTCGGGGGGACGCTGTCGGCGGACCTGACCGAGCACGTCCTGCTGAAGTCCATCACCGGCTATCACAAGCTGGAACGTGATCAGATCTACGATCTCGACGGGACCCGCTTCACGATCCTGGAGATCAACACGCGGCCGGATCCGGCCGTCGCCACGCCGTTTACCTTCGATCCCCAGCCGTTGACCGGCGCAAAGTTCTTCTCCCAGGAATTCAATCTCTCCGGCGACGTGTTCGACGGACGGGTGAACTGGCTTGGGGGCGTGTACTACAGCCGGGAGACCGGACACGACCGCAATGCGACGGTGTTTCGACCGCTCACGTCGACGTCTCCCTTGTCGGTGAATTTCACCGACAATCGCGTGAAGAACACCAGTTGGTCGATCTATTCCCAAAACGACATCAAGCTGACCGAGAGATTTAAGATCACGCTGGGCGCTAGGTACACCGAGGAACGGCACTTCCTCGACGCGATCAGCTCGCGCTTCAATCCCGGCAACGGCCTCTTCACGTGCAGCTTCACCACCGCGGCGGACGTCTCGTTCGCCGATCGCTACGTCCGCTGCAGCGTGCCGCGCGACGCGACCTTCGACGGCGTCTCGTGGCTGGCCAGCGCGAACTACGACATCAGCGACGACGTCATGGTCTACCTGAAGGCGGCGCGCGGCTTCAAAGGCGGCGGCTGGAACCTGCGGGTGCCGACCGCCCCGGCATTCGCTCCCGAATACGCGCGGGACATCGAGCTCGGCGTGAAGGGCGAATATTTCGACCGCCGCCTGCGCGTAAACCTGGCCGCCTATCGCACGCGATACACCAACAAGCAGGAATCTATCATCATTCCGCTGGGCCTCACCCCAGCCACCGTGGTGCAGAACGCGGCGACCGCCACCATCAAGGGCGTCGAGGGCGAGGTTTCCGCCGTCCCCGTCGAAGGCCTGACGCTGCGCGGAACCTTCAGCTACCTGCTCGGTCGCTACGACAAGTTCCCGGGCGCGCTGGACGTCCTGGGCCGCCCCGTGGACGCCTCGGGCGAGGAATTCAGCAACGCCGGGACCGGCGATCCCGTCAAATGGGCCTACAGTCTTTCGGCCCGATACGCCTTCCCTCTGGCGGGCGGCGTGGCGGGGTTGCAGGCGGACTGGACGTGGCGCGACAAGCATAACCTCGCCGCGCGGCTGACCGACCCGTCGCTGACGCCGGCGCTGGTGGACAAGTATTACGGGGAGGTCGGCCTGCTCAATCTCCGCGCCGACTATGAGCTCGCGGACAATCTCTTGATCGCGGTGTTCGCCACCAATGCGCTGAACAAGCACTACCAGCGGGTGACCTTGCCGTCCGTCTCGACGGGCAATGTCCAGTATGCGGCGACGATGGAACCGCGCATGGTGGGCGTGCAGATCAAGAAGAGCTTCGGCGCGGGCGAGTAGCGCGACCGGCAAGCCGCCAAGGTCAGCGCGTCCGCCGCGGCGGCGGCGATGAACAGGGAGCGGCGTCCATGTCGTCGGAGAGCATCGTCGCGGCGTCGGCGCCAAAGGCTTCGCGCGTGACGGCCCGATGGACCCTGGGCGTCTTCTTCCTCGGATACATGATGATCGGCGTCGACCGCGGCATCATCTCCATCATGATCGAGCCGATCAAACAGGAGTTCGGCGTCACCGACACCCAGATCGGCCTGCTGAGCGGGCTCGCGTTCGCCCTGTTCTTCGCGGTCGCCAGCCTGCCGCTCGGCTATCTCGTCGATCGCTGGAACCGGCGGCTCATCCTGGCGATCTCGCTCGCCTTCTTCAGCGCCCTCACCGCCTTGGCCGGCTGGGCCATTAGTTTCCAGCAGCTTTTCCTGATCCGCCTCGGCGTCGGCGCCGGAGAGGCCGGCGGCACGCCGGCCATGACCTCGATCCTCGCCGACCACTTTCCGCCGGAGCGGCGCGCCACGGCCCTCAGCGTCTATTACGCCGGCGCGCCGGCGGCCAAGATCCTTGTGCTGGTGGTCGGCGGCTACATGACGATGGCCTACGGCTGGCGCAGCGTCTTCTGGGCGGCCGGCGCCGCGGGGCTCGTGCTCGCCGCCGTGATCCTGCTTTCGATCAAGGAGCCGCCGCGCAAGGATCGTCAGGACGGCGTCGAACCGCTTTCCTACCTGGCGACGCTGGGCTTCATCTGGCGTCAGCCGTCATTGCGTCACCTGCTGTTCACCACCGCCCTCACATCGGCCGTTTCGACCGGAACCCTCACCTGGGCGGTGTCCTTCCTGATCCGCTCACATGGCATGACGGTGGGGACGGCGGGTGTGGCCCTCGCATTCAGTTTCGGCGTGATCGGCGGCGTCGGCACGCTGGCCAGCGGCCCGATCACCGACCTGATCGCCAAGCGCGACATTCGATGGCGGTGCTGGTTGCTCGCCGGTGCGCAGCTTGCGGCGGCGCCGGCCTATGCGGCCTTCGCCCTCTCGCACTCGCTGGTCATCGCGTTGTGCGGGTTCGCTTTCTGGTCGGTCGTCGCGGGCGCGCT
>Ga0268265_10003155_pt1 | contig 12002 bp, 12 predicted proteins | sample KBSSwiS52_FD_190355 | JGI IMG/M metagenome (GOLD analysis project Ga0268265, IMG submission 190355) | Switchgrass rhizosphere microbial communities from Kellogg Biological Station, Michigan, USA - KBS Switchgrass S5-2 (SPAdes) (version 2) | ecosystem: Host-associated > Plants > Roots >... | reverse complement strand
CGCGCAGGCCGGGCAGGTGCCCTGCAGCTCGACGGTGAACCGGCTCACCGTGAAGCCCGCTTCGGCGGCGCTCTTCTTCACCGCGTTGGCGATGCCGCGGTCGTCGATCTCGACGGCGGCGCTGCAGTTGGTGCAGATCAGGAACTGGCTGACATGCCGGTCTTCCGGATGGTCGCAACCGACGAAGGCGTTGAGGCTCTCGATCCGGTGGATCAGGCCTTGCTCCATCAGGAAGTCGAGGGCGCGGTAGACGGTCGGCGGCGCGGCCGCCTTATCGCCGTCGCGCAAGTCGTCCAGGATGGCGTAGGCCCCGACCGGCCGGTGGCTGTTCCAGACCAGTTCCAGGACCCGGCGGCGGAGCGGGGTCAATCTGGCCCCACGCTTGGCGCAAACCGTTTCGGCCAGACCCAACGCGTCCGCGATGCAGCGGGTGTGGTCATGGGGGGCGGTGGGCTGGATCTGATGCGTGTCCAAGGGTGGCAGCCCCTCAGCAAACCGTTGCAAACATTGCAATCATAACTGCCCGACAGGTGGGGCGCGATGGGCTTCCGCGCAACCCGGCGGTGAGCTTTATTTATTTCACACAGAGGTGTGAAATACAGCGATTTGTGGGCAATGATCTTGACTTAAAGGGGTCCGAGTACGTATTTGAGAGAACAGGAAAACTTCTCGCTAAGGCCTAATAGCAATCTGTCTGTGTGAATTAGAACGCGAATGCAGTCCTTCCCGATTTTCATGCGGCTCACGGGCCGCCCGGTCCTGGTGGTTGGCAGCGGCCATGCTGCCGAGGCCAAGCAGCGTCTGCTCGAAGCCGCGGGTGCGCGAGTCGATCTGGTCGATGCCATCGGCTCGCTCGACGGTTATGCGCTGGTCTTCGGCGCGACCGGTGACGATGCGCGCGATCGCGCGGTCTCCGAAGCGGCGCGTGCCGCCGGCATCCCGGTCAACGTGGTCGATCGCCCCGAGCTTTCCGACTTCATCATGCCGGCGGTGGTGGACCGCGGCGAGATCGTGATCGGCATCTCGACCGGCGGCAGCGCGCCGATCCTGGCGCAGCGCATCCGGGCGACGATCGAAGACGTGCTGCCGAATGGGCTCGACCGTCTCGCTGCCTTTGCGCGCCGCTTCCGCAATGCGGTGCAGACGCGCGTGACCGACAACGCGACCCGCCGCCGCTTCTGGGAGCGCTTCTTCGAGGGCGAGGGCGCCGATCTGGTGATGGCCGGCGAGGACTTCCGCGCCGCCCGCAAGATCATCCGCGACCTCAACGCCGACGGGGCGACGCAAAGCGGAGTGGGGTCCGTGACCGTGATCGATCTCGTCTCCAACGACAGCGACGACCTGACGCTCGGCGCGCTCCGCGCGCTGCGCAAGGCCGACGTGATCGCGCATGACGCGAACGTCGCTCCGGAGATTTTGGACTACGCCCGCCGCGATGCGCGGCGCGTCGATCTCAATGCCGACCTGCCGCGCGACGCGCGGGTCGTGGTGCTGCGTGTCCCTGCAGCCACAAAGCTTATCGGAGTTGCACAATGACCGTCCAAGTCGCCACCGCCAATCGTCTGCGCGACGGTGTCATCGTCTGGCTGAAGCCGGATCTGACCTGGTCGGAGGATTTCGCCGAGAGCAAGCCGCTCCGCGACGAGGCGGAAGCCAAGGCCGCGCTCGATGCCGCCGGCGTCGCCGTGAAGGCGCGCCTGGTGGTCGGCCCCTATCTCGCCGAGGTCGATGAAACGCCGGAAGGCCTGAAGCCGAACAGTGCGCGCGAGCGGATCCGCGCGATCGCCAAGCCCACCATCATCCCGGACCAGGGCTCCTGGACCGGCCGGATTGCAGGTTGAGTGCATCGATGTACCGTTACGACGAATTTGACGCCACCTTCGTTGCCGAGCGCGTGAAGCAGTTCCGCGGCCAGGTCGAGCGCCGTCTCGCCGGCGAGTTGAACGAGGACGAGTTCCGCCCGCTGCGCCTGCAGAACGGCCTCTACCTGCAACTCCATGCCTACATGCTGCGGATCGCGGTGCCGTACGGCGTGCTGTCGTCGAAGCAGCTGCGCAAGCTCGCCTTCATCGCGCGGCGCTACGACAAGGGCTTCGGCCACTTCACGACGCGGCAGAACATCCAGTTCAACTGGCCGGAGCTGGTCGATATTCCGGACGTGCTCGATCATCTCGCCTCGGTCGAGATGCATGCGATCCAGACCAGCGGCAACTGCATCCGCAACGTGACCGCCGATCATTTCGCCGGCGTGGCCCCCGACGAGATCGAGGACCCGCGCATCTGGGCCGAGATCATCCGGCAATGGTCGACCCTGCACCCCGAGTTCGCCTTCCTGCCGCGCAAGTTCAAGATCGCGGTGACCGGCGCCAGCCATGATCGCGCCGCGGTGAAGTTCCACGATATCGGCCTGAAGATGGTGAAGAACGAGGCCGGCGAGATCGGCTTCGAAGTCATCGTCGGCGGCGGCATGGGGCGGACGCCTTACGTCGGCCCGACGATCCGCGAGTTCCTGCCCAAGCAGCACCTGCTGAGCTATCTGGAAGCCGTGCTGCGGGTCTACAACCTGCTCGGCCGGCGCGACAATCTCTACAAGGCGCGGATCAAGATCCTGGTCTCGGCCACCGGCGTGCCGGAATTCTCGCGCCTGGTCGAAGAGGAGTGGGCGCGGATCAAGGACGGCGCGCTGACGCTGCCGGCCGAAGAGGTCGCGCGCATTGAACGCTATTTCCAGCCGCCGCAATACGAGAAGCTGCCGGCGATCTCTCCGGAGCTGGAAGGCGCCAAGGTGAGCGACGCAAGCTTTGCCCGCTGGCTGAAGGCAAACACCCATCCGCACAAGGTGGACGGCTACAGCATCGTCACCATCTCGCTGAAGCCCGATGGCGGCGCGCCGGGCGATGCCTCGGCCGATCAGATGGATCTGATCGCCGATCTCGCCGACGAGTACAGCGGCAAGGAACTCCGGGTCACGCATCACCAGAACCTGGTGCTGCCGAACGTGCGCAAGCAGGATCTCTACGCGCTGTGGCAGAGGCTGGCGGCGGTGCGGTTGGCGCAACCCAACGTGGGCCTGCTCACCGACATCATCGCCTGCCCGGGTTTGGATTACTGCAACCTCGCGAATGCGCGGTCGATCCCGATCGCGCAGCGCCTGTCGCGACGCTTCAACGACTTCCAGCGGCTGGAGGAGATCGGCGACCTTCGCCTCAACATCTCCGGCTGTATCAATGCCTGCGGGCATCACCACGCGGGCAATATCGGCATCCTCGGCGTCGATAAGCAGGGCGAGGAGTTCTACCAGATCACCCTCGGCGGATCGTCCAAGGACGACTCCTCGATCGGCAAGATCGTAGGGCCCGCCTTCGCCATCGACCAGGTCGCGGATGCCGTCGAAACCATCGTGAATGTCTATTTGGAAAAGCGGACGAGCAACGACGAGCGGTTTTTGGAAACCTACCGTCGCGTCGGCATCGATCCGTTCAAGGAGAAGCTCTATGGCAATTCTCAAGCACGGCGCCCTGCAGCCGAATGATTGGCTGACCGTTGCGGACGACGCGGCTCTGCCGGAAGGCAAGCCCGCGGTGGTCTCGCTCGACCGCTGGCTGAAAGAGCGCGAGACGCTGCTCGGGCGCAATGCGCCCCTGGGCGTGCGTCTGAAGAGTGACCAGTCGCCGATGACGATCGCCGAGGATCTCGAGCGGATCGCGCTGATCGTGCTCGAGTTCCCGAAGTTCACCGACGGCCGCGGCTACTCGCACGCCCGGGCGCTGCGCCAGCGCCTCGGCTACAAGGGCGAGCTGCGCGCGGTCGGCAACGTGCTCCGCGACCAGTATCTGTTCATGGATCGCTGCGGCATCGATTCGATCGAGATCGCCGACGACGCCAATGTCGCCGGCTACCTCGAATCCCTGGGCGAGTTCTCCATCTGGTATCAGCCGGCGGCGGACCAGCGGCCGACGGTCCGCGCCCTTCGCGCGGCAAAACAGGTGGAGCCCACGGGCGGCAGCGCGGTTGTTCGCGAAAGCGTGGCCGCGAGCTGGGCCTACTGAGTTTTCACCAGTCTATTCGAGCGTTCCCTCTAAAACTCGCGGCGGCCTTCGGGCCGCCGCTTTTGTTTTTGGGGCTTCAGTGCGGTGAGAATCTTCGACCCCTCACCCCGCCCTCTCCCGCAAGGGGAGAGGGGGATTCCATCCGCGCTCCGCGCGTAAGTGAGAGAGACCGTCTCGAGCCACAGCGACAATCAACCCCCTCTCCCCTTGCGGGAGAGGGCGGGGTGAGGGGTCGCTCGGTCCTTCCGACTACCGAATCCTCTCATAGGCCGCCAACGCCCGCTTCCGCGCTGCATCGTGGTCGAGAATCGGCTGCGGATAATCCCGCCCCAGTACCACGCCCGCGGCCGCGAGATCGCGTGGCACCGCTTCCCAAGGCGCGTGGATGGCCTTTGCATCGAGCTTGGCGAGTTCGGGGACCCAGCGGCGGATATAGGCGCCGTCGGGATCGAACTTCCGGCTCTGGGTGATGGGATTGAAGATGCGGAAATAGGGCGCGGCATCGGCGCCGCTGCCGGCCACCCATTGCCAGTTGCCGGCGTTCTGGGCGAGGTCGGCATCGACCAAAGTGTTCCAGAACCAGGCTTCGCCGCGCCGCCAATGGATCAGCTGGTCCTTGATCAAGAAGGAGGCTGCGATCATGCGCACGCGGTTGTGCATCCAGCCGGTGGCCCAAAGCTGCCGCATGCCGGCATCGACGATCGGATAGCCGGTCAATCCGCGCTGCCAGGCCGCCAAGCCCTTGCCGTGCGGAAGGAAGGGGAAGCCGCGGAACTTCGCCGACCAGGCTTCCTTGGGCAGCTTCGGGAAGTGATAGAGCAGATGGCTGTTGAAATCGCGCCAGCCCAATTGCCGGAGAAAGGGCAGGGCGGTCTCGCCATGCTGCTCGATGAGCCGCCGCCAGATTTCGTGCACGCTGATCTCGCCCCAGGCGAGATGCGGGCTCATGCGCGAGGTGCCCTCCCAATCCGGCCGATCGCGGGTCCGGTCATATTCTTCGACAGTGCCGAGCAGGCGGGCGAGGCGTCTCTCCGCCCCGGCTTCCCCGGGCATCCATTCTTTGCCGAAGCACTTGCTCCAGCGGGCGGTGATCTGCCACGCGTCGAGCGTTTCGCCGTGCGGCCAGGTCTTCGGCGCGCGCAGCTTGCGCGGCGCCGGCAAGGCGGGCGGCGGCCGATAGGCTTCGCAAAGGCGGCGCCAGAACGGGGTGAAGACCTTGAATGATCCGCCGGTCGCGGTCTTCAGGCGCCAGGGCTCATGCAGCCGGTTGGCGGGATGATCGAGTGCAATGGCGCCATGCTTCGGCATGGACGCGAGCACGGCGATGTCGGTCTTCATCGCCTCGGGCTCGAGGGTGCGGTTGAAATGGACCTCGACAGCACCAGTCTCCGCCACCAGGCCGGCGAGGATCGCCAGCGGATCGCCGGTCCGCAGCACGAGGTCGCTGCCCCGCTTGCGCAAGCCATCCCGGAGCGCCGCAAGGCTGCACCCCCGCCACCAGGCCGAGGCCCCGCCGATCTCGTCGGGCTTCGGCCGGATGAAAACCGGGATGATCGGGCGGCCGGTCTTGACCGCGGCGGCAAGGGCCGGATTGTCGCCGATGCGGAGATCGCGCCGCAGCCAGAGCAGGACCGGTTCCATTGTTACGCCTGTCGTCAGCACCAAGTGGACAGAGTGGGACTCCGTCATTAGGGTCCAGCCTATCATGCTGAAAGAACGAATCCCCCTCGGCATCATCTGCGCCATGCCGGAAGAAATCGCGGCGCTGCTCGGCGATATGGTCGAGATCAACCGCCGGGAACTGGCCGGCCGCGAAGTGCTGACCGGGCAGCTGTTCGGCCGTCCGGTCGCGATGATCGAAAGCGGCATCGGCAAGGTCGCCGCGGCGATGACTGCGACCCTGCTGCTCGATGGCCTGAAGTGCCGCGCCATCGTCATGTCCGGCGTTGCCGGCGGGATCGATCCGGCGCTGGCGATCGGCGATCTTGTCGTGGCGCAGAAGCTGGTCCAGCACGACTACGGCCGCCTGCAGGCCGAAGGTGTCACGCCGTTCCGCCCCGGCGTGCCGCCTTTCGGGCCGGGCCGCACCGATTTCGGCTACGACCTGCCGGACGATCTGGTGGTCCGGATCCATGCTGCGCTCGACGGCTTCAAGCTGCCGTCGCTCCCCGTGGATCTGGTGGGCAAGGATGCGCGGGCGCCGGTGATCAAGATCGGCACCATCGTCAGCGGCGATCAGTTCATCAACGACGAAGGCGCGCGGGCGCGTCTGCAATCGGTGTTCGGCGCCCATGCCGTCGAGATGGAAGGTGCTGCGGTCGCGCAGGTGGCCGAGGCTTTCGGCGTGCCGGCGATCGTGATCCGCTCCTTGAGCGACCTCGCCGGGTCCGACAGCCATCTCGATTTCGGGAAATTCGTCACTGCGGTGGCGCCGACCGCGGCCAAGGTCGTCGAACGCCTGGTGCCGGTTCTGGATTGATGGAGCCGCCGGGTCTGGAAGTGACGCTCGTGGCGCTGGCGATCAGCCTGGCGCTGGGCGGGCTGGCGAACTGGCAGCTGCGGCGGCCGGTCGATCTGCGCTGGCCGATCGTCCCTTGGCTCGCCGTCCAGTTCGTGTCCTTGGCCGTTCTGCTGATCTTCGGCGCGCATCTGATCAGCCTGCTGACCGGACACCCGTTCGGAAGGAATGTGAACTAGGTTTTTAGAATGCCGTCATGGCCGGGCGCGACGGTGCTGGGATTTAAGCCAGCCGCTCCCGCCACTGGATGACTTCCACCTCGGCCTCGTCGCTGTCGAAAGGCTGCGGCTTCTGGACGCCCCAGATCGGGCGCGGCCAGGCCGGGTCGTCGGTGAACCGGCCGATGACATGGACATGGAGCTGCGGCGTCACATTGCCGAGCGCCGCCACGTTGAGCTTCTCGGGCTTCAACGCCTTCTTGATCGCCCGGCTGGCGCGGCCGATCTCCCCCAGCAGCTCGGTCTGGTCGGCGGTGGAGAGGTCGATGATCTCCCGCTTTCCCACCCGGCGCGGAACCAGGATCAGCCAGGGATAGGCCCGGTCGTTCATCCGCAGCACCCGGCAGAGCGGCCAGTCCGACAAGAACAGGCAGTCATGGTTCAGCTGCGGGTCGAGCTCGAAATCGGTGGCCATTCTGTCCCCCAGCCCATGCCTCAAGTCGTATCCCGACGCGTATTCCCTCGGGCCCTGTCGCAATGGTACCAATGCGCGGCGCCAGGGACCGGGACTCCGAGCGAACGTTAGCGGATGATCGGCCGGTTCCGCCACAATTTCGAACCGCCAGCTTCGAACCAGCGGACCCGATGCTGCGTCCAGTGAGTGACCGATGATCCAGATCCTGGCCAGCGTCTTCTCCCTGTTGCTCGGTGCCGCCATTCTCGTGGTCGGCAATTCGCTGCTCGGCATCGTCCTGCCGGTGCGGCTCGGCATCGAGCGCGTGCCGGAATTCCAGTCCGGCCTGGTGATGTCGGCTTACTACCTCGGTTTCGTGCTGGGCAGCGCCCGGATCCAGTGGCTGATCCGCCGCGCCGGACATATCCGCGCCTTTGCCGCCGTCGCCGCGATCCTGACCGCGGCCGCGATGGTGCATGCCTTGGTCTTCGACATCTGGGTCTGGGCCGGATTGCGCGTGGTGGCCGGTTTCTGCATGGCCGGCCTCTATGCGATCATCGAGAGCTGGCTCAATGTGAAGAGCAGCAACGAGAATCGCGGCCAGGTGCTGTCGATCTACGTCGTCACCATCTACGCGGCCTCGTTCGGCGGGCAGTTCATGGTCAATATCGGCACGGTGCAGGGGACCGAGCTCTACTGCGTGGTCGGCCTCGCCGTCGTGCTCTCGCTGGTGCCCGTGGTGCTGACCCGGGTGGCCGGACCGGAGATCGACAAGATCAAGCCGATGAGCCTTCTGGCGCTCTATCGCGCCTCGCCCTTGGGCGCCGTCGTCACCTGCGGCGCGGGCCTGCTGTCGGGCGCGTTCTATGCCCTGGGCGCGATCTATGCGAATGCGCTCGGCCTCACCGTGTTCGAAGTCTCGCTGTTCATGGGCGCGCCGATCTTCGGCGGGCTCGCGCTGCAATACCCGATCGGCTGGCTCTCGGATCGCTACGACCGGCGCACCGTGCTGCTGGGCGTGCTGGTGGGAACGCTGGTCTCCAGCGTGACCGTGATCCTGATCGCGATGAAGGATGGGCCGTTCTCCGGCACCCTGGCGGCGGTCCTGGTCTTCGGCGGCTGCCTGGCGGCGATCTATCCGATCGCAGTCTCACAGGTCTACGACTACATCGACCGGGCCGAGATGGTGGCCGCCTCCGGCGGCCTGCTGCTGATCTGGTCGATCGGCGCGGTGGCCGGGCCGCTGATCGCTTCGGCGCTGATGGGGCCATTCGGACCGGAGGCGTTCTTCATCTATCTGACCACGGTCGCGCTGCTGCTGCTGATCTTCACCCGCTATCGCATGGTGCGCCGCGTGGCGCGTCCCGCCGACGAGCAGACCGGGTTCGTGGCGATGCAGACCACGTCCGCGATCGCCGGCGCGCTCGACCCGCGCACCGACCCGCTGCCGGAATTCTATTACGAAGACGTCGATCCGGGCGATCGGTAGGCGTCACACCGGCCGATCGCCAAGGACCGTCGCGCGGTGCATGCGGCGGCGCTGCGGAAAGTAATCGGCCACCACCATGTGCTGGGTGATGCGGTTGTCCCAGAACAGCACGTCGCCGGTCCGCCAGCGGTGGCGATAGCCGTATTGCGCCTGCTCCGCATGGCGCCAGAGCAGTTCCAGCAAGGCGTCGCTCTCATGGCGCTGCAGGCCTTCGATCGCGTCGGTGAAGGCGCGGTTGACGAACAGGCCCTTCTCGCCGGTCTCGGGATGGGTTCGCACCACCGGATGGCTGACCGGCGGATTGTTCTTCCGGGCCTTGGCGAATTTCTCCGGATCGCTGGTGTTGCCATAATAGGGACTGGTGCGGAAGCTGCGCTCGAAATCATGCCGCGCGGTCAGGCCTTCCAGCGCCCGCTTCAGCGGCTCGGAGAGACCCGCATAGGCGGCGCCAAGGTCGGCGAACAAGGTGTCGCCGCCGGTCTCCGGAATTTCCACGCCGTAGAGGATCGAGCCGAGCGGCGGCGTCGCGATGAAGGTGACGTCGGTGTGGAACTCATCCTTTTCCGGCGGACGGTCCGGACCGTAATCGAGGACAATGATCTCGGGATTGTCATTGCCCTCGTCATTGTTGAGCAGCGGATGGACATGGAGCTCGCCGAAATTGCGTGCGAAATCTTTCTGCTGGCGCGGGGTCAGCACCTGATCCCGGAACAGCAGCAGCTTGTGCTTGGTGAGCGCGGCACGCAACGCGGCCAGGGTCTCGGTCGAATGCCGCTGGCCGAGGTCGAGGCCGTGAATTTCCGCCACGAAGGTCGGATTGAGCGGCGTGATGTCGAGCTCCGCGGTGAGCGGCAGTGAACGGGGGGCGAGGATCGTCCGGGGCATGGTGTTTCCTTTCTTGAACCTAGTCCTGGCCCTTCCAGGGCGTCAGGCGGCGTTCGAGCAGTCGGAGGGCGGTGAGGAACAGTGTCGCCAGGGCGGCGATGGTGAGGATTCCGACGAAGACCACATCGGTGACCAGGAACTGCGCCGCCGAGAGGGTCATAAAACCGAGGCCCTTGGTGGCGGCGACCAGCTCTGCTGCGACCAGGGTTCCCCAACCGGAGCCGGTGGCGAGCCGCAATCCGGTCAGGATTTCGGGCAGCGCGTTCGGCAGCACGACATGGCGGAAGATCTGAGCGCGCGTGGCGCCGAGACTCTGCGCGGCCTGGATGCGCGCCTGGGAGACCGAACGCACGCCGGCCTGCGCCGATATGACGATCGGCGCGAACATCGCGAGCGAGAGCAGGATGATCTTCGCGGTCTCGCCGATGCCGAACCAGATGATCACCAGCGGCAGATAGGCGAGCGGCGGCACCGGCCAGTAGAGCTGGATCGGCGGGCTGAAGATGCCCTTGACCCAGCGGTTCAGACCCATCGCCAGGCCGAGCGGCACGCCGATGGCCGTGGCAATCGCGAAGGCGGTCAGGATGCGGAACAGGCTGGTCCCGACATGCTCCAGCAGCGTCGCGTTGGAGAATCCGTCCACCGCCACCGCGTAGAACTGCGTCGCGACGTCGAGCGGCGAGGGCAGGAACAGCGGTGCGACCAGCTTGAACTTGGTGACCAGAGCCCAGGCGAGCAACAGGCCCAAGGCCGAGATCAGGGTGATCGGGACGCCGCGCTTCTTGATCGATGCATGGAGCGCGCGCCAGGGCCAGGGCGCCGGGCCGGCGCCCTCAGCTTGCGCGAGCAAGGAGATGTCGACCATGACTCTCGGCTCCTGTCTGATGGATCAAGTTGCGGATCTCTTCGCGCAAGGCGATGAACTCGGGATCGGACTTCACGGCGGAGGCGTCGCGGGTCGCGACATAGCGGTGCACGAAGTCGAGATGGTAGCGCTCGATGATGCGCCCCGGCCGGGGCGACATCACCACCACTTCGGTCCCGAGAAACAGCGCCTCCTCGATCGAATGGGTGATGAAGAAGATCGACTTCTTCGTGCTCGCCCAGACGTCGACGATCAGCTCCTGCATGGTCTCGCGGGTCAGCGAGTCGAGCGCGCCCAGGGGCTCGTCCATCAGCAGGATCTCGGGATTGGTCGCGAGGGCGCGCGCCAGGGAGACGCGCTGGCGCATGCCGCCGGAGAGCTGATAGGTGGCGGACTTCTCGAAGCCCTCCAATCCCACCAGCGCCAGCAGTTCACGCGCCTTTGCCTCGCGTTTCGGACGGTCGAAGCCGGCGAGCTTCAGACCGAATGCCACATTCTCTAAAACCGAAAGCCAGGGATAGAGCGTGTCCTTCTGGAAGACCACGCCGCGGTCCGGGCCGGGGCCGGTGACCGGGACGCCGTCCACGGTCACCGAGCCCTGGGAGAGACGCAGGAACCCGGCCATGGCGTTCAGCAAGGTGGTCTTGCCGCAGCCGGAAGCGCCGAGCGCCACCACGAAACCCTGGCGTGGGATTGTCAGGGACGCATCCGCCAGAGCCTGGACGGGGAGGGCGTCCTTGCTCTTATCGGGGTTCGTGAAGGTGACGCTGGCTTTCTCGACAACAAGTGTCATGACCGGGTTCCTTTGGTGTCGCGCTTTAGTTCGAGGCGAGGGTGGCCTGAACGAAGCGCGGATCGAGGAAGGCGGCGTAGGAGTCCAGCACCTGGTTGATCTTCTGCTGCTCCTTCAGGAACACCGCCGTGTCCTTCAGCACCGCGGCGAGCTTGCTGCCCTCACCGCCGCCGAGCCATTGCGCGCTCGCCTGGTCGGAGGCCGGAACGTAGACCGAGACCTTGATGCGCGCGGCGATGTCCTCCGGCTTGGCACCGGTGAACTTGGAAAGCGCCTTCACATTCTCGGAATCGGCGGTCCAGTTCTGCGGGTTGTCGTGCTGGTCGCGGTAGTACTTGTCCACGATCTTCACGAACTTCTGGACGAAGTCGGCATGCTCCTTGACGAGGTCGTCGGTCGCGACCAGGGCACCGAAGGTGACGGCGCCGCGTTCGGCCGCCTGCTTGGCGGTCAGGATCACCTTGCCGTTCTCCTGTAGCTTGCCGAGCGCCGGATCCCAGACGAAGGCGGCGTCGATATCGCCGCGCGTCCAGCCGGCCACGATCTCCGGCTGCGGGATCGCCAGCACCGTTGCTTCGTCCGGCTTGATGCCTTCCTGCTTCAGCGTGCTGAGCAGCATGAAATGGTCGGTCGAGACCGGTGCGGCGGCGAGCTTCTTGCCCTTGAGATCGGCGAGCGTGTTGATGCCGCTCCCGTTGCGCACCACCAAAGCCTCATCCTCGCCGGCGGCGCCGGAGATGTAGACGGCCTTGACGTCGATGCCCTTGCTGACCGAAGCGGCATAGGGGCTG
>Ga0268265_10003150_pt1 | contig 12016 bp, 11 predicted proteins | sample KBSSwiS52_FD_190355 | JGI IMG/M metagenome (GOLD analysis project Ga0268265, IMG submission 190355) | Switchgrass rhizosphere microbial communities from Kellogg Biological Station, Michigan, USA - KBS Switchgrass S5-2 (SPAdes) (version 2) | ecosystem: Host-associated > Plants > Roots >... | reverse complement strand
GAACCATCTCCGTCACTCGCTGCGGATGCGTCTGCGCGTAGGCGAGGGCGAGGGTCGAGCCCCACGAGCTGCCGAACACCAGCCAGCTCTCGATCCCGAGGTGCTCGCGCAGCTGCTCCATGTCCGCGACCAGGTGCCACGTGGTGTTGTCGACCAGGCTGGCGTGCGGCTTGCTCCGGCCGCAACCGCGCTGATCGAACAGCACGATGCGATAAGCGTCCGGATCGAAGAAGCGGCGGGCGCGATTGTCGCAGCCGGCGCCGGGGCCGCCGTGCACGAAGACAGCAGGCTTGCCCTTGGGATTGCCGCACTCCTCGTAGTAGATCTCGTGGACCGGGGAGACTTTCAGCATGCCGCGGTTGTACGGCTCGATCGCGGGGTACAGGGAGCGACGTCCGCCGCCGGCGGCAGTCTTGGCGAGGCGCTTGTGCTTGGAGAGCACGGCGCGCCGCGCGTGGCTGCGCTGCTTGTTCGTCGCTTGCTTGCGTACGCTGCGACGGGGAGATTTGCGCTTGCTCGCCATGTCGAAATGCTCCGAACACCCGGGTGCGGCGGCGCATCGTACTTTACAATGCCGCCTTTCGGAAACACGCGCCGGACACGCGATGCAGTCTCACCTGTCTTCGATTCTCATGCTGCTGTTCACGATGGTGATCTGGGGCAGCACTTTCGTCGTGACCAAGGGCATCAACGACCAGGTGCAGCCTTTCACGCTCGCGTTCGTGCGCGTGGCGATCGGTGCGCTCGTGCTGCTCGCCGGCGCATTCGTTCGCCAGGCGCGCGGCGGCGCGCATTCGCCATGGTCGAAGTTGCCGTGGGGCACGATGCTGGCGATGGCGTTGCTCGGCGTCGTGGTGTACTACGCCGTTTTCAACTACTCGCTCGTGTACACGTCCGCGGCGCAGGGTGCGCTCGTACAGAGCTGCATTCCCGCGATGACGGCGCTGGTTGCGGTCGTGTGGCTGCGAGAGCACGCGTCGGCGATGCGCTGGACCGGGATCGCTCTGTCGATGGCCGGTATCGCGATCGTCTTTTCCGGGTCGGGTGCCGAGGCGGGCGGCAGCATGCTCGGCAACGTGCTGATGTTCATCTCAGCCGTGCTGTGGGGCATTTACACGTCGATGGCGAAACGCGTTGCGAATCTGGATCCGCTGCAAGTAACGGCCGGCATCCTCGGCGCAGGCGCGCTGATGCTGCTGCCGCTCACCGCGTTCGAGGTCGCCGCCTCGGGCATGCCCTTGGCGTCACGTCCGGTGCGCACCGTGCGGAGAAACACCGGTCGCGCCAGGTGATGATTCTCCTCGAGCAAGTTGGGCGCGAGCGTCGCGTTGGTGGCGTGGAGGATCAGGTTCCCGAGGTGGTACCCCCAGGGGTTCATCCCGCCGAGGGTGTAGTTGATTCCGAAGCTCAGCCACGTCAGCGGGATGTAGTGCCCCATGAGCGTCGCGGTGAGCATCCACTTGATCTGCGGCCAGCCCAGGCCCCGGTAGTACGGGTTGGCCACGACGTTGACCGAGTCGTCCCAGTTGAGGAATTCGCCGCGCAGCGCCGGAAGGAATACGACGGCGGTGGCGAGGAAGACGAGCGGCGACCAAAGCAGTCCGGGGCGGCCGAGCCGCGTCATGGGCGCGGTGACGGACCGGACGCGGGGACCGCTTCCAGCGACAGGGCCGAGACGGCGCGCACTTCAGCGAGCAGCATCTCGGCCTCACCGTGCCGACCCTGTGCCCGCAGCTCCTGGGCCTGGCCTTCGAGGGCCTGGATCAGATAGCCCCGGAGGTCGGCGGTGCGCGGCCGCAGCACGAAGGCGGTTCGCAGGAGCGGCACGGCCGGCTCGTAACGGCGCTGCAGCAGGTACACGAGCCCGAGGCGCTCGGCTCCGGAGGCGGACGCGGGGACGCGCTCCAGGTAGGTGCGGAGCGGTGCCTCGGCCTCGACGTAGCGCCCCTGGAGCGCGAGGGCCGTCCCGAGGTTGTAGTACGCATCCGGCAGATCCGGTCGCAGGGCGATCGCGCGACGGAACAGCGCCTCGGCCTCCACGACGCGCGTCCGCCCTGCGGGGCCGCCGAGCGCGCTCTCGCCTAGCTTGCCGTGGCAAATGCTGCAGTCCGGATCCACCTCGACCGCCCACCGCCACAGCGTCTCCGACTCCCTCCAGACCTGGGCATAGCTCCACGAGGTGGCGCCCAGGCTCACCAGCGCGATCACCCCCGCGATCGCGGCGGACCGTCCGGTGAAGCGGGTCAGGGTTCCCCGTCGGACGAGCCGGATCACATAGAGCGCGGCTCCCCCCACGAGCACCGCGAAGCCCATGCCGGAGAGGTAGGTGTAGCGGTCGGGTGCCAGGTCGGCGCCCTGCCGCAACACCGCGCTCGTCGGGGCGAGCATGAGCACCGAGAAGATCCATGCGGTCAGGCCGGCCGGCCAGCGCTGGCGCAGCCGGATCAGCCCCCCGGTCACGAGCACCACGCCGAGCAGGGCCACCGCGAACCGGGGCTCGAGCGGGTCGATCCGGGCCGGCAGCTCGTAGAGTGGCGACAGCGCGCCCGGCCAGATCACCCGGAACGGGGCGACGAGAAAGCTGTGGGCGGCCGCCGCGAGCCGCGCGAGAGTGCCGTACTCGGAGACCTGGGTGAGGACCGCGCCCCGGCGGAGCGCGTAGATGATGGCGCCCGCCCCCGCGAGGGTCACGAGCAGGAGCGGGAGCTTCTCGATCAGCAGGGGCCGCGCACCCAGCCGCTGGAGTCGGCGGAGCGGGTAGATGTCGAGGACCAGCAGCGCGCCGACGAACGGCAGAGCGGCCCCCTTCGACAGCAAGCCGGCCGCGAGCGTGAGGGCGGCGGCGACGATGAGGCCGCGCCGGGCGGGTCCGCCGGTCTCGACCGCCCGGAGGTAGACCCACGCGGTGAGGAGCACGAAGGACGCGCAGAGCACGTCGGGGCGGCCGGTGATCCAGGCCACCGGCTCGACCCGCAGGGGATGCATGCCGAACACCAGCGCGGCGATCGCGGCGGCCGCGCACAGGTCGGGATCGCGCCGGCCGGCCTGCGCGCCGTCCGCGATCGCGGCGGCCAGGAGGCGCCGGGCCACGAAGTACAAGAGGCCGGCATTGACGGCATGGAGCAGCACGTTCACCAGGTGATAGCCCCAGGGATTCATTCCGCCCAGCACCCAGTTGAGACTCCAGCTGAGGCGGGTCACCGGGATGTAGTGGCCGAAGGACACGCTCGTGAAGGCCCAGCGGACGTGCTCGCGATCGAGCCCCCGATAGGCGGAATTGTCGAGGAAGTTCACGTTGTCGTCCCAGTTGAGGAACGAGCCGGACAACGTTGGCACGAAGGCCGCCGCGGTCAGGATGGCCACGGCGAGCGGGATCAGCCCGCGGCGGATCATCGCACCCGGGCGAGGAAGGCCTCGGTGGCGGCCCGGGGATCCGGCGCGGCGCACAGGGCCGAGATCACCGCGACCGCGTCCGCGCCCGCCGCGAGCACCGCCCCCGCGTTGTCCGCGGTGATGCCCCCGATGCCCACGAGGGGCACCGGGACGTCCGGCCGCACCCGGCGGATCAGCTCCGGTCCCACCAGCTGGAAGCCCGCCTTCGTGGTGGTGGGGTAGATGCTGCCCACCGCGACGTAGTCGGCGCCGTCGGCCACCGCTTGCCGCGCCTGCTCGGGATCGTGGGTCGAGACTCCGAGGATCATCCCGGGCCGCAAGATCCGGCGGGCCCGGCGCGCCGGGAGATCATCCTGGCCCACGTGGAGCCCGTCGGCGCCCGCGGCCAGTGCCAGGTCGGCCCGGTCGTTGACGATGAAGAGCGCGCCGACCTCGCGGCAGCGCCGCGCGAGCCGCTGCGCCAGCGGGAGTAGCTCGACGAGCGGCATGGACTTCTCGCGGAGCTGCACGAACCGGCCCCCGCCCGCGAGCACCGCGTCCAGAAGGGTGGGCAGATCGCGGCCCAGAGCCACCGATCGGTCGAGGATCGCGTACAGCGGCGAGGGCAGCCGCACCGCGACGGCCTTACAGGTTCTGCTCGAGCCGGGCCAGCGTCGACCCGCCCGCCACGAACGCGGGGTCGGCCAGCAGCTTCAGGTGATAGGGGATCGTCGTCTTGACACCCTCGACCACCGTCTCGTGGAGCGCCCGCTGCATGCGGGCGATCGCTTCGTTGCGGTCGCGGCCGTGGACGATGATCTTGGCGATGAGCGAATCGTAGTACGGCGGGACCATGTAGCCGGTCATCATGTGGCTGTCCACGCGCACTCCGGGCCCGCCGGGAGCGATCCAGGCGGTCACCCGGCCGGGGGAGGGGATGAAGTGCTCGGGATCCTCCGCGTTGATCCGGCACTCGATGGCGTGGCCGGTGAAGGTCACCGCGCTCTGCTTGTAGCCGAGGGCTTCTCCGCTCGCGATCCGGATCTGCTCGCGTACGAGGTCGATGCCGGTGATCATCTCGGTCACCGGATGCTCCACCTGGATGCGGGTGTTCATCTCGATGAAGTAGAAGTGCCCGTCCCGGTCCACCAGGAACTCGACGGTGCCCGCCGACACGTAGTTGACCGCGTTCGCCACCGCGAGCGCCGACTTGTAGAGACCCGCGCGCGTCTCGGGCGGGAGCGCGGGGGCGGGTCCTTCCTCGAGCAGCTTCTGGTGGCGGCGCTGCACCGAGCAATCGCGCTCGCCCAAGTGCAGGCGCATGCCGTTCTTGTCGCCGAGCACCTGCACCTCGACGTGGCGGGCGTCTTCCACGAACTTCTCGAGGTAGAGCTCGGAGGAGCCGAAGGCCGCGCCCGCTTCCGCCTGGCACGTGGTGTAGGCGCGGGCCAGCGCTTCCCGCTCGCGCACGATGCGCATCCCGCGTCCGCCGCCGCCCGCCGCCGCCTTGACCATGACCGGATAGCCCATCGAGTCCGCGAGCGCCTGCGCCTCGTCCACCCCGGCGAGGGGGCCCTCGCTGCCCGGCACCACCGGCGCTCCCGCGTGCTTGGCCATCTCGCGGGCCTGGGCCTTGTCGCCCATGAGACGGATCGCCTCGGGAGACGGGCCGATGAACGTGATGCCGCACGCGCGGCAGATCTCCGCGAAGGCGGAGTTCTCGGCGAGGAGCCCGTAGCCGGGGTGGATGGCCTCGCTATCGGTGATCGCGGCGGCGGAGATGATGCTCGGGATATTGAGGTAGCTCAGGCGCGCCTCGGGCGGGCCGATGCAGACCGACTCGTCGGCCAGCCGCACCGGCAGGGAGTCGGCGTCGGCGGTCGAGTGGGCGATCACGGTGCGGATTCCCATCTCGCGGCACGCCCGGATGATCCGGAGCGCGATCTCGCCCCGGTTGGCGATGAGGATCTTGTGGAACATCAGGCGAGGGTCAGCGCAGCGGGTCCACCAGGAAGAGCGGCTGGCCGAACTCGACGGGCTGGCCGTTCTCGACCACGACCTTGGCGATGCGACCGGCCACCTTGGACTCGATCTCGTTCATCAGCTTCATCGCCTCGACGATGCAGATGACCTGCCCCTCTTTGACCACGTCGCCCTCGGCCACGAACGGAGGGGCGTCGGGCTTGGGGGCGCGATAGAACGTGCCGACCATCGGGGCTTCCACGGTCAGGAGATGCGCGGTGGACTCGACGCTCTCCGGGGCGGACTGAGGGAGCGTGGCCGCGATCGCGGGCGCGGCCTCGACGCGGGACCCGGATGCGACGGGCGCGTGCTCCCGGACGATGCGAATCCGGGTGCCCGCGGCCTCCACCTCGAGCTCGGCCAGGTTGTGGCGCACCGCCAGCTCGACCACCTGGTCGATGCTGAAGCCCGCGGGATCCGCGGGGCCGCGGGCCGATCGCCGCCTGGCCACGCTAGCCCGCCGCCGAGACGCGGCCGAGATACTCGCCGCTGCGGGTATCGACCTTCACCACGTCGCCCTCGTTGAGGAAGAGCGGCACCTGCACCACCGCGCCGGTCTCGAGGGTGGCGGGTTTCGATCCGCCCGAGGCGGTGTCGCCGCGGATGCCGGGATCCGTCTTGGCGATCTGCAGCTCGATGAAGTTCGGCAGCTCCACCGTGACCGGGCTCGCGTCGATGAACAGGATCTCCACCTCGGTGTTCTCCTTGAGGAAGTCGCGCGCGTCGCCGACCTCCTCGGCGGACAGGGAGATCTGGTCGTACGTGTCGAGGTCCATGAAGTTGTACCGGTCGTCCTTGTACAGGAACTGCATCCGCTTCTCTTCGAAGTCGACCAGCTCGACCTTCTCGCCCGCGCGGAACGTGTTGTCGATCACCCGTCCGAGCTTCATGTGCTTGAGCTTGGTGCGCACGAAGGCGCCGCCCTTGCCGGGCTTGACGTGCTGGAAGTCGACGATCGTGTACGGCGCGCCGTCGAACTGGATCCTCAGTCCCTTCTTGAACTCGGCCGTGGATACCACCATGCGGTCAGGGCCCTTTCCGTCGTTGCGTCTTGAGTCGGAGCGCCTCTTCCAGCCGCTCTCGGGCCCGGGCGTGCCCCGGGTCGCGGGCGAGGAGGCGCAGAAAGATCTGGGCCGCTTCGTCCACCAGGCCCTGCTCGAGGCACAGGGTGCCGAAGCTCAGGGTGGCGAACGTGTCGTCGGCCAGGAGGTGCTTCAACGCCGAGCCCTCCGGCACCGCCCCACCCGCCCCGAGCACGTCGAGGAGCGCGCGGGATTCCCGATCCCCCGGATCGAGCCGCACCGCCTGCTCCAGGTGCTGGACGGCGTCGCCCAGGGCGCCGGAACGCCGGTACAGGTCGCCGGCCAGACGATGGGCCTGCGCTTCCTGCGGGCTGTTGGCGAGAATCGCGCGCACCTCGTCCAGCGCGCCGTCGGGATTGCCGTCGTCGAGGAGCGCCTTGGCCAGGATCAACCGGGCCGTCACGTACTGGGGAAAGCGGTCGAGCCCCTCGCGGCAGAGCCGGACGGCGTCGCGCGCCCGCCCCGCCTTGCGGTAGGCGTCCGCGAGCGGCGCGAAAGCCAGGGAGCCGGGATCGCGGGCGAGCCGCTCTTCGTAGCGTCGGATCGCCGCGGCCAGAGCGCTGTCTTCGGTCGCGACCGGGGCGCCGACTTGAGGCTCCGGCGTCATGATCTCAGTGTAATACGCGGGGCGCGCCGGGGTGACAATTCTGCGTGCCTCAGGCGCCGATCGCGAGCTGATTCAGGGTGGCCAGGATCTCGGCGCGGGGAACGTCGAACACGAGCTGGAAGCGGCCGATCTCCGGCGAGAGGACGAAGGGGATCCGACCGTCGCGCGCCTTCTTGTCGCGACCGAGGGCCTCGATGATCGCGGCGGGCTCCGCGCCGAGGCCGGCCACCGGAAGGCCCACCGCGTGGAGCAGGGCGACCTGCCGGTCCCGGGTGGCGGGGGCGGCCAGGCCCATCCGCTCGGCCAGCCGGGATTCGGCCGCGATTCCCAGGGCCACCGCTTCCCCGTGCGCCCAGCGGGTGAACTTGGTAGCGGCCTCGAGGGCGTGACCGATGGTGTGGCCGTAGTTCAGGACGAAGCGCAGCTCGGCCTCCTGCTCGTCGCGCTCGACGACCTGCGCCTTGAGCCGGCAGGAGCCGCCGACCACCCGCTCGAGGGTGGGCAGGTCCCGCGCGAGCAGGGCCGGGATGCTCTGCTCGAGGTCCTGGAAGTAGGCCGCGTCCAGGACGATACCGTGCTTGATCACCTCGGCGAGGCCCGACCGGAACTCCCGGTCGGGCAGGGTGCGGAGCACCGCCGGATCCACCACGACGAGCCTGGGCTGATGGAAGGCGCCGATCAGGTTCTTGGCGCGGGGATGATCGATCGCGGTCTTGCCTCCGATCGAGGCGTCCACCTGGGCCAGGAGGGTGGTGGGCACCTGCACGAAGTTCATTCCCCGCATGTAGGTGGCGGCGACGAAGCCCGCGAGATCCCCGACCGCGCCGCCGCCCAGCGCCACGACCGTGGAGCTCCGGTCACACCCTTCGTCCAGCAGCCGGTCCCACAGCTCTCGCGCCGTCTCGAGCACCTTGGCCTGCTCTCCCTCCGGGACGGAGAGGCGGATCAGGTCGAATCCGGCGCCGGAGAGGCTCCGCGCCACCGGATCGCCGTGCAGCCGGTCGATCGCGGGATCCGTGATCAGGACCGCCTTGCGTCCGACCCGAAGCTTGGCGAGCTCGGCCCCCACCGTACCCAGGGCGCCGATGGCGACCAGGATGCGGTACGCACGCGAGCCGAGATTGACGGGTATGTCGGTCATGGTCTTCGAGCTCAAAGGCCTCCGCGGGTGGCGGACGCCCGGGGCAAGCCTACCAGTCTTTCAGGTAGTCCAGGTATCCCTGATAGTTGCGGCGGATCTCGTCGATGCTGTCCCCGCCGAACTTCTCGAGGAAGGCCTCGGCGAGCACGATCGCCATCATGGCCTCGCCGACCACGCCGGCCGCGGGCACCGCGCAGACGTCGCTGCGCTCCACCACGGCCTCCACCGCCTCCCGGGTGTCGAGGTCGACCGAGCGGAGGGGCTTGCGGAGCGTCGAGATCGGCTTCATGGCGGCGCGGACGACCACCGGCTGGCCGTTGGTCACGCCGCCCTCCAGTCCGCCCGCGCTGTTGGAGCCGCGGTGGAAACCCGCTTCCTTGTCGAAGAGGATCTCGTCATGAACCTGGGATCCCGGCCGGCGCGCCGCCTCGAATCCGAGCCCGATCTCGGCACCCTTGATTGCGTGGATCGAGCAGAACGCGCGGGCGAGCTGCCCGTCGAGCTTCCGGTCCCACTGCACGTAGGAGCCCAGGCCGACCGGGCACCCGAGAGCGACCACCTCGAAGACCCCTCCGAGGGTGTCGCCGGCGGCCTTGGCGCGATCGATGGCCTCGATCATCGCGGTCTCGGCGGCCGGATCGGCGCAGCGGACCTCGCTCGCCTCCGCGCGGCGGCGCACCTCGTCCCACGAGGTCTCGAATGGACCGATCCGGATCCCGCCGATCTCGGTGACGTGGCTCAGGATCGTGATGCCGAACTCACCCAGGAGTCGCTTGGCCACCCCGGCGACCGCCACCCGGGCGGTCGTCTCGCGGGCGCTGGAGCGTTCGAGCACGTTGCGGATGTCGTGATGGCCGTACTTCATGGCCCCCGCGAGATCGGCATGGCCCGGGCGCGGACGGGTGACCATCTTGGGGGCGGCGCCGGCCGGGGGCGGCCCGACCGACATCGTCTGCTGCCAGTTCTCCCAGTCCCGGTTGCGGATGGTCAGCGTGAGCGGGCTGCCGAGGGTGAGGCCCCACCGGACTCCGGCGGAGATGTGAGCTTGATCCTGCTCGATCTTCATCCGGCCGCCGCGGCCGTAGCCGCGCTGGCGTCGGGCGAGATCGCCGTTGATGTCGGCTTCGCTGAGCGCCAGGCCCGCCGGAAGTCCGTCGATGACGGCGGTCAGCGCCTCACCGTGGGACTCGCCGGCGGTAAGGAAGCGCAGCCGCCCGCCCACCTACCTTCTGGGGGCTGCGGCTGGGATGCCGTCGGTCTTCAGGATCGACGGCGTCATGAAGACGACCAGCTCACGACCGGTCTCGAAGTCTTCGCGCTGCTTGAACAGCCAGCCCAGAATCGGCACGTCGCCCATGAGGGGCACCTTGCGGATGGTCTTCTGCTGGACGTTCTGGGTGACGCCGCCGATGACGAGACGATCGCCTTCCCGGACCAGGACCTGCGTCTCCGCCTTGCGCCGGTTGATGATCGGCACGCTCACGCCCGCGGCCGGGCTGATCACGTCGCCCCGCGAGTTGTTCTCCACGATCACCGTCATCTTGACCTTGCGGATCTCCTGGCCGTCGATGGTCTCACGGATGACCGTCGGAGTCACCTCGAGCTTCAGCACCGCCTCCTTGAACTGGACCTGGGTACCCGCCGAGCTGACGGTGGCGTACGGAATTTCTTCACCGAGGGTGAAGGCCGCCTTGTTGTTCTCCACCGTGACGATCTCGGGATGGGCGAGCGTGCGGGTCTTGCCGAGGGTGGCCAGGGCCTGGAGCGCCAGGTTGATGTTGAACTTGGTGCCCACGATGCCGAAGGCGATACCGCCGGCCGGGGTCGTCGTGGAAGCGTTCGGCAGAAGCCCGAACGGCAGGTTCACGAGGTTGCCGCCCGTGGACAGACCCGTTCCGGCCGCCACCGGCAGTAGCGAGGCGAGGGACAGGTTCGGGTTTGAGGGACTGAAGTTCGACGGGGCGATGCCGGTTCTCAGCACGTCGCTTCCCTGGAAGCCTTGGCCGATCAGCGTGCTGTTGCCCACGGCTCCGGCGGTGGCGCCACCCCACTGGACACCGATCGCTTCGAGCGAGTTGCGGTCGAGGATCTCCATCCGCGCTTCGATCTTGATCTGGGGCAGCGGGACGTCGAGCTGCTCCCGGATGAGCTTCTTGAGCCGCTCGAGGTCGGCCTCGAAGTGGCGGATGAAGATGCTATTCGTCGCCTTGTTCGCCCTGACCGTGATGCCTCGGTTCAGCACGTCCTGGCTGATCGACTGGACGGCGGGCTGAACGGGCGGCGGGAACGGTGCGTTGATCTGGGGCAGCCGTCCCAGCTCCGGATTCAGCGGCCCCGACCCGGACGGGATCACGGTCGGGTTGGCGGGGATGCCCGGCACAAGCGGAGTGGCGGGCACCTGCACGCCCTCCGGCGGGATTCCGAGGATGCCCTGCAGAGTCGCGGCAACCTCGACCGGGTCGGCGTAGGAGAGGCGGATGACCTCCTCGCGCAGCGGACCGCGGGCCTGGGCTTCGGCGGCGGCCGCGTCGGCGGCCAGCTTCCGGGTGGCGAGCTCTGTCTCCTTGAGCTGAGCCTCGGCCATCTTGGTGCGCGTCTCGATCTCCGCGTTGCGCTTGGCCGACTCGACCCGCGCCAGCGCTTCCTTCTCCTTGGTCAGCTGGTCGATCGACACGATGCGGATCACGCTATCCCGCTCGACCTTCGCGAGGCCGCGTACCTCGAGGATCGTGTCCAGCGCCTGCTCCCAGGTCACGTTCTTCAGGGAAATGGACACGCGCCCCTTGACGTCGTCGCCCGCCACGATGTTCCGGCCGCTCTCCGCGGCGAGGATTCTTAGCAGGTTGACCACGTCGGCGTCCTTGAAATCCAGGGAGATCAGCTTCTCGCCGGTCGCCGGAGTCGGAGGCGGAGGTGGCGTCGGGGCCGCCTGGGCCACGATCGGGCGGGCCGGGGTCACGGGCGCGGGTGGCGTCGTCGCCTGAGCCAGCACCGGGCGGGCCGGGGCCGGCGAAGCCACTGCCGCGGCCGGGGCGGGGGTGGCCGCCGCGACGACGGGGATGCGAACGGGAGCCGGAGGCTCCTTGCTCGCCGGGGCCGGGCTGGCGGCCGGCGCGGGCTTGTCGGCCGGCTTTGCCTCGGCAACCACAATGGGCTTCGGAGCCGCCTTGGGCGCGTCGGTGACGGTATCGGTCGCTGAGGCGACCGGCGTGATCTTCTCGGCCGGCTTTGCGGAGGCGACGACGACCGGCTTGGGCGCCACCATCTTGGAGGTGTCCGACACGCCGTTGGTCAGCTTGGCCGACTCGATCTTGGTTTCGGGGGACCGCCCGTTCGAGTTCTCCACGGCGACGACCAGGCCGTCCGGCGTCTCGTCGATGCGGTAGCCGACGTCAGTGCGGTTCATCTCGACGACCACCCGGGCCACGCGCTTGCGCCACTGGCTGCCGCGGACTTCCTTGACCGGGTCGACGCCGGACATCCAGCGCGACTTGGAGGAGCTATAGGTCGCCCCGGTGAGGTCGATGACGAGCCTGGTGGGGGAGTCGATGAGCTTCGCCTCGTACTGGGTCGGTCCGGAGGTCTTGACCGTGACCGCGGCCCCGTCGAAGGCCCGCTCGATGGTGACGTCCTTGAGCTGGACCGGAGCGTCGGTCGTCTGAGACGCACCGATCCCGCTGACCGCCAGCGACACCGCCACGACGAGACCAGCTATCCGCGCGCTTCTCATCAGGTCAGTCCCCCCCTTCATAACGTCTAGTTCTCCGGCAGCCGCAGTGTGAGGCTGGAGGC
>Ga0268265_10003142_pt1 | contig 12034 bp, 8 predicted proteins | sample KBSSwiS52_FD_190355 | JGI IMG/M metagenome (GOLD analysis project Ga0268265, IMG submission 190355) | Switchgrass rhizosphere microbial communities from Kellogg Biological Station, Michigan, USA - KBS Switchgrass S5-2 (SPAdes) (version 2) | ecosystem: Host-associated > Plants > Roots >... | reverse complement strand
GACGCCCCGCGCTCGCCGAGTTCGGCCTCGAGCCGGTCGCGCAGCAGCGCGCTGAACCAGACGAAGAGGACGATCGCGAGGATGCTGAGGCTGGCTCCGACGAGGATCCGGGTCGAGCGGTCTTCATAGAAGGCGGCCAGCTCGGCACCGCCGGCGTCGGTCGCCGGGATGTCGATCGACCACAGCAGGTTGCCGATCGCGAAGAGGATGAAGACCGCGAGACCGGACAGCGGCGCGAAGCGCATGAAGCTGTCGCGGGGGGCGGCCGGGGTCATCGAGAGTGGGCCGTGTAGGGATCGAACCTACGACCTTGAGATTAAGAGTCTCCTGCTCTACCAACTGAGCTAACGGCCCGGAACCGCCGATTATAGGAAGGGCGGGGAGGGGGCGGAGCGCTGCCGGGCGGGCGGCTCGAGGCGCGCTATTTGGCGCGGCAGAACTTTTCGACGGCGCCGTCGATGATCGTGCCGTCGGTGAAGGTGAAGCGGCCGCGGGTTTTGAGGATGCTGTCGCGGCAGTGGGCGGAGATGTAGCTGTGGATCTGACCGCCGGCTTGGAAGCGGCGGCCGATGTCGACGCGGATCAGGGTCAGCGAGCCGAGGCCGGCGGCGATCGGCGGCACCTGGAGGGTGACGCGGTAGCCGAATTCGCCGCGGATGCGTTCGATCGGGGCGGTGATCGCCAGGGTCTGGGCGGCGGGAGCGCCGAGGTTTGCGTGCAGGACGGCGGTCGGGCTGCCCGCTTCGGCCGGGCCGTTGAAGATCGTCAGCGGGGCCCGCAGCGTTACCGGGGTAGCGCCGGGAGAGGGTTCGACCGCCGCTTCGACCAGGCCTTCGCCGACCAGCGCGGCGCCGCAGACGGCCCGCGCGTCGGCGGTCGAGAGCGAGGCCACCTCGCTGGCGGCGCAGGTCGGCAGGCCGGCGACGTCGAGGCGGCCGTCGCGATCGAACTCGATCACCGCTTCGGTCAGGGCCAACGGGCGGCCCACGCCGGAGCGGGTCGAGAAGTCGACTTCGCCGCGGAAGCTGATCGCCGCGAAGGGGCCGCGCGGCAACAGCCGCGGCGTGAACCCGCCGTCGGCGTGGAGGACGAGGTTGCGGTAGGTGACGGTCGCGCCCTCGGCGGCGGCCGTGGGAGCGGTGAGGCAGCAGGCGAGGAGGGCGACTACGCCGGCGGCCGTGAGGAGGCGTGTCCCGCGAAGGGCTCTCAGCGCGGCAAGTGGCACGGCGAGGTCAGGGTCGCCGGGAAGAAGTCGCCGTTGGCGAAGGTCATTTTGCCCTGCACCTGCAGGCGGCCGCCGCTGCAGCGGGCGTTGAGGAAGCCGACCTCGCGGCCGCCGTGGCGGTAGGTGACGCCGATCGTCCCCTGGGCGAGGATCGGCGAGCCATGGCCTTCGGCGATTTCGGGCAGTTCGACTTCGGCCTTATAGCCGTAGCGGCCGTCGTTCACCTTCTCGATCACGATCGGGACCAGCAGCGTGTTCGCCTTTGGGATCGTCTCGTAGGCGTGGGCGATGATCGTTGGCCGGCCGCCGGTCGGCGGTGCGTTGAAGAAGGAGAGCGGCGAGCTCATCTTGACCGGCGCGGTACCCGGCATCTGCACCCGCGCCGTCCCGGTGCCCTTGCCGACAAGCGCCTTGCCGCAGCGGCTGCGCGCCTGCTGCGGCGTCGTCCCTTCGAGCTTCGCCAGGGTGCAGGTCGGCAGGCCCTTGGTTTCGACGAAGCCGTTTTTGTCGAGCTCGAAGGTGAGCGTTTTCAGCGGCGAGGGCAGCGAGCCGTCCTTGGTGTTGATCCTCACCGTGGTCGAGAGGGTGACCGGGGCACCGCCGTGGGCAGGCAGTTCACGCGGCTGCAGTTCGGCGGTTGCGCTGACCACGGTCTTGCCTATTTCGGCCCGGATCGCGTAGGCGCTGGCGGCGGCGATCAGCGCGGCCGCGGCGCCGAGCAGGATTGCGGTCCGCAGCCGGCGGCGCCTCATTTACCCGTGCAGGTTTTGATGATCTCGCCTTCGAGCAGGGTGCCGTCCTTGAATTTGAATTGGCCTTTGCCCTGCAGGCGACCGTCGGCGCAGGCGGCGTTCGCGTAGCTGAGGCGCTTCCCTTTGTAGGTCCATTCGCGGCCGATCCGGAGGCGGCCGTAGATCGGGATCCCGGAGCCACCGGCGATCCGCGGGATTTTCGCTTCGGTCTTGAACCCGTAGCGGCCGTCGTTTACCCGCTGGATTTCGACCGGGACGATGTAGGTCGTCGGGGCCGGGACGCCGAGGTAGGCGTGGGCGAGCACGGTCGGGTTGCCGTGCTTCGGCGGACCGTTGAAGATCGTGATCGGCGAGGAGGCGGTGAACGGTTTCTGTTCGGGGAAGGCGATCACCGAGGTGCCGTAGCCGGTGCCGACGATTGCGCCGCGGCAGTTCTTGCGCGCGACCGCTGGGGTGGTCGCCTGCAGCTTGCCCTGGGTGCAGACCGGCAAACCCCTGGTCTCGACTTCGCCGTGCTTGTCGAACCAGATCGTCAGCGTTTCGAGGATCGGCGGGTTCTCACCGTCACTGGTCGAGATCTTGCCATAGCCGTGGAGCTTGATCGGCCCGAAGTGGTCCTTCGGCAGGGTCGTCGGGGTGAAGCCGCCGTCGGTGACGACGACGACGTTGCCCAGGGTCAGCCTCAGCGCCGCCGCCGAGCCGGCACCGACCAGCAGCACGATGAGCGCGCCAATCCCCACCTTTCCGAACCTCTTCACCACGAAACCACAATCCTCCCGTTCCCCTGGAACGCCAAAATACCACCGTGGGAAGTAAAGGCAGCCGCGAGGGACGGCGGCGGGGCAAGGGAGGATCCTGGGTGGCGCTGGCGCTGGCGGCGCTGGTGCTCGCCGCGCTGGGCGTGATCGGGACCGGCGTCGAGGCGCGGCTCGACCCCACCTCACTCAACGTTCCCGGCACCGAATCGTCACGCGCCGATCAGCTGCTGCGCGAACACTTCGGCGACTCGGAGCCGATCGCGATCCTGCTCGAGGGGCCGCCCGATGCGGTCGAAAAACAGGGCAAGAAGCTGGTTGCGGAACTGCGGCGCAACTACCCCGGCGTCAGCACCCTCTCGCCTTGGGACCGCGGCCAGGTCGACGGGCTGCAGCCGGGCCCGGGCCGGGCGCTGATCCTCGCCAACTTCGACGTCGACCTGAAAACCGCGGTCAACCAGACCGTGCCGGAAGTCGAACGGCAGCTGGAGGAAGAAATACGGCCGCCGGTGCGGGCGACGCAGACCGGATTCGCGACCCTCTCGCGGGCGATCCAGAACGAATCGCTCGACGCCGCCGAACGCGGCGAGCTGCTGGCGATTCCCTTTCTGCTGATCGTCCTGCTGCTCGTCTTCCGCTCGCCGATCGCGGCGGTGATCCCGCTCGCCTTCGGCGCGGTGACGGTGATCTCCTCGCGCGGGATCCTTTACTTCCTCGCCAACTGGTTCGACATCGACGCCTTCGCGCTGACCGTCTGCACGATGATGGGGCTGGCGCTGGGCGTCGATTACGCACTGCTGATGGTCTCGCGCTTCCGCGAGGAACTCGCGACCGGCGCCGACCCCCACGAGGCGGCTCGCCGGACCCGGCGCACCGCCGGCCGGACGACGATATTCGCCGGCTCGACGCTGGTCCTCTCGATGCTGGTCTCGCTGTTCATCCTGCCCGGCTCGCTGCTGATCTCACTGGCGGGAACGCTGGCGATGGTCGTCGTGCTGAGCGTCGCCGTGGCGACGATCGTCGGCCCGGCGATCCTCACCTTGCTTGGGCCCAACGTCGACCGCTGGCGGATCGGGCGCCCGGCCAACGGACGTTCGTGGTTGATGACCTTCGTCAACGCCTCGTTGCGGCGGCCAACGCTGGTGGCGGTGCTGATCGGGGCGATCCTGCTGGCCCTGGCGGCGCCGACCCTCGGCCTCAAGACCGGCCCGCCGAGTCCCGACCAGCTTTCCAAGGACGCCCAGGCGCGGGTCGACGCCGAACGGATCGACGATGCGATCGGCCCCGGCTGGGACGCGCCGTTCCAGGTCGTCGCCGCGACCGAATCGGGCCCGATCACGACCGAAACCGACCTGGCGGCGCTCGAACGCTTCCAGCGGCGGCTGGCGGCGTTGCCCGGCGTGCGGCAGGTGATCGGCCCGGCCAAAATCGCCCGGCGAGTCGAACCGCTGCGCAACCTCGGCAACGCGGCGCTGGCGACCGAAGGCAACCTCGGCCCGGTCAAGGAACTCGGCAAACTGGGACGCGAACTGCAGGTCGCCGCCGGTGGGGTCGGCGAACTGCGCAACGGGATCTCGGAAGCGAGCGACGGTGCCGGCCTGCTGGCGCTCGGCGCCGAGCGAGCGGGCAAGGGGGCGCGGCTGCTCGCGACCGGCCTCGGCCGGGCGGCGCTCGGTAGCCAGCGCGCGATCGGGGCGCTGGAACGGTTCGCCAAGGGGGCGCGGCGATTGGAGCAAGCCGAGCTGCGAGCGGCGGTCGGCGCGGCGGAACTGAAGGGCTTCCTCTTTTCGGCCGGCGGTCTGACGATGCGCGCCAACGGCCTCAACCGCGCCCGCCGAGCTGAAAAGGGCATCCGCAAAGAGGCGAACGAATCGCTGCCGAAGCTGATTCCCCCGGCGACCGTCGCCGACGAACAGCTGAAAGCGGCGATGGCGGCGCTGCAGGCTATGGGCGTCGGCAAGACCGACCCCAACTACGGCGCCGCCCTCGAAGCTGTGCGCCAGGCGGGCGCCGCCGTTTCCGGCACCGACCCGACCACCGGCGCGCCGTACGCCGAAGGCTACGTCGGGCTGCCGGCCGAACTGACCGCGATGCGGGAACGGCTGCTCGACGACCTCGAACAGGCCGAAAGGTCGCGGCAGTTCTACCAGTCGACGATCGTCGGGCTGAAGAAGATCCGCAACGGCGCGGCATTGCTGCAGAAAGCCCTCTACAGGATCCACAAGGGCGGCAACGAGCTCGCCTTCGGCGCCGAACGGCTGGCCAAGGAAGCGAAGCGGCTGGGCGACGGAGTCGACCGGCTGAGCGGCGGGATGCTGGCTCTGGTCGGCGGTATCCAGCGCCTCTCGGGTGGCGCCGAAGCGCTCGAAGCGGGGCTGGCCGAAGGCTTCGACGAAGCGGCACCGCTGGAATCCGGGCTGCAGGAAGCAAGCGTCCAGGTGCTGAGCGGCAAGGCGGAACTGCGCAGCCAGGCGCGCCGGGTGCGCCGCGAAGTCCCCGGCATCTTCAACTCCGGCTACTTCGTGCTCTCGGCGCTCGACGGGGCGAAACCGTCGAGCCGCGAAGCAGCCGCGGCGACCGTCGATCTCGAAAACGGCGGCCAGGCCGCCTCGATGCTGGTGATCTCCGACTACAGCTTCAACACCCCGGGGTCGATCCGGCTGAACAAACAGCTCGACGCCGTGGCGAAGGATTTCGGCGCCAGCGAAGATCTGCAGACCGGGGTCGCCGGCGGCGCCGCCCAGCTCAACGACTACAGCCACATCACCCGCGACCGGATGCCGCTGGTGATCGCGGCGATCACGCTGGTTACGCTGCTGGCGCTGATCGCGATCCTGCGAGCGATCCCGCTGGCGGCGATCGCCACCGGCCTCAACCTGCTGACGGTCGGTGTTGCCTTCGGCATCCTCACCCTGCTGACCGACCTGCCGAGCGACTTCCCGCTCGGCGGCCACTCCTACGTCGAAGCGGTGGGGGCGACGATGATCTTCGGGATCGTCTTCGGGCTCTCGATCGACTACGCGGTCTTCCTCCTGATCCGGATGCGCGAGCACTACGACGAGCACGGCGACAACGCCGCCGCGGTCCGCTTCGGGCTGGAGAAGACGGCGCGGGTGATCACCGGCGCGGCGGCGATCATGCTGGCCGTCTTCATCGTCTTCGCCGGCGCCTCGATCGCCACCGTCAGCCAGCTCGGCGTCGGACTCACGGTCGCCGTCCTCCTCGATGCGACCGTGGTCCGAATCGTCCTGTTGCCGGCGCTGATGCTGCTGCTCGGCGACCGCGTCTGGTGGCTGCCGCGGCCGCTGCAGCGAGCATTGCCGAAGTTGAACGTCTAGCTTCGAGCTCCTATTTCTTCGGTTCCGGCGCCTGGGTGCAGGACTGCGTGTGCAGCGCTTCCAGCGCCTGGCCGTCGAGGTAGGTGAAGACCGAGCGGGTCTTGAATGATTTGCCCGCGCACTCGGCGGAGATGAAGCTCACCTTTTTGCCTTTGTAGGTCCATTTTTTGTTGATCTTCACCTGGAATTCGGTCAACGCGCCGGTGCCGCCAGCGAGCAGCGGAATCGCGATGTCGAGCCGCGGTCCGAATCCCTGCTTGTTGTAGTTGCTGACCGTGCCGACCAAGACCAGCGTGGTCTGGAAGGGGAGCGTGCCGTAGCTGTGCAGGAGGACGGTCGGCTTGCCGCCCTTCGGGGCGCCGTTGAAGGCGGTCACTTTCTGTTCGACCGGGATCACTTTCGAGCCGAGCGGGAGCAACGCGTGCGCGATGCCGCTGCCGATCTTCGCTTCGCCGCACTGCTGTTCGGCGATTTCCGTCGAGACGTTCTGCAGCAGCCCCGAGTCGCAGGTCGGCAACCCTTTGGTGAAGATCGCTGCGCCCTTGTCGAAGTCGATCGTCGCCCGGACTGCGGGGCTCGGGACGCCGTTGGCGGCGGTCGTCGAGGCCGTTTTGGTGGTGACTTTCAGCGTCGCGGCCGCGAAGGTCTTCTTCGGCAGCTTCTTGGGTGCGATCACCGTTTCGATCGACTGCGTGTTGCCGTCGGGGCCGGTGACGGTGGGACCGGCGAGGGCGACCGAGGCGGTCAGGGCCGCGGTTGCCGCGATGGCCGTTGCGACGACCGGAATAGAGCGTTTACGCATCGAGTTTTTTCCTCCAGTAGACGGTTGTTCGGCGCCCCCGATCCCCTAACCGCTCCCGGGTCGCAGAGTAGCGCCTGGAAAGCGCGTTGATTTGGAGTTAAGTCCCTGCTGCAGGCGGTCTTGGCCGGGGGGCCAGCGGATACGATTTCGCCCGTTCCGCCGGGTAGGAGGGAGCGGCGGAGGGACAAGCGACGAATACGTGGCTGCCAAAGCACTAGGCGAGGAGGGAAGGCCGGCCGCTGGCCGAAGGACCTCTCCCGCGCGGATTGCGGCAATCGTCGCCCTCGCGGTGGCGGTGATAGTGCTCGCGATCATCCTCCTCACCGGCAACGGCGGCCACAAGTACACGCTGATCTTCCACAACGCCGGCCAGCTGGTGCCGGACAACCAGGTGCTGGTCGGCGGCTCGCCGGTCGGGACGGTCGAAAGCATCGGCCTCACCGACGACAACCTGGCCGAAATCGACGTCGAAGTCCAACAGGAACTGCACGAAGGGACGACGGCGACGATCCGCGCCACCTCGCTCTCCGGCGTCGCCAACCACTACGTCTCGATCAGCCCCGGCCCGAACAGCAACCCGGCGCTCCCCGAAGGCGCCGAACTCGGGCTCTCCTCGACCACCACCCCGGTCGACATCGACCAACTCTTCAACACCTTCCCGCCGCCGGTCCGCAAGGGGCTGCGGCAGTTCATCGAAGGCAACGCCGAAATCTATGCCGGCCAGGGCAAGGCCGCCAACGACGCCTACAAGTACTTCGGCACCGCGCTCAACCGGACCAGCGCCTTCGTCGGCGAACTGAACCGCGACGAAGCGTTGCTGGCGCGCTTCATCGCCAGCTTGAGCAAGCTGACGACGGCGGTCGCCGGCCGCGGCGACCAGCTCTCGAGCGCGATCGGCAACGCCAGCAAGGCGTTCGAATCGATCGCCAGCCAGAACCTCGCGCTCGACCAGTCGCTGCGGCGGCTGCCGCCGGTCTTCCGCCAGAGCAACACCACCTTCGTCAACCTGCGCGCCGCGATCGGCGACCTCGAACCGCTGGTCGACACGGCCAAGCCGGCGACCAAGGAACTCGCACCGTTCCTCGCCGAACTGCGACCGATCTTCCAGAAACTGGTGCCGTTCACGCACTACCTGCGCGAGGCGTCGAGCAAACCGGGGCCGGCCAACGACACCGTCGACCTGCTGCGGCTGCTGCCGCCGGTCGAGCGGCAGGCCTCGCGCGCCTTCCCGCACGCTGAAGCCGGGGTCGAAGCCTTCCAGCCCGACCTCAACGCCTTCCGCGCCTACGTCCCCGACTTCTTCAACGGGCTCGGCAAGGCCGGCCAGATCGCCGGCTACTACGACGGCAACGGCCACTACGTGCGCTCCGCCTTCGCCGCCCAGAACCTCTTCAAGTACAACGGCGGCAGCCTCGAACCGATCAGCAAAGCGCAGCAGAACGAATTCTTCGGCCCCTCGCCACCCGTCCACCGCCGCTGCCCGGGCGGCGCCACCCAGTCGGCGCCGGACGGCTCGAACCCGTTCGTCGGCGACGGCAGCGTCGATCCCTCGACCTGCAACCCCAACGACGCACCTCCCGGGCCATGATCCGGCGCCTGATACCCGTGGTGCTCCTGGCGGCGATCGTCGTCGCGATCGTCCTGCTGGTCTCCGGTGGCAGCTTGAGCTCGGGCTACCAGGTGCGGGCGATCTTCGACAACGGCGCCTTCATGGTCCCCGGCGAGCAGGTGCGGGTGGCCGGCGCCAACGTCGGCACGATCGAATCGGTCAGCGTCTCGCGCCCGGGAGAAGTCGTCGCCTACAAGGACGACAAACCGGTCTCGGTCCCCGGCAAGGCGATCCTCGTCCTCGACATCACCGACCCCGGCTTCGAGGACTTCCGCGAAGACGCCACCTGCCAGATCCGGCCGCAGTCGCTGATCGGCGAGAAGTACGTGGATTGCCGACCGACCCTGCCGCGGGCGCCGGGCTCACCGGTGCCGCCGGCGCTGAAGGAGATCGAATCCGGCCCCGGCAAGGGCCAGCACTTGCTGCCGCTCGGCAGCAACGGCACCAGCGTCGACCCCGACCTGATCAACGACATCCAGACGCTGCCCTACGCGCAGCGCTTCCGCCTGATCTTCAACGAACTCGGCGCCGGGCTGGCCGGCCGCGGCGAAGACCTCGAGGTGTTGGTCAAGCGGGCCAACCCGGTATTGCGCGACGTCGACACGCTGTTCGGCGTCCTCTCCGCGCAGCGCAAGCAGCTCGCCCAGCTGGCCTCCGACTCGGAGGAAATCCTTGGGCCGCTCTCGCGTGAGCGCCAGCACGTCGCCGGCTTCCTCGCCAACAGCGGCACCGCCGCCAAGGCGAGCTCCGAACACGGCGCCGAACTCGAAGAGTCGCTGCAGAAATTCCCCCAGTTCCTGACCGAGCTCGAACAGACGATGATCCGCCTCAAGGGCTTCTCCGACGCGGCCCGGCCGGTGTTCGAAGAACTCGGCAAGGCGGCGCCGTCGCTGACCGACGCGACGCGGACGCTGACGCCGTTCTCCGAAGCGACGACGGTGTCGCTGAAGAGCCTCGGCGAGGCGGGCGAAGAATCGGGGCCGCTGTTCGCCGCCGCCGACCCGGTGGTGAAGAAGGCGGCGACCCTCGCCAAGTCCGGCGTCCAGCCGACCAGCGAACTGGCGAAGCTGCTGACCCACCTGCAGAAGACCGGTGGCTGGGGCGATCTGACCGAATTGATCTACAACACCACCGCGGTCATCAACGGGTTCGACCAGTACGGGCACTTCGCGAGGACGCGGCTGAAGCTCTCGACCTGCCTCGAATACATCGCCAGCGCGGGCGGCTACTCCGGCTGTGTCGCTCGCTTCAACGGCCCCAACGCTGCCAGCCCGGAAGAAGAAAGCGAAGCCGGGGCCAGCACCAGCGCCACCCAGATGATCCAGCTGCTGCTGGACCGGATCGAAGGCGAAAACGCCGAAGGGACCGGCGGCACCGCGGTTGAAGAAGGGCCGGCGATCGGCATCGGCCAGGCCGGCTCGACCGAAGCCGGCCGCGAAGCCGCAGAAGGTCGGGCCGAACTCGGCGAAGCATCGGCGACCACCAGGGGCACCGCACCGCTCCTCGACTACCTCCTCGGGCCATGAGCGCGGAGCGACCAAGCGTGCATCTCTGGTTCTTCGCGCCGGGAGCGAAGCGCGAGGATTTGTGATGAGCAGGAACCGCGGCGGCATCGGAGGATTCGCCAGCAGCCCGATCCTGGTCGGGGCGGTGACCGTGCTGGTCATCATCGTCGCCGTCTTCCTCGCCTACAACGCCAACAACGGGCTGCCGTTCGTCTCGACCTACGACCTCACGGCGCGACTGCCCAACGCCGACGCCCTGGTCAAAGGCAACGAGGTGCGGATCGGCGGCGTTCGGGTCGGGATCGTCAAGTCGGTCGTGCCCGTCAACGAAGGCGACGGCAAGGTCGCGGCCGAAGTCAAGATCGCGCTCGACAAGACCGCCGAACCGCTGCCCGACGACTCGACGATCATGGTCCGGCCGAAATCTGCATTGGGGCTGAAGTACCTGCAGATCACGCCCGGAGAATCCTCCGAAGGCTTCGAAGCCGGGGAAACGATCCCGCTCGCCCAGGCGCGCCCGGAACCGGTCGACATCGACCAGTTCTTCGACATGTTCGACAAACCGACGCGGATCGCGATCCGCCAGGGCCTGGCCGGCTTCGGCAACGCCCTGGCCGGGCGCGGCCCGCAGCTGAACGAAGCGATCGGCGCGCTGCGGCGGCTGGCGGTCGAAGGGCAGCCGGTGTTGCGGACGATCGTCGCCCCGAGCACCGACTTCGGCGGCTTCTGGGAAGCGCTCGAGGACCTCTCGGCGACGGTGGCGCCGGTGGCGGCGACGCAGGCGAGCATGTTCGTCGTCCTCGACCAGACCTTCGCCGCGTTCGCCCGCGTCTCGCGGCCCTACATCACCGAAACGATTGAAAAGAGCCCGCCGACGCTCGACGAGGCGAACGCCGACCTGCCAGTCATCCGGCCGTTCCTGCGCGACTCCGAACGCTTCTTCACGGCGCTGCAGCCGGGGGCACGGGCGCTGGGCGAAACCTCGCCGGTGATCGCCGAAGCGCTGCATGCCGGCATCCCGGCGCTGAACGGCTCACCGGTTCTCTACGCCCAGCTGACCCCGACCGCGCAGGCGCTGGTCGACTTCCAGGAAGCGCCGGGGGCGATGACCGGCCTTGACCTGCTGACCGACCTGAACCACGTGATCGGCCCGCCGGTGCGCTACGTCACGCCCTCGCAGACCGTCTGCAACTACTGGACGCTGGCCTTCGAAGAGATCTCGAACGCCGCCAGCACCGGCAACGAAAACGGCCACTGGCTGAACGTGGTCTCGTTCGGCCCGCCCGAAGGCCCGAACAGTGAGAGCACCTTCGCCGCTTCGCCGGCCAACGGCGGCGGCACGGACTCGCGGCGCAACCACCTCCACTTCAACCCCTACCCGAAGGCCGCAGCGCCGGGGCAGAACGACGTCTGCGAAGCGGGCAACGAGAAGTACGTGCCCGGCAAGACGATCATCGGCAACGCGCCGGAAGTGTGGGGGACGGAAACCCGCGGGCTGCCGAAACCCGAGGAAGAAAAAGAAGCCGAAGCAGGCGGTGAAAGCGAATGACGCGCCTGCCGGAGCGCGACCGCCGCGCCCAGGAATCCCGTGGCGGCGGGATCTTCCGCTGGCGCCCGGGCAACGTCACCGTCGCGATCATCTTCATCCTGATCCTCACGGTCGGCCCGTACCTAGCGTTCACCAAACACATCCCGTTCACCAGCTACGGCTACGAAGTCAAGGCGACCTTCGCCAACTCGGCCAATATCGCGACCAACTCGCCGGTACGGATCGCCGGCGTCGAAGTCGGCAAGGTGGTCTCCGCCGAACGCGACGGCGACGCGACCACCGTCACCTTCACCGTCGACGGTGCCGGCCAGCCGGTCCACGACGACGCCTTCGCGACGATCAAACCGCGGATCTTCCTCGAAGGGAACTTCTTCATCGAACTCAGCCCCGGCAGCCCGAGCGCGCCGGAGCTGTCGAGCGGCGGCACGATCCCGGTCAGCCAGACGGCGACCGCGGTGCAGATCGACGAGGTCCTCAGTGCCCTGCAGTCGCCGGTCCG
>Ga0268265_10003137_pt1 | contig 12050 bp, 7 predicted proteins | sample KBSSwiS52_FD_190355 | JGI IMG/M metagenome (GOLD analysis project Ga0268265, IMG submission 190355) | Switchgrass rhizosphere microbial communities from Kellogg Biological Station, Michigan, USA - KBS Switchgrass S5-2 (SPAdes) (version 2) | ecosystem: Host-associated > Plants > Roots >... | reverse complement strand
TACTATGTGACGACCGCGCACGGTGTCCCGTACGGCTACCTCTGGAAGCTCGACACCAAAACGAACGACGTGTTAGGCAACGTGGAGCTTGGCAACTTCCCCGCGACGCTCCAGGTCACGCCCGACGGCGGGTTCGTGTACGTCGTGAACTTCAACCTCCACGGCGAGATGGTGCCGTCGAGCGTGAGCGTCGTCAGCACCGACCCGTTCATCGAGGTCGCACGCATCGAGACGTGTACGATGCCGCACGGATCGCGACTCAACGCCGCCGGCACGAAGCACTACTCGGCGTGCATGATGGATGACATGCTGGTGGAGATCGACACGCGTGAGCTGGCGGTCTCGCGACATTTCATGCTGAAGAAAGGAAACGAACACGGCGAGGCAGGCGCTCCACACAAACACGCGGCCACGATGGCTGGCGGCGCGGATCACGGCGGGCACGGAATGGACGCTCCCAAGCCGGGCGACGTCTCCTGCTCGCCCACGTGGGCGCAGCCGTCGGCCGATGGGAAGAGTGTGTTCGTGGCGTGCAACAAGGCGAACGACATCGTCGAGGTCGACGCCACGTCATGGACCATGAAGCGCCGCATTCCCGCCGGCGACGGGGTCTACAACCTCGCCGTGACGCGTGACGGCAAGTTGCTCGTCGGCACGAACAAGCGCGGGAAGTCCGTCTCGGTCATCGACATCGCGTCAGGCAAGGAGCTCGCGAAGATTCCAACCCAGCGACGCGTCGTACACGGCGTCGCCATCTCGTCGGATGACCGCTATGCGTTCATCTCGGTCGAAGGCGTCGGCTCGGAGCCCGGCACGGTCGAGATGATCGACCTCAGGACCATGCAGCGCGTCGGGAGCGCCGACGTCGGACAGATGGCCGGGGGCATCGACGTACTCAGGGATTAAGAACCCTCGTCATTCCGAGCGGAGGTCGCAGGCAGACTGTCATTCCGAGCGGAGGCCCGCAGGGCCGGAGGCGAGGAATCGCGATCCTCCCAATCGAGGGACAAGCCCCCGGTCGGGACGACGGCGATTCCTCGCCTCCGCGCTGACGCGCTCCGCTCGGAATGACACATTAACTGAGGGCCAATCATGTCGACGTTCTTCGCTGATCTGCGATACGCCGTCCGCGTCCTGCGCTCGAAGCCGGGATTCACATCCATCGCCGTGCTGACGCTCGCACTCGGGATCGGGCTCAACACCACCGTTTTCTCCGCGATCGAGGCATTAGCGCTCCGACCGCTCCCTGGCGTCCGCAACGAAGCGCAGCTGGTGCAGCTCTATCGGACCTACCCGGGCGGCTTCAACTACGGTTCGAGCTCGGTCCCCCACTACCTCGACGTGCGAGAGCGCGCCACCGACGTGTTCTCGGGCGTGGCCGCGTGGACGTACGCCCCGCTCAGCGTCTCGACGGGCGGACAGACGCAGCGAGTCATGGGCGCCATCGTCTCCGCCAACTTCTTCAACATCCTCGGCGCGACGGCGCAGCTCGGCCGCACGTTCGTGAGCGATGAGGATGCCAGGCCCGGTGCGCACCCCGTCGCGGTCGTCAGTTACGGTACGTGGCAGGGCCTCTTCGGCGGCGATCCACAGATCATCGGCCGAACGGTGACGCTGAACGGACAGCGGTACACCGTCGTTGGCGTCACACCAGCGGACTTCAAAGGTCCCGTCCCGATGGTTCCGCCGACCTTCTACGTACCGCTCATGCAGCTCGGCCAGATCATGCCGGGCGATCGCGATCGGCTCGAGGAGCGCGGCTCGAACTTCATGCAGATGCTGGCGCGGCTGCGAGACGGCGTGACCATCGCGCAGGCCCAGGCGCGCATGAAGACCATCGTCGCGTCCATGCGTGAGCAGTACCCGCGCGACTACGAGCGCTCGGAGATTCTCCTCGTCGCGCAGACCGACGCGGGATTGCACCCGCAGTTCCGGTCCGCGCAGATCAGGCTGTCGTCGCTCGTGATGGCGGTCGTCGTGATGCTGCTGCTCATCGCCTGCGTGAACGTCGCGAACCTGTTCCTCGCGCGCGCCGGCGACCGCGCCCGCGAGATGGCGGTTCGCCTGAGCCTCGGTGCGCGTCGCGGACAGCTCGTGCGGCAGTTACTGACGGAGAGCCTCGTGTTCTCGATCGTGTCGGGCGCCGCGGGGCTGGTCCTGGCGTGGTGGACGATCGGGCTCGCCAATCAGATCCGGCTTCCGATCGATTTCGCGCTCGATCCGGACCTGCGGCTCAGCCTGCCGGTGCTGCTCTTCACGTTAGGTGTCTCGCTCCTGACCGGCTTCCTGTTCGGGCTCGCTCCTGCCCTGCAATCCACGAAACCGGCGCTCGTGCCGGCGCTCAAGGGTGCGGCCGCGTCGGGCGGACCGCGCTCGCGCGCGAGTCGCGCGCTCGTCGTCGCCCAGATGGCGCTGTCGATCGTCCTGCTCGTGTCCGCGGGACTCTTCCTGCGCAACGTGCGCGCGGCCGTGTCGATCGACAAAGGCTTCATCAGCGACAACCTGCTGCTGGCCGCGGTCGACCCCGGCGTCCAGGGATACAATCGGACGCGCACGGAGGAGTTCTATCGTCGTCTGGCGGAACGGCTGCGCGCTCAGCCTAACGTCAAAGCCGTCGCCTTTGCCAACATGGTCCCACTCGGACTGTCCAACCAGCAGACCGGGGTCAGCATCCCCGGCTACACACCGTCAGCGAACGAAAACCTGAGCCTCGACTACAACGTCGTCACACCCGGCTACTTCGACGCGATGGGAATCCCCCTGCTGAGTGGCCGAGGCATCACAGCGGAGGATGACAGTGCCGCGCAGGGGGCGGTGGTGGTAAACCAACAGTTCGCGCGTCGGTTCTTCGCCGGTGCGAGCCCCATCGGACACACGGTTCAGGCGAGTGGCCGAGACTTCACCATCGTCGGACTCGTACGCGATGGGAAATACCGCTCGCTCGGAGAGCCTCCGCGGGCCTACATCTACTTCCCGCAGGCGCAGCGGTGGGACGCTGCCATGGCCATGCACGTGAGGACCAACGGCGACCCGACGGAGCTCGCGCCGATCATTCGCGCGGAGGTGGCCGCGATCGACGCAGACCTGCCCGTGTCGGATGTGCGGACGATGAACAGCCACCTGGGAATCGCCCTCCTCCCGGCGCGCCTCGCCGGGACGGTGCTCGGCGTCTTCGGCGCGCTCGGGCTGCTGCTCGCGGCCGTCGGCATGTACGGCGTCATGTCGTACTCGGTGTCGCAGCGGCGGCGAGAGATCGGCATACGCGTGGCGATCGGCGCGGCGCGCGGGCAGGTGCTGGGCCTGGTGATGCGACAGGGACTGTGGATGGTCGCCGTCGGCACGGTCATCGGGCTCGTCGGTGCGCTGGCAGGGGCGCGACTCGTTCGCGGCATGCTGTACGGCGAGACAGGGATCGATGCGATGACGTTCGTTGGCGTTCCGCTCGTGCTCATCGGCGTCGCGGCGGTCGCGATCTGGTTCCCGGCTCGCCGTGCAGCAACGGTGGATCCCATGGTCGCGCTCCGCGGCGAATGAGATTTCGTCGTTTCGCCGTGAATCCTCCCGGCGGTCTTGGGTGTACGAAGAGGAATGCGACGTAGCTCATTCCCGAGCGCCGGTGTCGTCTTCCCCGCTGCGCTCGTGCTCCTCGCGTCCGGCGTGGGCGCGCAAACGACGAACCGGCCAGCGGCGCTGTCGCCCAAGGCGCAGGCACAGATCGACTCCGTGCGGCGCGCGATGTCACGCTTCGCCGATCCTCGTGTTGCCGAAGACTCCGGCTATCAGCCGGTGTTCGGCATGGTGCCGCTGCAGGGCGTGCACTACGTGCGGCCGGACCTGGTCCGTGACGGCACGTTCGATCTCACCGCGCCGTCCGTTCTCATGTATGCGCCGGTGGACGGCAAGCCGGAGCTCGTGGGAGTCGCGTACGCGTATGAGCATCCGCGGTCGAAGCCGATCCCGGAGGGGTTCGACGGTCCGAACGATGACTGGCACGCGCACGACGAGCTGTCGCGTGATCCGAACGACCACATCGTCATGGTGCATCTGTGGCTGACGGACGCTCCGGGCGGTCCGTTCGCGCGGTACAACCCATATCTGCCGTACATGGCGGCGTCGCTCAAGCGTCCGACGGCGCCCGAGCTGCTAGCACTGACGGCACGTGGCGAGCGGGCGCGGCGCTTCGCGTTCGCGCTCGCGATCGCCACACATCCGCCGCAGCTGTTCGACTTGCTCGAGTCGCGTGGCGGGCCGGAGCTCACGCGCATCGCGTATCCGCATCGTCGCGCGCTGATGTTCGCCGTGGACAGTCTCGAGCTGGCCGAGAAGCGCGGGGACAGGGCGGAGTACGAGCGGATCGTGACGAAGACGCTCGTGCATTCGGACTCGCTGATCGCCGCGTATCGCGGCACGGCGCGCTCGCCGCGTGCGCAGGCGTTCATCAACAAGGCGCTCGACGAGATGATGGGCGTGGGCCACGAGGGCCATCACGTCATGCCGGGGACGCAGTCGGCGGGGCATTCTCACAAGCCAACACATTAGCTGGGGTGTGCCGCAGGCTGGCTTGGACGTATCGCCCGACAACAGCAATTTGAACCGCGGAGGGCGCGGTTGATGCTGTTTTCGATGGTTGTTTTCACACCTGAGGCGGCGACGCGGTTATCCCCTCACCGTCACCGTCCATCACGTCAGCGTCAGCATGAGCCCACGGTTCATCTCGACGGCCTCCGCGAGCGTCCCGCGGAGAATCGCGATGTACTCCATCACGTAGTCGAGCGCCTCATCGCCGTCTCTGACCCAGATGCGGCTCGGGTAGACGTCGGCGGCATCCATGGCGCTGGGATCGTACCGCGCACGCAGCTCCTCATCGCTGACCGCAGCCACCGCGGCCGCGATACCACGGGTTTCCGCGGCCGTGAAGACCCATGCTGGGCCGTACCCGACGTCCTCGTCCCCAACGGTCCGCCCGCCCCCGAGCAGAAAGTCCAGCGGCGGACTGCCTGCCTCACCGCTACGGGTCAGCAGGTAATGCATCCCGTGCCAGGACTTGTCGACGTCGATCGCCTTCCCCTCCCCATCGCCTAACGCAAACGGCGAAGCATCCGGCTGAGGTGGTGGCGGCGCGGCCCCAAACAGGCGCGCGATGAATCCGGGCTTCTGCAGCCTGCGCTCTTCCTGACGTGCGCGCTCGTACTGCTCGCGATCATCCCCCGCGACAACCAGCCAGACGAGCGGCGGGTCGGCGACGAGGCGCTCGATCGTACGGTCGTCGAGCTGTGTAAGTCCGAGCACCATTCCCATGACTCAGCCTCCTCGCGCCAGTCGGCCTCGGCATCGGGCCAATGTTCACGTTCGTTCGAGCAGCTTCCCGAGCGCCGCGTAGTCGATCTTGGAGTTGTGCCGTCGATCCATCGGGAGCTTCGCCACGACCACGAGGTCATCGACCTTCGCCCACGCCAGCGCCGACAGTGCGGCCGACGAGTCGAGCGGCGGATCCGACTCGGTTCGCTCCACGACCAGCACGCGTCGGCCCTCCCGAGCGATCATGGCACTGCGTCGCACACCCAGAACCTCACGCGCGACGCACTCGACCGCAAACGGATACAGGATCCCGCGCGCATCGTCGATCACCGCGGACGCTCGGCCGAGCAGCCAGAGCCTGCCGCGGTCATCGAGGTAGCCGATGTCTCCGGTGCGATGCCAGATCCGCCCGTCGACACGAAACTTCGTCTCCTCGTCGCCCTGACCGTGCAGGTACCCGCGCACGACGTGCGCGCCGGTGACGACGATCTCGCCGGGCTCGGACGTCGCGGACGACATCGCCGCGAGCGCCGATGCGTCGAGCGCCGGGATCGGCGTACCCCACTGTCGGCGGATGATTCGAAGCTCCACGCACGGGTCGGGGTCTCCGGCAAGGAGGCCCGCGCCCCGGCGCATCGCATCGAGATCGGCAGCCGATACCTGCCCCGCTTCGACGTGCGCGATGGGCTCGGCTTCAGTCGATCCGTAGACTGACACCACACGCGCCGCTGGCGCACGGCGCGCGAGCCGGGCAACAATGTCCGGAAACACCGGTCCTCCGCCGGTGACGACGGCGCGCAGGTCGTGGAAGGCGTGCGACGCATTGTCGTCGTCCACGAGCCGCTCGAGAAACGCCGGCGATGCGGTCGCGCGCATCACACGCTCGTGTTTCATCTGCGTGAGCACGGTCGAAGCGTCGATCTCGGCGGGACGTCGAAGGTCCGCGTCAGGCAGAACGGTCTCGGCGCCATTCGCCAGGTTGAGCAGCACGACGACGGGCAGGCTCACGAGCTCTCGCTCGTGCGCGCGGGCGGCAAGCGATTCTGTCAGCGCGGCCAGCTGGGCGCGAAGAATTCCGTGCGTTCTGACGACGCCTTTCGGCCGGCCGGTGCTGCCGCTCGTGAACGTGACGAGCGCAGGCGCCTCCGTATCGGTGGCTTCCACCGTATGGTCAGCCGTACCGTCGCCGCTGACGGCGTCGCGCGACAACGAGCGCGCACCGGGGACCCACCCGTGCGTGACGTATTTGACCGGCACGTTGCGCAGCGCACCCGACGCGAGCCTCAGGAGATGCGCTTTCGGTGTGGCAACTAGCGCGCGCGGCGGCCACATCGCGCAGGCGTCGTCGAGCACGCGTCGTCCCGCGGATGGCTCGACGAACATCGCGACGGCGCCACGCCGGAACACTGCGATCAGCGCCGCATACAGCGCCGCACTCGGCGGCGCGAAGAAGAGAACACCGTCACCCGGTCCGACTTCATCGCGCCTCAATCTCGCCGCGATGCGGCGGGCGGCGGCGTCGAGGGCCGCGAAGCTGGTCTCGCGTCGCTTCGTGCCGGAGCCTTCGATCAGCGCGGCGGCGTCGGGCCGAGCGGCGACGGGCCCGGAGAGAAGCTCGGCGACGTTCATCGCCCCCCGCCACCGGCGCCCCACTCCGAATGACGGTGGGTCTGGTCGGCAAGCACAACGTTCCACTGAGTAGAGCTGAGAACTGGGAACTGAGCACTGGCGCTGCGAGCGGGGGCTCCTAGCGGCTGGTGGCAGCAGCGAGCAACTCGGAGCAGCAGCACGCGGCCGTCGGCGAGCGGCAAGCAGCTGCTCGCAGCTAGCAGCTGCTGCTGTTCCCAGTTCCCAGTTCCCAGTGTCCCGTCCGCCGGTGGCATCACGCCAGTCGGCGCGCAAAGAGTGCATAACGCCGCAGCGGCTGCCCCGTGTGCGCGCTGATCTTGCGAGAGCGATTGGACTCGTGCATCAGCGCGTGGATCACGCGGTCGTAGCCTAACGCCCGCGCCGCGGCGTGCGTTCGATCCGTCATCAGGCTTCCGAGCCCCGAGTATGTGGGATCGGGCAGCACCGCGAGCGTCTTCAGGATCGCCGTTCGTAGCGGCGCTCCTCGCGCGAGCTCGAGCACGTCGGGAGTCGTGAACGCGACACCGACCGCTCGGTCCCGATGCTCCGCGATGAACACGAGCTCCGTCCGGAGATACCGGCGAATGCGCTGGTACTGCGCCGCGAACGCCTGCTCCGGCAGCGGCGTGTAGAGAAGCGCCTCGCGGAAGCTGACCTCGGCCACGCTGTAGATCCGTCGCAGCTCGTCCTCGAAGCGCGAGAGGTCGGCGGTGCGCAGCGTCACGCCGCGCTCTTCGAGCCGCGCCGCCACCGCATCCATACGCTCATCCCGGCGCGTGAGATCGGAGTTGAGCGCCGAGTAGTAGTGGGCGAGCGCCGTGAACCCCGCCGATGTGTAGTGCGTCGGCCAGTCGTCGGGATTGGTCGGCTCGAGAAAGAACGGTGGCTCGGTGCCTCGCTCGACGACGAGCCGATAGCGACGCCACGTGTTGCCGTCCATCGGCCCAACGGCGAAGGTACAGCCCTGACGCGCGAGCTCGGCCGCAGCAGCTTCGAGAATCGTCAAGCCGTCCGCAGTACCGACTGCGCCGTAGTGCCCAATCACGCCGAGCCGCTCGGCGCCATACGGCGGGACATCACGCCACCAGAGCGAGCATCGGGCGCGCAGCCCGCTCGCCCCGCGGATGACCATCGACGCGTCCGGCGCGTGCGCGACGATCTCGTCCGCCGACAGCGTCGGCCAGTCCGGCGGTACCGTCTCTGACGCGAGCTCGCGCGCACTCGTGATCTGCACGGTGGATGCGGTCATGGCTCCACGCTCGGCAGTCTGGAAAGAATCGCGAGCCCGAGCGCCGACGACCCGAGGCCCACGAGCGCCTGGGTCGCCCAGGGAAACCCGGTGCTCGGTCGCCGCCGCACATCCGGCACTACGACGGAGAAGACGAGTCCTGCAATGATGAGCGGAACGAGCCCGAGGGACGCCGTCAACAGCGTCTGTCGAGTCAGGCCGACGACGGCGAGATACGGTACGAAGAACGCGGCCCACGCGACGACGGCGCTGGTGCCCACGGCGCCGGCACGCGACGCCGACCGGCGCACGTTCCGGAACCACGTGATGCCGATGAAGCAGAGGTTCGCCGAGTACGCGAGCGTGTACGGGTAGTAGAGGTCCGAGCGTCTCAGCACGAGCGCGAGCAGAAGCCACAGCATTCCCGTGGCGGTCACGGAGAAAACGGCGATCATGTCATGCGGACGCTCGCGCAGCTGAGCGCGACGCGGCCACAGGACCGTGTATGCCGCGAACAGCACGCACGGCGGTACGAGCCAACGCCATCCGCCTGCCGACCAGGCCACGTATCCGACGAGCACACCCGCGACCAGGGCATAGTCGTCGAGCGTTCGCCGACGCCGCATGAGGACGACGAGCACGAGGAGCCCGACGGTCGCGATGAATCGCGCAAGCAGCCCCGGCGCGTCGAGCACGAGGAACGCCCGTAAGAGCAGCAGGCCACCGAACGGAATGAACAGGTTGTCGAGCCCTCGCCACGCGATGGCCTCGAGCAGCATCACGAGCACGCCGAACGTCGCGCCGATGAGCACGGACTCGACCCGCCCCGTCGTCGTGAAGAGCAGCAGCGGCACACCGGTGGCGATGAACGCCACGATGAAGAACGCGAGCGAGCCTTCGACGCTCTTCATCTCGCCGGTCGTCCCGTAGGCGTGCCGTCCATACGCGACACCGATGAGGGCCGCCACTGCATCGGCAAGCGTCAGCGTCAGCATCGGCAGCACGTACAGCACCCAGTTGCCGTTCGCGAGCAGGAACAAACCCGTTGCGGCGATCGGGAAGTACAGATCGCCGCCTGACGAGCGATGCACGCCGTGCACGACGCCGCCAATCGAAGCGCGCAGCTGCGGGATGAAGCGGAGCGCGAGCAGCGTACCCGTCGCGAGAGCGCCCATGACGATGACGGGCCAGCGCGACTGGAACAGCCATGGAAACGACAGCGTCGTCAGCCCGAGGCCGACGTGCGCCATCTTCCGCATGAGCTCCGGGTGCACGTCGAAGCGCGCACGGATGAGGCGCAGTCCCACGAGCATGATGAGCAGCGCCGTCACGAGCACGGCGATGCCCAGCCACGGGTTGCCCAGGGTGATCAGCTCGCTCACGCGATGACTTCGTCGACCACGAAGTCCCGGTAGAAGAAGGTTTTGTCGGCGAGGAACAACCGCTTCGACAGCTCAGGCAGCGCGCGCAGCCGTCCCGGCAGATACTCTGAGCCGTGACGCGGGACCATCATGTTCCAGTAGGCGAGCCTGGCGCCGGACGAGGAGTGATCGGCGAGCTTTGCGAACAGCGCCGTCGCGTTCTCCTGCGACATGTACTCGAAGATGTCGCTGAGGTTCGCGCGATCGATGCGCTCGACGATGCCCTGGTCGAACACCGACTCGATCGACGCGCAGTGCCACTCGAGCCGATCGAGGTTCGCGCGAATCTTCTCGAAGTGTTCCGGACGGAGTGCGTGCGGCAGTGCGTCCCGGTGCGTGCCCGTGAGGATCCACACGACATACGGGTTCACCGATGGGTCGAGCACCGCAAGCGCGTGATGAACGCGGCCGAGCAGATGGTCGGCAACGCTTCCTTCGACGTAGCGGAAGAAGCTCGGATCACGTCCCAGTCGGCCGAGGACCGTTGGTGAGAAGAAAATGCGAAAGAGCGCCCGCCAGGTGCGCGTATTCCATTCGCGCCTGTACCAGCGGAGTCGCTCATCCGGCCCGCGAGGAATAAGCAGCTGCTCCACCTTCGCGCGACGGTGCACCAGCGGAAGGACCCGGCGACGGAAGATCTCGAAGTAGCGCTCGAACTTTCCCGCCGTCCCGATGCCGTGCTCGATCTCGGGCGACTTCGCGTCCCAGAAGCGCCGCGCGTCAGCCGACAGCGCGCCGCGACATCGTGCGTACAGCGCGGCACGCCGTCCGCTCGACCTCGACCCGATGAGCTCCAGCAGCTCGGCGTACTCCAGCGCGCGATACGCGGCGACGCGAAGCTCGAGCGCCGCGAGCTGTGCCGGATTGAGATCCACGGCAACGACACGGGCGGGATCCTGCACGAGCATCGACAGCGAGTTCTCGCCAGCCGACGCGATCGAGAGGCAGACGTTGCCCGGCCGGATGTCGAGCCCGTCGACGAGGATGTCGGCGTCCTCCCAGCACTGCGCGTAGCGGATGATCGACCGAAAGTCGGCGTGCGCGTCGGCTTCGCTGCCGGTGTGACGCGACGGCGTCGCTGCAGACACAGGCGATGCGCTCATGCGGCGTCCCGCACACGCTTGATGCGTCGCACAACGCCTGTGCGTCCGTCGAGCTCCACCTCGTCACCGGACTCGAGCCAGCTCGTCAGGCCATCGATGGCAACTACCGCGGGAAGTCCGAGCTCGCGCGCGACGATGGCGGAATGCGAGAGGAGACTTCCCCGCTCGACCAGTAGCCCGCTCGCCGCAGGAAACAGCATCACCCACCCCGGATCGGTGCGCTCGGCCACGAGAATCTCGCCGGCCTCGAGGGTCGCTTCGCGAGGATCGCGCACGACCCGGGCGATGCCGCGAACCGTGCCCGGATAGCATCCCGTTCCGCGGCGTGCGTCGCCATCGGGCTGTGCACCATTCGTTGGCGCGTTCACGCGCTGCACATCGGATGCACGCACCGGCTCGATGAACTCGTGACCCACGTGCACCATGCCACGCGTCTCGAAGCGGTCTGCGGGCGTCGGCAGCTCTCGGTACCGTGCGAACTCCGCCTTCCGCACCGACGCCAGTCCGCGCAGGTCAGTGCTGGCTGCGGTCCCACCGGCCCAGCCTAACGCTTCGTCGACGGTGAGATAGAAGACATCACGGGGCTCGTCAAGCACGCCGACCGCAGCGTACCGCTTCCCGAGCTCCACGAAGATGCGTCGCACGCGACCGAATACGCGCGTACGCTCGAAGCGCAGGTTCTCGCGGTCACGAACGCGCGCTCGCGCGTGGCGCAGAATCCAGCCGAAGACGGCGCGTCGGATGGGCCGCCTGCCCAACGCCGCCTCCACGCGCCGCTCGGCGTCGCCGCGAATGTCCGCCCGTGGAGCCGGCTGCACAGCGGCGCTCGCGCTCGGCGCGGCGCGATCGGCCGCCCGACGCCCACGCGCCACCCGGCCCACCGCCCGGACGAGCAGCAGCGGGTCGTCGCCAAGCGTGGTGGTCTCGAGCTTGAGCTCCTCGAGGCAGCGATCGCCGAACGTCGCGAGATACGAGTCGAGCTCGCGCTCCAGCTCCGGATGCGGAGCAATCGCGGCGTGAACGGTCCCCATGTCGCCGTCGCAGAAGGCATCGAGCAGTGCGTTGTCGTTCTTGATGAGCCCTGCCATCCGCTCGATGCGCATGGCCGGCTCGGCACTCACGATCGCGCCGCCGCCGCTGACGAGATCGTTCTGCAGCGTACCGCTCTCGTCGCCCGCCCACGACACGACGAGCTTGCGCAGCACGCCGTAGAAGATCATGGCGAAGAAGTCGTTCACGAGCGGCGCGTCCCAGCGCGTGAGCAACTGCCGCTCGAGGTCGCGGTAGCTCGCGATGAGCTCGTCCGCGCGCTGCAGCGACGGGTCGCCGCCGGCACCGAGCGCGCGCTCGAGGCGCTCGTGAAAGCGCGTG
>Ga0268265_10003135_pt1 | contig 12052 bp, 16 predicted proteins | sample KBSSwiS52_FD_190355 | JGI IMG/M metagenome (GOLD analysis project Ga0268265, IMG submission 190355) | Switchgrass rhizosphere microbial communities from Kellogg Biological Station, Michigan, USA - KBS Switchgrass S5-2 (SPAdes) (version 2) | ecosystem: Host-associated > Plants > Roots >... | reverse complement strand
TCCGCATCGCGATTTTGGCAGTTCCCACGTTTGCTCTGCGTAACGGCGCGTAGCCGCATCACCGTCAGTCACCCTTCGGAGTAGCTACCGAGGGTTAGGAAGCCCCAAGTCTCCCGGCTTGGGGCTTCCGTCATTCCGGGAGCAATTGGCATGGCCTTCCAGAAAATCTGCGAGTACTGCGACGCGTCCTTCACGAGCAATGGACGGCAGGCACGGTTCTGTTCGCTCCGGTGCTCTAGTCGCGCGCACGGCCCATCTAGGAGCGCCCATTACTCGGCCATCCGGCCATCCGGATGCGCGAGTCCCGGATGTGACGAGCCCCGTGTTCCGCAAGGTGACCGCAAGCGGGCGCCCCGGCTTTGCCGAACCCACGAAAAGATCGAGAAGGCGATCAGGCGACCTCGGACCTGCGAGGTCTGCAACTCCGCCTACGTCCCGACGTACAGCCAGCAGAGGACCTGTAGCCGCCAATGCGGTGCGGAGATCAACGGGCGGGTTGCACAACTGCGATCTACCGTCCACCTGCCGAGGCCGAAGCCCGTACGGAGCCGGCCATGCAAGGAGTGCGGGGCATCGATAGCCCAGGCCCGGACAACCGTCTGCTCGGAGGCCTGTCGCAAAGCGCGCAGGAATCGGGCAGAGCGGGCATCCCGGCTGGTTGGCCGCGCAACTCCGGCGCTGTCGCGGTGCGGGGCCTGTGGGGCGGAGGTCCCGAGCCGCCGGAAGCGCTGTGAGGCGTGTCTTGAACAGACGCGCTGGCGACGCAAGCACAACGAAAGGGTTCGCCGCAGGGCCCGCGACAAGCAGGTCAAGCGGGAGCGCTACACGCTGGCGGAAATCGCCGAGCGGGACCGATTCCGCTGCGGCCTATGCCGTAAGCGCGTGCCCATGACCAGGGCAGTTCCTCATCCGAAGGCTCCGACCATCGATCACGTCGTACCCCTGTCGATCTCCCTCGATGACACGCGGGCGAACGTCCAGCTGGCCCACTTCGAGTGCAACTGGCGCAAGGCGGACGGCGGATCTCAGCAACTGGCCCTGATCGGCTGATGGAGGTGGCGTGATGCCGAACCCTCCGAAGATGGAGCCCCAGCGCGGCGCTCGTGGTCGCGGCATCACCAACCTCCCCGCCGAGGGCCGCAAGGGCGGGCCGCCCGAGTGGCCGCTCGACGAACAGACGCCTGCCGAGGCCCGGCTGTGGCGCGAGCTGTGGACCACACCGCAGTCTGTCGCGTGGGAGCGGATGGGCTCAGGAACGCACCGCGAGGTTGCCCGCTATGCCCGCCTGGCGATCGCGGCCGAGGACTTCGATGCCACCTCCGCCACGCATGCGCAGGCCACCGCGCTGGCCGACCGGCTTGGCCTCACCCCGAAGTCGATGCGTCTCCTGCTCTGGCAGGTGGTTGCCGACGAGGTAGCCGAGAAGCGCCAGGAGACGTCCGCCGGTGCCCGTGGCCGGATCAAGGCGGTCGGCTGATGGCCGAGGGCCACGTCACCGCGGTGAAGCGGGACGACGGCACGGTGTGCCTGTCGGTGGAGCCTGGCATGTTGAAGATCTCGTTCGGGCTGCTTGCGCAGGCGGAGCCGGAGTGGCTTGAGATCCGTGACGGCCTGGTCATTTTCCGGGGTGTTGAGGACGACGGCCGGCAGCAGGTGGTTGTCTACCGGCCGACCGGCGTGGAGCAGGGCCCTGAGGGTGGCTGGCTCGTCTGCGATCCGGTCGACTGATGCCGTGGCGTGGCCCGTCCGAGGAGGGCGAGTTCCCGACTCTGGGCTACGACGTCGGGGAGTGGATCGAGGCGAACTGCGTCGTCCCCGACGGCTACCTGCAGGGCCAGCCGTACAAGCTCACCGACGAGATGTGGCGCTTCTTGGTCCACTTCTACCGCCTCTACCCGTACGCCGCGCCCTGGCCGGCCCCTGACGCCCTGCGCTACACCGGTGCCCAGCTGCGCCGGTCGCAGAAGTGGGGCAAGGACCCGTTCGGCGCGGCGATGATCTGGGCGGAGGCGCTCGGACCGACCCGCTTCGACGGCTGGAACGCCGCCGGCGAGCCGGTCGGCTCCCCGTACCCGACGCCGCTGATCGTCTGTCTCGGCACGTCGGAGGACCAGACTGACAACACGTGGCGGCCCTTCGTCGCCATGGGGCAGATGGGCCCGCTCGCCGACCTGTCCGGGCTGGACGTGGGCCTGACCCGGTGCACGCTGCCCGGCGGCGGGAAGGTCGAGCCGGTCACCACGTCGGCGAAGGCCCGGCTGGGTGCGCCGCTGACGTTCCTGACGATGACCGAATCGCACCTGTTCACGCTCCAGGGTGGCTACCGCAAGGTGGCCGGCGCGGTGAAACGGAACGTCGCCGGCATGGACGGTCGCTGGCTCGAGCTGACGAACGCGTGGGACCCGACCGAAGGCTCCGAGGCACAGGTCACCCACGACAACCCCGACGACCGGGTGCTGATCGACACGGTCGAGCCGCGGCGCGTCGAGGATCTGACCGACGACGATGCCCTATACGCGGAGTTGCTGCGTCAGTACGGCGACAGTGCCCGGGAGCGGGGCGGCTGGGTGAATCTCAAGGGCCGGATCATGCACGAGGTCCGGTCGCCGCGGCACCTCGAGGCAGACCGGCGCCGGTTCTTCCTGAACGAGATCGTCGTCGGCGAGTCGGTGTTCGTGGACCCGATCCGCTGGGATGCCCTGGCCGAGCCGGAGACGCTGACGCCGGGCACGCAGATCGCGCTGGGATTCGACGGCTCGAAGTTCCGGGACGCCACCTCGCTGATCGCCTGCCGCATGTCCGACGGGAAGCTGTTCGAGCTGCACACCTGGGAGCGGCCGAAGGGCGCCCTGCAGTGGCGGGTGCCGACGGCCGAGGTCGATCAGACCGTGAAGGCGACGTTCGCCGCGTACGAGGTGACGCTGCTGTTCGCCGACCCGTACCGGTGGCAGGACTACCTGGACACGTGGGCCGGTCAGTGGCCGAAGCAGATCGTCGAGTTCCCGACGAACGTCGAGCAGCGCATGGACAAGGCCATCGAGCGGTTCACGACCGCGTTCGCGGGCGGCGACATCAAGCACGACGGCGGCGACGCGCTGACCCGGCACGCGAAGAACGCGGTCCTGGTGAAGGGGTCGAAGAAGAAGCCCCGGCCGGGCGAGGACACCGACATCCCGCAGTACTACCTGAAGATGGCCAAGCGCGGCACCGGCCAGCTCATCGACGCCTCGGTCGCCGCGGTGCTTGCCTACGCCGCCCGCGGGCAGGCGATTGAGGATGGCGCTCTCGTGCCGGAGCAGGTTCAGCCGTTCTTCGCCTCGTGGCGATAGGAGACCCGTGACGTTCTTCGATCAGGCCCTGGCAGGGCGGATCACCGCCGAGGCCCGCCGGACGCATTTCTGGCGCACCGTCCTGACCGTGATAGCCGGCCTGCTATTCGGGGTCGGCTGGCTGAGCTTCAAAACGCTGGCCGGCATCTGGTTCGTGGCCGCCTGGTGCGGCGCGGCCGTGAAGGTGGGCTGGCAGGAGGCCCGCACCGCCGATCGCCCCTGAAACGAACGGAGTGACCGGTGGGCCTGCTCGAGAGGATCGCCGCTGCCCGCGGTCGCGACGAAAGCCGCTTCTCGACGGATCAGTGGCTCGGTGAGTACCTGATTCCGTCTCAGTTCAACTACAACGGCAACACCTACCCGCTCGGCCTGAACCAGACCCTCGCAGGCCAGCGTGTCCAGGCCGTCGCCGCGACCCTGCCCGGCTACGCGGCCGCCCTGCGATCCTGTCCACCCGCCTTCGCGGCACAGATGGTGCGGGCCCTGGTGCTCTCGCAGGCCCGATTCGTGTTCCGTAACCGGCCGTCGTCCCGTACCCCGCGGCGACTGTTCGGAACGACGGAGCTTGGCATCCTTGAGCGCCCGTGGCCGAACGCGACCACCGGCGAGCTGCTGGCCCTCATGGAATGGCACGCCGGACTGGCGGGCAACGCGTTCGTCATCCGCCAGCCGACTCGACTCCGCGTCCTACGCCCCGACTGGTGCGCGGTCGTCTACGGCTCCGACCAGGAGCCTGAAGACGCTGCCACCGCGCTGGACGGCGAGATCATCGGCTACGTCTATCAGAACGGTGGCATCGGCTCCGGCCGCTCCAAGCCGCAGACGATCCTGCCGCAGGACATCGCGCACTGGTCGCCGCTGCCCGACCCGGAACGGCCCGGCATGGGCCAGTCGTGGGTCACCGCCGCGTTGCAGGACATCCAGGGCGACCGGGCCGCGACCCAGCACAAACTGCGGTTCTTCGAGAACGGCGCGACGCCGAACATGGTCGTCAAGGGCATCACCGCGGCGACCAAAGAACAGTTCAAAGAGATCGTCGACGCGATGGAGGACAACCACGCCGGTGTCGCCAACGCCTACCGGACGTTGTACCTGGCCGCCGGCGCGGACGCGACCGTCGTGGGCGCCGACCTGAAGCAGCTCGACTTCAAAGCCACCCAGGGTGCGGGCGAGACCCGCATCGCCATGCTGGGCCGGGTCCCGGCGCCGCTGCTGCAGATCTCCGAGGGCCTGGCCGGGTCGAGCCTGAATGCGGGCAACTTCGGCATGGCCCGGCGGATCTTCGCGGACACCTGGGTCTATCCCTCGCTGCAGGACTTGTCCGCGGCGGTGTCGCCGATCATCCGCGTCCCGTCCGATGCCGAGCTGTGGACCGATACCGGCGACATGCCGTTGCTGCGTGAGGACGCCAAGGATGCCGCCGAGATCACGTCGGTTCAGGCGTCCACCATCGGCCAACTCGTCCGGGACGGCTATACCTCCGACTCGGCCAAGGCGGCCGTGGTCGCCAACGACATGAGCCTGCTCGTGCACACGGGCCTGGTTTCCGTCCAGTTGCAGACGCCTGGTTCCACGCCACCCAACACCGCCCCGACAGGAGGGTCAGCGTGACCAGCACCCTGACCGAGAAGGCCCCGATTCTGCTGCGGGCCGCCGAGTTCCGCTCGACCGGCCCCGCAGGTGACGGCCGGACCCTTGAGGGCTACGGCGCGGTGTTCAACTCGCCGACCCGGATCCAGTCATGGGAGGGCGAGTTCGACGAGGAGATTGCCCCCGGCGCGTTCAAGCGGACGCTCCGTTCCCGGATGCCGGTCCTGCAGTTCGACCACGGACGCGACGCCCGCACCGGTTCGGTGCCGATCGGGTCGATCGAGCAGCTCAACGAGGACGAACGGGGCCTGTTCGTCCAGGCCCGGCTGTTCGACAACGACCTGGTCGAGCCGATCCGGCAGGCCATCGAAGGCCGCGCGATCACCGGCATGTCGTTCCGGTTCGCCGTCGCCGAGGAGCGGTGGACCGACGCCGCCGGCGCGAAGGTCAATGCGGGCGAGCTCGAGCAGCTGCTGTGGAATCCGGGCGAGCGCGGGCCGCTGAAGCGCACCATCCTGCGCGTCGACCCGCTGTACGAACTCGGCCCGGTCGTGTTCCCCGCCTACGACTCGACGTCCGTCGGTGTGCGGTCGCTGCTGGCGCAGCTGACCCCCGACGAGCACCGCGCCATGATCCGCGAACTCGCCGCCGACCTGCGGCGTGCGGCGGCCGCGGGCATCGAAGACCTCACCGGGGGGCCTGCACAGGGTGCGGGACGCGGTGAACCAGGTACCGAGCCAGGCAACGGCCGCGGGCCAGCCCTCTCATCCCGTCAGCGCTTCGATACCGAGGCGCTTCGAATCCGAAGGATCCTCCGATGACGGACATCCTCGAGGAGCTGCGCGGCAAGGACCCCGCTGACCTCGACGCCGGCACTCCCGACGAGCTGCGCGGCAAGACCCCCGACGAGCTGGCCGCGTACGTGGAGGTGCTCGACGCGCACCTGCGCTCGATCCACCAGAACGACGACGGTGAGCTGCGCGACAAGACCCCCGACGAGCAGAAGGCCTTCAACTACGGCCTGAAGCTCCGCGACCTCGCGATCTCGAAGATCGAAGAGCACCGCAACATCCAGGAGATCTTCCGGCGCAAGCCGAAGGCCGTGGAGCGGGCGCTGGCGAACATCCGCTACGGCCTCGACGACCCGGGCGCCGACGTCCGCCGGCTGACCGTGCCGGAGGCCCGTGACCGGGCGCTGCGGATCCTCGACGACCGCAACTCCACCCGGCACCTGGCCACCGACCAGATCGACCAGGTCGAGAAGGCCGTGCGCCGCAACACCGACATCGCCCGCCGGATCCTCGTCACCGAGAACGAGGACTACCGGTCGGCGTGGATGAAGCTGGTCTCCGAACCGCACCCGATGCTCACCGACGACGAGCGCAACGCCGTGCTCGCCTACAACGAGTACCGGGCCATGTCCGAAGGCACCACCACCGCCGGTGGCTTCGGCATCCCGGTGTTCATCGACCCGTCGATCATCCTTACCGCGCAGGGCTCCGGGAACCCGTTCCTGAGCCTCGCCAAGCAGGTCGACGTCAACACGAACATCTGGAAGGGCGTCAGCTCGGCAGGCGTGTCCTGGGCGTTCCAGTCCGAGGGTGTGGCGGTCACCGACAACTCCCCGACGCTGGCGCAGCCGACCGTGCAGGTCTACATGGCCCGCGGCTTCATCCCGTACTCGATCGAGGTCGGGCAGGACTACCCGGGCTTCGCCGACGAGATGCAGACCCTGCTCGCGTCCGGCTACGACGAGCTGCTGGTCGACAAGTTCACCCGCGGCTCCGGCACCGGCGAGCCGAACGGCATCGTCACCCAGCTGTCGGCGAACACCAACGTCCGCGTCCGCGTGACCACCTCGGGCGCGCTCGGTACCGCCGACCCGTACGCGGTGTGGAAGGCCCTGCCGCAGAAGTTCCGCCGCAACGCCAACTGGATGATGTCGGTCGGCGTCAACAACGCGATCCGACAGCTCGGCACGGCCAACGTGTTCCACGCGTACACCGACAACCTGCCGGCCGAGTGGGCGGACACCCTGTTCGGCAAGGGCGTGTACGAGTCGCCGTACATGAACGACGTCACCACCTCCACCTCGGCGACCACCGAGCTCGCGGTCGTCGGCGACTGGTCGAACTACGTGATCGCCCGCCGCGGCGGCATGTCCGTCGAGCTGGTCCCGCAGCTGTTCGACGTCACGAACAACCGGCCGACCGGCCAGCGCGGCTGGTTCGCGTACGCGCGGATCGGCGGCAACTCCGTGAACGACCTGGGCTTCCGGCTGTTGGTCAACACGTAGGAGCGGGTATCGGTGCTTACGACCGATGTCCCGCACCTGAAGGGAAGCCCGATGGCGGACGCCACCAGCAAGACCAGCACCACCACCGACAGCAAGCCGGCCGACAAGCCCGCGGCCGGTGCCGCGCCGCGGGCAAACCTCGCGCCGGCGGCCGAGTCTTCCGACCCGGCCGTGCACCAGCTGCTCGCCGAGATCCAGACGGCGCAGATGAACGACGACAAGGACGCCGAGAAGAACGCCCGCGAAGATCTGCGGGCTCTCGGCTACGAGTGACACGCAACCTGCGGTAGCGCACCGCAGGCCAGGAAGCCCCCGGGATCCCAGGTTCTCGGGGGCTTCCGCACACCTGGGAGAGTTTGAGATGGACATCGTCTACGCAACGACAACCACGATGGTGGTCACGCCCGGCGGCGGGCAGCTCCGAGTCGACAAGGGCTCGCACTGGCCGGCCACCGACCCGGTCGTGGCCGCCCATCCGGGCCTGTTCTCCACCGACGCCCGGTACGGGCTGAACTTCAGCACCGAGCCCGAGGGCTACGGCGCACCGGTGGAGCAGGCGACGGCGGCGCCGGGTGAGCGGCGGAACGTGCGCCGTGGCTGAGCTTCCCGGCCGCGACCAGGCCGTCACCGCCGCATACGTGTGCGGCGATCAGGTCATCTACTCGTGGCATCGCAGCATCGTCGAGATGGTCGGATATGACCGGGAGAACAACCGGCGGCTCGCCGCCGGCGGGTTCATCGCGATGCGGCACGGCACCGACGGGCTCGTGCAGGCCCGCAACGCGGCGGTCCGGACGTTCCTCGACGAGGGCAAGGCCGACTGGCTGTGGTGGATCGACTGCGACATGGGCTTCGCCGCCGACACGGTCGACCGGCTGTTCGAGGCGGCCGATCCGGTGGACCGGCCGATCGTGGGGGCGCTGGCGTTCTCGAACCGTGAGGACGACTCCGACGGCCTCGGCGGCTACCGGTGCACGGCGACGCCGACGGTCATGGACTGGGCGAAGGTCAAGGGCGACGACGGCGAGGACCAGTACGGCTGGCAGATCCGCTGGGACTACCCGATCAACACGGTCACCCGGGTCGGCGGCACCGGCGCCGCGTGCATCCTGATCCACCGGTCGGTGTTCGAGAAGATCGCCGAGCATCCGGAGTCGGGGGCCTGGTACGACCGGATCCCGAACACGACCACGGGCCAGCTGATCGGTGAGGACCTCAGCTTCTGCCTGCGGGCGGGCGCGCTGCAGATCCCGGTCTACGTGCACACCGGCGTCCCGACGACGCACTTCAAGCACCTGTGGCTGAGCGAGGAGGACTACTGGCGACAGGTCGCCTTCCGGGCCGCGCAGAAGGAACTCGCGGCGATGGCGAAGCAGGAGACCGCCGGAGCGCCGGCATGACCGACCTCGTCGCGATCGTCCCATCCCGCGGCCGACCGGATGCCGCCGTCGAGCTGGCGCAGGCATTCGCCGACACGGAAGCCACCGCGCACCTCGTCTTCGCCGTCGATGAGGACGACCCGACCTGCGGGGAGTATCACGAGGCGCAGTTCCCGTACCCCAGGACGACGCATACCTTCAGTGCGCCGTCCACGATGGTGAGCACGCTCAACCGGGCTGCTGCCCTGTATGCGGACAAGGCCGTCGCGATCGGGTTTCTCGGAGACGACCACCGCCCGCGCACGTCCGGCTGGGACCGGCTCTACGTCGAGGCGCTGCGCGAGCTGGGCACGGGCATCGTCTACGGCAACGACCTGCTGCAGGGCGAGCGGATCCCCACCCAGGTCGCCATGACCTCCGACATCGTCCGCGCGCTCGGGCACATGGCCCCGCCGCCGCTGACCCACCTCTACGTCGACAACTACTGGCGGGACCTCGGCGAGGCCGCCGGCTGTCTGCGGTACCTGCCCGACGTCGTGGTGGAGCACATGCACCCGGTCGCCGGCAAGGCCGACTGGGACGAGGGCCACGTTCGGGTCAACCAGCCGTCGATGTACCAGCGGGACGCGGAGGCGTACGGCCGGTATGTGACCGAGCACTTCGCGGCTGACCTGGCGAAAGTGCAGGCGCTGCGATGATGCGTAAGCGGCTGCGCCCGATGCCGACAGCCGACGAACTGGCGAAGCTGTACGCGACGCCGCACGACCACCGGCGGTGGGAAGACCACCTGTTCCGGGTCGACGTCACCTCGGCAATGGCACACCATCTGCTGCCTCAGGGCGGGACGGTGGCTGACCTGTCGTGCGGCAACGCCCTGATCGCGCGCCGCCTCGAGCAGTCCCACGGGGCCCGCCTGATCCTCGGCGACTTCGCGCCCGGCTATGAGCACACCGGGCCCATCGAGCAGACCCTAGGTGAGATCGAGCCGGTGGACCTGTTCATCTGTTCGGAGACGATCGAGCACCTCGACGACCCCGACGCAGTGTTGCGGCAGATTCGCACCAAGACCAACCGGCTGATCCTGTCCACGCCTGACGGCGAGGACAACGACGAGAATCCCGAGCACGTCTGGGGCTGGGACGCCGAGGCTGTGGAAAAGATGCTGCGGGGCGCCGGGTTCCAGCCGGACATCCACACGACCGTGGACCTCCGCCCGGCGGGCGGCGTCTACGCCTACCAGATCTGGGCGTGCCGATGAGGGTCCTGGTGACCGGCTCGGCGGGTTTCGTCGGGCGGCACATGACGGCTGATCTGCGGCGGCGCGGGTGGAAGGTATCGAGCTGTGACCTCGCCTACGGCCCGGATGACTTCGTCTGTGGCATCGATGCTCTAGACGTTTTCCGTACGGAAGCCAGCCGCTTTGACCTGGTCGTGCACGCCGCCGCCTCAGCCCCGCACCGGGCGGCGATCGACGGCGAGGCCGAGCACTTCGCCCGCAACGTTCACCTCGACAGCGCGATGTTCGACTGGGCGGTCCGAACCGGTCAGGGCCGGGTGCTCTACCTGTCCAGCTCGGCGGCCTACCCGACGATCTACCAGGTCCCGACCGGCGTGCCGCTTGCTGAGGACATGCTCGACCCCGAGTATGCCGAGGAGCCTGACGCTGCTTACGGATGGACGAAGCTCACCGGCGAACGCCTTGCCGCCGCCGCGCGACGCAAGGGTCTCCCGGTCACCGTGGTCCGGCCGTTCTCCGGCTACGGCGAGGACCAGACCGAGGACTTCCCGTTCCGGGCGCTGGTTGAGCGGGCCCGGCGCAAGGAAGACCCGTTCACGATCTGGGGCGACGGCCGGCAGGCCAGGGACTGGATCCACATCGACGACGTCGTAGCCGGCGCGCTCGCGGTCGTCGAGTCTGGCACCGAGGATCCGGTCAACCTGTGCACCGGCATCGGTACGTCGATGGCCGAGCTGGCTGCGATGGCATGCGAAACGGTCGGCTACCAGCCGCGGTTCGAGTTCCTGACGGACAAGCCTGCCGGGGTCGCCTACCGGGTTGGTGATCCGGCGCGGTTCCACCAGTACTACAAGCCGACCGTGGCTCTCGCCGAGGGCGTCGCCCGGGCTCTCAAGGGCTAGGAGGCTGCCGTGGCTCAGTACGCGACGGACGTCGAGCTGGCTGGAAAACTGCAGAAGGACGTCGACACCTACAGCGCCAACCAGGTGCTCACCCTCGCCTCGGCGCTGTTCTCCCGCGAGGCGGACACCTGGTTCGAGCCGACCACGGCCACCTACACCACGCTCGGAACGCCGTGCCCGTCGATCGACCTCCCCTTCCGCCCAGTCATCTCCGTGACGGCCGTTCGGATCAACGGGGTCACCGTCACCGGGTGGACGCTGATCAAACGGACGTTGTGGCGCGCTCAGGGGTTCGGCACCTCCTGCGCGATCCCGCCGGACAAGGTCGAGATCGACCTGACTCACGGCTACGCCACACCCTCCGATGACGTTAAGGCCGAGGTGCTCGACGTCGCCGCGCAGGCCTACGACATTCCGGTCGGCGCGGTGGTCGCGGAGTCCATCGACGACTACGCGGTCAAGTACGCCACGACCGGCGGCGGCCTGCAGCTCACCGCCTCGGCGCGGGACCTCGCGCGCATGTACCGCGGCACTCTCGCCGCCTGAGCCCTTCTCCTGAACGGGGACCCGTCATGGCCGTCGGACGCGGCATCACGAAGAACGACATCGACTTGCGCGCCGCGGCCGTGGTGGAGCAGGTGTGGAACGCGCTCAACGAGGCCAACAAGATGTCGTTGTGGCTGGCCAACACCAACATCATCCCGAACGACGCGTTCCTGACGAATCTCACCTACAGCTCCGGCGAGGTGACACTGCTGCGCGCCGCGATCAACGACCTCGGGCACTCGACGAACGGGCTGTGGGCGGTCGCGCACAACTTGAAGACGGTCCCCTCGACCAACAACTTCTTCTTCAACGGCCAGCAGATCACCGGCGTCAACTACTCCGGCTGACCCGGCGAGAGGTGACCGATGGCTCCGACGCTGGTCACCACGCCGTACTACGTCCAGATCAGCCCGCAGGGCACCAGCGCGCTGGTCACACCCAGCTTCACCCCGTCGAACGGCGAGGTGCTGATCATCAAGCTGGTCACCTGGGACACCGGCTCGCCTCTCGGCGCGCCGACCGGCGGGAGCCAGACCTACACGTCACGGGTCACCAACGCGCCTGGCGGCTTCAACCAGTGGGCCGCGATCTACACCACCGTCATTTCCGGCTCGCCCGGGTCAATGACGGTCTCCTCGACCCCGTCGGTGAGCCTCCGCGGCTCGATGGTCGTCGAACGCTGGTCAGGGGCGCAGCTCGCCGCGACGCCGGTCACGGCTACGTCGGCCTCCACTGGCGCAGCGTCCGGGTCGATCACCCCGTCGGCTGGGACG